>Ga0307963_1000753_pt1 | contig 23001 bp, 26 predicted proteins | sample OrgLakmetagen594_FD_201829 | JGI IMG/M metagenome (GOLD analysis project Ga0307963, IMG submission 201829) | Saline water microbial communities from Organic Lake, Antarctica - #594 | ecosystem: Environmental > Aquatic > Non-marine Saline and Alkaline > Saline | place: Antarctica: Organic Lake... | reverse complement strand
TGGCCCTGGTTGGAAGCAATTTATTGGCAATAGGCCTCTCAATGTATGCGTGCATGGCCTGGCTAGATCTCCAAGCTCCATGAGCCTGGAAAATATGATCAGGAACACCCTCCTTGGCAACGAGGGAGCACCCCCAGAGCGAAGGGAGTGCAGGCCGTATCGGTCAGTAAAATCTGCGAAGGACATGTGAGCAGAATTAGCCAAAGCTTGCAGAAAGCGAGCTTGAGCAAAGGAGTAAGACCAGGGCTGATCTGAGGGGCAAAACTTTTCAGAAGAACCCTCTTGAAGGAGCGAAAAACGGGAACGTGCTTGCCCAGGGATCCTGCCTTCACCAACAAGGATTTTAAGAGAGAGACTAGGCAGGAAAGGGACTTGCCCCGAGCAATACATACTACTGAGCCTGAGCGAAATTGGTCGTTCTTCCTTGTGGCCAAGAATATTTTCATGTGAGAAGAATCGAACCTGACTTCATCTGCAAAAATCTGGCAAGCGCAGTCATATCTCAGAAAACCAGAGAAGCAAACCATAATAAACGTTGCAATTTGGAGGTTGAGTAGGGTGGACTGGCTTGGCTGAAGCAGGAAAGAGACTGTTATTACACAGAGGTCAAGGGAAAAGGGAGCTTTTCTGAGTTGGCCTCCAGAGGAGAGTGACTTCTTTGCGCAGGAACGAACCGCTTGAGCAAAGGAGTGGCTTGTCACATCATCTAAACCAGTCATGTTGTGCGCGGTAAAGATGGCTGCGCTAGCTGCTTTGATAGTAGAGTAGGTCAAACCTCGGCTGAGAGCAAAACGCAGAGAATTCGACAGAAACATAGCAACGTGCATTGGATCAGCTGGCAAGAAAGAAAGCTTGTTTTGTTGACACCAACTTCTGAAACGGAACCAGTGAGCGTTATATCTGAGCAACGTTTTCTGACATTGTGACTGAGGAATGCAGCTCAAAGTGTATGTGTATTCAGCTTTCAAGGTAGGTGTAGGGCATTTACCAAACAAAAACCTTGAAATATCGGACTCAAGGATGCACCTGTGTCCTGCAAGCATAGGAGGGGATTGGGATTGATTGAGGAGGGGGTTTAGCGGAGAAGCACAAGACGGCCAGAAAGACTTAGCATGTGAATGCACGCAGGGCTGAGGCTGTGCTGGGGCCTGAGTCAGCAGATTCTCTAAGCGTGGTAGCACGCGACAACCGTGTACAAAAGGGAAAAAGTGCTGTCCTTTAGACAGTAGAGGCCACCAAGCGCTAGATAGCCAGAGAGGTAGGACAAGGATAGAGGCTGCACTGAGTTGCCGGATGATGGATATGACCGATGGAATTAAGTTGAAAGGTGGGAAGCACCAGTTGAAATGTTCTGACCAGTCTCTTTGAGCAAGCACATTGATACCGACTGAACCTGGGCACCGCAACATAGAGTTAAACCTGTCAAGTAAATGATTGGAGTGGCTTGCAAAACGGTCAATGGTAGGTAGGCCCCACTGTGCAACGATTTTTCGGAAGACGTCAGCATTCAGAGTCCAACTGCCTGTGTGCTGTAGACTGGGAATTTGAGACCAGGAAAAGGAAGTCATCCAAGTAGTTTATAAGCCGGACCCCCCAAAAGCGCAGGTATAAAGAGATGGTTCTCATTATGTTTGTGAAGCACCAGGGGGCAGAAGCAAGACCGAAAGGAAGGACTCTGAAAACATAGAATTCACCCTCCCATTGAAACTTAAGGTACGTGTATTATCTGGGATCCATATCCACCTGGTGGTAACCGCTGGCGAGGTCAAGAGATAACATGAGGTCATTCAGGTCTTCCAGGTCAGTCAGTAAATTTAGAGAGTCCATGCGAAAAGAAGGTACCATCAGAAATTAATTCACGTGTCTAAGGTCCAAGATCAAACGTTGTTTGCCATTTGATCTAGTAACAACGTTCAAGGGGGACACATATTTAGGCTGGGTATGCCACTTCATAATAGCATTTGCGCGGAGAAGGTCAAAAACGGAAGATGTGACAAAATCGCTGCAGGCCAGTGCCTCTTTGTTATTTTGTTGGAAAAAAGGTGGTGCTGGGCTTGGGAGAAAGGACCAAAATAGGGGGAAAGGACCATGCTGCATCCACTGAAGTACCCACTTGTCTGAACAATTTTCCAACCACCAAGAACGATGCCGCTTCAGCCCACCTGAAGACGGAACTGCCGGCTTTGCTGGGCCTGCATCAAAGGAAAGTGAAAAGGAAGCCCGAGCCCTGAAATATGGGAAGTTACATACACGTTCTTTGGGGCAAGAAAATAATAGTAATAAATGATAACAAGGTCAAAGTTGTAGGCCCTGGGCCTCCGTGGTGCCTGGCGCCTTGCAGGCCTGGCCTGAATCAGTTCAAGGATCAAGGTAATAAATGCGTGGGTTCAGGCCTGGCCTGGATGAGATCAGGGATCAATGGAAATCAATTATGCAAATTCAGGCCTGGCCTGAGTCAGTTGTGAACATGTGGGGCAGGCCCTGGGCCTCCACGGTGCCTGGCACCCTTCAGGCCTGGCCTGGAAAAAGTACCTAATAGAGATAATTAATTGCCGGGTGCGTAGTGGTACCAGAAAAGAAATTGCCTCAAGAATAAAGGTTTGTAGGAATGGAAGTAATTAAAAGTTGCGTGTGTCCAAAGTTCCCCAAATCAGCGTGGAGTGCCGTTGAAATTGTTGTAGCCGTTGTACCCTGGCCTACGGATTCCGTTTGCAGCAGATTGGTTGTGGCCATGTGTGTGTGCACCAGACGTGTAAGGTGGGCCACTACGATTCCCTCCCGCATGACCATTAACATAAGGGGGTGGAGCGGTGGGCGGCATAGGAAAAGATTGCTGAAAAGTAGGGGCCGGATGGAGTGGTGCATTATAATGTTGTTGAGGCAAGAAGTGGTTCAAAGTCTGAGTGGTAAAAGGTGGGCGGCGTTTGGGAAGAAAGGGAACAGGTGCTTTACTGACATCACCAGCTTTCACGCCTAACTTCTCAGCGAATTTCTTTGTACTAGATGGCAGGTGACTGTGGTTTAGTGCGTTGTCGAGTTTGTCCCAACCGTATGTCACTCCAAAAAAGAGATGATTAGATTGCTTCTCAAGCACCCACAACACACCTTGGATCTCTGCCACCACTTCCTTGGCAGTCTTGTGTGGAGCACCCGCTTTCTGGACGTCGTTAAGGTTGGACTCGGCGTGCTTGAGTGCCCTGTGTAGCGGCTTGTTGAGCTCAACTAATCTGTCATGCCTCTCTTTCGCTGGACGCTTGTCGTTGAGGTTCGGAATATGTTTTGAAGCCAGCTTCACTTTGAACTTCTTCTTGCTCTTGTTCTTGCGGTGATAGGCAGAGTCGGAGTCGGTATCAGAGTTAGAAGAAGAGGAAGAAGAGGAAGAACAAGAAGACGAAGATGACGAGTCAGAGTCAGAGGAGGAATGCTTGCGTTTGCGATTCTTGCTGTGCTTCATGGACTTATTGGACCGTTTCTTCTTACTAGCTTCTTTGTTCTTTGGGCAGGGCGCGCATCAGGTTCAGATTCCTCAGTGCCATACTCATTGCCGTTCTCCCCATAGGAGCAATATCAACTTCTTCGTGCATATATCCATCACTTCTACCACGGCTCCTAGTCCTAGGTCTGGAAGGTGGAGGAGGGGGGAGAACATCGATATCAACAACAACATTGCTACCAGGTTGTACACCACCACGACCACCACCACGACCACGATCACCACGACCACTCCTTCCTGACATGAACAAAATTGATTGCCGCAGCAGTGATAGAGGGGAAAGCGTCAAAGAATTCTCATCGTCCAGCAAGTCGTAGGAGTCGTCTTCGTTATAAAGGATAGCCCAGAACATAACCAGCATCACCAAAGCGAGAAAGTACGTGGGGCTCATCACAAAATCTGACGAAAATTGTCGTAAGGTAGTAGGGTCCCAAAAGTCAGGCGCAAAAAGGCGCGTGTCAAACGTAAGCCCAAAATCAATGACGGCTGCCCCAACGACGAGTCCACAAGCCAGAGATACGACGTGCACTCTCATGAAACTCAACAGGGTCGATGAAAAGGTCAGCGTGGTGTGGACAAAGGTGCGGGAGAGGAGGAATTAAGTGTCAGCGGCAAGAACAAAAGCGAGTGCCCTGCCGTGTACAAGTCAGGTTGCAGCCTCCTCGATAAGGGCTGCAGCGAGCCCACCAGCGAACATTGCGACAGAGTCAAGAGTCTCAAGCGTAGGAGCGAGAAAAGCCATGAGACAAGAGCCCACTGAGCTGTGGGTCAAGAATTGGGGCGCATAGCGCCTTGCAGGAAGCGACCTAGAATAGTAGTATGCTAAAGAGAGAGTTGTGTTCTCCAAGGAATAAAAAGAATGGAGAAGGGAAGCAGAAACCGGAGAAAACCAGAAAGTGAGGACATCTCACTTTACGTTACACTACAAGAACCTGAGTTCAGGTGTTTCACAATGCTCATAAGTTTGTCTCAAATGTGCATGCAGGGAGGAAGGGGGTTGCACAGGAGGTGCCATGCATCAGCAGCCAGGGGCGATCATATCCTGTCAAGACAGTGTACCTGGGTGAGCGTGTCACAGCGTGTGGTTCGTGTGACGTGTGACTCAAGTGACGTGTGTGATTTTATAACAATGTAGCAGCGCGTTGTTAAAGGCATTCTCGAGATGTGAGGATAAGATATTATATTCTTTACAAATGTTAAGCGTGTGATTCCTACCGCCTTTCTTTAATGCCTATTTGAGTCGCTTTTTCATATGGCCATACAAATGCACTAATATGCCTATACAAATACGTACTTAAATATTTGTACCGATTTTCTAGGATAATCCTGTAGTGATCCAGAGAGTGCCATGCAAACTGTCTTGAAATGTGATTTTCTATTCATAAACTTGCACGCCCAAGATTTTGGGTACATGCTTTACGAAGGTGAAGGATTAAGATATGTCCAGCAAAGATGTGGGCTTGGTTTTTGCTGTGGATTATGTTCTGGCTTCTGCCAGCACGCTCTTACCCTATGGATGGGAATTGCCAAGTTGTTCAAAAACCATCAAGTTGCTAAAGCCTTACAGTCCAATGTGGGCTTAATAGTATCAGGTACAGTGTTGTGCACTTTACGGTTGACGCCGTCAACCGTCATTTGACGGTCAGGCGTAAGTTATGGTTATGACCGTCAGGAACTAATCCTCAGGCGTAATTTACAGTGATTTTAATTTTTGACGTCTGACGGTCGGCTTCACAGTTACTTACGGTGGGAAACCGTCAGGAATTAGTTATTTACGGTGGGAAACCGTCAGCAGCTGGCCAGGCCGGGCCAGGCTCGACTGACTCAGGGCCACACGAGCCCTTTGGCCTGATTTCCGGAGGACATTTCATAATTATATCGCGAGTGTTGTTTGTGGGGAAATCGGGGCGCTGAGAGCGCCCCTTGAACTGAGCTTGAGTTGGCACTCTGAGCCACTGAGTACCTGACGCCGCACCGTTACTTACGATTTCCGACCGTCAGTATGAATTTCACCGTTAATTACGTTTATGTGACGTAGACGTCATTTAAGCACCGTAACTAACGGTGCCATTTCTGATTGACGCCGTATGTGCACAACACTGATCAGGTAGTACTATCTCAAATCTTTCAGAGTAGTACACCCAATGAGTTCCAGGTATGAGGTGATTTCATTGTTATCACTTAAAACGATTTGTATCAATGTGTAGCTTTCACTTATACAATTTTAGAGTAAGTAATTAGAACAATAACCTTTTGCTTTTTATGCAGTGCACTCACTTCTGACCACTTGAGGCACACAATTAATGCACACAATCGACTGAGGCACACAATCGATGCAGCACTACTCACTCCTTTTGACCACATTGAGGCACATACGTGCTTCACCAGAAACAGAATAGGCGCATGAAACAAGTAGAGAAACAGAATAGGCGCATGAAACGAGTGAAGAAGCAGAATAGGCGCATGAAACGAGTGGAGAAACAGAATAGGCGCATGAAACAAGTGGAGAAGCATGAAACAGAATAGGCGCATGAAACAAGTAGAAGGAGCATGAAACAGAATAGGCGCATGAAACGAAAAGAGAAACAGAATAGGCGCATGAATTGAGTCAAAGCGAAAGCGTACGCAGCAGGAATAGATCGACTGTGCTTGAAATAGCTGGGGGTTTAAAGAGGGCAGCAGCAGTGGCTGCACACGTGAATGAGGTCCACTTCCATGCCTTATCTGACCACTATAAATTATGAACACACAGGTGCCCTCTCAGTCAATAAGGGATGTGGTAATTGGAGTAAGCATGTAGCATTAGATACATGAAACATGGTGTATGTGCACCAATCGTCTCTGACCACATTTCGAACACAATTTTTCCTTTGAGAAAAGGATACAAGGTGATTGTAGCGACCAACAACAGCAAATGCGACAGATGTCGCATAAAGATGGTAAATCTGCATCCAATGAACATCATTGATACACAGGCGCTCCTTCAGAGAAACCACGGGGCTTGGAGTTGGCAGCTTCAGAAGCTACGCTGATAGCTTGCGCAGCTGTGGCCAAGGCCCGAGAGTCAGACAAAGGGGAGGCATTCGATGTGCTGGTGTTTTTGCCGGGAGGCGCTGAAATCAAGCAGTGAGTGAAGATTGTCATAACATCGCAAAGTAGTGGTCAAGATTAGAGGGATCACCACAACTACTGACCAACTAACGGCTTTGGGGTGAGGGAGCGGCATTTGACATGCTGGTGATTCTCTCGCTGAAAGGTGCTGGGATCATGCAGCAAATGAGCTGCCTACAACAACTGCAACGCTGAGAGACAACACGCTAAGAAGGAGGGGGACTTGGTCTTGGATATTGTAGTTGACAAATAGGAAAGCTGGAACAAAGCTTTTAAATTCACTTTTTCTTACGTGGAGGCCCCAGCAGTCATGTGAACAAAACAATGGGGTGCGTACCTTGCACTGGTCACATTCAGGACTTCCATTTTCCTTGAAGAAAAGCTCGTAGGAGCAGATGTGGATGTGTGTGAGATGCACGGATCGCTTTCTCCTGCAAACCAAGATGCTGTGATCAACAGACTGACAGACAAAAGGTAAGAGATCATATGGGATGCTGTCAAATACTGTGGGGTGATGGCCAAAGCTCAAAAGGTGGTTTGGAGAAGAAGATGGAGAGGTGTAATGAAAACTGGTCTAGGTGATATAGCTGAGTTAAAAAGTGGTGTTTTCTGGAATGTCATTAGTGCGTTTGGAGTAATTGCTAGGAGACAGTTGGTGCTCTATGCAATGATTCGTTAGAAATTGAAGCCACTTCCTGTCTATCCTCTTTTTCAAACTTCAGGCAACGCATCATCCTTTCTTCGCCCATTAGTGAGTCGTCTGTGACCATTCCACGTATTGCTGCAGGTAAGCAACCTAAAGGCTTCTCTCTCTCTCTTTCTCTCTCTCTCTCTCTCTCTCTCTCTCTCTCTCTCTCTCTCTCTATATATATCTATCTATCTATCTATCTATCTATCTCTCTCTCTCCCTCCCTCTCTCTCTCTCTCTCTTTCTCTCTCTCTCTCTCTCTCTCTCTCTCTCTCTCTCTCTCGTTTCAGATGAAACCTTTTGTTCCTGGTCTATGATCTAGACGTGCCCGTTGCTGCGAGAATTGGGCAAAACATACGCCCACTATAGGCACGTGGCATGTGTGACACGTGAGCAGTGTTGAACGCTTCAAAAATCTGAACAGAAGTAAATTCTTTCCTTGGCACTAAGTTTTGTACCTACTACAAGAAATACTGCAATTCTAGCCCTGCTGTTTTCTTTCTGCAGTTGTTGACTCAGGCCTCAGGAAATCCCCACAATATGACACCAGCACGTGCATTAACCGGCTGACAGTTTCAACAATCAGGTGCGCTTCATTACTTGCGACAGCCATTACCAACACAGTTTGCCGCAGCATTATACCTGACAGCTTCTGTTTGTGCTTGGCACATAAGGAGGGCAATCCTGCTTGTCTGCTTTGTCCACAAATTGCACCATGACATTACAAAACATCCTCGGTTTTTCATTGCTTAGGCACAAGAGCACATTCATAATGCATGGTTCATCATTTATCAACTCAAATGCTAGTGTCGTCAATTTGCTCCTGAATGTCTGGATGCCACAACTTACGACGCCTGCAAAGCATAAGACCTGTTTCTGCTTGCTCGGTTGAAACTGTGCCCCTGTAAAGAGCTAGCAACATACATGTGCAAAAATCCACGCTGCTTTTTTCCAGTGCGGCAAGCGCGGACCAGAGACGAGGACGCGCTGGAAGGACTGGGCCAGGTAGTTTGTCAATTCATTTGGGCTCATGAATATGGACGTAAAGTGTGCAAATATGTGTATGTAAGTATGTAACCCTTTGTGTGTGTGATGTGTGCGTGTGTGTACGTATTTGTGTATGTGTTTATGCGTGCGTGTGCGCATGTTTATGTGTCTTGTGTGTGCGTGGCATTAGGTGTGACCGCAGCTGTAGAAACCCTACAGAACAAAAAAAGGAAGCCAGTAACTTAACGCGTCAGGAATTGGAACGATAATCAGGTATTGAAAACTATCCAGGAGGTCATTAGCGGGATGCTAGACCATTCAGCACCAAGACAAAATGCAATTGAAGAAAAGGCGCAGGGTGATAACAGGGGGGCAAAACAAGGAAGAGAACAAGCAGATAGGCACGAATGTTCTGAATTGTAAAGCCTCATTGTTTTAACATTGTGCAGACAAGGTTTTCCTATGCTTTGCATACCTGCCTTGCAGGATTGTGTTATCGACTATGGGATAAATCCAAGGTGTTGGATCCTGCCTCCACGCCGGAGATTCTTGAGGTGGGTTTGCCATTATGTGTGATACTGTCTCAGTAACCCTCGACGGGTCATGCTATTGTTCTGAAACATAATAAGCTGAAGCATTGAATGTGGAAATGTGTAACGGGCATAGGCTTTTAGCGAAAGTTATGACATTTCAATTGCTTAAATGTATGTTCAGCATTAGCCTGCAATGGCTGATCGAATGGCACGCATGCTCCAGAGTTTCATAAAGGACCACAGTTGTCATGTCAGTGATTGCGCATAGGTAGCTGCAAGTTGCATGTCTTTCTGTGGAAGCGGTTTGTCTAAAGCTGAGGCACACACTCGCGCATCCTTTACATTAAGCCTTTTATCCCCTTGTTTTGTGTTTCTACAAGGGGATTTAAAAGCAATCATGAAAAGAACACACACATGCTTGCCAAATGGCTTCATGCGCACCCAGAATCGCACGGGTGTTTAAAACACACATACAAGCACACATGCACACTGAAGGTCACTAACACTAACGCGTTTCAAAGAAACAAGAATCTGTACTACAAATAATACACACACACGAACAAGCATGCACTTAATTGTAATTACAAGGCAATACAAATGTATTTCCTCACACACACGCAAACAAATGCACAGGCTGATCTAGCACCCCTAGGCCTCCAGCTTGCTCAGTGGGGCGTGGACCTACGAGCTGCTGCAGCAGAGAGTAGCAGAGGAGGAGGTGAGGTGGTGAGGAAGCAAAGTCAAAATGACAAGCTTCAAGAAGCTGCAGTGGAATATAGGTCAAAGGAGGAGCAGGTGAGCTCTTTGCATACTCCGTGATCGTGTCCCCCACGAAAGAGCTGGCGACACAGACGTAACAGCGATGTCTATACGACAGATTTTAAGGAACTGCAGGAGAATTCCGGAGGAGAAATTGGTACAAGTAGATAGCGGAGGCAAGATGTAAGTAGCTATGAGACGTGCAGCAGAGGCAGCAGAGAAGGTGGTGATTGCTCTTATACAACCAAGAAGGTGAACGTACCCTGTAATTCTTATTTGGAAGTAGTTTTTTAGGTAAGGTTATATCGCTATATATGCCTCTGGGGGGCATCTGAGCGGAAGCTTGGAAAAAGCCTGAATCAAAACCGAAAAGGCGCTAGAAAAAATCAAGGGAAAAGGGCTAGGCACTCAGCCACGAAATAGGCCACACCATAAATATTAGGAAGATTCAAAAAAGTTCTCACGCGAGTTGGGCTATCTTCATATTGAGGTGGGAAGACCAGCTGGCGGTGCTGTGTGCGGAGGCTAACAAGATGTTCATGCGGACAGTCCAGCAAAGTGTGTTCCTCATCCTGAACAGAGTGCCAGTCACATTTGTCATAGATCCTGAGCTCATAAGGCCTTCTATTCCTGTTATGACGCATTCTTTGGACCAGAAAGTTATGGCCAGAAAGGCGAAGGCAAGAAAATGCACGGCTGAGATTGTTTGAAATATCCAAGCAAAGGTAGATAGGTAACACAGGTTTATGATTTCTTTTTCTGTCATCCCACCAGCCAGGAGCAATCCCCAAAGGTACACCAAAATGTGTGTGATAAGTCCGCATAATTCTGCTGGAATGGTGATTATCATGTGGTGTCAGATTGTCGAGCTCTCTCCAGCTCCAATGATACGTTCGCGCAAAGTGAGCTCAAACTGTTTTATATTGTTAGCTTTCTAGATCGTATGGCACTCAAAAATTGCTGAGGTGTAGGGAAATCTTGGAGTGCGTGCAGAACCTGATAAGTCCATGTATCGCTTCTATTTGCAATAAGAAGGTCAGCCTGCACAACTTTCTCAAGAAGAGAGTAAACTGTTCCAGAATCGCATGATGCATCTGAACCAATAGAAAAAATGGGCATCTGACCTATTTCGCGGAGCACGCAGTGAGTATCAGTATTTTCTTGACACCCAGGAGTCTTTTCAGGAAGCCCAGGTGAAGGACATGTGTGGAGGTGATTTTTGAGGAATCATATGTCAGAGAAGAAGTGGCCCATACTTGACAACCATACAGACCAGCTGTCAATGCAAAGACCTGGAAAAGCCACAGCATTGCATATTTCTTTGTTTGATACCCTTGCTGTCACCAATTCTGTAAACTCTGGCAATGGCAGACCTGAAGTTGCTTCTTAGTAGCTGTGAGCATGCTTCCATCACGAGTAAGAGTGATTCCAAGGTATTTGAATTCAGTTACAAGTTCCAGAGGTGTGCTGTCGTACGTGAAGGTGGGAATCGTAGAGTTACCGCTGCTGATGAAGACCATGACTTTTGTTTTGTCAGTGTTGAGCTTGAGCCCTCTGAAACGTGTATAGTCATAGAATTTGTTTAGTTGTATTTGCAGATTGTCAGCCGTGTTTGAAGTGAGAGCAATGTCATCAGCATAATCACAGTGAGAGATTATAACTGAATCCAAGACAGTGGCAGCACCTCTCTGTACAGTCAAGAACCTGTCCATGTCATTGTTATAAAGGGAGTACAGAAGGGGACTCAGAGGGCAGCCCTGTTTCAAGCCATTGTTGGGCGCAAACTCCTCAGAAACTTTGTCGCCATCAATGAGAAGGTATAGGCATCCTGTGTACATGGTTTAAATGATGTCTCTCAAATACTGCGGAGTCGTACTTTTTTCAAGTGTCTTCAAAGCTTCTCTCTTGGAACACTTTCGTAGGCAGCAAAGAGGTCCAGGAAAGCAGTGTTTACCTTCATTTTAATCCTCTTAAGCAGTCGCGAGAATGTGGCGAAGAATAAAGAGGGGTTGGTTGGTGTTCCTTGTGGGGCAGAAACCAAATCGAGAGTCTGGTATTTGATGTTTAGCAAGAGCCCAGTCCGTCAGCAAGTCCCTGACCACGTTTGCAAAAAGTCTATAGAAACAACCGTTGATAGCCAGCAAACGATGATTTTCGGGGGACGCAGTTGGACCTTTTTTGTGCAGAAGCGTAATTATGACTTTGTTCCAAAGATGAGGGGTGATACCGTCTGACAGGAACAGATGGAACAAGTCAGTGAGAAGGGGAAGCAGAACGTTTTCAGTGTATCTCTTACCACGATCATCCTGAATTGTTTTCTCTGCGTGTTTGATGAAAGAAGTAGAGAACGGATCAAAACCTGGGCTGGACTGCACGTTCATGTTTGAAATGTTTTTCTGGACAGTGGTAGCCAGAGTATGTATGGGGGGTAGCTCGTATATAGGTGCTTGCTCATTGCTGCGTTGAAAGGTAGTGTTCATGCTCCTGTACCTGCCACCAGGGTTGGGTGGGACTGCAATATCAGAAGGAAACACTTGTCCAGATCGTAACTGGTCACTGAGTAGCTGATGACTTGTAGGTAGGTTGGATCGTCTAGGTAGCACGTCAGGAACACTCTCTGGAATTTTTAAGATGTGATCAGGTAAGCTGCTCAGGAGGCAATCTGCACTCACTAATGTGTCTTTCTGACCATGCTCACACGATGGCACAATGGAACACACACACATGCACATACAAGCACATGCAATAGGCATTGACTTTTCAATGCTAATTGCAATACTTGCTTCTACATTTTTTGTAGTGTGTAGTAAGTAGCTGCTGCTGTTAAGCACAACATATAGGAGTGTGACAAAACGCTTGCAACAGTAAAGATACTCCTTGTAAATACGCAGTAATAAAAATAGCACGATTGAAGAATGGGGCAACAGGCACCCTGACTTGCGTGCTTGCATAAACATGCCATGAGCAAGTACTATGAAAGAGAAAAAGAGATACACGCAGGCATGATTTAGTAGAAAAGCCTACTACGCTCGTTGGTACCAAACCCTGATCCCTGGAATGGTTTTGTCACCGTTTGTGTGGACACGTCCTTGCTTGTGTCAACATGGCACTGCTCATGTTAACATGTCACATTACTTACAGATGAAAGCGGGCGAGTGGGGGGTCTACGTTGGTTGGATCCTCCTCCGGCTGCTCGGCTGAACTCCTCGGCTGATCTGTTGGAAGGACTTTGGGCTTTAGATAGCAAGGTGGATGAGACTTCATGTGTGTGTGTAATGGTGTTGATTTGTGTGAGTGTGTGTGTGTGTGTCTGCGTAAGGAGTTGCAAGGTCTTGAAAAGTCGTGGGGTGCATCTGTGGGTGTAAACGGTTGCGCATGGCTCATATGGTGTTGACATGCGTGGTTCGTGCCAGGAGCCAAATGGTCATTATGTTTAGCATGAGCGCACCATTTCAATGTATGGTATCCCAGTGCATCATATGTGTGTGTGATCTATTTCATTGTATCTATTTCATTGTATCTATTTCAATCATCTATTTCAATGTATGGTATCCCAGTGCATCATATGTGTGTGTGATCTATTTCATTGTATCTATTTCATTGTATCTATTTCAATCATCTATTTCAATGTATGATATCCCAGTGTATCATATGTGTGCGTAATCTGTGTTCGGCTGACACCTCATTTGCAAGAGCCCCGTATTGAATCATTTGCGCTTTGCTTTTTCGTTCCTGAGTGCTTGAACCTGCAAGCAACGTGAAGTCCTCGGGCATAAGCCATGTTGCTGTGATCAGCTTCTGCAATAAGGTACGCACAAAGAGGGGTTAGATTTAATGCTCACGAGCATAATATTTCCTTTTCTACACATTTTCTACACATTTACCACCTCGCCTGTACCATTACTTACAGGGACAAATTACAACGCAAGGCGTGGCAATGGCTAGCATGCCCTTGCATCCCAGGTATTTCTCTGAGTGGACTCTCTAGCCGTTCAGTACGATTTTGCCATATGGACGCTACAGGCGGTGCAGAAAGGCGCTGTGCAGGGTCAAAACTTTGAAAGAGTTGATCTATGGCCTTGGCAAAAGTCTCTTACAAGGCGAGGGATTGTTATCCTCAATACATTTTTGAAAGGGTAGAAATCAAACTAACGTTTGCGCTTGCCACAGTTCTGCTAATGATAAGCTCAGGCAATGTAGCTTGTGGTGCTCTGTGTACGTCTTAGCTTCTCTGTGACCATACATACGCACATGGGGCTGCGCTACGCACACCTGAACGGCATGACATGCCTGCTCAAGTGACGCAAGCACTGCAAGACTACTCTTTAAGTGAACATACTTGCACACAGCACACTTATGGTGCATACGGCTTAGTGCACGTGCTGTAAGGTGTAATGAGTATCATACTCATTAACACATGACTCTTCCATTTTACTCGCACATACCAACACAAATATAGACGCACATACGCACAAGCACACACACACACATGTGTAAACACCACTGTGGGTGCTTGCAGGTTTGCACACATGGTTCTTCAAGGTGCTAGGCTGGGCGCCACCGAGCTTGCTGCTATCATTGGAGGCGTGCTGAGTGAAAAGGACATTCTGCGGGGTGTGCTGGGCAAAGAGGTCGGTGGCAGGGCCTCCCTCCTTTTACGCCTAGCATGCCTGGCCCAGCGAGCTGCAGGTAAATTCGGTTTGTGATGATTATGAGTAGACTTAATATCGAGCGAGCCTAAGGCATATAATGATTGTCGGGCGGTCTTTAATCGAGGGAGCCCAAGGCAACACGATGCCTACAATTGTGCTTATGGCAGAGCCCCCCACTTTCTGTGTGCCTAGCATGCCTGGCTCATCAAGTTGTAGGTTGTCCAATTTGTAACAGTTGTGCCAGGTTGTAAGGTGGCTTTTCGAGGAGCAGGTTCAGGCATATGGTCATCAGCAGAGATGTTGGAGAGTCTCTCTCCGTTACCTGCACCTAATGCTGGCAGGAACGTACAAATACCAGCACGTTTTTGCTGGTGTGTTCTAAGGAAGATGGCTGAGATGTTCCGGTGGTGCACACATTGTAATTCGGATGCCAGACACCTTCAAAGCTTTGGCTGGACCTATTCTACTGATATGTACACAACACACAAATCACATACTGACAAGTACGCAACACATATACTCACATACTGACATGTACACAACACACAACTCACATACTGACATGTACACAACACACATACTGACATGTACACAACACACTTGACCTATTCTACTGACATGTTCCCAACACACGACTTACAACAGCATTCCTTTAATGAAGGAGTTTTACAGTACCCGGTCCAAAAGTGGCTCCTTTTTTTAAATTAAAGTGGGGAGTGATTTCACTGCCTGCGTAGTTTTTCCTTTTTTCTTTTACAACAGCATATACAAATACACAAATACACAAATGCACGTACACACAGCTGAAGCATGGGTCTGTGGTTGCGGCAGCGACAACCGTTCCCACCGCACGAGCTGCTTCAGATGTGCTGCACCCAAGCCTAGCTTGTACGACAGTGAAGGTAGTTATAGTCTATGAATTTTGAATGCCTTCTGATTTAGAGCCTCAGGAATAATCTTGTTTGTGGAGCCTCGGGAACAATCTTGTAGAGCCTCAGGAATGATCTTTATTGTGGACCACGAGGTGAAACAGCTGGAGTGCATCAAGCTCCTTCCGTGCCTGTCTGTGTTGTTCTCCCTTTGTCCCTGTTGCATCACAAAGTCAGGCATTGCCGATGGTTTAAATACGCTCCACTTTATACCAAACACCTGCGCTTCTACTCCCTAAGCACTTTTATAATTACTGTCCATTTTACACGCTCACACACGTTCCCACACACACACACACACACACACACACACACACACACACACACACACACACACACACACACACAATAACTCGTAAAGATCTACACATACGCACACAAACGTGCACGTGCGCAGGAGGTGTTACTGCAGCAAGTATTGCCGGCGGGGGCTCTCTAGCCGACTCCTTGGGTGTGTCTCTCGGAACCATGGCCTCCCTGGCAGACGAAGACGTTATGCATCGCATTTTCGTTGGAGCGCGGGGCCTGACTGCTGCTCTTGCCAAGGAGGCTGCGGAGGAGCGTCTGCTGGGAACACCTGACAGGGAGATGTATGTTTGTTAGCACACACATTCATGCACTTAAGCACACATACACACAGTGCATACACTCGCGCACGCATGTTAGCATACCCACATGTGGGCAGACTTTTACACAAGCACAGTAGCACAAACTTACACAGATGCACATGCACACACACATACAATTACATACGCACTCACACAGGGCTGCTGCAGACACTGGTGGTGGAGATGGTATCAACAGTGTCCAGGATTTTGATGCAGCCTGGAAACTGCAGGCAGGCAACGAGGGATTGGTTGGGGCGCTAGTAGCTTTTGGTGAGTGTTCAACTAGCAGCATTAGCAACTTGTAGCTTTTGGTGAGTACTCAACTAGTTGGTCACTAGTAGCTTTTGGTGAGTAGTCAACAAGTCGGGGCGCTAGCAGCTTTTGGTCAGTGTTCAACAAGTCGGGGCGCTAGCAGCTTTTGGTCAGTGTTCAACTAGTTGGGGCGCTAGTAGCTTTTGGTGAGTAGTCAACTAGTTGGGGTGCTAGTAGCTTTGAGTGAGTATTCAACTAGCTGGGGTGCTAGTAGCTTTTGGTGAGTAGTCAACTAGTTGGGGTGCTAGTAGCTTTGAGTGAGTATTCAACTAGCTGGGGTGCTAGTAGCTTTTGGTGAGTAGTCAACTAGTTGGGGTGCTAGTAGCTTTGAGTGAGTATTCAACTAGCTGGGGTGCTAGTAGCTTTTGGTGAGTAGTCAACTAGCTGGGGTGCTAGTAGCTTTTGGTGAGTATTCAACTAGTTGGGGTGCTAGTAGATTTGAGTGAGTATTCAACTAGCTGGGGTGCTAGTAGCTTTTGGTGAGTGTCAACTAGTTGGGGTGCTAGTAGCTTTTGGTGAGTAGTCAACTAGCTGGGGTGCTAGTAGCTTTTGGTGAGTGTCAACTAGTTGGGGTGCTAGTAGCTTTGAGTGAGTATTCAACTAGCTGGGGTGCTAGTAGCTTTTGGTGAGTAGTCAACTAGCTGGGGTGCTAGTAGCTTTTGGTGAGTATTCAATTAGTTGGGGTGCTAGTAGATTTGAGTGAGTATTCAACTAGTTGGGGCGCTAGTAGCTTTTGGTGAGTGTTCGACTGTTTTTGGCTTGGAGCGTTTAAGGAGAAGTTGGGGAAAGATAAACTCCTCTTACCTGTTTTTAAAAGGGGTGTCATAGACCGATTTCGTGTGTGCATATGGTGCTGGCCGACCCTCCGTATTGTAAGGCGCTCAACCTGCGACCTGACCCTGAACCTCTTTCAAGTCGCAACATGGTTGTCCTTTTTGGCTTGCTATCAATTCTGTATAGTTTGAATTAGTGTATACTTAAGAATCCCATTTTTTCCTTTCTCTCACTACTGCCTACACTAGTACCATAGGTTGAGAGGCTCTCGTCAAATTGCGCAGCAGAGACACCTGCTAAGCATGATTGGTGCTAGGAGTGCCTGGTTGGGTTCATGCTTTGGTCTGAAGGCGTAGCTCATGCCTTCCATTAGCTGTTCATCAGGGCAGGTCTGTGCACAGTTTAAATGCGATCTTGATCTCAAACTGCAGCAAGTAAAAAGGAGTGCTTAACTGCCTTCCCTCTGACAGCGCTCTGTGTATTGAACAGTCGACCGCTTCATGGTCATCTTATGGTCTTCTTCGGTTGACTTTGTCTTTTCACCTTGTGGTCTTAATGAACCACACAGAATCCGAACCAAGCAGGCCCTTTATCTTTGATCGTTGCCTCGCTTGATGGCTGTCACAGACTTAACGCCTCTTTCCATGCAACCTGCAGCATACCCAGACAGGTTGGCCAAGCGCAGAAAGGCACGCTCCCTCCTCCCGAATGGAAAGCCGCCAAGGGTAACATCCTTTGTAATGTCAACGGGGGTCAGCGTGGCCTTTGTGAACGACAAGGATCCTTTGGGCCAGGTGCGTGCAGCCCTCGCGCGCACACACACACACACACACACACACACACACATATAGGATGAAAAAGAGGAGGCCTCTGTCCCCGTAAATATCGAAAGCTGTTTCACTGCTAGCGTTTTTTTACTCAGTATGAACCAGTACGTATACCCTAGCGATCTGAAACATATGGCGGTCTCTCGGCCAACCTCTGCTTCTGCCATTCCACCTTTTAAGGTGCAGACTGGTGAGAATGCCTGCAGGAAATTTTGTTGTTGTCATGCTCGGTCGTACGCTACCTCCACATGCATGCACAGACTGCCGAGTTCCTGGCTATAGCTGACCTGAGCTCCGGAGGCCAGAGCTCCAGCCCATCCACTGCAAAGGAAGCTGCAAAGAAGAAAAAAATGGCTAAGAAGAAGAAATCGACGGCAAAAGACCTCGTCCGCCTGGCTGCACCCCTTTCAAGCAATGCCATTAACAAATACCTGGATGTTTTAATACATGAGGGGATGGTAAGCGCAATCATTTGTTAGATATTTTAAGTACGTGCCTGAGACAAGATAATGCTCTGGAATAATGAGTGGCCGTGTGCAAAAGGGAGGGGGGATAGCACGTGACAATTCTCATTAATTTACATGAAGGTAATTTATATGCTAGAGGCTTCCCATGCTATGGACCTTCAAAAGTGCATTGTCTTTGAAACAGGAGCCTTTTGCATTCCAGTCAAGATCCTGGTGTGTTGTGCATTCCAGACAGCATCCTGTTAGCTGTAAGCAAAGGCATTGTTGTTCAGGTCGGTTTATGCGGCAATTATGCAGATGCTCAATAATAATGCAGGTGCAGTAATGCAGGTGCAATAATAATGCAGGTGCTCACACAGACGAAATACTGGATACCTTGCCTCATGATTACTGTGCAAACATTCTATTGCCTAGCGCGAAGCTGATACACATATGACGATGTGTGATGTTTCTATACCTTGCCTCATGATTACTGTGCAAACATTCTATTGCCTAGCGCGAAGCTGATACACATGACGATGTGTGATGTTTCTGCATCATGTCGTGCCCCGAAGCATCCCATTCGATGTCTCCTAGCCTATTGCTGTGAACAGCTTTCATTGAATGCACTCCTCCTTCTCGCCAAAAACTGGCAATTGCTGTGGATGTTTTTCATTGAATGCGCTCCTCCTTGTTGCCCAAAACTGGGGCCTCACACCTCAGACGCCTTCTGTCCCTGCTTCACATCTTCACTGGATGCCGTCTCCTTGGGGAAACAATTATACGAGTCAGCTTTTTGTGGGACCATGTGTGTGCTGCAGTATGCCTTTTGGAACCCTGCCAGAAATGCGGTGGAGGCAACTTTCCGCAAGTGCCTCGGAAGCCTCGTTCTCCACCAGACTCCCAGGCCAGTGTCAGAATTATCTGACGAGCTTGCAATGCCTGCCCTCTTACAGGCAAGTTGCGGGTTGCACGCAGATAATCAGCCTGGGGATGATGCACCTTTACTCTGGTTCTCATTCATGTGACATTTGTTCCTGGCTGGTGCGTTTGCAATGCATGCTTTCTTCTAGAGATACCACATTAAACAAAAATGCAACAGAATTTAGTGTATTCGTTTAGGTCGTGCAAGCTCTTTTGTTATTGTGGTACATATGCACATTATTTGCAAATGCAAAACGTGTTACTTGCTGAAGATACTTTCCTTTGTGCAAACACTCCCAGTAGCAAGTTGACAGTGTCCAGGCGTGTCGTCGGACACAATTGGTTAATAACTGCAAAAAAATAGTTGCTGCTTTTTTGCAAAGAAAACGACGATGTTGGCCTGCTGTGTGCAGGTGTGGCTCACATCCACGCATACATGTGTTGTTTGACACGATACGTGCGTACGGTACCTGCAGGGTTTCAGGAAGGTAGGCATCTCTGGCTTAAAGCTGCCTGCGGATGTTGAGGCGTGGCGGTCCAGGGTCATTCGGTTGAGGTGCGGGATGTTGTGCATTTATCCCAGGCTTTTCTATTCAGGCTGAGCTTACTACGCAAGCACCTCCTGTACCATGAGCTGCCAGCCTGGCAAGGAAAGTAGGTGGTAATATACTCTGTCTTGGTCCTTGATCGCCATTGAGCAATGCGATGCCAACACCCACCGTGCAACCAGAAGCCGCACATCCAGCACTTTTTTACTCTGGTCCTTTCAGGCAGCAAGACTTGAAGGCCACCCCCCCTCCAAAATCAATGCTCCCCGATCTGTCAGACAAGCACCTTAACAAGACTGCTGATGTGTGGCTCATGAAGCACTTGGCGGGCTGCCGCACTCTGGTCGACTTAAACGCGCTTCCTTGGGACAAAATACTGAAGGTGCCGTGATGAATGCGCTGTATGTGTAGTGGGACATGTTGCAAAAAGATGGGGTTTAGGGTTCAGGTTGTTTGGGTGGTAGCTGAAGCTTTACACAGTGCTGTACTCGACAATTTTTGATGCTATATGCTATACTCGTGATGTGGGGCATGGCATGCTTTGTTGTGCAGGGTAGCAAAGTGAGCTTTGGAAGAAATTGATAGAACATGTTGCGCCCTCTTTGCGGTGTGTGCTCTACTAAAAGATGCTGCGTATAACTCTCTATGCGTGCAGGACATGGTGCCCAAGGTGCACCACCTACAGCGTATCAATGAGCAAGCATGTGTTGATGAGCAAGCAGGGCTCAAGAGCGAACAAAACCAGCCGCCCCTAAGGTAGGAGTGAAGCAGTAAGGTGCAGGGGAGGTAATTCACACCCCAGTTGATTAGCCTCCTTGGCATGACGCGGTAGCCTTTCATCAACTAAACTGTTTCCCCTTTGTCGTTTTGCAATTTTAAGCATGCTGCTACAACTCAACAAAATTACAAAAGGGATGCTACATGTCTATGAGATGCGACCACTGTCTTGCTACTGCGATTTGCACTTTTCTCTTACCTCTCGGCAGCAGGTTAAAAGGGCGTGCAAATAACCAAGCAGGTGAAGTCGCAGACAACAACAGTGCAGGAGGAAAGAAGGCCAGCAAGAGAAGAAGAGGAAAGAAGGCGGCAAAGGGAAGAAGAAAGCGTGTGGTTAGGCAGGAAAGTTAGGCAGGGAAGTGGCTATCATGTTAGGGCCTCTGGCAGGTGTGCTGAACATAATTTTGGTGAGGCCAATCATGCGCTGCCTGAAACCCCAACCCGAATCCCATAATTGCTAGCCAGGAAAGTAAGCACGCCTATTTGATTTAAGAAAATAGCACATTTAAAAGCGCGTTGATTATTTAAATCGCCCCCTTGTCAATGTTGGCGTCTGTAGTGTCCAGAATATCTGACAAATGAGAGTCCCCTCAATTGATGCTCTATGAGACATACCTTTCGTATCTCAGTTTATACTTTACCTTTCAAATTACTAATTAGCCTGCATTCAACCAAACACAAACCCCGTTATGTTACAGTGTCAACCTTTTGTACATGTTCATCATGCGTATTTTCTTTTTTTTCACCTTTTGTACGCGTTCATCATGCGTATTATCATAAGGATGACTGTGTTGCTGCTCTATTTTTTTATTGTCAATGAGTCTTTTACTTTGTCATTGGTACCAAAGCGGCCGTTTTTCCTTAATTATGTACTGCCAGCGTAGTGGTTTTATCATTGGGTCTACAGCCTAATACAAACACCTCTTATATAATACTCACTCTGCATTGGTGTCTGTGCTTGACGGTGTAGGCCCAGAAGGTATAATAAGGTTTGCATAACACGCACGTTGGCGGGGATAGGGCTGGTGTGAGCACAATCCAATCAGAGTCTGGTTGAGATTCTTGCTTCAATGCATGGTCGTTTATGAATTTTGCTTTTTTGATTTGCGCACTTAAGCCCTGTAAAAAAAAGCTTGCTCGCTTCTGCTGGTACAGCAAGAGGGCCGCTCAAAATCAAGATTAAGCTCCTCTTCTCATGCGATTATTCTATCTGTGACCAGCATAAGTAATGTACAATGTACAAATTACTTATCGTTCATCTCCGATGGGCGCTACATTACATGCAACTAAGCGCTAGTTAGATTATGCGCACATTAAGGATAGTAGCTAGTTCACCCTTCTGTAATGGATACGGAGTGAGATTGCTGCGCCTGCTACAATACTGCTCTCCTGATGCTTTGCTGCTTTGTGCTGCCGATCTTGTTGAGTGTGGGAGTTGTGTATGCTTGGTGTTTGAGGCTGGCAGGAGCCTGCTGTCAATTGCTTGATTTTTATCCTCAATGCTTCCTCTTTCTTGCTTTGCTAGTTCTTGCTTCCTCTTTCTCTCTTGCTTACCACCACTGACCTGCATGCCTGATTTGACGCATTCTGATCGATCCTGGTTTTGGCAAAGAATACAGTGGGGAAGTTAACACGAAATTCAGACAGTTGTAAACTTAACTAGAGTTTCCTATCCAATACTTTTAAATAGTAAAAGTACAAAAAAGCAGTTAACTTCAGAAAAGCAGCAAATTCAGTTATCTCCAGAAAAGCAAGCTGGAACGCTGTTGATCCAGCCACATAAATTACATGAATTCACATCCCTCTAACATCAGATTTGATACAAAGATTTTCATCAAGAAGCAAAAGAAACAAAAAATCTCCGCTTGTAGTGATGACACAAGGGGTTACAAGGGGTTACAAGGATGGCCTACAGCCCGAGTCTCTGGCTGATGATAATTGGCTGGTGAAACAAAAACAACCAGTGTCGAAAATTGAAACTAAATCTGACACAAACTTGAGGAGTCTGTATGAGTCTTGATTCAGGAATGCATTGATCTCAAAATCAGTGATACTGTGATGACAAGTTAAGAAAGGAATAAATTCAGAGCTCGAAGGAGCAAACACACGCAGAGTCTTAAACATTCCTTCAAAGAGGTCTCTGTATCTCATGCGCAGCTCGCACACTTCAACACACTTGCAGAAGAAAAGCACATGCTTCTCATCTTGAACTTCTCCACACTCACATTTATCACAAATGCTAAAACCCCCATGCCACTTGCAAGACTTCACTCTCAAATGGTGTGCACGCAATCTGAACCTGCTGAAATTCCTCAACACATGTTTGTCCAGATCCTTGTACAAGTAGGAGGGGATAGAAAATGGAGAACCTCTAACCACTCTCAGAACTCCCACACCACTTGTGATACGTCACTGCTTTCTTGTTTACTGCGCGAGGACATGAAAAATCAGCTTCCCTCCATACCTTTAAATGTCTGAAACGCAAATCGCAAATGAACTCTTGCATGGGAACCTGTGTGGCTCTCAGCATTTTCTGTTTGAACATTGCACTACCTTGCAGTCCATTGAACACATTCGAGACTTGAGCAGACCAGCAAGAACTATCAAAAGAAGCAAGATGCAAATCTGCCTTC
>Ga0307963_1000752_pt1:5000-23005 | contig 23005 bp, 26 predicted proteins | sample OrgLakmetagen594_FD_201829 | JGI IMG/M metagenome (GOLD analysis project Ga0307963, IMG submission 201829) | Saline water microbial communities from Organic Lake, Antarctica - #594 | ecosystem: Environmental > Aquatic > Non-marine Saline and Alkaline > Saline | place: Antarctica... | reverse complement strand
GCAGTTCCCAAACATTTAATGACCCGACCAGAGCGGCGAGGAGAACAACGGTATACACACTGAATCATACCTAAACAAATGAAATTAAGCAAATATAGGTGAGAAAGCAGTAGCAAAAATTGGCGTGATTTTGTCCACTACATTAGTGGACAATGTGTCCACTGGCTTAGTGGACAGCTTGGTGTCAGTTAGGTGGAGCAATTCAAATCCCAGATAAACATTTTATGATGAATGCGTACTCTTCAGCTTCACTTTCTAAAGACGAGAAATGGCCCCCTTCCCAGCGGACCCGCAGCAAGACATCTGGAGCTCTTCCCTCACATCGTCCGCCAGGCAGCGTAGATCGTTGTATGCTGCGTCTTTTTGGCTCGTCCTGCAACAGGCAGGGGGGAGGGCTTGACATGACACGCGCACACCGACCTTGCTTGCATGCTAAGAAAAATGAGTTAGAACGGATCACTCTCCTAATGCGTTAAGCAGGACCCCTGTGCAGCATCTTACTAGCGCTGCCTTTCAGACATGACCTTTCCAGTTCCACTACCTCAAAAGGAGCCACGTTCAGGCCCAGCTAACCACCACCCTCCTGATCTCCGTGGCAACGAATGAATTTTCCGTCACCCAGAACCGAGCGGCTACTTGTCTACCTTATGTGGGGAGCGTAATGCATGCACAGATTATTCTCTTTTAGAATCTGCAAACACCCTTATACAAGAAAATTGACACACCTGCAGCCTTCGCGCTCGTGCCGCCCACTTTGCGGATGACCACACAGGCACACGCGCATCATCTATGGCACATGTTACCAGCAACTGCGTGCCTCGAAGGCCCTCCTCCCCTGTAGTACTGCCCTGCAAATGATGCACGCTCCCCTGACTTGCACTTTGCTCCACACTCAACCGGGATCCCAGCCTACTGTAAGGGCACAAGGACTCCAGAGCGGGTAGCATGCTGGGGTCGCGTGCGTCTCCCCACTCATCATATTCATGCACCTGTGTATGGAAGGATGTAGACAGGAGTTGTCCAAGCAGTGTCACATTCTGACACGTCCTTATTATACTTTTATGAAGGCTCAGCAATCATATGTGCTGTTCCTCACAGGGTTGCAATCACTTCACCACAATAAACTATAAACTGGCAGGAGCAGCATGCTATTCAAAATATATCATGAAAACAATTGCAGTGTACGTATGCGATAACTTTTAAAGCGCAGAGCAGGAATTGCGTCGATGACGCCAAATTGTACAGGCCCACACACGTGCTCACGCGAAAAACGCACGCACAACGGAGGGTAGACTGGGGTTTTCCATGATGGACAGCAGGTCCAAGAAAGAGGCACGCAGCACTGCAACTGCCAGCATGTCAGAGGGAATAACAGGGACAAGCTCAATGCTTGCAGTTGTGGCTGATGTGGCTGATGGACAACGAAGGGAGGGGGAGCTGCTCGGACCAATAAATTTTTGATCTGGCCAGAGCTGCTGCAAGTTCAATGGAATGTGGTGCTGGATAGGAGACATGCTGCTATTGCTGCTGCTGTTGCTGCTGCTGCTGGACGGTGGGGGTGGTTGATTGAAGTTGAGAGAAAGAGGCTGCTCATCAGCAAGTGCGCAGCCCAGTAGCAAGCCACCTGCACAGGCAGGACAAGGAAGGAAAAGAGGCTTGAACACAGACAATTGCTGTTTGAGGTTTGTACACTCTTTGGAAATACGTGCCTAAAGACTTTTCAAGGTGGACCAAGGAGCAGTACAGCAGATGCTCTACAACACATGGACAACTACTTAAAACTGGAAGAATTGGGTGTTGGTGGAGGCCGACAAGCACAAGGTTTCTGTGAACTGGTACAAGGAATCGTTGCCAGCATAGTCAGAAACAACACAGAAGCAGCAGTTTCAAAGTTAGTAAGTACGCGCTGATTTAAACGATGAATACGTTTTCTCGTCATAAACTTGTTACTTCTGGTTCACATTTAAATTAGACACGCACAAATGCAGGCACACCTGCACTGAACGCATGGGCAGCCATTCGCCCAGGCTGTGCGTATCCTGTAGCAAGCAGGCCTGCTAAGCACGCACGGTAGTCATGTAGGGAGTTGGGCTTGCTGTGTTGGCGTCCTGCTGCATGCCAGGCGCGGCCGTGCTCACCCCCGCCACGCACATGTGCATACGCAACCTGAATGATGGAATGGTGCAGGTAAATACGGCTGAACAGGCCTTTTCAGCATATGGCACTCCGCATGAGAGGAAGGGAGCTTAAGAGTGCACACTGGTACTCAATTTTAGCCTGTGCACTACAAGGGTTTACATCGCTTCTCCTGAGTGGCAAACTCAAAGTAGACAGCAGTGAGCAGCTTTGACACTTGGCCAGAACAACAGAGCTAACTCATCAAGCTCTTGCTGTCATTGATTGTATGATCATTTGCTCATCTGCAGGAGGAGGAATGTCATGGAACACGGTACATGAGCAGTACCTTGCCTCAGTTGTTGTAGGGAGTGAATCCAATGCTGCATAGTTGGTCTGTTCTTTTTATGAGCAGCTAAACGGAAGAACATAAGGGGCGCTTGCACAGCACACACAGCATGAATCACAGCTCTCTACCTGGTAGCCACATCCAAGCACACCACGTGATTCACATCTCTTTACCTGGTAGCCACGCTCCAGCAGGCTCAGATTGCTAAGCTCAAACCCAGGGTCCAATGGACTACCGTACGCTCCATAGACATGTAGCAGCAGCGGAGGAAGGAGCTGGTCTTGGTCGCCCTGCTGCTGGGGGCAGTGATTTAAGAGTGGCTCTGATGAGGGCTGCTGCTGATGGTAATGACCTGAGAGTGCCTTTGAGGATTGTTGTTGGTCGTACTGCTGATGGTAGCAAATTGAGTGTGGTGGTGCTGAGCGCTGCTGTTGTTTGCCTTGCTGCACGTGGGCTTGAAACAGCCGATGGTGGAACTGGTGGTGAACCAGGGTGATGGGGATGAGCACATTATCATGAGAGGGGACGTACAGGCGCTTCACAATATAGTGTGTGGGGTCGTGCAGATGGTGTGTACACCCGGAAATGGCGCTGCTTTCGCCATCCGCAGAGTCACTGTTCATGTTGTAGGTGCATTGGCTACCAGGGCACACACTGCTGTCGCTTTCAAAACAGCTGCTGCGGCTGCTCCTGCTTGTTGCACCGCTGCTGTGGGTGCTGCTGGATTCCTTGCCTTGGTTGTTAGGGCTCATTTGGCCGCCTAACATTTGAACTAGCTGTGCCCACACCCCTGTACCCACACCCAATACACTAGGCGAAGGCTGGCCAGGACCACAACCAGGTTTGTTATTGGGCTCCAATGCAGAACGTGCATGAGGTGGTGATGGCTTTGGATGGCGTGGAAAATGGAGGGGCTGAGGCGGCTTCGTGGAAGGCTGGTTTGTAACAGGCAGTATGGTGTGTACCTGCTGCAGGTGTACCAAGTGCATTTGGCCGCTGCTTGTACAGTACTCGTAGATATGAGGAGGGTGCACTGGGGAGGTGACGGTGAACCGCAAGGTGGTGGCTGTTGGGTCTGCAAGATGAAGATGATGAGACACAGGGTGGTGTGGTGAGAAGCGACAGCTATCAGGTCTGCAAGGCGCAGTTGTGAGACAGGGTGCTTGGGTAAGAGGATTGTTATTTGCTTCAGTGGTGGTTAGTCACCCCACGTAGGTAGGAAAAGTAAAGGGAAATAGCCTGCTGCGCGGGTCTCGGATCATGCTGTTCTGTCAGAACTTGCTCAAATGCATGATCTTGGGAGAAACCCTCTCAGATCAAGCAAAGAAATGACACTATATCTCTACATCTTGAAGTGACACTGCCTTCAAGAAATATTCCTATTCACCTGATTTCTTATAATGGTGCTGCTTTCACGGCAAAACTCTCTACATCTTGAATTGACACTACATCTTGAAGTGACACTGCCTTCAAATAATTCCATTCCTGTCCACCTGCGTTTGCGCCTGGTACCACGTTCAGAGCCCATGGCGGTAGGGGCACCGTGCTGAGCTTCCCACACAACTCATCCTTGCTGCTGCTGTGCACCTCCCTTCTAAGAATGCCACCAAAGGCAGCCCTGCCAACATGCCCAGCGCCCCCAGCACTCCAGCCATCATGCTCATCCCCAACAGTAGGACCGCCGGTGCTACCTTGCAGCCCTCGTTCTGTGATGTTGCTTGCATGATGGCTGCTCAGGTGCAGCACCTGTCAGCATAAGCCACATAAGAGCACGTATCTGTCAACCCATGTGCTTCTGTATGCGAAGTGCGTACACCCTTGCAGATCAGATGACGCAGCACACTTTTCTGCAGGGCGTCTGTGTGTGGTCTGCTCACAGACAAGAGCATAGCTCAAGGACCGCACCTGTCAGCTTCTAACACAGTGTGATGTCACAAGTGCAGCACACACTCAGTCAGAGTTAAACTGTGCTCACCTGTCAGCTCTAACACAGTGTGATGTCACAAGAGCAGCACACACTCAGTCAGAGTTAAACTGTGCTCACCTGTACACTAGGCATGCCTTGGGGGGATGGGCCGTAGAGTACTACGTGCCCATCAAACACATCCATGTCCATGATTGGAAAAGAGGCTGTGTTAGCAGAGACATTATGCAGGGTCGGCTGCTGCTGCTGCTGCCAAGGCTTGCTAGCATCTTGGGCTGCCACACTGGAATCTTTCAACGTCCCCTTCTTGCTGCATACATTCATTGAGCCCTCCAAACATTGGACATGCTGCCAATGCTGTGCACCCAAAGATCCCGCAGAGCTGTGAACCCACATCAAGCTGTACTCTTCAGATAAGCTGCACCCTTCAGGCAAAGCAGACGTCCCCTGCTGCTGCCCTTGCCCCTGCCCATCTTCAATATTCTTCTTCTTCTGCTGCTGCTGCTGCTGCTGCTGCTGCTGCTGCTGCTGATGGTCATGATGCTGTGCTGTTGAGGGAACTAGACAAGTTGATGCATTGCGCAGTAGGTTTGTGAGAAGCAGGAAGTGGCGGCTGGCTGTGCTGTGCTCCACAAAGTACTCTAAACCAAGCACCCTTGGTTGCAAGCATCGGGGGCGGCTGCTCCAAGGTCGCCACGCATCAATGAGGTGCACCTAGTTAACCGTATGTGAAGTCATCATTTGTTGCGCGTATGAAAAAACTTTGGAAGTGTGCTGACTCGGGCATGGACAGCAGCTACAAGGAAGTTGATGCTTGAGTTACAGTTTGTTGCTCCTGTAATCACATCAGATTCATGCAAGTATTTCCGCATTTATTTAGTAGATGATGTACGGCGCTGGAAAGAAGGAGCATGTGCAAATGAAAGACGTTTGATCAAACGGTGTTGCTTGTATCAGAGGCTATTTACGACCTGAACAGCATTCAGAGATGGTTTTCCTTTCTAGCACAGTCTCAGGGATGATCCAGCGAAAATGTGCAAATCCGCCCTACTATTAAAAGTTTTCCAGCAAAACCAATGAAATTACTCTGTAAATGAAGGACTGCTTGCAGCGGTACCACGTTTGCTTAAATCATTTGTCTGTGTCAAGGAGAAAAACCATCGTAGTGAGTTTACCAGCATCCCGACAGATGTAGTGGACAGGCATTAAATTTGAACCATATCAGTTAAAGGTCCCACTTAATCAAACACATGCAGTCAACAGTATCTGTATTTGACTGTACACACCTCAGAGCTGGTTTTAGAGTTTGCGTTGATGGTGATGTACGTCCAGTCTTTGGTGTGGCCCAGGGCAAGAAAAACTGCAGGGTCAGCCTCGGAGTGTACTAGAAGGCCATTGGCACGGAGTCTAGCGCCTGAAAGTGGGCAAGTGGCACAATGAATCCAGCTTCTTTGTCATCAGATATTTGGTGTTTAAGAAAACATGTGCCATGACTGAAGGCTTTGCATTGTATTTTTCACGCCTTTGCTTTTGAAGATGCAAATAAGAAAGTGCAAAAACGGATGGGCACAACTTCAGTTGTGCACGCAAGCTTATCGCTGTTGAACCTGCACTTTGTTCCATTGTGCACCGGTTTGTGCACTTTACCCAACTTGCTTCTGCGCATGCCTTCATGCAAGACAAATAAGCTGAATTTACATGAAATGCCACACCTTGACGGTGGTCTCTGCTTGGAGGATTGCCGGCTGATTCTAGCTTGTACATTACCACCTGAGTCAAAGAAGCACGATGACCATTACAAAAGGGATCCTGATGCTGAATGATATACATTTTGGCCAAGCAGGAGCAAAGACTTCTCACAATTCATTTGCTGTAGGCATAACAGGTATCAGACCAAGGTCATCATTGTGCTTGCCAAGCCTGTCTAGCAAATGCTCCAGCTCATGACACTCAGAGATAGACAACAAGAGCAAGAAAGTCAATAATTAGTGGCAAGGCCTGCAATCAGCAGCACAGACTGTGACTCTATTGGGTTGCAGCAACCTCTCACTTACCTACCACCCTTAGCAACCCGTGAAACAGTACAAAAGGAGGACCTGTCAAGCCTTTCACTCTGAAACTTCATCAAAAACCATACGTGCGTATGTGCAAGCCCTTAATTATCTAGTCACTGACCTGGAGTCCATAGAATTTTCTACCCCTAGCAGAAAGTACACAATCGTGCAACAAGATGGCTAAGAAATTGTGGCACGCAAAAGGGGATCCGCTGTGGACACATGTGCATAATCAAGTCTGAGGCTTCACAGGATGTCACACACCCCCCCACCCCCACCCCCACCCCCCCCCACACCTCCACATAAACACACTCACCTGTACATGTGCAAGACAGGTGACAGGCAACTCACCTGCCTGGCACGTTAAGTTACTAGCAAAAAAGCATACAGTCCCAGCTTGCCACTTCCCTAATCCCTTGCTCCCATTTTGCTAGTCATGTTTTGCGTTGGAAGAGTTTTATGATGCCCGATTCAAAGTAGCTATTTTTTTCTGAGTCAGTTGGGGGAAGAGCGATCACAGTCCAATTTCTTGTAATAATATAATAGTCCTCTTCCTCTTTCCCTTGCACCTTGTGAGGCCTGCCAAGCTCATCTGGATGGGTGACCAACAGTGCACTGCCATCAGCACTGAACTCAACGCCTGATACCCCGGGAACAAGGCCCTGCCCCTGCATGGCGCCTGCAAGAAAGACCAGCAGTATATGAGTGTCAAAGGATGCCTGTGTGTATTGGAACCTGCTTTAACTCATGCAACAGAAAAACCTTGCGTCACTTGATACCTAAATGACTCCTTTTCCTTCAGGTTGGCATGGAGTTAAGTTGAATAGTTATGGTTGCTGCAGCATCTGTTCTTTTGAACTTTGAACACAATGTCTCAACGCAACCAAAAAGCACACATGCAACATGCAAGTACGCACATTGTTGGCACGAAAGGAACAAATTTGAAGGTGGAATCAGAGAAAGCTATCCATGGGAAAAAACAGATTTGCATTGCATGTATGACTATGAGCATAAACGAGTGACAATGTGTAATCATAAATGAGCACAAGGAACTAGGAATAATATTGAATTAAGCACCTCATAACTTGGCGATCTTGAGAAAAGCCAGCAGGCACTTACAAAGTCGAAAGAATGGGAGTGCAACAAACAAAGGTCGCTTAAGCAGCCTAATTAAGGCACAGCACAATCAACACCCTGCATATAGTGCGGGATCAGGCTTGCAGCTGCATGTGTCAAGCCTCTTCTGCAACGCATCAGGGCAAGCCCTTGTGCGAATCTCTAGTGCGCACTTTACATCCAAAAACACTTTGCATTCCTTACAAACAACTTAGCAAACATCTGTGCTTGCTTTGTTCATTACAAAATGGCAAGTGCACAGGGCGGACAAAAATTTTCAGCTTGTTTTGTCTAGCACCCCCCATGGCCTTCTTTTGGGGGTGTTAGACAACAAAGAAGTTACAGAAAGAAGTAGGCTCGTGTCCTCCGATTACAGGCCCCCTAAGTAATTTTCCCCCTTCTTCTCCTTCTGTCGTAAAGCAATTTTACGGGGTCTGATGCCCAAGTGGCTCCCTCCCCCCTGAGGTGATGTGTAAAGGTCTTAATGCCTGTGCAATTTTCTTTTTCCTACCTGTGCTGATCTCTCGCACGATACAGCAATACACGTCGTGGGCAGGCATGCCTGACTCGTGAGGAGCCATGGGCAGCGTCATAGCAACAAATCGCTGGCAGCGTGACAGCTTGAAGCTCCCCATTGCGGCCTCTGTAATATGCAGGACAGGTTTCATTTTACAATGCAGCAAAATGAGAGGTTATAAACTTCATCAAAGGAGACCACGTTGCTCCTGAATTTGTGCTGAATTAGGTGATGGTGATTTGATCTGCTGGGGTGCCAGCTGGGTGCAGAGTGCAGAACTGCCAAAATGACACCAAAACCAGCCAAAACAGAGCACACACTCACATTCCTGAGGGTCGAAAACAAAGGGTAACATGCGTGCTACGCGTCCAGTAGTTCAGCAGGTCGTTCTGAGCACCATTGCTGTGCGATGGGAAACTTGACGCTCACATTTGCACACATAATTACCTAGCTGGAGGCCCAGTGTTTGAAAGGCAAAGTCTCTGGCCTTGCACAGCACATCTTCATTCACCACAATCTGGTGCTTCGCATCAAGAGCATCACCTCCTCGCCCGCCTTCTTTTGAGCAAGCCGCTACCCCCGTCCCTCCCTCCCCTATGCCGCTTCTCTTTTTGCTGTAACCAGCATTAGATTCCATCTCTCCTGCATTGCTACTACTCCTACAGCCACTACCGCTGCTGCTGCTGCTGTTGCTGCTACTTGAGTTGCTTACGTGCGACCCACATGGCGCAGGGAAGCGCACAAGAGAGTCAGAGCCCCCTTGGTAGAGCCAAGGCCCAATCTGCTCCGGGGGAGGGTCGTTGGGAATGTGAGTTGCTTGTGCTTGACCCCCCTGTGCGGCTTCTGCCTGCTTGCAAAGAGAGTGAATGATTCCATACCAAACAGCTTCAAGCGAAAAAGAGTCTGGAGTGCAGGCTTCAGAATAGATCCGACGTGGAGCTGTTTGTTTTGCGTCAAGTAACCATACGCATGTGCAAGCTTTGCGCAGCTGAATTGTTACATGAAGGGAGTCACCAAAGAGAGAGTCAACGCGTGTGCACAGATGCACATCATGAATGAAAGCACGTCTTGCCTTGCACACCGCACCCGAGCCTGCATTTCACGCAACAGCTGCTGCTGAAGGGCAGGTACTCCCATCCGCTGTGTCTGCTGTGTTGCGTACGCGTCCTCCGCACGTAAGTGGCGCTCAAGGTGGGGGCTACCAGGCTCTTCCATCCAGCTGAAGCAAGAAATAGGAACGAGTGATGTCTGCTCTGCCAAACATGGTTGAAGGGTAGGATTCGTCCCTTGCGCAAGCTAGAGCATAGGCTGTCTTGATTCCAGTGCATGTCATTGCGTACATTTATAACATTGCGCCTAACAGCACCTATACTCATCCAGACGGATCCCGCTCGCTCCTGTCCTCGGCTGTGGCTGCTGGAGTGCCTCGGGAGGGTTCCCTCTCAATCCCTGGAAAGGCTTGCTCTTCACTAACTTTCCATGCAACCAGGACAGGACACGACCGTGCGGCTTCTTCATTAGTGTTTGCCCTAAACTATTTAAAAAGTTGAAGCGATGTGATGTCCATGTGTATCATTTAAGATCATTTTCAATAACTTCAGTGGGATAAAATGAACAGAAGAGTGCTGTGAAATTTCACATACCTATATACATAGCAGCCAGGACAGGACACAAGCTTTGCTTTCCCAGCAAGGAAAACAATCTTTCAAACAGGTATGTGGTACGCGTGTGTGCATGATTGCAATGATGCTGGCGCACACGCTCTGCTCTCTGCATCATCTCGCTCTTTCGCTCACTCCAATTGAGAAGCATTGAGGGTAGTTTTCGCATTGCATGACCACATTGTACAAGCACGCATGGACCAGTCAGTACGCCTGTGTATCGTCATGCGCTCTGAAGCATATGTACTATGCTCTCCATGATGCATGGAGGGGACATGCGATTTATCTGACTGTGCTTTCATGCTGGAACCACGGCTTGGACTCAGGCAGGAACTACCACCAACATGAGCACCAGTCTAGATGTGGCGCCAGAGGAAAATGAGAGGAGGGCAGCTTCAATTCTGCACCAGGTGCAGGAGAGTCTGGGCGCGACGGTGTTTTTTGAGAAGCCCCTCACGGCCAGCGATGCCAGTGGCAGCGGCAGGGTCGTCATTCCTAAGGTGCGTTGTGCGTTTTTTTGTGATGTGTTGCTGTGTATTGAGGGGCATAGTACTGCTAGGTCACCAGGGTTTTCTTGAACGGACTTGTGACGTCCATTGTGTTATTTCTTCGACCTTTGTCTTCGTGCACTTGAAACCAGGCCATTGCGGAGCAGTACTTTCCTCGCCTGGAGCAGCCCAGTGGCCTGCCTGTACGTGCTGTGGACACCCGAGGGCATGAGTACACCTTCAAGTTCAGGTGTGCATGCACACGAAGATGAATGAAATCAGCTAAGCATGCATGGCCTCGCAGCCCGCTCTCTGGACAGAAACACAGGGACAGAAACGTGGGACAGAAACGCTTGCGTCGACGCACGCGCTCTGTCTCCCTAAGTCCGAAACCTGTGAAACACTCTCTGAGCCCCTGTTTCCAGGTTTTGGATCAACAACCAGAGCCGCATGTACCTGCTCGAGGGGGCGGGAGAGCTGCACAGGCAATTCAACATGGTGGTGGGCGACGTCATGGTGTTTGCTCAGAAAACAGACCGCACCCTGGTGGTGGCAGGGCGACCAGCGACCAAGGTGAATGCTGTGCTCATCTTCCTTGCTTAGTAGTGGACATGCATGATATATATGCATGATATACGTGGTTTAAGGCACCCACCTGTGAAGTGCACGTGAACCAAGGAGTATACCCCCTGACATGCCCGTGAAAGTACAGCATAAACCTTAGCAGAGGTACTGTACACTTATCTTGAACTTTCCTTTGGTGCAGAACGACGTGATTCGCAAGGCCCCAGTGAAGCGGCCTGCTGGCGAGCCCAAGGAAAGGACCAAAACAGCTCGGGAACCACGGTTGAAGGCCAAACAGGCGGGGGGTGGTGCATCTGCACCTCATCGCAAGAAGACGAGGCCAAGTACGTGCAAATTAAAATGTGCCTGGGTCGTATCACACAAAGAAGATTGTGCAGCAAATCTTGCTCAATTGGCATGCGCATCATCACAAAGGAAGCTGCACGTTTTCTGTATTTGACACGAAGACAGGACATGTATTTTCTTTTGTGTAGGGTTGGCCAGAACCATATATTTACGGTGTATATACGATATTTTTGGCAGGGAAATCACCAGATATACGGTCATATACGGTGTATATGTACGGTTCTGGTCAACCCTACTTTTGTGGCATCGCATGACTTCTCAGAGTTGGGAAACAATTACAGAAAGAGGGCTACAGCATCTCCAGCACCTTCCCCAGCAGCAAGGTCACTGAGCTGAAACCTATTTTGTCCTCCCATCAACTTTGCCTTTGCAGATGAGAAGTTCGTTTCGCCACCCTTAGATCTGGAGCCAGCAGTGGACGGCATATTCCGTGCTGTGCCCAACTCTGCTGCCTCCACTGAACCTAGCGGAATTGCCCCGAGCCACTCAGATCGCTGGGTGGTCACTTTGAACCTGGCAGGGGAGCTGTACCAGGCAGTGTTTGATTCGCAGGTAATGTCTCTAGAATACAGGGAAGAACCGTGACTAATGAGTGGGATTGTTTGACCTTAATAAATGAATAAATGTTTCATATGTGGCCCGTCAGTGGAAATCTTGTTGAACCCGGTAGCATGCGTCTCTTTCACCTGTTGGTGGGCGCTTGTTCGACCCGTTTAGTGGTTATGTCTCTGTCATGTCAGCTGTTGGTGTGTGTTTCTTACATTATAACGGGTGCGTCATGAATCTATCGGTAGTGACTGTTGAGCTTACGATAAGGTAATTGTGAGTACGGCAGGCTTGTGGTCGCAGGTCAAGGTTTCGTCTGTGCAAGCAGGAAAGGGACGTCAGCATCGTTTTTAGGCAGATTACCTATGAAAACAGTGAGGGTGAAGACAAGACACGACATCCCGGGGGTTTTGTTTGCAGTTGGGGAGGCGCTCGATGCATGTTTTCATGATTTGTGAAGTGGACTGCTCAGTTGTATTTTGGAAACTGGGAGGGGGTGTTGCACATCCATGCTAACCGTACATGAAAGAAGCTTTGGTGGGGTTTAAAAGGTTGGGTTGATTTATATCAGGTGGGTGTGAACCTGCATGTGACTGTGTGTCTTTTATTTCAGCACAAACAATTTTAGAAACATGCAGGCTTTCAAAAACTGGCCTTTTTTTGTGTGCTTTCTTCTTGTTCTGCTTCGTCTCCACTTGCGTTCAATCAAAGGTGATGTTGAAAGAAATCTTGCAACTGATGGCCGAAACCCAAAAATGCGAATGTACAGCCAATTATGGTGCATCCTACTTAGCCACATGCCTTCAAGTAATTGGCACTTCTCACTCACACAACCACACACGTGCAACCCAATTTCACAGGAGGATGGAGAGGAGGCTTTTAATGCAGCAGGGGGCAACGAAGGGAAGGGAGCGGGGCAAGGGGGAAAGGGTTTGGGATCCATGGACCCCACCGAGATGATGAATAGCAGCTACCAGCAAGGACCGGGGCTGCCGATGGGGGGCTTGGGGGCGATGGACCTCGGGGGCGAGATGAGCCTCGGAATGGGAATTGGGGGAATGGGTCAGCCTGACATTCTGGAAATGGGAGTCCCGCAGGCCTCTGCACCTCCACCCTCCCTAATTCCTCCGTCCGCCTTGGAGCAGCCAATTCATCAAGGAGTTGAGCTGGCTCCTCCTCAATCATTTTTACCGTCTTGGGGGGCAGGGACAGGCGCAGGGGTGGGGGGCGAGGGTCCTGCTGCCATGCTGGTAGGGGAGAATAGCTTGCAAGGGGGTGCACCATCAGTGCCTCAGCAGGAAGGGGGACAAGGTGTAACTGCAGAGCCGCAGCAACAACCACGGCCGCAGGAACATCAGCAGCAGCAGCTGCAGCAGCCCCAACAGCCCGAACAGCAGCAGCCACAGCCACAGCAGCCACAGCAAGGTGTAGAGGTAAAGAGGGACGTAGTGATGGACGGACCTGGGGGTGAGACGGGCCTGAGCAAAGCTAATGAAAATGGCACAGTGGCAGCGCCTGCAGCTGTAGAGGCAGCTGTAGCAGAGCCAAATGCTTCAGCTGCCGCAGCTCCTGATGTTTCTTTTGCCACAGACGCTCTAGCTGCTCCTGGAATTGTGGGTGGCGTCTGAAAAAGGCTGTAAGTCTGCTATGACGCCTGAATAAACAATTTTAGTAAACTAAAACATCAGCTCAGTATCACTTCATAGTTTGCTGGGATCTGCACGACTTTTGTTCTTTCTCTCCTCTGTATCACATGGCGCAGTTGATTTGCTGACACTCACATTTATAGAATAAAGTGAGTCAAGTTAACATTTAGTAAAAAGGAACATGGCAGTTGGTAAGGTCCTCGTATGATCAAGGAAGGAGCTCTTAGAGGACGGGTTCTGCTATTTAAAGGGAAAATAGAAAACAAATGCAGATAGTGTAAACACTACAGGCATGGATCAGGAAAGGATGTTTTGTGTTCTGCAACACCCAATGGATGCAGAGACACACAACAATAAGATGGGCTTTTCAGTTGGGATCAGGTGGCTGGGAGGCAGAAGCCTGCACACCACCAGGAGTATAGCTCATATATTTTTGGGGTCAATGTCTCGTCTCATCTGTATGATTTTTGTTGCGGATTTGATTGCATGTAGGCTTAGTCTTTTCATAAGTGTCATGAAAAGACCAGTAACTCCGAGGCTGTGGAGTGGGTTTATTGCTTGGCTGCTGCAGATGGTGCCTGTTGCTCCTAGCCTAGCAGGATGGTGTGAGGAGTTTTGTGGTGTCCGAGTAAGCGAGGCATTAGCAGCTTAATTGTTCTCGTGCCTGTTCTGCTTGTCGAGTAGGGGAGGTGTCTACACAGTATACTTATATTCGATTAAATTTAAGTGTATATCGTGTTTGTTTGGTTGTATGTCTCTTGGTTTCATAGGGTATGGATTGGCAGCGCCATCTGGTAGGTTATTACTGGCAGCTCTTCTTGCATTATTGGCAGACCTAAATTAATACATGTTTGTTGGGTTTCGTTTGGGTCGTGGAACAGAGAAACAACAATTGCATCTGGCTTGCTAATTTTCAGAGGTTACATCAGTTACATCGCTACAGGCTTAGACTGATGGCTTTACATATAAAGCCATCAGTCAAAGCGTGCGACTGCTAGGCTGCGTATGTAAAACATGTAAAAATTTGGATTATCGTTGCAGTTTGCTTAATGCACGCTGGTGACTTCCAGCGTAGACTTTTACCTTTTTAGCACCAGACCTGTAGCACCTACAAAAAAAGCTTGGAATGGGAAAAAAAGCTTCTAAACCTAAAAGGCGCTAGAAAAAAATGAAAGGAAAAAAACACTCAGCCATTAAAGAGGCCACATATCTGGCTGGTTCAAAAAAGTGATCAAACGAGTTGCCAAGTGGTTCAAAAAAGTGATCAAACGAGTTGCTTGGACTATAATCCTCATATTGAGGTGGGAAGACCAGCTGGCGGTGCTGCTGTGTGTGAAGGCTAACAAGATGTTCACGCGGACAGTCCAGTAAAATGTGTTCCTCATCCTGAACAGTGTGCCGGTCACATTTGTCACAGATCCTGAGCTTATAAGGCCTTCTATTCCTGTTACAACACATTCTTTGGACCAGAAAGTTATGGCCAGAAAGGCGAAGGCAAGAAAGTGCACAGCTGAGATTGTTGGAAATATCCAGGCGAAGGTAGAGAGCTCTCTCTCGAGGCAATACAGGCTTGTGATTTCTTTTTCTGTCATACCACCAGCCAGGAGCAATTTCCAAAGGTACACCAAAATGTGTGAGATAAGTCCTCATACTTCTATTGATATGGTGAGTCTCATGTGGTTTTAAATTGTCAAGGCAGCTCTCTCCAGCCCCCAAAGATATGTTCGCGCAGATTGAGCTTGAATTGTTTGAGATGGATAATCTCGCAAGATCGTATGGCATTTAAAAATTGCTGAGATGCAGGGAAATCTTGGAGTGCGTGCAGAACCTGGTAAGTCCACGTATCACTTCTATATGCAATAATAAGGTCAGCTCGCACAACTTTCTCAAGAAGAGGCAGGATTGTTTGAAAAGAGTAGACTGTTCTAATAATATTGATGCATCTGAACCAATAGAAAAAACGGGCATCTGACCTGTTTCGCGGAGCACGCAGTGAAAATCAGTACCTTTCTTGACACCCAGGAGTCTTTTCAGGAAGCCAGAATGAAGGACATGCGTGGGGGTGATTTTTGACGATTACTTAGAAATCGCACAGAGATGTGGAAGGTAATCATTAATCCCGTGATTACCGATTTACTTACTGGCCCAATACCCAGAAATCAGTTATTTTTGCATGAAAATGGCTGCAATTCCCACGATTACTAAAAATTGTACAGAAAAATGGAAGGTAATCATTAATCCCATGGTTACCGATTTGGTTACTGGCTCAATACCTAGAAATCAGTTGATTTTGCATGAAAATGGCTGCAATTCCTACGATTACCAGAAATCTAAGAGGAATTGCAAAGGATAAAGTTATTCCCTTGGTTACCAATTTGGTTACTGACCAATACCTAGATAGAGTTTGTTTGCATGAAATGGCTGCAATCCCACTATGACTTAAGTAAATTAGCCTGTGCCTTCAGAGTTTCCGCTAAAGACCCTGCTCTACAAGTTCCAGGCAAGTGATAAAATCAAATTAAAAACGGATAGCTGAAGTCAATAGCTAAGTTATGACGATTGGGTTTAATGCTTCGTAAGGGACTCAAATAGTTGGAGCCAAATTAAATAACAGCCACGTATTTCGTCGACCTGAATGATGTTGTATATAAAGAACTCAACAGCACGAATAAAACCTGTTCTCGCATGCCATGTCCAAATAATAGGAGCAGGCATTGCTTTCCCCACTCCTAAACTGCTCTGGTGTGCTCCTATTCTGGGCAGTAATGAAGCGCACAAAGTTTCCAATGGCGATTGAGGCAGTTTGTGGCATTCGAGCACGGAGTGTTTGCCGTCGCCTCCAGGCATTCTTATAGCTTGTCGGGGTTGGCCATTCCGTACATGTTCCCTTCAAGACGTCGCTTGAGGTCATCCTAGGAAGTGAGGGGTGCAAATTAATTTTACCTCATATCAGCTATGGATATAAAGCAAGACTGCTGAGGCCTCAAAGGTAGCCGGCTTATTACACGGCAAAGAAGCAATGTAAGGGTATCAATGCTTTTAAATTTAAAGAGCAGGCCGTGGTAGCAAGCATGCTATGAGTTTGTGAGGAATGTACTAGCAGCTGGTCAAACGATGATTCGCGTTCAGCGTGCTTCTGCGCAAGGTCGTCCCAACGCCTGGCACACCCAAACACAAGCTCTTTTGTGGCAAGAACTTGGCGCAGCCATACCTCTCCCATCCCTTGATCTTTTTGGCAAAGAAACGTTACGAGGAAAGCTTGAGATTTATAGAGTAGGCCGTGACCAGTAAAAGCACGAGAAGTGACAGCAAATTCGTTTTTGGCTGTGTCATTCTAGGCTTTAACCCCCCGCTACCCTCTGGTCCAACAACCTCGGATGGCTTGCGCATCTTATGTTGGAAATAGAGAGACTGAATGCTATGCTTCTGCAGCAATTAAATACAGCAAAGACTACGTTGGAAGGACATCATTTCTTATAGGAACCATCATTTGGCGCCAGCTCTATCATTTGTTTGCATGAACAGCATGGGTCTCTAATGTGGCGCTCCCTTCCTCCCCTTGGGTTCTACATTCTGGTGTTCAGTTAACACGTCTGAACTGCTTGTTGTGGCTCTCCATCAGGCTCTTTTTATTATCTCAGGTTTTGCCTTTCATCATTCATTCCTCACCTCTTACTTATCCTTTCCTTAGAGAACAATATGGCACTGGCTGAGACCAGTTCTTTTTATACAACCTTACGTTTACTTTACGCTGGCTGATCCAGCAATGCCTATCAGCCTAATAAATGTGGCTGCCGGTACCCCCTTTGTAAACCCTTTGTAAACCCTTATGTGAAGCTTATAAATGGTTTCCACATTCGGCGCAGTCAAGGCGTGGACGTGTGGCTTAAATGCAGAGATATGCCTAATTTCTAGGGTTGACCAGAACCATACAAGTAATTATACAATGTCCCTATGAGTACCATGTATACAAACCCTAGAAAATTCAGTTATATACGGTACAGGGAAGTACACTGGGTGCCCAAATTATTCAGGGGGGCCCGGAACAGCCTGTGAAATTTTCCAGGGTTCCCCGGAACTGCTTTCAAAATTATTCAGGGTTTTAAAAAAATTTCTAAGCACGATGTTAATGCTTGTGTGTGTGTGTGTGTGTGTGTGTGTGTATGTGCATACGTGTGTGTGTATGTGCGTATGTGCGTAAGTGTGTGCTTGTGTCTGTATGTGCGTGTGTGCGTGCTCGTGTGTGTGTGTGTGTGTGTGTGTGTGTAAGTGTGTGTGTGTGCATGTGCGTGTGCGCGTGTGTGTGTGCGCGCGTACGTGTGTGCGTGCATGTGGGTGGGTGTGCGTGTGCCAGTGTGTGAATGCGTGTGTGTTTGCGTGTGTGTGTGTGCTTATGTGTGTATGCGTGTGTGTGCGTTTTGTGTGTGCTTATGTGTGTGTGTGATGTGTGAGTGTGTGAGTGTGTGCGTTCATTTGTGTGTTGTGTGTGAGTTGTGTGTACGCTTTGTGCGTGTTTGTGTGTGTATTTGTGTGTGAGTATGTGTGTGTATTGTGTGTGTCTGTGTGCGCGTATGTGTGTATGTGCGCATGTGTGTGTGCTTGTGTGTGCCTGTGTGCGTTGTTGTGTGTGTCTGTGTGCGTGCTCGTGTGTGTGTGTGT
>Ga0307963_1000752_pt1:0-2500 | contig 23005 bp, 26 predicted proteins | sample OrgLakmetagen594_FD_201829 | JGI IMG/M metagenome (GOLD analysis project Ga0307963, IMG submission 201829) | Saline water microbial communities from Organic Lake, Antarctica - #594 | ecosystem: Environmental > Aquatic > Non-marine Saline and Alkaline > Saline | place: Antarctica: Organic... | reverse complement strand
GCGCTCCAGCTTATGCACACTCAAAGGTGAACAATTTCACGACATGGCAAAGGCTGGGATATGGGCTTGCCTGGTTGGAGAGGGCCATAGGATAAGTCTGGCTGTCACACACGTGCCCGCATTCCTATCAGTTGCAGGAGACTTCTTCGCAGCACTCTCTCACGTCCCTACCACCCTTAGCGATCGGTGCCACTGGATTTTTCAGCGAAGAAAAGGACCCCATCGAGCCTTTTACTCTATATGGAAGTACTTCGTAAGCCCACTAGTGCTTGTTTGTACGCTCTTTTGCCTCTTTTCTTAATCCAGTCAATGACTTGAATCCGCGTGCTCTTTCTATCCCCCAGCAAAAAGTACGCCATCGAGAAACAAGACGGCGAGAAGATAGTGGCGCGAAAAAGAGGCTTCACCGTGGACACGTGTGTATCAAGTATAGAGGCTTCAAAGGATTCCCCAAATCAGCCACGAGAAAAGGTGTGAGGAGACAAGAGCATATGCATAGGGTTGGTCAGAACCTTACATATACGGTGTGGGCACGGTATTTTTGGCAGGGAAGTCCAAATATATAGGCGTATACCAGGAGGCAGGAGTCTGTGTAACTTTTGGACGGCTTGTACAAATCCAGGTAAAAATTCGATATTGGGATTCCTCTCGTTCAGAGCTTTCAATTGGTATATGTATGGGTCCAATCCGTGGAGGTGGGGGAGGGGTGGGTCCCCCAAAGGGAATCCTAGTTTTTTTGGGGGGGTCTCTGGATTTTTTCTGGGATACTTTCTCAGAATTAAAAATATATGAACGGAATCCTGAGCTCAAGCCCAGTCGATTGGCACACTTAATTGTGTAAATTTAGTAAAAGGGGGGGTCTGTGGACATGGGCACAAGTCAGAGGCACGCGCGCTAGGGTGTAGGCCGCAGGGTGTGCGAAGCCAAAGGAGCAGCTTATCACTCCAGACTTGCAGGATAGTGTCAACATGAGACGCACAATGGAATGCTGAAGAAAGGAAAGCAATCTGAGGTCATGCAAGGTAGTTATGGGTGCCTGGTAGGTCATGTGTGCAAGAGCGTCCGCATCTCAGTTTTTGCCCCATAACTCTGCAGCACTTCAATTCCAGGCCTTGGTGAGTATGCAGATGCATGCAGCATTTTTAGATGAAAAGATTGGAAAACCTATTTGCCTGGGTTGGGGCACTGGGTGGTGGTCTGGGGGGGTGGGTGGTGCCTCGGGGGGGTCCAGCCCAAAAAGTGTACATGCCTTCCTTCAGGAATTATTTTCCTGCCTCCTGCATATACGGTGAATATATATGGTTCTGGCTGGTCCTACATATGCCTCATTTAAAGCAAGAAATTGAATAAGCATCAAGGGAAAATTCCCTCTCGCAACTAACATGAATGTTCCATCTCACATAACAAGTTACGTTTCCTCACATGCACAGGCCCTCTCAGCGGAAAACGGAAAGTGTAGCCGGGCGGAAGGCTCAACACTCAAGCCCACTTGCCAGATTTCGTGCCAGACCAGCTGTTCATCAGCTCTTGACCGTAAGACTGCTATCTTTCTCCTTTGCTTTTATATTTGAGCTTCAGAGTTTGCTGGGCAGCATTGGCTGCGTTAGAAAGTAGAGTAAAGTTACGGCGCGATGGCGGCAGTGCTTGGCAGAACGAAGAGCCTGTGCAGCTTGCTTTAGAAGGTCTGCTTTGCAAGGTTGGTGAGTGAAAATTGAACAGTGACTTTAACTGCTCTTTTTTACGCAGGGTGGAAGCAGAAAATTAAGGATGCGTCAGGGTTTGCGCTGCAGGTGATGAGTGACTGCAACGCATACAGCAACATGATAGAGCGCTCTGTCTTGCCTGAAATAATGACGTACAGCGAAACAAAACTTCCTAGATAAAGCAGGGAAAATGAGCTGTCCGCACTAAGCCTGAAATAGGGGAAAATAGCAACAAAAACGCAGGCTGTGAAGTACTACCTCCCATGCTGCTTAAGGATTAGCCTGACTCTGTTATGCGTAAATAAACCTGTGATGCGTAAATGAACGTGTGATGCGTAAATATTGCATATGCAGGAAAAGGATGGTGAGCGCCTGTACAAATCATGTAGCAGACAGTGTGCCTACGACTGTACAAGAGAAGGTGAGCCTGCCGAGGGCTTTTTGCGACAGTTCTTGTGAGCTTTCAATAAAAGCTAAAATGCCTCTGCCTGGTTGTATGTGCAATGTATGTAGGGTTGGCCAAGCTGTATATACACATTGTAAGTCGTGTAACTACGGCATCCCAAGAGCCGAATCAACATTATATCATTTTATAATAGAGAGTCCTGACGTAGGAAGCTACAAATGGTATACAATTGAATTGACTCAGAGGGGTTGGTGGGTGTGGTCATTTTTCCCTTTTGGGGGGGGGGCTCCAGTTTTTTCGGGAGCCACTTTAAAAACATTTGGATCTTAAGCACAAGCTCAGCTGGTTGACACCTTGTTGGGTGGTTTAAGTAAAAGGGGGGGGGGTCTGT
>Ga0307963_1000745_pt1 | contig 23064 bp, 18 predicted proteins | sample OrgLakmetagen594_FD_201829 | JGI IMG/M metagenome (GOLD analysis project Ga0307963, IMG submission 201829) | Saline water microbial communities from Organic Lake, Antarctica - #594 | ecosystem: Environmental > Aquatic > Non-marine Saline and Alkaline > Saline | place: Antarctica: Organic Lake... | reverse complement strand
AAATACACGTCATCATCCACCTGCATCGACCACGCATTTGAATTGTTTGTATGAGCTGCTTACATGCTGGCTCCAGCTGGCACTTGATACCAGGCGAGTGTCTGCAAATACACGTCATCATCTACCTGCATCAACCACGTATTTTTATTATTTGTATGAGCAGTTTACATGCTGGCGCCAGCTGGCACTTGATACCAGGCAAGTAGGCAGGAGTCATAAGAATAGGCAGGAGTCATAAAAACCCTGAAAAACCATAGAATATGGCACGGAAAGTAAAAGCCTGCAAACAGTAACAGCGGGTGCCAAGTATGAGCAAAACAATAGGAAATGGTGCAGAGAGCATTCGTAAAAGCATGTTCAAAGTAAGAGCAGATGTCAGTTATGACCATATTTATGTATGACACTATGACACTATACTACCGCAATTTGGAGTATTTAGTGATCCATTATTCTGTACCACGTGCCATTGGAAGAAGCTTGCTGAAGCACACACGTGTTATGCTAACCCTTGCTGAAGCTATGCTTGCACGTGCAAAGCTAACCCTTCTGGTTCCCTCTGACGATCGTCTCTTCGGAATGTTTGGTACTTGGCTCCTCTTTCCTTTTTTGTAATGTTCTTATCTTGATTTTTGGCGAGGAACCTTTGTTCTCCTACCTGAGTGTTCTACTAGCAACCTTTGTGTTCTACTAGGAACATTTGTTCTCCTACCTGAGTGTTCTACTACCTTCTACTACCTTCTACTACCTTTGTTCTACTAGAGTGTTCTACTACCTTTGTTCTACTACCTGAGTGTTCTACTAGGAACCTTTGTGTTCTACTAGGAACCTTTGTTCTACTACCTGAGTGTTCTACTAGTGTTCTACTACCTTTGTTCTACTACCTGAGTGTTCTTCTAGGAACCTTTGTTCTACTACCTGAGTTGGCTCTTGTACCACAATAACTCACAACATTCTTACTTTAATGATCCATCGCGGCATTCTCGCCAGCAACTCCAAGTCCACCTTCTTCCCAGCAATGCCCTGTTTGGTTGCCACCTATGAATGATTACAACAGGCAGCGTAGGTAGAGCCACGCTGACAGAAATGCTACTAGTCAGGTCAACGCGAAAGGCTATGTAATGCCAGATGCACACACTCCATTGCAGCACCTTCATTTGCTTGCTAGGTCAGGGTACACAACAACCTAACACATGTTTTCAAGACAGTCAGATGATTTACATCATTCAGATCAGACAACTTATATCATTCAGATAAGACAACTTATATCCTGTAACATGCTTAACTCCTTAATATGTGCTCATATCTGCAACATTTGCTCATATCTGCAGCGCAGTTTGCATCATAGCGTCGCATTGTGTGCATGGTATCTATCTGCAGCACAGTGTATATCTGCAGCACAGTATATATATGTGTATATATCCGTATGACGTATGACAGATTGGATCTATCAAATGCATCGTTTGCATCATATCTGCAGCTATATGCGTATGACAGATCGGATCTATCAAAAGCATCATGCGCACATCTGCAATATATGTTCACATCTCCTTAGTTTATGCACATACTATCTCCTTATTATATGCTACAATGTCACTGCAATATATGCTCACATCTCCTTAACTTATGCACATACTATCTCCTTAATATATGCTACAATATGCTCACATCTCCTTAATTTATGCACATACTATCTCCTTAATATATGCTACATTATGCTCACATCTCCTTTATTTATGCACATACTATCTCCTTAATATATACTACAGTATGCTCACATCTCCTTTATTTATGCACATACTATCTCCTTAATATATACTACAGTATGCTCACATCTCCTTAATTTATGCACATACTATCTCCTTAATATATACTACAATATCACACGTGTAATATATCACTCGGGTCACACGGTATCACACGGGTAATATATCACGCGGGTAATATATCACACGGGTCACACGGTGTCACACGGGTAGTATATCACATGGGTAATATATCACACGGTGTCACACGGTGTCACATGGTATCACACGGTCTCACACGGGTAATATATGCCACAATATCACACGGGTAACCGTTGGTTGAATTGAGCAACTGCCCTTTGTGCCGAGGCACAAAACAGGCACTTGCTTGCTGAAACACAGCTTTAATTAGGGTTGGCCCAAACCGTATATATACATCGTATATGACCGTATATTCGGTGATGTCCCTGCCAAAAATACCGTATATACACCGTATATATATGGTTCCGGCCAATCCTAGGTATAATGCAAGGGAGGAATAACCTGAGTGATCCTAGCTCTCTTGCTTCAACGATTCAACGAGTTGTACCTTTATATGCTTTTGTGCTTAGAGTGCCCTGTCTGGAGCATCCTTTCTATGCGGCCTCATCGACACTTCATCCATCCATGACTCACCTCTGCTTCTGAAGTAAGTTTGGAGGTTCGCATCCATCCATAACTCACCTCTGCTTCTGAAGTAAATTTGGAGGTTCACATCCATCCATGACTCACCTCTGCTTCTGAAGTGAATTTGGAGGTTCGCATGCTGCCACAAATGCAACCTCACCACCGCCTCCTTAGTGTGCAGCTGCCTCTGCTGCTTTGGAGCATGTGCTAATTTGATTGCAACCTTACACAATGCCTCCTTCTTGCACTACAACTGCCTCTGCTTCTATGGAGCAGTGTCTGTGTGCCACCATGAATGAAAACTCACTCACCACCGCCTCCTTAGTGTGCAGCTGCCTCTGCTGCTTTGGAGCAACCATGTGCGAATTTGATTGCAACCTCACAATGCCTCCTCCTTGCACTACAACTGCCTCTGCTTCTATGGAGTGTCTGTGAGCCACCTTGAATAAAACCTCACTCACCACCGCCTCCTCCTCGCGCAGCTGCCTTGGGCTGAAGTTGGACAGTCCCTCTTCAGAAGTGAACATGTGGGTCACTGAAACAAAGAAAGCACGCGTCTTGGATGCCAGACTGTGGTACGACTCCTGCACAAAAAAGTGCACACACAGGTTGTTTGGGAGGCCACATAGTACTGGAGGTGTTTCCCTGCTTAAGCACTTCGCTGATAATTGTTTGTTGATGGAATCCTAGCTATATTCAATTCAATTCGCCCTTTTTCTATGCTTTTCCTCAACAAGCACTTGCTGCTCTTTTGCCATTAACGAGGTTCCAGCTAGAATGAATCGGGTCTTCTTTCTTTGTTGCACGCAAGTCCTTATCAGCGCAGCCTTATACATAGGCTTGGCCAGAACCATGTATATACGGTGCATACAAGGTACTATTGGCAGGAAAATCATTGAATATACAGTCATCTCCGGTGTATATATACGGTTCTGGCCAACCCTACTTATACAGTTATATGTGGTCATATGGGTACAAAAGACAGGGAACTGTTTTGCTGACCCGAACTGGATATGCTGGTGACTCTTTTTGCAAATGTTTGGGGATGTAAGCCTTTTTTTGCAAGCGTGTTTGGGGATGTAAGCCTTTTTTTGCAAGCGTGTTTGGGGAGGTAAGCTTACTCATGGTAATAGGAACGCCTGTGCAAATGTTGTTGAGGAAAGGCTCTCAGCTTTTGCCACATTAGCCAGATCCTCAAAGATGCTCGGTGTATTGAGTCAAGGATATAGATGAAGAGCCAATCTGTCCAATATATTTGTGATGATTCCAAACGCTTCCTCGCCACTGGCTGACATATCACAAATGAACTATTGCAAAATGAAGCATGATGCTCATATGGCGTTTCCTTAACCTTTCTAACTTAATGTTGGAAATGCTTTTGTGATGATCTTTTTCTTGGAGGACACTCCTCAAACGACACGAGAGTGCAGCCATCTGCACGCGTGCTTTACCGCATGATTTGTCAGCCGCATGATGTCTCCATACTGCAGGTCCTCTTGATTCAAAGCCTCCTCCTTTGCTTCTGTTTGGTTGCCACATTTTCCACAGCTTCCAATCTGGAGGACAAGATAGGGGGGGAAATCGTTGTAATGACACATCCAGCATACATAGTTAAGAAAAGACAGTGTTGACCACCTCTTTCTGTGCCAGAGATATGTGCAAAGCGCGGTCAGCTTCTGAAGAGGTGATTGTACATTTCCGTACGTGTAGTTTACTTGCGTTGCTTGCATAATGTTTCTTTGCAGTAGCACATATCACATGTTATTCAAATTCATTGTTTAGTCACACTTAAATCGTTGTATGAGAGGTGCAATCCATATTGTTTGATTCAGCAAAGAATCTCACATTTGTTTGGTGCAGCACGCTGTTTTGTTTTGCAGGATTACTTGACTGCCTTTGATTGGTGATTAGTGCAAACAAATAGTCTAAATGCACCTTAACGACACACTGCCAAGCTCTGTGGTTCTACATGCAGTGCTGTTAGATTAAATTGCTGTCAAAATAGTGTAATACACAATACATCAAACAGTTCATTGCGCTACCAGTTGGGCGTGACAGTGCTGGGCCAACGTTCTTTTAGGTGTATCCTCGATCCAATGCAAATTTTCATTTTCCCAGGCAAATCACTGCAAATCACTGATAAGTTGTTTGATTTATGTTATCAGCATCAAAAACTGGGTCGCAGCCAGGCATCTTCACACGTTTTCAGCAACTTGTCAGCTTCTTACCACAAAACGCATCATGACTCCTAGTTCCCGCTCCAGTGCCTCTAATTGAGTATGGCCCATGGGGAACCACGTCATGCGCATGGCTTGGCGCCGGAGCCGGTAGGCATATCTGAACGCGTGCATATGAAAGTACAATCGTGTTTATTTGTCGTTGTTAAACCGCACATTACACGCAGTCCACATCCATCACTCATCAAGGTGAAAACGTGAGGAACCACGTAAACATTGCCTAGTGTCGGAGACAGTAGGCAAATATGAACGTGTACGTTTGTGCATGAGTGTTATAAAATCACCCATCTATTGCATGTTTCCGAAAGAATCCCAGTTTGTCCACTTTATTAATGCACAGGCACGTGAGAGCCTCTTCATACACATTGCGATGTAGTGTTAATGCACAGGCACGTGAGAGCCTTGTTAATGCACAGGCACACAGCCTTGTTAATGCACGTGAGAGCCTTGTTAATGCACATGCCTTGTTAATGCACAGGCACGTGAGAGCCTCTTCATACACATTGCGATGTAGTCGGTAGGGTTGCCTGAGTGTTTTGTATGCATGTGTGCAAGCATAGCTACGTAGTATTTGTATTTGACTTTTTTGTCCATGTGTGAGAATGACGCAGTTGGCTTTAGGAGGCACTACCACATTCGTGTTGCATGTACAGTTACACAATTTGCAATGATTGGCAAAATAGTATGTGCAGCCACACTATCTATGTAACGGAAAGCACGCCAAGTGAGCAAGTGAGTACTCAGACGCTACTTAAAAGATTAGACCCTTTTCTAGCAACCCTCGTACCTTAGTTTGGCATTGGGCGGCCTGTGTAGCGTGATGCCTTCTTCAAGCTTGCCTACAAATAAAAAGGGCTGCTTTCTATTTGCATCTTTTGCGACTTTATTGATACCACCACCAATCAGTCTAGAATTGCAAAATAAAGGGGCTTAAGGCCGAAACCGCAAGAAACAGCCATTGTGCACTTGGTCAGGAGTAAAAGAAAATCCCAACCCAGATCTCCACCAACCTATTTCTTTGGCATAGGAATAGAATTTGGCTATTAATTATGTCTTGCATATCCATGTATTAAAACCTGATCTTAGACAGGCTTAGCATCGGTTATTCAATTCAAGGCAATAGTGTGTAAATTAACAAAAGGAATGCAGGGACCTAAGCCCAAAAAATTATATAGATACAGACAGATCAGCAACGCAACTCATGGTCAATTTGGAAAACAAGCAGGTGGAATTCCAAATGTTGTTGCTAAGAAGTGTAAATGGGCACCGTTTATAAAGAAGACTGACAAACTCTCCTCGGACCTGAGCTCTTACAGAGCAAATACCTAAAGACCAAAAACTAGCTTTCCGTTTATATAACCACTCTCTCTCTCTCTCTCTCTCTCTCTCTCTCTCTCTCTCTCTCTTTTTTTACCTGTGTTATCAGATTCTTGCGCAGGCACCTGCTCTTCTTTCACAGCCCACGCTTCAGCTGCATGCAGACAAATAGCTTAATAGCTTTTGCCATAACCTAGTGGGAAGATAATTTGGTAATTGGTCCATTCTCTTTAATATTGCAGCAGATGAGGAGCTTTTGGGGGTATTGAAAACATCAGCAGAAGATCAATACCGTTGCCTTGCTTTACTTTTGCATGTACTTTCTTATGGAGGAATGATGAGAGCTGAGTGTGCACGTGAGAGCCAAAATGGTGTCCCTGTCTTCTTGCTTTACTTTATTTGAAATTTGGACTCCGCATGTAGTTTTTTATGGAGGAAGGTTTGACAAGGCGCCCAAGGCCAATGTAAAGCTCTCTGCCAGCAAGGTGCAAGTGACGTACGCACCTGCAAGTGCTGCTGCTGTGTCAAATGTTGAAAAAACTCCCACAAAGACATCAGGCACAGTCTTCTTGCTTGAAATGCCTGCACGTTTGATTCAGCAGAGGTGCAAGTTAGGTGAGATTGTTGCGAAGAAAGTGACTGAGCATGGTAAGCCATGGACATGAGCAGCCATTCTGCTTGTTGGATGCAGTCCACTTTAAGCACACACAATAACTAGGCAGAACTTTCTGTGGCTCTACCACCCATTTTACTCTGCCCACTCAAAGCACACTGAAAAGATGTTGCAAACAGAATATTGCTGGCTCTACCACAACACCTCTGTCAGTCTTTTCTCCGTCATGATTCTGCTGCCGCTGCTGCTGCTGCTGCTGCTGCTGCTGTTGCTTTGATATTTGATCGCCAGAAGGTGCCCTCCAACGTGGGCGACTGGGCAGCGAATCGTAGACCCCAAATGCTGATGCAGTCGCGATGGATGAGTGATCGACAGAGCTCACACCTGTATGGAATTTCCAGCAATGATCTACATCAGTTTGCGTTGGAAAGCAGGAAAACAAGGAAGTTTTGAAGATTGACAAATCCATCATCTACCTGTACCCTGCTAACCCTACAAAACGCAGGTACTCTTCTCTGCTTGGTTTGCGTGACATGCTGTATCCCCCAAATCTTGCTACAGCTGCACATCACCTGCAGCCGCACCATGTTGGAGCAACAGTTGCAGCTCCAAGTTGCGTTGTGCCTGTGATTATGTGCAAATGTCTGGGCATGAGGATCTGCATATTATTAGCCTCATAAGGGGGATCCCGAGGCAAACCGTGTTCCGATTGACAGAACGCAGTCTTGATCAAGACACAGCAGCCAGCATAAGTCTTTGCGTCTTTGCCGGGCGCATACCAGTTGCTGTTGGACGTGCAGCAGTGCTATGCTCAGGCTCAGACAACCGAGGAGGAGAATCACTGTGCGCGCACTGCTCACGATGCTGGAGAAGAAATTGGCATTGTCTATGTGTAATGGGCTATTTGCAGGCTTGCGCATAGGCATAAGAATTATGAGTTCATGAATGAACGGCTGGTTGCTATAAGATGGGAGGCGAAGAGCGAGCTTAGTGAGGCTATAGTAATTAATATATCTAGTTTATTTCGTAAATCTCAAAGCGTGCTAACGCTCGATGTGAGTTATGCTCGCTTTAATAAAAATATAACTCAATCCGTTTTTGAAACAACGTCATCTTGAAAACTTCCTTCTTGGAGGGAGAAATGTAGTTGTCTTAGAGTCTCTCAAATGTAGGCTCCCTAGCCTTGAGGGCCTCATGTCAAGAAAGTTCACTGGTAAGTGTATGCATATCTGGTTCTGTCTGCCAGGGGAATGCAAGCAAGCTCGCAAGCTGAAGTTCTTTAAACGCATGTTTGCATGACTCTATTGGTTTGGCGTTGGTACAGCCATTGCAACGCAAACAGCAGTCAAGCAAATGCCACTTTACAGAACATCACGTGCGCCCGGGTGTGTTCTACTTCTCAGAGAAAGCTCACCATGAGAGGAAAGAAGTCCAGCAGCGCAGGTGTGCAAGACCAATTTTACTTCTTTATAAATGCAGCACAAAACACTGTTGAGCTTGACGCGCGCATCCTTGAGTTTCAATTTTGTCGGTTTGGTTATCACATGTCGTCACTTGCTTTACACGAATCCAGGGATGAGGCACAGGAATTTTACAAGCAGGCCAAGGTATGTATTGCGCACACGAGTCTGCTTAGCTCTAGCATGACTCGCCCAGGCCTGTGCACCGGTCAAAACAACTGAGTCCAAGGTGCACGTCTATTGGGTACAATCAGCATGTGCGGTTTTCAATGTTCTCAGTCATTGCCATTGAAGGACATGTCGGTTGGAGGCAGTTATTGTACGCTTAATGTCATGTGTGCATTTCTAAAAGGATAAACATCGGCCTTTCACAGGAAAAATCTGGTTGCTCTGGAGCTGCTCGCAACGAGTCCTGTAAATGGCTGTTGGGATTTGAAATGTTCACAAAGAGCCACTTTGTAGGACAGGATGAGGAGGGAGCCAACAGGCAGTAAGGGAAAGAGACGCTCGTGAGAAACTCTGCATCACCCTAGTATGTTGAAAGCTGTGCTCAATCGTGTGCACATGTGAAGAACATCGATTGATTAATCGTGTGCACATGTGAAGAACATTGATTGATTGTTTGTGTGCACAAATGAAGAACATTCATTGATTAATCGTGTGCACATGTGAAGAACAGTTTCCTCGCAAAAGGCTGGAAAATGTTTGAGCTGTTCAATCAAGCAGCAGCTACACGACGCCTTACAACACAGCTGTTCAATCAAGCAGCAGCTACACGACGCCTCACAACACAGCTGTTCAATCAAGCAGCAGCTACACGACGCCTCACAACCAGTGTTGTGCACATGCGGCGTCCTTCAAAAATGGCACCGTAAATAACAATCGTAAATAACGGCGTTACCGTCACTAAACTCTGACGATTGACGACGTAATTTACTATTTTCACCGTCAATTTGACAAAAATTACGCCGTCAGCGTCATTTACCATTGACGCCTTCAAGCGTCAGGTGCACAGCACTGCTCACAACACACCACATTTCAGTCCCCAGGTTGCACTTCAAGTACAACAGTGTGCAGTGCACCCGTACACACCAACAGCGCACACCGATTTTGATCTCAAGAGTTGCAAATGTTTGGCCCAAGTATACAAAGTTAATGGCATGCTGAATATATAGGATGGCCAGAACCGTATATATACACCGTATATGACCGTATATTTGGTGATTTCCCTGCCACAAATACCGTATGTACACCGTATATATATGGTTCTGGCCAACCCTATGAATATAGCCTCTAGAGGCCAAACCTCGAAAGCCTCAGTCCAGTCTTGCTAGATGCCAGGCCCTACAACACACATCAAAGCATGTGATCATGTACAGGCCCTGGATGCCAGCACCCCTGAGGCAGCCGTGCAGTCAGAGCACCTGCTCTCCCTGGCTGTGGCAGCCTGGCGCAACAACGCACACATGCAATCACACTTTCATACGGATCTGAATACAGGCCCTGGATGCGGGCACCCCTGAGGCAGCTGAGCAGTCAGAGCACCTGCTCTCTCTGGCTGTGGCAGCCTGGCCCCACAACGCCAAATTCCTGCTGGCCCTGGCCAACTGCGTGTGCTTCAAGCGCAAAGACCCGGAGCGTGCATTGTACTGGTGTGTGTGTGTGTGCGTCTGTGTGTGTGTGTGTGTGTGTGTGTGTGTGCGTCTGTGTGTGTGTGTGTGTGTGTGCGTGCGTGCGTGCGTGTGTGCGTGTGTGTGTGTGTGTGTGTGTGTGTGTGTGTGTGCGAGTTGAATGCATTCACTGAATTATATTAAGCTACACGGGCCTACATTTTCTCCCTGACACAGATTTAGATTTAGATTTACATGGGGGGACCTTCAGCCAGACTGTTCGGCTGATCGGCCTGTGACTGGTTCTCGCCAGTCAAAAATAAATCCATAAGCTCAGACACAAAATAATAAAGTTTGTTGTTGTGTTGCAATAGGAAATTATAAACCACCTGGGCACAGACTTGTTGTCGCAAATGAAAAATCATCCGAAAATTGACTGAACAGGTAAGCAAAATTTTCTCCTTAAAGCACAACGGTCACACAAATGAGAGTTTTCATGTTCCAAAGATGCTGTGCTCCGCCTTGAGGGTATGCGCCCTCAGCCTTAAAGGGCTAACAATTCTGACACAGACAGAAGGACATATTTAAGTAATAAATAAAAACAATGATAATCCTGCAACAGTCAACACATAAAACCAAATGAACACCCCCCCACGAATGAAGGAAAAGGAAGCCTACCGTACAGACTTGGGTTCAGTCCGCAGCCCCCAAAAAATATTTTAATTTCACACTCCCGCATCAACCCCGCTCCCGAAATATTTAATTTACACCAACCCCGCACAGGGATTTTTGCCTGACAGGCTCCAAAGTACGCCAAAAATCCCCGTTTTTCAATCCCGCACCCCCAAAATAAATAGATATTTTTCGTGCGCGCAGTCACCCCGCAGGGCAAAAAATGATATTTTTGCGCGGTGATATTAAGTCTGTACGGTACTCTGGTACCGTGTGCTGCAAAATTCCAGCGCCATAGCAGACGAAAGGGGCCTGCAAACAGGTCATTAAACGTAGAAGAAAAAAAATTACGCAGGCAATAATTAAAATGGAAGAAGAACCAGGTTTGAATGGGCTGAGACTATTGCATCTGCGCTCGATTTGTTCATGCGTATATGCCGCATATGACATGCGTCCAGCTATTGAGCGCCCTGAAAGATGCAGCAGACCCAGCCCTCTAATAGGCGTGCTTTGTTGGTCTTTGTCATAATAAACTTTAGTATTGAGGTAAGACACCCCACATTGCCTCGCAAATTCAGATACAACTACCGGATTAGTGCAGCAGACTTAGCCCTCGTAGCCATCCAAGAAACCTGCTTCGTCCATGTTATTATGTTGTCTCGCATCCTTGCTGATCCAGAAGTGGCCACTCCGAAGGTGCAGCCAATCAGCCCCTCAACGGGAGGTGCCCCTTATTTATAATACTGAGGACAATAGGCTATTCTTAGTTTACAGCACTGAGTTGCTATAGGCTATTCTTTGTTGTAGGCTGCTTCTTTGCTGCAGGCTTTTTTTTGCTGTAGGCATCAAAGTTTTGTTAAGTCTGGTTCTCCCCCGCTAATCCAGGTACCACCTGGTTATTGCCGCAGACTCAGCCCCTCGCCGCATATTCTTCGTCTGTGCATTTCAGTTCGCAAAAGGCGCTGCATTAACATTGGCTTTCACCTCCGCCATTTTCAAACCAGGTACGACCACCTGATCGATGCAGCAGACTCAGCCCCTCACCGAATGGCTCGTGCAAGGGCCCTCGCCTGCCTGGCGTGGCTTGACAACGCATTGTCAGACGTCCAATCTGCAGTGGCAGGCGACCCCGAGGTGTGCTGCTTATATTTCTTCACTTGCATTTTTTTAATTTTTTTCTTTGCGTATTTCTTCCAGCACGTGCGCTTGCTCTGAATAGGTGAGCGTGCTGTGTCAGTCGTCCAATCTGCAGTGGCAAACGACCTTGACGTGTGGTGCTGCTGTGTGCCTGCATGTTTGCATCCCTTTTTTAACTACGTAATTATGTTGTTTTAATAGAAAGACGCCCTCTGTCAAACGTACAGTCTGCTATGCCAGACGACCCAGAAGAAGCAGTCTAGGGTATGCATGCGTGCAAAGCTACATTTTAACTTGCTTTGCTTCCTGCAGCAGGTTTTAAGCGCGCATTCTTGCCTGCACTCACTTCTGGCTTCTTTATTTGCTTTCCCATCACAACCGAGGCTCAACTGCATCTGTCTGCAGTAGCAGGCTGTGCTCAGGAGCAAACAGCGTGTGCGTACACTTATTTTCCGACCTTCTGTCCTCACTGCGTATGTAGAACAGGGTGTACATGCCTGCGTGTTTTTTCCCCTTTCTTTTTCTTGTACATGCAGCACCAAATTGTGCTCCAGGAGCGAACAATGTGTGCGTGCACTTCTTTTTCAACCTTCTTTCTCACTTCGTGTCAGGCCAGCCTTCTTTCTCACTGCGTGTCAGGCCAGCCTTCTTTCTCATTTTTCTCACTGCGTGTCAGGCCAGCCTTCTTCTCATCTTTCTCACTGCGTGTCAGGCCAGCCATCCCTGTGAGAGTTCTTGCCCCAGAGCAGTAAAGTACATTTAAGTATGTAGGGACCTTAATTAGATATGTCCAAGCACCCCTGCACACTCAGTTTGTGGCGGGAGGCGCCCAGGTGGGCACGGTGGAAATCCCTATCAGAAAGTGGATTCCAAAAGCTCCTCCCCGGTGCCATCAACTTAACAGGGGTGTTTACAATAGTATTGGGGACATTTTGGTGGAGGTCCGGGGGTCTGGGGTGAAGGTCCGGTTTGGACCCCCTTTTGGCAGGGAAACTATGAAATGCAAAGGCTTTTACTGCACTTGACGGAAACCGCTGGGCCACACTTGGCCACCTGACCACCTAGGTGAAAAACAAAGTTCACTCTCCTTTGCTTCTTGTAAGGTTTGGTTTGTTATGTCCCTGGAAGGAATCTACTGCAAAAGTCGAGAGCAGATGGCACTTGAAAATCTCAGCTGTCGCTGCCCACCACGGCCCAACCCCAGCATTCCAAACCATTATACCAAACAGGACATGCCTTGAGCGCATACTGAAGGGCCTCTGACACTCAGGTAGTGGCCAGAAAGCGTGTTTCCAGGGTTTCCAGAAATGCACAATTTTTGCCCAGGAAACAGGCCCACGAAAGTCCTTTAGGGGCAAAATTTCAAGAGTGAGGCTTGGCTGGGCTGACTGCGTGTGCAGAACAAAGTGTACATACCTGCGTTTTCCTTTATTTTTCTTTGTCTTGTACATGCAGCAGCGAATTGAGCTTCAGGAGTGGGCAGCCCAGAATTAAGGATACCTTGCCTCACTCCTTTTCTTATCTAATCTTGTGCATTCTCTACTGGGTACATCTGCAGAAGACCGTGCTTTAGGAGTGGGCAAACCCGTTTTGGAAACTCAGAAAGCTCACTTAACCCCTGAATACTTCTTGCACAAGTATTTCAGAACAGAACGTACCAGCAGTAGCAGGCCATGCTACAAAAATGGCACAAAAATGGACTACCTACCTAATTTTAGGATCGTTTATGAATCGCACCCTTGATTATTACTTTTATATTATCTTACACACTGCAGAACGGAGTGCACCTGCAGCAGCGGGCCATGATGCAAGAGCGAATGGGTCAGTTTGAGGACGCCGTTTTTGACTACACTGCCGCTTTGCCGTTGCTGAGAGTGAAGGGCGAGATTATGGTGGACAGCATTTTTAACCGCGGCTACTGCTACAGGCAAGAACGTGGGTTCCCATTAACTAGTGTAAGGGTCGCTGCTACCTCCAAGAAAACCTCTGTGAATGACTTTGTTTGTTATTGGGCAGCACTTTTGAAGGCTGGCAAGTCCTTGGATTGTTATGAGCTAGTGCAAGGGTCGCTGCTATCTCCGAGAAATTATCTGTGAATGACTTGACTTTTCGGCGGGCAACACTTTTGAAGGCAGGCAAGACCATGAATTGTTATTGCTGGTGCAAGGGCTGCCGTCGTCTGCAATGAAGGCTTGTGTGGGTGGCTTTATTTCATGACGGGCATGACATGTTGTTTCATGGCTTTGTTTCATGACGGACATGAATGGCTTTGTTTCATGACGGACATGAATTGCTTTGTTTCATGACGGGCATGGCATGTTGTTTCATGGCTCCGTTTCATGACGGACATGAATGGCTTTGTTTCATGACAGGCAGCTTTGACAATAATTAAGAGCTACTGTCACTGGAAAGTCCCTGGGTTTTAATTTAGTGGATGGCTTTGCTTCATGACGGGCAGCTTTATCAATGAGCTACTGTCAATGGAAAATCGTGGTTTTTAATTTAGTGGTGTGAAGGTTGCCATCATGTTCACGGGGGCTGCTGGTACTGTAAAGTGAATAGCTTGGTTTGATATGATGCTACAGTGTGGATGGCTGTTTTTGGTATGGTGCTACAGTGTGGATAGCTTGGTTTTGGTATGGTGCTACAGTGTGGATGGCTGTTTTTGGTACAGTGCTACAAAGTGGATGGCTGTTATTGGTATGGTGCTACATTGTGGATGACTGTTTTTGGTATGGTGCTACAGTGTGGATGGCTGTTTTTGGTATGGTGCTACAGTGTGGATGGCTGTTTTGGTATGGTGCTACAGTGTGGATGGCTGTTTTTGGTATGGTGCTACAAAGTGGATGGCTTGGTTTGATATGGTGCTACAGTGTGGATAGCTTTGTTTGATATGGTGCTACGATGTGTATGGCTGTTTGTGGTATGGTGCTACAGTGTGGATGGCTGTTTTGGTATGTTGCTACAGTGTGGATGGCTGTTTTTGGTATGGTGCTACAGTGTGGATGGCTGTTTTTGGTATGGTCCTAAAGTGTGGATGGATGTTTTTGGTATGGTGCTGCAGTGTGGATAGCTTGGTTTGATATGGTGCTACAGTGCGGATGGCTGTTTTTGGTATGGTGCTACAGTGTGGATGGATGTTTTTGGTATGGTCCTAAAGTGTGGATGGATGTTTTTGGTATGGTGCTACAGTGTGGATAGCTTGGTTTGTTATGGTGCTACAGTGTGGATGGCTGTTTTTGGTACAGTGCTACAAAGTGGATGGCTGTTATTGGTATGGTGCTACATTGTGGATGACTGTTTTTGGTATGGTGCTACAGTGTGGATTGCTGTTTTTGGTATGGTGCTACAGTGTGGATGGCTGTTTTGGTATGGTGCTACAGTGTGGATGGCTGTTTTTGGTATGGTGCTACAAAGTGGATGGCTTGGTTTGATATGGTGCTACAGTGTGGATGGCTGTTTTTGGTATGGTGCTACGATGTGTATGGCTGTTTGTGGTATGGTGCTACAGTGTGGATGGCTGTTTTGGTATGGTGCTACAGTGTGGATGGCTGTTTTTGGTATGGTGCTACGATGCGGGGAATAGTTTGAGTTTCAGTGTGTTGCAGTGTGTTGCAATGTGTTGCAATGTGTTACACGTGTCTGTTAAAATTTTGTATTGTGTTAAAATAATTTTGCTGTGTTACACTGTGTTACAATGTCAGGGTTGCAATGTCAGCACTTGGCGCGCCTAGGGTTGTCTAGGATCGTGTGTCGGTATGTGTATCGCATATGAACGTGTTTATAAAGTTTTCCCTGCTGAAGATGCCGGATATACCTAAACTACGTATGGTACATACCGTTCACATTGCGAGGCGTCTGTGATTAAGTACTTACACACAGTAAACATTATAATGCACACATTACAATGCACACATTCTAATGCACACACTATAATGCACACATCATAATGCACACCTTATAATGCACACAGGCTGATGGGAGAACCCGCAGAACATGTGCATGTATATCTTTACACACACGCATCTATACGCACGCATCTATACGCATGTGCATGTATATCTTAACACACGCATCTATACGAGCACATCTATATGCACGCATCTATCCGCATGTGCATGTATATCTATACACACGCATCTATACGCACGCATCTATATGCACACATCTATCCGCATGTGCATGTATATATATACACACGCATCTATACGCACGCATCTATACGCATGTGCATGTATATTTATACACACACGATACGATGACATGCAGGCTGATGGGGAACCACGCAGAGGCTCTACGAGACTTGGAGGACGCGCAGCACAAGGCACCTGCCTCCTGTGCCATCAAAATGACACTCGCATCAATGTGGGTGGGCTGTGTATGCACACACACATTCGCACACACACCCACACACACAAACACACTCCTGTGCCATCAAAATGACACTCGCATCAATGTGGGTGGGCTGTGTACGCACACACACACACGCACATACACACACACACAAACACACTCCTGTGCCATCAAAATGACACTCGCATCAATGTGGGTGGGCTGTGTACGCACACACACACACACACATTCACACACACACGCACATTCACACACACACACGCACACACACACAAACACACACACTCCTGTGCCATCAAAATGACACTCGCATCAATGTGGGTGGGCTGTGTACGCACACACACACACATTCACACACACACACACGCACACACACACACTCCTGTGCCATCAAAATGACACTCGCATCAATGTGGGTGGGCTGTGTACGCACACACACACGCACACACACACACAAACACTCCTGTGCCATCAAAATGACACTCGCATCAATGTGGGTGGGCTGTGTACGCACACACACACATATTCACACACACACGCACATTCACACACACACACACACACACACACACACACACACACACACACACACACACACACACACACGCACACACACACGCACGCACATACATGCACACACACAAACACGCCAACACACATACACACATACGCCCACGCATGCTCACACAAATATCAGCATCATCATTATTACCCATGACAGTATAAAATGGGAGCGAAAGCCTGCACACGCATGAAGCAGCACACACCAACAAAATGGTTCACGCTGGTGCTTGCACTTTTTAAAGGCATTTTCATACAAAGATCCCTACTCCCTTTCGCACACATTACTCATCATTATCATTGTGCATGACAGCATAAATTGGAAGCAAAAGCATGCACACGCATGAAGCAGCACACACCAACGAAATGCTTCACGCTGGTGCTTGCACTTTTCAAAGGCATTCTCATACAGAGATCCCTACTCCCTTTCGCACACATTACTCATCATTATCATTGTGCATGACAGCGTAAAATGGAAGCAAAAGCCTGCACACGCATGAACCAGCACGCACCAATGAAATGCTTCACTGGTGCTTGCACTTCTCAAAGGCATTTTCATACAAAGATCCCTACTCCCTTTCGCACACATTATTCATCAGCCATTATCATTGTGCATGACAGCATAAAATGGATGCAAAAGCATGCACACACATAAACCAGCACGCACCAATGAAGTGCTTCACGCTGGTTCTTGCACTTTTCAGAGCCCTCCAACAACATGCCAATGAGCTTTCTTGTACGCAACAGGTATATGGCAAAGAAACGTTATGATGACGCTCTACCTCTCTTCCAGGCTGTCGCGGTATGTGAGCGTCATAAACTGCTTTAAGATAAATAGTTGGGGTTGGCCAGAATCAAATAATTATAAATATATACCTATGTATTTTCGGTAGAGGGTGATCACCAAATATACGGTCACATACAATGTTTATACAATGTTTTTAACCAACCTTATTATAGCAGATGGCTATCAATAACTAGATAGCATGACTATCAATCTGTCACGAGATAACGGATGAGCAACTGTGTGTGTGTGTGTCTGCCTGTGTGTGTGTGTGTATGTGCGTATGTGTTTGTTTGTGTGTGTGTGTGTCTGCGTGTGTGTGTGTGTCCGTGTGTGTGTGTGTGTGCGTGTGTGTGTGTGTATGTGTGCACGCACGTATGCACTTTCAGGTCTTTGCATACGTGCATGCTAGCGTGTAGGCATGTGTGCCTCTGAAACATATGCATGACGGATGAGTTGGCCAAAATTGTATATATATACACACCGTACATGACCGCATATTTGGTGATCACCATGCCAAAAACACTGTACAAACACGTATCTATTTTGTTCTGGCCAACCCTACGGATGAAACACAAACTCCCTACGGATGACACACACACACTCCCTACGGATGACACACACACTCCCTCCGGATGACACACACACTCCCTACGGATGACACACACACACTCCCTCCGGATGACACACACACTCCCTCCGGATGACACACACACACTCCCTCCGGATGACACACACACTCCCTCCGAATGACACACACACTCCCTACGGATGACACACACATTCCCTACGGAACACACACACACACACTCCCTACGGATGACACACACACTCCCTACGGAACACACACACACTCCCTACGGATGACACACACACACTCCCTACGGATGACACACACACTCCCTACGAATGACACACACACTCCCTACGGATGACACACACACTCCCTACGGAACACACACACACTCCCTACGGATGACACACACACTCCCTACGGATGACACACACACACTCCCTACGGATGACACACACACTCCCTACGGATGACACACACATTTCCAACGGATGACACGCACATTTCCAACGGATGACACACATAACTATCCGTCTATCAAATGATGAAGGAGCATTTTTTCTTTAATGGATGACGGGACCTTATCATTATGTCTGTCAAAGGATGGCACAACGCATTCTGTCTGCCAAAGGGTGACTGAATTGTTCATCAAAGACCGTGCGGGAGAGGTGCTTTACCTTCCTTACAGCTATTTTTACTAGGAAGTTACCAGCTACTTTTACCAGCGAACCGCTGCTGCAAGCCTGCACCAGCTACTTTTACCAGGGGACACGACAATTCCGAGCGCTTCCCTCACGGGTTGGGTAAGATTTAGCCTAATATACCCGTGAGGGAGGCTAAATCCGTAGGTCCCCCTCACAGGTCCCATATATATGAGGAAAATGGAAGTACCAGGAAGGGGGAAATAGGATTTTAAGCAGAATATTGTTCTTCAACCTTCCTCAGGCTATGTTTCAGGCAATGGAAAGCTAAGATCGACGCACTTCAACGGTAGCTGATAGAGTATGCACAGCCGACAACAGAGTAAGATTCATGGAGGCTTCTGAGGTGGCCGCATGGCTCACTACTAAAACAAGAGTAGAAGAAAGTCACTGGTGTGTGTAGTTTCTGGTAGCTGGTTCGTGGAGAATGCGCTGCTGAAATTAGGAGTGACAAAGGAGGCTTCTTGGGTGGTCGCATGCCTCACTACTACACCCCTAAAAAAAGAGTACAAGAAAGCCACTGGTGTGGGTAGAAGCTGGTAGCTTTTATGTGGAGTATGCGCTGCTGAATATATGAGTGACAAAGGGAGCTTCTTGGGTGGCCGCATGCCTCACTACTACACCCCCAAAAAAAGAGTACAAGAAAGCCACTGGTGTGGGTAGAAGCTGGTAGCTGGTTCGTGGAGAATGGGCTGCTGAACTTAGGAGTGACAAAGGAGGCTTCTTGGGTGGCCGCATGCCTCACCATGGAAAGAAAAGTTGAGGAGAAGAGCGCTGCCGTGAGTACCCACGTCTGGTCTTTTTTAAGCTGTATCCAGCCTTCTGTAATTGTTGTTTTTAAGCATAGACTTAGCTTCCTTGAAATACATGCCAGGGCTTCCAGGCTCCTAGCTTCCATAGCTTCCTGTGAAACATGTGCTAAGGCTTCCCGTGAAGGCTTCCTGTGAAACATGTGCTAAGTAAGGCCTCCTGTGAAACATGTGCCAAGTAAGGCTTCCTGTGAAATATGTGCCAAGGCTTCCCGGCAAAGCAGCACCTCCGCCCCCAGCACCCTTCCCCTCTTCTTGAAGTAAATCATGTACAATGGTCACAATGGGGGGTGACCTTCAGCCAGGTTGTTTGGCTGATCGGCTGCTGACTGGTCTTGGCCAGCCACAAATAAATCCATAAGCTCAGAAAGAAAAAGAAAAAGTCTTTTGTTCTGCTGAGAAAGGAAATCATGAACAAGTTGGTTGTTGACCTGTTGCAGCAAAAAGAGTTGTTTAGTTCAGTTTAGTTTGGATTACAAAGGCGTTCAATCTGGAATGGCTGCTCCACCTATGAGAACGAAACAAGTTGGTTGTTGACCTGTTGCTGCAAAAAGGGTTGGACTAGCCCTCCGACAAAAGTAACACCGCCGCCATTTACGGCACCTCCCCCGTATTGCCGTGCCACACATGTTTAGTTTAGTTAAGTTTAGTTTGGATTACAAAGGCCTCCAGCCTGGCATGGCTGCTCAACCTATAGGCCCTAACAAATAAATAAATCAACTAATTAATTTGTAAACTTCACACATGTTTAGGCCTCCAAACCAAGCAGCGCTGCCGCCATCAACAATGTAGCTTTGGCCTACTACCTGAAGGCCACGGTAGAGGAGGATGCTGAAATGAGTAAGTGATTTGCTGAAGCACTTGTTTAGTTTAGTTTAGTTTGGATCACAAAGTGAGTAAGCGATTCGCTGAAGCACTTGTTTAGTTTCATTTAGTTTGGATTACTAAGTGAGTAAGTGATTCGCTGAAGCACTTGCCAACCCCAAATCATGTTAGGTGGATTTTGAAGTAGTGCGTGACTTCAAACAATCACACTGCTGTTCCTATCAGGCTTGTTGTCTTTTTGTTTCAACCTACGGCTGCTCTCTATCAATCTGCAACAAACACGCGCACAATGCTTTCGTTCGTTTCAGCCTGCAGCTGTTCTCTATTGTGCTGCAACGGACGCACGCAATGCTTGCTCTTAATTCAATCTCCGGTTTTCCTATACCATGCTGCAATGAACACACACGATGCACATCTTTTTGTCTTCACAGTGGGTGTCCTTCAACTTGTACGTGATTATATAGACGCTTCACACATGTTGCGTGCATTGCAGCATTAGAACAGACGCCTCACACATGTTGCGTGCATTGCAGCATTAAGGTTGTGCAAAAAAAACACCTCACTTGTACGTGATTATACAGACGCCTCACACATGTTGCGTGCATTGCAGCATTGATGCAGACGCCTCACACATGTTGCGTGCATTGCAGCACTAAGGTTGTGCAAAAAAACCACCTCAATTGTACATAATTATACAGACGCCTCACACATGTTGCGTGCATTGCAGCATTAATATAGACGCCTCACACATGTTGCGTGCATTGCAGCATTAAGGTTGTGCAAAAGAATCACCTCACTTGTACGTGATTGTACAGACGCCTCACACATGTTGCGTGCATTGCAGCACTAAGGTCGTGCAAAAAAACCATTTCACTTGTACGTGATTACAGACATGTTACGTGATTACAGAAATATTACGTGATTCACGTGTACGTGATAACACATATATTGCGTGCATTGCAGCGGTGAGGTTGTGCAAAAAAGTAATTTCACTTGTACGTGATTACAGACATGTTACGTGATTACAGACACATTACGTGATTCACATGTACGTAATTACACACATATTGCGTGCATTGCAGCGGTGAGGTTGTGCAAAAAAGTAATTTCACTTGTACGTGATTACAGACATGTTACGTGATTACAGACATATTACGTGATTCGCGTGTACGTAATTACACACATATTGCGTGCATTGCAGCGGTGAGGTTGTGCAAAAAGTCATTTCACTTGTACGTGATTACAGACATGTTACGTGATTACAGACATATTACGTGATTCGCGTGTACGTAATTACACACATATTGCGTGCATTGCAGCGGTGAGGTTGTGCAAAAAAGTCATTTCACTTGTACGTGATTACAGACATGTTACGTGATTTACTCATACGTGATTACGCACATGTTGCGTACATTGCAGCGGTGAGGTTGTGCAAAGAAATCATCTTGCTGCATGCTGTTTGCAAGCTTCTGCCAGGGAGCAAAATCACAGAAAATTGACAATCACAGGAAATCACGGAAATTTGACATTGGAAGATTGAGCATCAGAGGGCAGACAATGGAAAAGGCAAACAAACATTTAAGGGTAAACAATACGGTCACAACAATCGCAAATACAAGCGCTGACTCCACAGCAACCCCCTCCCCCCAAAGCATTGACACATCACACAAGCAAGAAAACGAGAAGGGCAACGTGCTCAGCAGCCGGTGCCAGGTGGCCATGGACACACAAACACACACACACACACACATGTCTGACATATGTCTGCTCATGGCCTGGCGGCGGTCTCAACACATACCTGCACTCTCTGCTCGATAGTTGTCTATATGCTCATGCCTGGCGGTGGTCATAACACATGCAATTTCTGCACAATAGTTGTCTATATGCTCATGCCTGGCGGCAGTCAAAACACATACCTGCACTTCCTTATTATAAATTATCTAGGTATATGCTCATACCAATGGCAGCCACAACACACCCCTTGCACCTTCTGCTCAATTGTTGTTTTTATGCTCATACCCAGTGGCAGTCACAACACACCCCTTTCACCTTCTGCTCAATTGTTGTCTATATGCTCAAATGTTGTTTTTATGCTCATACCCAGTGGCAGTCACTACACACCCCTTGCACCTTCTGCTCAATAGTTGTCTATATGCTCATGCCTGGCAGCAGTCACAACAAGTGCCCTACATACACTTCCTACTCATTAATATCATGCCTGGGGGGAGTCACAACACATCCCCCACACTTCCTGCTTGTAATATAATTATCTATATGCTCACTCATGCCTGGCGGCAGACATGCCACGCACCCTGCACTTTCCGCCTGGTGGCAATCACAGCACACACACTGCAATATTCTACTCGAGGTTGTTGTCTTTATGCCCATGCCTGGCGGCAGACATGCCACACACCCTGCACTTTCTGCCTGGTGGCAATCACAGCACGCACACTGCCATATTCTACTCAGTTGTTGTCTATATGCTCATGCCTGGCGGCAGACATGCCACGCACCCTGCACTTTCCGCCTAGTGGCAATCACAGCACACACACTGCCATATTCTACTTGAGGTTGTTGTCTTTATGCCCATGCCTGGCGGCAGACATGCCACACACCCTGCACTTTCCGCCTGGTGGCAATCACAGCACACACACTGCAATATTCTACTCAGTTTTTGTCTTTATGCTCATGCATGGCGGCAGACATGCCACACACCCTGCATTATTCATAAAACAGGTTCTGCCAGGAGACAAGAACTAGCCCTAAAGTCTGCAAACAAGCCAACCGCTGCAAAGCTCCCGTCTCAGATGTCACGCGCATCCAACAGCACAAGGAGTAAGCAACGTCCTTCAGAGGTGTGTGTGTGTGTGTGTGTGCTGGTGTGTGTGTGTGTGTGCATCAGGTGGGCTACAGACAATTGTTTACGTGTTGATTAATGCAATTAGAATAGAACAGGCGTCCCAGTCAGTAAGTGCATAATTATATGGTGATGTTTCTTTGTAT
>Ga0307963_1000744_pt1 | contig 23068 bp, 33 predicted proteins | sample OrgLakmetagen594_FD_201829 | JGI IMG/M metagenome (GOLD analysis project Ga0307963, IMG submission 201829) | Saline water microbial communities from Organic Lake, Antarctica - #594 | ecosystem: Environmental > Aquatic > Non-marine Saline and Alkaline > Saline | place: Antarctica: Organic Lake... | reverse complement strand
CATACACATACACATACACATACACATACACATACACATACACATACACATACACATACACATACACATACACATACACACACATACACATACACATACACATACACATACATATACACACACACATCACCTTTGCTACTCACAGGTCCAAGCTGCTCGGCAACAGGGCGCCCTAAGCGTTCATACCCCCTGCTTGTCCAGCCAGTGCTCTGGATTGCACACACACACACACACACACACACACACACACAAACATACACAAATAAGTATACAACCTACACAAATAAATTCACGCCAGCAAACATCACACACAACCACGTGAGCCGCTCACAGGTCCGAGCTGCACGTGAGGAGGGGGCCCTTCGCATCCGCACCCTGGACGAGTCTCTGGCCCGTTTGGCCAATGCACGCAGCTCAGGGGACGCAGCAGTAGAGGCGGCTCGTGCCGTGGCTGAGGCAGAGAAAGCCAAGCGCGCAGAGGGACGTGCGCGAGCTGATGCAGCACACTCAAAGGTTGGTGTGTGTGCTTGCGTGTGTTTGTATGTACATGGTGCCGCTCATGCTGAGGCAGAGGCGGTTTAAGCCAAGTGTGAAGAGGGACGTGCGCGAGCTGATGCATCACACTCAAAAGGTTGGTGTGTGTGTTGTGTGCGACTAAGTTGATAAGCTTAATGTTTGGGCTAGATCAGTAAACTTGCACACACGTGTGCACACTCTCACACAAACATACATACACACACACACACACCACAGGAACTGCTGGCATGCGAGGCCCGTGCCGTGGCGCAGCTGCGTGCCCATCTTCAGTCTGCCGACTCTGCCATGGCAGAGCTGTGGGTGTACACACAATTTGGCCCCGCAGCAGCCTCGGTGCACCCCCCCCTCCCCCTCCAAAGCCTCCACAAAAACCACGTCGATGGCTCTCCCCACCCCCCTCCACACACCACAAACACTGCCAACTTGGACTGCGCAACCACAAGCAGTGCCAGCGGGTGTGTGTGCGCAGGGCAGCGTGGGGGTTGCGCTGCAGCGTATCGTATGCTGGAGCGGCGGCTGCGCAGCCAGTACGAGGAGCTGGTGCGGCGGCAGCAGATGATTGCAGGTGCGTGTGCGTATATATGTGTGTGTGTTTGTGTGTTTGTGTATGAGTGTAAACACTTTCCTTGTACCTTGATTACTGTGCGCACATCCAAACCCCTACACACACAAGCACGAGCGCCCTCCCCCCCCCACACACACGCACACACACCACACACGTATATACAACAACGTACCATCCATGCAGGCCTATCAGAGGCAGCAGAGAGCGCACGAAAAGAGGCACAGATTGCAAAAGATGATGCTGAGCGATTGAGAGGGGTGCTGCCAAACCCTGACCACCCCCAGGAGCGGCAGTCAGCAGCAGTGCACACGCGTGTGGGTGTGCTTGAGGTGGGTTGGAGTACTTTTAAAGGTACACATTTGTGTAATACGGGCATTCTGACACTGTGTGCGCACGCGTGTGTGTGTGCGTGTGTGCTTGAAATGAGGAGGGGCCCTTCATTACATCTACAGTTAGTATGTACCAGGGGGATTACTTTAATCTTTCTCCACACAAGTCTTGACGGACGGATAGCTGTGCGTCTGTGTGAGTGTGCTTGAGGAGGGCCAGCAGGAAGCATAACAAACATGCTTGGTTTCCTCACCCCAAGCTGAGCCTCATTGTGTGCGGGCAAATGTGCTCCAAGCACCAATATGTTACAGGCGTAACGAATACCTGGTAGGAAACATCACAGAACTCTACGCTGCATGCCAAGCGCGAGAAAGTGCACACACACATCCACGCACACAGACACACACACAAAAAAATGCACAAGATCTATGTGCAATATATGACACCGCAGGCTAAGCTTCACGCTGCATGCCAAGCGCGCGAAAGCACACACACACATACACACACATACAATTGCAAATAACGTGCCAATCCTGACACCGCAGGCCGAGCTTCATGCTGCATGTCAAGCGCGCGAAAGCGCACAGCTTGCGGCCGAGCGGCAGGCAGTGGTGTGTGCTGAGTTGAGGCGTGAGGTGGAGGCAGCACACACAGCAGGCATAGCGCAGGAAACGGTGCTGGCAGCAGCAAAGGATGCAGCGGCACGCAGCATGGCACAGGTGTGTGTGTGTGTGTAGTCATTTTGTGTGTATGTGTTTGTGTTTGTGCCTGCAAACTGTGCTAGTGAGAGAGAGGGGCTTGAAATATAGCATGGAATTGTGTGAAAATCGTATGAGTTCAAATCAGGTGTGTTAACGTGTACTTAGTGCATCTATAATTGTATCAAGTGCATTATGTAATTGCAGTTACAAAAGATGACTGGGTCGCCTCAATTTGGCTTGTTGTGTCATTGGTAGATATTGTGTGTGTCATTCATTGGTAGTAGATATTATGTCATTGGTAGGTATTGTGTCGTTGGTAGTAGATATATTTCACCACCAATGCTGCTTCTGGTGCACATCACTCATACCTTCTGTTGGCAGAACCCTCTCTGTTGAAGCTGCCACCCACCACAAATGTGCATTGCACATTGGAATAACAAACCCGAGCATAGGCGTACACACACACACCACACACACACCCCAGCATTCATGCTCAGGCCTATGGTGCCCTGTCTGCCAAAATTCATTAACCTCCACACACGTGCCTCTGATGCACATCGTATTAACACACACAAACACATGTGCACACACGCACACACACATGCATTCAAACCTCAGGTTCACGGTGCCCTATCTGCTGAAGTCGCCACCCTCCACAAACGCGCCTCCGATGCACACCACACAGCTAGCCAGCTGCAGCAGGAATTAGAGCACGCAAGCTCCGAGGGGGCAAAACTGCGTGCAGGTAACTTATGAGTTCAGTGTGAAACACTTGAACTCAGGTTTTTGAAGTGTAGCATAGAGTGAGATGTTCTCACTTTCTGCTTTTCTTCGGTTTCTGCTTCCCTTCTCCATTCTTTTTATTCATTGGAGAACACAACTCTCTCTTTAGCATACTTCTATTCGAGGTCGCTTCCTGCAAGGCGCTATGCGCCCCAATTCTCGACCCACAGCCCAGTGGGCCCTTGTCTCATGGCTTTTCTCGCTCCTGACGCTTGAGACTCTTGACTCTGTCGCATTGTTCTGGCGGTTTCATAGTTTCCCTACCTCTCAATAAGATAGTCTTAACCTTATGTTCTAGCTCTCCATATAATTCTTTGGCTTGCGATCCTTGATGCACAATTCTCAGTTATAACCTAAGTGTGTGTGTGTGTGTGTGTGTGTGTGTGTGTGTGTGTGTGTGTGTGTGTGTGTGTGTGTGTGTGTGTGTGTGTGTGTCACCAGACCCTAGCCATCAAACTGCTGGAACAAGCTGAGTACAAAATTGTCGGGTTGCTTAACAAGCAACACTTTGTGTGCAGGCACACCAGGATGCTAGGAATTCTTTTGCAGACATAACAGATTATTAATAAGCAACCTTGGCACAAATGATCAAAGCCCCCTTTCTGCACGTATCAGATTGCAATCATTATGTACCCATATACATGAGTGATTTGTTAGAAACTTTTCCGCAAACCTTGCACAGATTGGCCCCATGTTGCGGCAGAGGCAGCGTCCATGCAAGAAACACAGGCGGCTCATTTAATAAAGACTTTTTTGCATAAGAAGCTGTCTACTCAGCACCTCTAATTGTACAAACTGCTCGCAGATGGTGTGCCTATTATTGGCAGAGTCAACTTCATGCAAGAGGACTGAGGATCTCACAAAGTGACTTCTGTGCAAAGTACGCTCTGTACAAAGTACTCACTACCTCAGTTCCTACGACCTGATTGCAGAGTGTGCCCGTTTGGGGGCGGAGGTGGGAGCTGCAAAAGAGGGTAGAGACGCAGAGGCGGCGGCAGCAGCAGAGGAGCTCGCGCAAGCGAGAGGGGCACTGGAGGGGCACAAACGGTGAGTGTGGAGGGGGTGGTGTGTCTTGCATGTGTGTGTTGGTTTGTGTGTGTGTGTGCGCGCGTGCATGTGTGTGTTGGTTTGTGTGTGTGTGCGCGCGTGCGTGTGTGTGTGTGTGTGTGTGTGTGTGTGTGAGTGCTGACTTGTCAGCAGCGTTGAAGGTGTACTAGGATGCAAGTCCACGGCTCTCAGCTTCATCACGTGTCTGAGTTGCATATCCACCCTTGTCCCCGTCCAATTACAAGCAGCTTGTTTCTTCACTCTCAGTAGATGCACAAATGAATACATGATTGCATGCATAACACATGCATTCACACACACCCTCACATTCACACACACGCACACACATACACACAGGGATGTCGCTCAAGCCCTACAGGAAGCAGCGCAACGCTTTGCACAGGTCACACGCACACATACAAACACACAAACACACACACGCACACACATACACACAGGGATGTCGCTCGAGCTCTACAGGAAGCAGAGCAGCGCCGTGCACAGGTCACAGTTCTGATGGAGACCATTGAAACCTTGCAAGCAGGAGCAGCTGGGGAGGCCGATCAGCGCATGCTATCCCTCACTGCGCAGCTGGCCGCAGCAAGGTGGGTGGTGCATAGTGGTGCTAAGCACCTCTTAGATCTCAGCAGAGGTGATCAGGGGGTAGGGGAGCTGCACAGCAGCGCGTGCTGTCCCTCACTGCGCAGCTGGCCGCAGCAAGGTGGGTGGTGCCTTACCTTGTGTATATTTGCATACCTTATGTTTCAGTAGTGGTGAATGGGTGGTCAGAGGGGGAAGAAGACCAGCACGTGCAATGCTCTTAAACTACTGCTATCTTGATCACTGTCGATCACGTGTGTGTATGCAAACAATGTGCTCTTAAACTACTGCTATCTTGATCACTGTTGATCACGTGTGTATGCAAACGGCAAACGGTGTCCAAGGTGTGAGGGAAATGCCTAGCCTGGACAGGATTTGCAGCTTATGAAGAGAAAGACGCTTGATCTGCACGAGCGTTCCCGGCCTGCCTGCACAAAACGCAGGGCACGTGAGGTTGCTTTGGATGCACGCTGCGAAGAGCTGGTAGAGGAATGTGGGGCGTGCAAGCGAGCTGCAGCTTCCTCTGCTGCTACTGCACGCACCACAGCTGTGGCGTGCAGTGAGCAGGTGTGTGAAGCGTTGTGATGTGAACCTATGTTTGTGTGTACACATGTGTGTGTGTGTGTTATGTGTGTACACGTGTGTGTGTGTGTGACGTGTGTATATATTTGTGTATGTGTGTGTGTTGTGACTACTTTTGTATTATGCCATATTTATTGTTCCAGCTGGCTGGTGTGTTTAAGTTCTGCATACACATATCTCATATATAAAAAGAAAGAGCTGTATATACATAAATACTGTATACACATACTCAATCTCAGCGCACATGTAAGTTCTCACTGTCTCTATCCATGAGTTTGAACACTATGGAAAAGCTCACAAACTTGTCCAACTATAGCTCAAGCACGTTGTGCACAAGCTCACAAGCTGTTCATGTACACTCGAAACATCACATGCTCGCATGTGCTGAATATATGATTGCCGATGGCACACGTTCCACACTTGATCCCATGATTTGTGTGTGTGTGTGCATGTTGTATTGGTGTGTGTGTGTGTGTCTTTTTGTTAATTGCCGTCTTACATACGGCCCACGTGCGCAGGCGCAGCGGTTGGCAAATGCAGAAGGAACAGCACAGGCCATTGGACAGCGGCTGGACACGGCAAGGGCGGATGCTAAGGCACAGGTGTGTGTGTGTGTGTGTCTGTTTGTGTATGTATGTGTGTGTGTGTGTGTGTGTGTGTGTGTGAGAGAGAGAGAGAGAGAGGAGAGTATTCACCTTGCACATGCCATGTCGCCAAGTACTTTTCTGGCCTGTTCTTATACAGAGGAGGTGGCTTGGCAAGAAGGTGATACAGTCTGCGCACACAATTGCACACATCTGCACGTGTGATTTGAGGCGCACTGTCTTTTCTTCATGTGCTCTCTTACAAACACAAATACACACACACACCTGCAATACGTAGGGCGATGCTGCTCTGAAGGCCATGCGTGATCTGGACGACCAGCGTGCACGGCTGGGTGTGGTAGAGGCGGAGGCAGAGGGCCTAAGGGCCACCATGCTGGACATGCAGTCACGTCACATTGAGCAAATAAACAGGTGTGCGCGTGTATGTGTTGTGCGTACATGTGTTGCGTGTGTGTGTTTGCTAGCATGGTGCAAGAAGAGGCGTTGGAGGCCTTACCTACAAGCACTTGATTTGACCTGTGCACGTCTACCTTCAGAAAATTGATAACCTCATCCATGCTTGCGCGTACAACTGTGCATTGACAAAGAGGAGGCAGCAAAGTTGACAGGCCGCACATTGTACCTATTATCGACCATCTTTTGATCTTTGTCCGCAACATAGGGAGCGTGAGGAGGCAGCAGAAGCCTTACGCCATGCTCGCAATCAGGCTGCCTTAGGGCCACACCATAGAGGGGGGGGTGGCAGCCAGCTTGTCTCAAATGGGGGAGGGGCTTCATTTGCAAGCATCCTGGAGGGGCCGCTGCAGGTGTGTGGATTTGTGGGTGTGGGGGTGTGGGGGTGTGAAGGTGGGAGAGGGGGATGTGTGGGTGGGTGTAGTTGTGTGTGTTTGTTGGTGTGGGCGTGAGTGTGGGAAGGGTGTGGTGGGTTTAGGGATGGGAGTAAGTGTACACAATAAGCCCTCGGTTCAGTTCCTTTCACAAACTAGGTTTGTATTGCGCGCCGCCTTGCAACTAATTGATACAACAGATGGGTAAACGCTTTAAAAAGTGGCACATGCAAAGTGCATTTCATGCAGGAGTACTAAACTGCTGACGTTAAGTTCGTCACTATTGCTAATTGTGTGCTTGAATGTTTTGATTGCAGGAGCTGCTTGTGAAAGTGGAGCGCCGTGTGGACGTCCAAGAAAAGACCAAAGCCAGCAATGCGTGGGTGCTGGAAGTCATGCACCAGCTGAAGGTGTGCGATGAGCAGGCAGCGTGCTGTCATTTATGTACTTACATACTGGCAACTGTCATGTTACGGTGCTTAACTGTCATGTATGTACTTACATACTGGCAACTGTCATGTTACGGTGCTGTTATGTACTTACATACTGGCACACTGTCATGTTACGGTCATGCTTACGGTCATGCTTACGGTCCTTATTCACTTGTCAACACCAAACACTTTGCTGCGCAAGTGCACTAATTACGCACACACACACACATGCACACGCACACGCACAAGCTTACGGGACATGCACCTATACAGCACGCACAGTTGCAGGACTTGCACGTGTGTAGGGTTGGCCAGAACCATACATATACGGTGCATGTACGGTATTTTTGGCAGGGAAATCACCAAATATACAGTCATATACGGTGTATATATATACGGTTCTGGTCAACCCTACACATGTGCAGCACGTACCCACGGGCATGAACACACTCATATGCAAAGGCAATCGTTTTAAATGCTCGGCACCAACACCATCGCACAGCTGTCAACGCACGCATCTTACGGCATAACCTCCTCTCATCACACTCATTGAATGCAACCTAGCACGATCCCACATATATAAATATGCACACAAGTTGACACGTACACTTGCACACAAACACACACACACACAAACACACACGCACGACTCACAGGCTGTTGCCCTGGACGCTGAGCGCCAGCACCACCGCGCAGCTGTCGACGCACGCATCTCCCAACAAGCCGCGCGTGAGGCTTGTGCGCGTGCGGTATCTCAGTCTGCTCAGTTGGAGCACCGCACAGCAGAAAGCCAAGCAGCAGTGGTGGCAAAGCAGCGCCTGCAGCGGCTGGCAGGCAGGCGGGCGCAGCAGGTGTGTGTGTTAGAATGTTTACAAACGTGTGTATTGTTTGAGTGCATATGTGCGTGTGTGTGTGTGCTGGCACGTGTGCTTGTGTTTGCAGATGTGTTTGCAGACGTGTGTATGTGTGTATGATTGTGACATGTTCCAGCAAGCAGCAACGTGGCGGCAGCCTAATTGTTGCAGGAAGAGGTTAGCTGCATGATCTCACAGTATTGTCACACTGTGACGAATGTGAGACAATGTAGAGGCTGAGAAAAATATCAAGGATTTTGCCCAATGTGTCTCCTTTTCCTTAATTGATGCAGGGAATGTTTTGCTGCCTGCATACTTTTTCTTTTCTTTTCTTTCAAGGGTTTTGCTGGTTGGTTGATACTGCCCGCTGAGCAAAATTGCTCGTGCAATGATCAGACAACTGTCTGCCTGCTCTCTTGGCATTGTACGCTTTGCTAATAATAAGCATTTTTAGCATGCACACAAACATACATGAATAGATACACACACACGCACACACACAATGCAGGCCACCTCGCATGCCTCCCAGCTTGTGGTGGAGCTCACACAGCGTGCTGCTTCCCTGGAAGGTCTGCTAGATGCAGCCACAGCAAGCGCTGTAGAAGCCACTGCTGCCAGCGGCTGTGTATTATCAGGTGTGTCACTTTACATTAGAATATAGATAACTCGGTCGTATGTGCACACATGATGGAGGTGGAAGTGTGCCGGAATTGCAATCGTTTGATGCAACTGCAAGTGGAGACACCTTGCTTTGTGACACTCACACACACAGACACACACACACACACATAAACACACACGCTTACAAAATATGATCACGAATTGTGGCGCTACTCCTCGAGTGTGTGAAACAGATGCAAGTGCTGTGCACACGAGTGCGAGTGTATAGCACAAAAAAAGTGTTGCCCTAAATCAAAGTATTTGATGTGGATGCATGTGAGTAACACAAGCGTAAGTTGTTATGACCTCCAGCAGCTGCGTGTCAGCTTCTTGCGCTGCTGTGTATATTTTGGCTGTGCATGTCCACGTGAATGAGAATGCGTGACAAAAGAAGGCATAAGCTGGTTTGCGCTTCTGTGTGCATGTTCACACTGCACCTATAGCTTCACAAAGGTGATTGTGCGACATGAGTCGGGCTGGCCAGAACCGTATATTTGCACCGTATATGACCGTATATTTGATCATTTCCCTGCCAGAATTGCTGTATAACACCATATATATATGGGTCTGGCCAACCCTAGACATGTGCAAATACAGATACAGCCTTACCGCTCTAGGACACAAAACCTAAATTGGTAGATACGTGTTAGATTCTTTGAACAGACCCTTTGACAATAGCGTCTTTCTCCGCATATCGACCACTGTGCCCCCTTATTTATTTTCAGATCGCACATACGCACTGTGCAGCAGCTTGCACAAACCCTCCTTTCCAAATGTGTGTCCCTCCCCTGCCAGCAACGGCTCTCACATTTTTTATGCAACACCCCGGTGCTCTCACTCAGATCAAATGTGTGTCCCTCAGTGCCAGCAACGGCTCTCACAATTTTTATGCAACACTCACTCAGATCAAATTTGTGTCCCTCCCCTGCCAGCAACGGCTTTCACATTTTATACGCAACACCCCTGTGCTCTCACTCAGATCAAATGTGTGTGTCTCAGTGCCAGCAATGGCTCTCACAATTTTATGCAACACCCCTGTGCTCTCACTCAGATCTGGCGGCAGAGAGGGCACGAGGGGATGCGCTGCAGCGGCAGTTGCAGCTTGCAGGGGCGGATGTGCGTGAGTTGGGGGCACGTCTGGCCGCAGCACAGCTGGAGGCAGCAGCAGGGAGCGGGGCTGAGAACACAGGTGTGTGCGCGTGTTAAATTGTGTGGCTGATGCTAAGGGGTGATGACTAGCCGTAGGAGGTGGATCAGAGTACAAGTGTATTTGTGTGTGTGCGTGTGTGCGTGTGTGGACAAGGCCTATGTTTATGGGTAATAGCTAGCCGCAGGGGCGGGACAGAGAACACAGGTGTGTGTATTTCTGTGATTATGGTTGGTGTTCAGGGGGCATGGCTAGCAACAGGGAGAGGTGCAGATGGTTCAGGTGCATTTATTTGTGTGTATGTGTATGTGTGCACGTGTGAACATAGTCAATGTTCAGGGGTTTGATATGCACAACTGGAGGCAGCGGCGGGAATTGGGGCACAGAATGTATACCTACTTGCGTGCTTGTGTGCGTGTGCGCATGAGCAGAATTCTTTGCATGTGTGTTTGTGCCGAGGCGTGGGAATGTGTGTGAGCGTATGTTTTTTTACTTCGAAAAGCAGGTTTAAAAACCTTATTTCTTGTCCTCTTCCTGTCCTCTGTTGCACCTCAGGTGGCCTGATCTCACGCGCCCTGGCAGAGTTTGTGGGAGCGCAAGTGGGGCGGCTGGCCTTGGCACCAGAGCCCAAGGACAAAATTGTGGCCCTCATGCGTGCGGTAAGTAAGGGGTCTAGCATGCAGGCGCCACTGCTTGCTTAATTAAGTTAACTGTTCTTTATGTGGAGTTTTTTTTGTGTTTAGATCTGAGACCGGTGTATGGTCGTAAGCAGTGAAGATGGATTCCTTCGATTTTAACATTCTGTTGAACTGGTGCCTGGCCCTAAATAGAACAAGTTTTCTTTGCAAGCGTGTAAGTGGCACGAACAACTTTGTATTCGTTAAGCTTGTCGTCCCTGATTCTTTACCGACTCACGCAGCTCTCAAATAATATAACTCCTTCTCCCTGCTCGTCCACACGCACGTACATCTCACAAGCACACACGCACACGCACCCTGTGCTGCTGCTGGCCATGTTGTTACGCGTAAACAAGTATGCGCCCCCTCCTCCCCTTCTTCTCACGTGCGCACACATTCTCGCACACACACACACACTACACACAGACTTACACACATGTACAATGTACACACATGCACACGTGCAGCTCTGTGCCGCTCGCCAGTCTGAGGCGCACCTACAGGCAAGCCTTGCTGGTGCGCAGCAGCGTGCAGATGCCTCGATGCTGGCTGCTCAGGAGACACGTGAGGCGTACAGGTGGGGAGGAAGTGACTAGCTGTTGTAGGTGGACAAAGAAAGGAACAGTGCAGATGCCTCGGTGCTGGCTGCTCAAGAAACACGTGAGGCGTTCAGGTGTGGAGGAAGTGACTAGCTGTTGTAGTTGTACATATAAAGGAACAGTGCATATGCCTCGCTGTTAGCTGCACAGGAGACACACATACACACACAAAACACACACACACACATACACATACACACATGAGGCGTATAGGAGGGAGGGTATAGTGGTAGCTTGCAATTGCAATGTTGCTGAATTTGTATTTAATTAGACACAGGGTGTGGAGGGAAGGTGCAAAGGGAATCGCCGGTGTGTGGAGCTTAAAATGTGCGTGCAGGTGGGGGGCGACTAGCTGCGTAAACTGGAGTGTCCACGCATCTTTTGTGTGTGTATATTACGCTTGTGTGGACTAGCAAGATCTCGTCAGATCCTTTCACCATCCAAACAAAGTAACCTACAGCCACATTGCTCTACCATGCCACGCTTGCGTGCACACAAAATGCACGCCCCCCCCATTAACAAACGTTCACACTCATGACACATGACACCTCACCACACCACACCTTCCTGCACACACAGGGCAGCAGAGGCACGCCTGTCTGCACTGTGCGCCGACGCAGCTGCTGCTGTTGCAGGGCACCACCCCCTCGCCCACAGCAGCCCACTGCCTCAAACCATAAACACGGGGGGGGTGAGCAGCAGGCCTAGCAGCAGCAGCAGCAAGAACAACGCTGCCGAGGGGTCAGGAGGAGTGTCGACTGCGTACGGCCATAGTGCCACATACTCACCTACCTCCAGCCCAGAAGCTAGCAACAACAACTGTGGCAGCAGCCTTGAGAACAGCAGCTACAGAAACCACACGCAGTCTCACACAGTCTGCAGCGGCTCTGGTGGTGTAGGAGGGGGAGAGGCAGGGGCCCTGATCAACAGAGGCACCAGCATGGCTCAGCATGGCGGTACTGGCAAGAGCGTCAGTGGCAAGGGTGTGCGGCAAATGCTGCACGGGCCCTGGCACGCTGTGCATGATGTGGCGCGGCTGCGCGCGCAGCTGGCATTGAGCCTGAGGGAGCAGCACGGCATGAGGGATAAACTGCTGGCTGTGCAGCAGGTACGTGCTCTGAAATATGTAGGTGCGCGTGTGTGCTGTGCTGTGCTGTGTGCATGACATTGCATGGTATGGCACGGTTGCGTGCGCAGCTGGCGTTGAGCCTGAGGGCTGAGGGGGCAGCATGGCACGAGAGACAAGCAAGCTGCGCAAAAATACAGGCATACACGTGTGGTGCATTACATGGGCAAGGGCGTGTGCAGGCATAAATGCAGGCATACACGTGTGGTGCATTACACGGGCAAGGGCGTGTGCAGGCATAAATGCAGGCATACACGTGTGGTGCATTACACGGGCAAGGGCGTGTGCAGGCATAAATGCAGGCACACACGTGTGGTGCATTACATGGGCAAGGGCGTGTGCAGGCATGTGCACCTCCGGCCTTATGCCACATAGCTTTGAATTGGATGTGGGAAGCAAGATGAAGCACGCCTACCTCGTTTTCCTCAAACCTTTCAGGCCCTGAAGCAGTGTGATTTGAATGTTGGGGAGTGCCACAGCCATTCCTTCTCCACTTCTTCTCTGCTGCGTGTTCATCTTTGATTGTACATCGCTACAGGCCCCAGTGCAGCGTGAGCTAAAAGTGGGGGAGAGCTCCGTCATCCTTCGTAACTCCCCTGCGTTAAGTGCCCATCACTTTGATCGTTCTCGCTGCAGGCCGTAGAGCAGCGTGAGCTAGAAGTGGGGGAGAGCTCCGTCATCCTTCGTAACTCCCCTGCGTTAAGTGCCCATCACTTCGATCGTTCTCGCTGCAGGCCGTAGAGCAGCGTGAGCTAGAAGTGGGGGAGAGCTCCGTCATCCTTCATAACTCCCCTGCATTAAGTGCCCATCACTTCGGTCGTTCTCGCTGCAGGCCGTAGAGCAGCGTGAGCTAGAAGTGGGGGAGAGCTCCGTCATCCTTCATAACTCCCCTGCGTTAAGTGCCCATCACTTCGGTCGTTCTCGCTGCAGGCCGTAGAGCAGCGTGAGCTAGAAGTGGGAAAAAGCTCCGTCATCCTTCATAACTCCCCTGCGTTAAGTGCCCATCACTTCGATCGTTTTTGCTGCAGGCCGTAGAGCAGCGTGAGCTAGATGTGGGCGAGTGTCACGCTCAGGCGGCGGCACAAGAGCTGGTGACGCAGCAGGCCCGTGATGAAGCATGCGTCTCCCTTATGGCACAGAGGCAGCAGCTTGAAGAAGCGCATGATGGGGATAGGGCGTTGCTGCTGAGAGAGGTGTGGCGCGTATGTGTGTGCGCATGTGTGTCTGTGTATGTTTGTGTGTGTGTAATTGTGTATATTGTGTTGTGTGTGCATCCTGATGTAGGGTGCAGGGATTTTAGATTGTGTGCTTCTTTGGTGGCAGCTGCTTGACAAAGCGTATGGGCGTTGCTGCTGCAGGAGGTGTGGCTTGTGTGTGCGCTTTTGTGTGCATTGTGTGTCATCGTGTTTGTTTTCTATTGTGTTTGCATCCTCATGTATGGTTGTGGGGTGAAGTAATATTTATGCATCTTTGATGGAACGGTGTGAGGGAGCATGTGATTGGGACAGGGCGTTGCTGCTGCGAGTAGTGTGTGTGTGTGTGTGTGTGTGTTGGGTTTGTGTGTGTGCATGTGTGTGTACATTACACATGTGTGGTGTGCAACATGTGTTGTACTACCTAGGAGTAGGTATGCGCCTTTCTCAGTGGCACAGCTCGAAGCAGCACATGGCGCAAGCAGGGCGTGGCTGCTGTGAGGGTGTGTGAACAGGTAGCCTCTGTGCGACCACAGATCTGTCGTGCAGAGATGTGTGTAAGTGTTTATTTTGTGACATGTGTCACGGATGGCGGGAGCTGAGCACTCTCATGTGGGTGCACTAATGGCAGCCTGTGATATTAATTGTACAGCCGCACTAGCATTTTGAGTATCTGACTAACATGGCAAGAACGACGCGACCTCACTCTTTTATTCATACCAAACGTGACTGCAGATCACAGAGCTCCAGACCCGGCTGGCCAGCATGCGCCAACTTGCTGCAAGAGGTGAGGGGCCCTGGACCTGTGGCTTGTTGAGCAATCAAGTTTAATCAGTGGTAATGTTAGGAAACTACTGCTAAAACTGCTAAAAAAGAAATGCTTTATATGCAAGAGGTGAGAGGCCCTGGACCTGTGGCTAGTTGAGCAATTAAGTTTTATCATTGGCAACATTAGCAAACTTGTGAAAAGGAACTTGCTTCATATTTGGGAGGTGAGATGGCTGGACCTATGTAACTGCGATGTAAGCTGTTTTGATGTGCAGGCTTCATCATAATTTGCTGGAAAGTTTAATCAACAGAGGAACTGTTTCACTTTTGACAGGCAATTATATTATACACGAAACGGCAACAGTGCGCCAACCTTGCTTGCAAGCCAACTTGACGTTCCTAGTCCCAAAATAATTAGTGTGGCTTGGTTGGCAGCTCTGACGCTTCTGTGGTCGAGAGATTGGTCAAACTGCTTATATTTTCTACCACCCTTTTTCATAATATGTTTTGTCGGTGCCCGTTATGTGTCTCACCTGCACCATCTCTTGGCATTTGCATTGTTATCTCAGCTATGGCACGTGCCTATTTGTGTGTGTGCCTGTGTGTGTGCCTATGTGTGTGTGTGTGTGTGTGTGTGTGTCTGTGTGTTGTTGGGAAGGACTGGCATTAACTTTAAATGTGTTTGTGCATTGTGTGCCTGTCGTTGTGCCCACACACAGATTTGGAAGACGCAGATGCTAGGCTGGCTGCTGTGCGCAGCACTGTGGACAAAGAGCTGGATGCTGCCATCGACAGGTGAGCACACAATTAAGATGCTGCAAACAAGCAGTTGCATGTAAGTGTTGCCTTTTATAGTCTAATGGGATAATTAAAAGAAGGCTGTGAACACAGATTATGGCGAAAGGAAAGCACTGGTTCCAATGACGCAGGCAGTTGGTAGAAGACAATGTCGGCGGAGTTTGACGTGAGACTTGCAGTTGCATGCTGCTCATTTGATAGGTGCAAGACAAAAAGACGCAGGGAGGCGTGGAGTTGGGTTGACCAACTGTGTTGATGCGTATGCAATAGATGTGCTCAATAAGTTAGCAGGGACAGGGCCTAGGGTCAGGGTTAGGGTTAGGATTTCGGTTACACCCTAACTTCGGCAAGGCTCATTCTTTCAGCTCTCCAGTGTTAAGCATGTTCCTGGCGCACAGCCTTGTAGGCTCCAATCCTGTTGCAAATGAAATGCTAATTTAACTGTTTGAAGGGTGTGGCCTCTTCGTTGCCCAGCTCTCTCCTGCACTCTACCTGTGCCGCTTCATGCACAAGCAACAAGGCGAACTGGTTGTAAAGAATGGAGCATTGAATATGTCTAATTGGGTCAAACAAATGATCACAATGCGCACGTAAACGTGCAAGCATTACATTACTCGAATGTGCACAACTGTCTTATCTTATGTACACACGCACACGCCCGATTTCACTTGTGCACACATGCACACTCTCACATGCGCTCTCTCTCCTCTCTCTCTCTCTCTCTCTCTCTCTTTCTCTCTCTCTCTCTCTCTCTCTCTCTCTCTCTCTCTCTCTCTCCCTCTCTCTCTCTCTCTCTCTCTCTCACTCACTCGCTCACTCACTCACTCACACGCACATGTATTACACACACCTGTCTCTACCCACACAGGGCCATGCAGAACCACGTGGAGATCAGCCAACTGCACGTGGCAAAGGCTCGCGCAGCAAAGGCGGAGCGTGAGAGCGCATGCACTCATAGAGAGGCAGAGGCACTGAGGGAGGAGGTGGCACGTCTGCATGCGCAGGTTTGTTATATGTCCTCAGGTAGAGGTGCTGAGGGAGGAGGTGGGACATAATAGGAGGCAGAGGCACTAAGGGAGAAGGTGGCACTGAGGGGGGAGGTCTGCATGTGCAGATCATGAGTGCCTCTCACGCAAACTAACTTGCCTAAACGTAAAAAAGGAGGTGGCACGTCTGCACGTGCAGGTCGTGTGTGCTTGAGTTGTAAGCTTGCCTGAATAACGAGGAGAGATGGTCTGTCTGACAAACATGGCGCTCTGGTGCTTCTAGGTGCTAGCTACCTTGTGGTTTGGTTCAGGCCAGTCCTCCTGTATGAAAGGAGATCACAGGTTGGCTTGCGCAGGTCAGTTCTAGTGCTCACACTCAGGTCCTTACAAAATATGCCTTCTTTGGTGTAGCCTGACAAACAATTATACTTGGGGCAGAGGCAATGCTAGTTGCAGATTTTTAGGTCTGAATACGAAACGGATCATCGAGAAGCAACCACAGAAGACTGGTTTTAGATGGGAACCATTTAAAGCTGGAATCTGGGTCGGTTAGAGGGTTTTGACTGTGCTACTTTGTAGGACCACTGCTATGCACAACGACGTCCCTTATTGGTGTCAAACAGATGTGCGTCAGTGTCATAACATTCACTCACCTACACAAGCAAGCACACACACACTCGGTTACACACACACGTATACACACATACGTACACATACACGCGCGCCTGAAACACGCACACACACACACTCAAACTAAAGCATTACACACACACACCAGGTGGCTGAACTGACCGATGCCAAGGAGGTGACCAGCTCTGCCGTTGCCAGCTTGCAAGCAGTGCTGTCTCGCTTAGACTCCTCCCCTGTGGGTAACGCATCTGTGCCCAAATCAGGCCCTGCATCATTTGACGCTGGCTCTAGGCCTGGTGGCAGTGGCGGCGGAGCTGGAGGTGAGGGTTGCTCTTGGTGATATAGGGGGTATACCAGTACTGCTGGTGCTGGTGCTGGGTGCTGGTGCTGCTGTTGGTGCTGGTGCTGGTGCTGGTGCTGGTGCTGGTGCTGGTGCTGGTGCTGGTGCTGGTGCTGGTGCTGGTGCTGGTGCTGGTGCTGGTGCTGGTGCTGGTGCTGGTGCTGGTGCTGCCGCTGCTGCTGCTGCTGCCGCTGCTGCTGCTGCTGCTGCTGCTGCTGCTGCTGCTGGTGCTGCTATTGTTTCTGCTGCTGCTGGTCATATTGCTATTTCTACTGCTACTGCTAGTGGTGGTGGTGGTGTGGTGGTGGTGGAGGTGAGAAAATGTACTCTGGACCGTACAATCGCTGCTGCTGCTCTTTGCTGCTGCTGCTCAGAACAAACTTTACCGCTGGAGCTGCTGCTGCTGCTGCTGCTGCTGCTGTCAGGCTCACATGAATGACCGCTGCTGCTGCTGCCTGGCTCACATGAATGACTGCTGCTGCTGCCTCGGCTCAGGATTGGCAGTGCAAAGGCGACGGGCTGCAGCTGATGCCTCTACAAGAGCAGCGACCACTGCAGAGGGGGCTGGAAGTGGAGGAGGCCCTGCTGCTGCTACTACGGTGGCTGCTTTGTCGAGAGAACTGGTGCGTGTTAATTTGGGCAAATTATAAGTATGAAAGGATTATGAGTATGAAAAGGGTGCGTGCTTTTTTTACTGGCTTGCAGGGGTTTTTGAGCGAGTATTATAATAAAGGTCACTGTGCGTGAAGCCTGCTGCATTTGTGCGATCATGCAAGCGCAACTCTGATAATTTTATGCTTGTAAGTGAACTGAACATTGTCCACGTGCGATCTGTGTGTGGTGTGTATGTGTGTATGTGTGTGTGAACCTGAAAGTATTGGCAGCGTTTCTGCAACATGTTGCATTCAAAAACATTGCCCTTCACTATCACCCATGCACACCAGTGCGGTAAAACATGGTACAGCATAGGGAATAGCAGCACAGGAGTAGCAGCACAAGTCTGGATCTGTCCATCAGCAACTGTCGCACATGTGGAGCAGCTTTGCTGTGTATTTGCACGGTCGTGCAATACTTTTGCCAAAGCTTCAAACACGTATGCGTAAAAAAATACACAGATCTGTGAATAAATGGTGGTGCAGGCTAAAGTGTACGCGTGCTCTTATCCATACTGCGTAATCACACCACCTAACGCGCACAAACGAGATCTTTTGAAATTGCTGTCACTTCAGGTGCGCGCTAAGCTGGCTGAAGTTGAGGCGGTGAAGCGCACGCGAGCTTCTGCCCGTGCGGAGGTGCAGCTACGGCAGCGCCTGTTGCAGGTAGGGCAATGGGTGTAATACACTTATATTAGTGCATCTCTGCATGCTTACCCTCCTCTAGCCTGACAGAGGTGCAGCTGCAGCAGCGTTTGTCAAAGGTGGGGATATGGGTATGACCAATTTATGTTCATTTCCAATACCTGCACTCACGCAGCGTTTGTGTAAAGTTTCTATATATACACAGGCGCGCATGTGAGCGTGCGGTGGGTACAGCTTTGCTGTTCATGCTTATATGTGTCTGCATGCATTGATGCCCGCTTTCCCTGAAATGTGCCAGAGGTTCAGCTGCGGCAGCGTCTGTTCTCTGTCTGCAGAAGACACCAGGTGACTAACATGCTCACACATCGCTGCACGCACACATGCCCGGCCTTCTTTGGACAGAACCTGCCAAACATTCACCTAAGACAATGTATGTCCTCCCTCCCAGCCACCCAGCTGTTTTTCTTAACCTGTCACCAAGCCCTCTTGTTCTGGACTTCTCCCCGCTCCATCTCGCACCACGCGCACAATGTGTGTCCTCCTCCCCAATTATTTCTTAACCTGTCATAAAGCCCTCACATTCTGGACTTCTCCCCCGCTCCATCTCGCACCACGCGCACAATGTGTGTCCTCCTCCCCATTTGTTCCTTAACCTGTCACCAAGCCCTCACGTTCTGAACTTCTCCCCCGCTCCATCTCGCACCACGTGCAGCGTGACGCACGCATCCTGGAGCTCAAAGAAGCAATGGCCGCCCTGGAAGGCAGCAGCAACAAGAGTCCCTTGAGGACCCCCCTCTTAGCAGCAGCCCCACCAGCAGCAACAATAACAGCAGCAGGAAGCGGACGCAGCAGCAGTAACACACGCGGGCGGCCCTCCACGAGCCCCCACTCCACCGTCTCATCCAGGGCCTGCCGCAGCCGCTCCCCTCCCCCAGCAGCCGCACACCGCTACACCATTACAGCCGGCAGTGCACTGCCCACAGGAGAAGCACCCACGTCCACCGTGACACACGGCAGATCTGGGCAAGCAGGAGGAGCAAGGGCTGCCACCCCCCCTTCCTGGGTCGACAGCCGCCGTGCTGCTAGCGTGCCCCGCACGCGAATCGAGGGGGCGGCCCCTGTGCACGCCGCTCCCGCGTCGGCCGCCTCGTTCAAAACCCGGGAGGCGGCAGCGGCGGCGCTTGTGGCGGCGGCACCGTGTGGTGGTGGCTGCCTTGGGGCGAAGGGCTTGGGTGGGGAGAAGGAGGGTGGTGGTGGTGTGTGCGGCAGGGCGGCAGAGCTTGAGGCGCAGCTGGAAGCGTGGGCCACGGACTACGATGCGCTGAGTGGGGCAGTGGCAAAGGCGGGGGTGGAGGCTGCGCGCAAGGATGCAGAAATATCTTGGTTGGAAGGTGTGTGTGTGTGTGTGCATGAGAGTGACCTGGTGTGAGGGGTGGTAGTAAAAGTAGGGGAGGAGAGACGCAGAGGTTTACACGGTTGGTGGGTGCGCAGGGTGTTTGGGTGTGTGTGTATGTGTCTTGCATGCAAGCAAAGAAGAAGCGCAGGGTTTGGAGGAGTGAGCTGGAGGGACAGTGATCAGTGGTCACTGCAATGCTGTGTGTGTTCTCGCATGATTATGGCATGAATATCATGTTGCCAGTACACACACACACCCAGTAGCTGCACACATACAACTGGGCGTTGTAATTGCACCCAGTAGCATGCACCCAGTAATTGCACACACACCTAATGCACCCAGCATTTGCACACACACACACACGTAATGTACCCAGGTACATGCACCCAGTAACTGCACACATACACCTGGCGCTGCCAGTACACACGCACCCAGTAACTGTACACATGCAAGTGCGCTCGTCACCCCTGCAAATGCAGCTGAGCTAGCCGCTGCGACCTCCCGCCTCCAGCTGCCTATGTCGAGAGGAAGAGGGCCCTCCTCTGCATACCGTGGCAGCAGCCCAGACGGCAGTGAAAGGCTGCGTGTGCAGCTGTCTGCCGCTACTGCAAGGTGTGCTGCTGAGGGAGGGATGGCTTTGCGGCATTTCAAATTCCGACAATCCATTTCATCTGTCTTGCCATCTTTTGTACAGCATCTTGACCTTATATGGCAGGCCTGCATCATGTCAAGCTTGCACCTTTGATTGTGCTCTGAAAAGTCTTTGTCACATCACAAGTCGTGTGCTGTCTGGTATGAAATTGTGAATGTTTTGAACTAGTGCTTTGTTCTTACACAGAGGCTTTGTATGTCCCTGCTCAAACCGCTGCTCCTTCCTCCTGCACAAACAACTCGCACTTTGTAAGAGCCATTCTTCCGACACAAACGCACACACATACACACACTCATACACATACACACACTTTCACAGCACACACACACTCTCACACACTTTCACACACACACACACTCATACTCATACACATACAAACACATTCACAGCCTCGCCACCGCCCTCACACAAGCCAACGTCCTCTTACGCAAGCTGGGTATCACCGACACCACCGGCCTCAGCGTGCGCAGCTCCTCCCCCATCGGCGCCGACACCTCCTGCAATCCCCCCGGCCACCGATCTGGATCTCCCCCAGCTTCAGCCGCCGCCAGATCTCGGCGCAGCCCGTCTCCCCCTCTTCGTGCACAGCGAGCACGTGGGGGGGCGGCTCTTGCTGTGGGTGGCGGTCTGTACGCTGGAGGCAGCAGAGGTCCTGCAGGCAGTTATGAGCTCCTAGAGGCCCCAGACCCGTCACTGCTGCCTAGCCTGCTGTGTGTGGCGATGGAGCGCTTGGGAGAGGAGCTGGCGTCTCGCTGGCTTGGCCAGGGGGGACCTAAGGGCGGTGGCAGGAGCGGCAGCCCCAACCAGCTGCTCAGGGCACCAGGTGTGTGAACGTAGCGTGTACTTTTTGGGGTATGTTTTGAGGTAGAGAAGGGAGTAGCAATCCAACTGCAGCTGGCACATCCTTTGCGTCAGATCGTAATGTGAGTGTGCAATGCTTGGGTTCGTAGCAGGGACACACCTGCAGATGTAATGACCAATCAATGTTATGTTCCCCCGAGTGGCAGCCTGTGTGCCAGCAGCTGCACAGACGGCACACCCAAAGTGCTAGCACTGCCACAATGATGGCCAACTCTCTAGTACACACCAGCACACACTCACAACACACACACACACACACATACACACATACACACTCACGAAACACACAAACAGACACACTCACACACATGCACACAAACACGACTGCGCTTGCAGATCCCCCATGCAGCAGCAGCCCCCCGTGCGCCCACAGCAGCCGCACAGACGGCCCGGCCAACATGGCCTCTGCACTGCGTATGGTGCCCCCCACCAGCGGCAACAGCAGCCCACGAAACTCACAGCAGCAGCCCTGCAGCAGCCTGCTTCCCCCCTGGGTGCCCAGTAACAGCAACCCTAAGACTTGGAGTAGCACGCCGCTGGGGCCGCAGCTGCCTGGCTTTTCATCAGGTGAGATGAATTGCAGGGAAAGTGGTGGGAGGAGGGGGAATGTGTGTGTATGGAATTGCCGGTATATTTGTGCTGAGCGGGTGATTTCATTTGGGCAGCTAATGGGTAGTAGTGGCATTGTGACTGCAGCGCATTTTGTTAGTTATTGTTTGGGATAATAATTGACTTTATTTGGGCAGCAAATGGGGAAAGCGATGGCATTGTGACAGCAGCGCAATTGTCGGGTGTTGTTTGCGTTGGATAGTTGACTTGATGTGGGCAAGCTCTTGACTGTGAGAGGATGCTGCGGGCCCCCTCATTAAGCATGACCGTGAACATGACTGTGAACATGACTGTGAACACGACTGTGACGGGAGAGGATGCTGCTTGCCCCCTCATTAAGCATGACCGTGAACATGACTGTGAACACGACTTTGACAGGAGAGGATGCTGCGGGCCCCCTCATTAAGCATGACCGTGAACATGATTGTGAACATGACTGTGAACACGACTGTGACAGGAGAGGATGCTGCGGGCCCACTCATAAATGTGGAGGACATTTGTATGTTCGTCTTCATTCCATGTCCTTACAGGCCTGCTTTGTACGCTGAACTACGTGTGTCGAGCATTGTTTGTTAAGCCACGTATGTCGTGCTCGGTTTGCAGGCATGCATGTGAAGCACTGGCATGATCTTTTTTCTGTGTCTGTACAATTCAAAAAATGGGTGTGGTGCTCTGTTTTTGACAGGCGTGCCTGTGGAGCGGCTGCTTGGCAGTGACGTGGTGGCCTCTGCTTCTGGGCTTGATGGGGCACGCCGCTACCTGCGTGACCCTTGCAGGTATGGCGACGAGTGTGTGGGGGTGGGGGTGGATGTGGATGTGGGTATGGGTGTGGGTGTGCATGGGGGTGGGGGTGGGGTTGCAAGTGTGAGTGTGAGTGTGAGTGTGAGTGTGGGTGCAGGTATGGGGGTGGGCGTGAGTGTGAGTGTGCTCATTGCGCATGTACCGTGATGTGCACGTCCTGCATTTCAGCGCACGTATGAAGCGCCTCAGCTTAAAACAGTTGCTACCTTCTTCCTATTACTTTTTATATCCTCTCATCAAACTTAATCCCTCAGCTGTTCTACACTTGCCAATGCATTCACGCTCTCCCCTATTTAAATCCGTTTATGTCAACACAACTTCACTCTCTCTGCCAATAACGGCATATGAATTAGGGTGCTAAATGTTTGCTCTCATTTGCTTCACGTGTATCATACATATCATATATATCATATGTATCATATATGACTCATATGCTCTATGCAGCTATGCGGACGGCAGGTGCCGAGGCAGCCCCACATGCAGATCTGGGTGGGGGGGCCATGACACCCTTGCAGCTTTGCAGCTGGAAGGCCTGGAGGACAATCCACGTGTGCGTCAGGCTGGCGCTGCTGAGCACCTGGTGTCTCTACGTCACCAGGAGCAGCACCAGGAACAGCAGCAGATGCAGGAGGTGGGTGGGGGTGCAGGTGGTTTGGGTGGGGGTG
>Ga0307963_1000742_pt1 | contig 23084 bp, 21 predicted proteins | sample OrgLakmetagen594_FD_201829 | JGI IMG/M metagenome (GOLD analysis project Ga0307963, IMG submission 201829) | Saline water microbial communities from Organic Lake, Antarctica - #594 | ecosystem: Environmental > Aquatic > Non-marine Saline and Alkaline > Saline | place: Antarctica: Organic Lake... | reverse complement strand
TGAACACAAGCATGCCCCAGGATGAACACAAGCATGCCGCAGGATGAACACAAGCATGCCGCAGGATGAACACAAGCATGCCGCAGGATGAACACAAGCATGCCACAGGATGAACACAAGCATGCCGCAGGATGAACACAAGCATGCCACAGGATGAACACAAGCATGCGATGAACACAAGCATGCCACAGGATGAACACAAGCATGCCGCAGGATGAACACAAGCATGCTGCAGGATTGAGCAGGATATTCTAGAATGTTTCAAACGTGTAGCAGGATGTTACAGAATGTTTCAAATGTGTAGCAGGATATTACAGAATGTTTCAAACGTGTAGCAGGATGTTACAGAATGTTTCAAATGTGTAGCAGGATATTACAGAATATTTCAAACGTGTAGCAGGATGTTACAGAGTGTTTCAAATGTGTAGCAGGATATTACAGAATGTTTCAAACGTATAGCAGAGAGTGCAATTTTACAGATGCGTAGCTGCCAGGCTTTTTGTGGTCTAACAGCAACAACAATATCAAAAGACTGGATGCACATTCAGAATATTAAACATGACAGTCAAATTACCAACCAAAAAAGGGATACCTTGATTTTTTTGTTGGCAAACTCCTCGCGGAGATGGTTGATCCGATCAGCATGTCTGCAGGTCAATGCCATTTGTCCATGCCAATAAAATTAACATGAAGATTGTTTGATGAACTTTGTGAAGGCATGGTGTCAATTGGCGTGAAGGTATGAGGAATGCGTGTGCGCGAAAGTGAGACATGGTACGATGAATACAATGGGTGTCATTTCATGTCTTCAAATCCTTGTGCTTGGGTGAGTGTTTTTTTAAGGTACTCAGTCAGGCACTTGAGGTACTCAGTCAGGTACTCGGTCAGTACTTCTTCAATTCTTTGTCAGCAACTAAGCATTTATTCACGGGTACGCATGCCTGAGGCATACAGAAAAGTAAGATTTCACACTTTGAAATGCCATGTAAAACACGCGATGGAAAGTGGTTTTCCCTCGCTGATAATTTAGTTTTGTTTCATTGGATTACAAAGGCCTCCAGCCTGGCATTGCTGTTTAACGTATAGATGCCAAGAATCAAAATATCCATAAATTTAAAAGCATAACCCATAAGCATGCACCATCAGATAAATGGTCATATAAATGGTGTTTTCCCCTGCTGATAGACACAAAGCAGTCTGACCCTTCTCATATATTCAGTGCTATTCTGTCGAGGCATTGACTGGAGCAAGCACTGTTCTGGAATCTTTCTTTGATGCATGCTCATCCTTGACTGCTCAGGCCTGTACTATGTCAATTACTCACTTGCGCTTCACGGCCAGCACCCTGCTGGAAGGATCTCCATTTGCATATGGAGGAGCTGTTTTTGGGACAGCAACCTGTATCATAAAAGGCAGCATGACAATAAGATGCAGGATCTCTCTTACTTCAGGACCAGCATCTATCCAAGCTCACAGTGATCGTCAACAGTTGTCAAGAGCAGTGGTTGTCAGGTTAAATACGTACGTACGAGGCAGCACATGAATTAACAACCTACGTCAGCATTAAAAGAACAACCTTTCCTTTCATATACCTCTGCTGGGAAGCTTTAACGATTTTACAAGAGTCACTGCAAGAAGGGAGCCCATGCAGCATCCAAACATTCAACTTTAAGTTACTTACCGTACAGCAAGGATCGCCATTTTGGAGGTTTAACACCTGCGTGCAATGAGAGGAACAAGCAGATGTGGTTGTAACTTCTGTTGTCTGTTGAAAATTTTCCGTGGTGCAAAAGTGCTTGAAAAGTGACAACGAAACAAAATATGACTAAAGATCTGGCTTGCTTTGCTTGGCGAGCAAGATAACAAGGCCAGATGAAAACACGCCCACCTCTGTTACGACTGTGTTGAACACCTTTTCCATTGATGCACCAATGCGCGCAGCTTGCAATGTTAAGACAAAAGGCCAGTAAAAGAGTTGCAGGCCCCACCTCTTTCATGACCGTGCTGGACACCTTCTCCATTGATGCACAGATATTTACCAGCTCCAAGGCATGATCCTCAGCTGCAGTGACATAATCTGACTGGAAAGAAAGAGGATAGAAAAGGAGAATGAGATAGGCAGCGTGGTCGCTGCAGATGTAGATCTGGAGACAATGCTTTAATTGACCAGGAATACGTACAGACAACAGAAGAAAACATTCTAGCGTATGATCCAGAGCAGCAAGGAGTAGAGCAGCAAAGTTCTGTACATGTACACTATTAAAACATCACCTTGAACACAAATGGTATAAAGGTCTGCGTCAACAACCCCTCCCCTCCCAACTCCTCAGAGGGGCAATGAATACATTCCAAAAAGGTATGCAAACAAGACTGAGGCTTCCAAGCATGGTGTGTGTGTTGTGCGCAAATTTGGTGTTCTATACTGATGGGACTTTTGTCCTGCTGACATGTGTACAACAAAAACCGCGCTGGAATAAATACTACCGCTTGACCCAAGTTATGAGGCAAGACCCAATCTTACCAGATATTCTGTCAGATCCTGGTCAGCTGCAGCCAATTCCAGTCTCTCCTGGCCCTGTCATGTCATGTTTCCAACAATGTTTCACCCTCGATTGTCGTCGTGAGCATTTCACACCATTCAGGACATCGAAGTGCCTAGAGTATCGAGCAATGTTTGGTTTTGCATGCACAATGTGCCTGGCATTTGTTGGGAAAAGGAAGGGGTGAGTCTGCAGAAAGAGCAATGCTTACAATGATGACATTTCAGTTGAGGACTGGTGGAAGGCAAGGATTGTACGTTTCAAAGGGTCGGGTCTCCTCTCAAATAAAACCTCTATTGTGAGCCCACTTAAACGCACATAATGCATTTGAGAGTACTCCCTCGGCATTCCATCCCTGACCTGCTTCTAGACACAGGTAAATTGTCCTTTTTTATTTGATTAATTTGAATGATCAAGCAGCAAACAAAATGTCTTTCCCCACCTGCATGAAGGAGACCTGCTGCAGGGCGTCACACATTTGCCTGTCCAGTAGCTCAATCTGCACCTCATCCGACGTGGTGGCCTGCGGCAAGGCAATTACGGAGAGGAAAAGAAGCTACCATTTTGGGTGTTACCGTTGACATTGTCTGCGTCCCTTTTTTAGCACCACGGCAAGGGTTGAGTATGAAACGTCTGCCAATAGCGTCTTCTGGCCAGGATCAGCGTACGAAAAGCCAAGCCTCCAAACGGGTGCTTACACTAGCCAGGCCCCACCAAATCTTACACGTTCTCATGGTGTGCGTACTTACTTCCAAATACATTCAGATGTACAACAAAGCCAACACGGAGTGTTCTCATTGCCATCCTCCCACCCTCCCATCAAAGCTCCCACAACAAGGCTTACAAATCAGGCTGATCTGATGAATGGGTGGACGATGTTGTATTTTGCAAAGAGTTGCAGAAAGGGGAACCTTCAGGAAGGGGATCCTTTGTTGCTTGTAAGAAACAAATGAGGCATACTGAAATTGCGCGCAGGCAAGCCTTGCACAATAACCCTGTGTTCCTGCATACCACTTTAAGAACATGATACATGATGGTTCTGACATCGTCCCTGATGGAACCTTGGACTCTGCTGCGGCAATTGCAACACAGGCCTGAAATTCATTATTGAGAAATGCGGTCAGGCTGGAGGCAGAAGCTGGAGGTAGAAGAAGCCATGAGCACTCGCTGGTCGCTTGTACCAACCTCCACTTTAATGTACGGCACACGTGCTTGCATTAAACCTAAACTGCTGCACGACAAGATGTGCCACCTCTGCTACACACCCTCTCTCTCCCCCTGGAGGGCCTGCGTATCTCTACCTATTTTCTCTCTCATGTTCTACAAGGGTTTCCTGCTTTTATGCCGTGCTGGGCGGCTCCTGGTGAAGTGCTGTTGCACTCAGAAAAAGTCACGCTTGCAAGGCGTCCAGTCTGGTCCAGTCTGAGCCCTTCACCTGCCCACGCACCTTCTTACAAGCAGTGAGGGCAAGCAGGAGCCTTGGGTACAGAGGATGCAGCATCACGAGGTCCTGCTCATCATCAGCTGCTAACCAGCATTCGTCGTACTGCATTTCTGGGCGGGGAAAATTAATGGCGACGAAGTCGAGGAGCTGGGAAATACAGGAAATGGGAGCAGTTCCGAATGTGGGCAGGAACGCAGCGGCTCGTGGGTGTTGGGTACCTCTTTGGCAGAAATGGCTTACTCACAGGTGCTCTTGTCCCACGCAGCGACCACCTCCTCTGCTATAGCGTTTTATTGATATTATTGATTTAGTTTTAGGTGAGCGAAATTGTCCACCAAAATTCTGGGCGTCGATTCCGCAATCCCATCTTAAAGTATATATACGTTTATGTAAGTGTTTTTATTGTCCATTGGCATCCTCGTAAGCACGATCCCTCAACCGTCAGCCGAGTGGAGATTCCGCGTTGCTTTAAAAAAAATGTTTTGCAATTTAATTAAACAAAATAAGCGGTGATGTTGAGCCTGGAAAGTACTTTATGAGAACAAGGAAAACACTAAAGCCATGATAAATCATGGCTGGTCACCAGCTCTCCCCATGCAAAAACAATAATTTCTCACTAAGTTTACCTGAGCCTTATGGTTCAAAAACTTAGGTCCATGCTTGCATAGACTTCGTCACTCCTGCAAGTTAGGGTTAATTGCACCAGCATGGATGATTCCAGGCTGCAGGTGCGCAGTGCGCGATGCAAGACATGTATGAGTTTGCTGCAAACGTACGCATTGTGAACAGTGCTTAACAGCTGCTTGAGCATAAATGACGAATGTGCGCCTAGCCCGGAAACAACGGGTGTTGCCAATCGCCGTTTCTTGCTGAAAGATGTGTCTACGCTTTTTACGCTGGACTGCTTTATACCCCATAGGCGCTGAGAGAGAAGCAAGTGGAAAAACAGAACAGGTGGATGCGAGAAAGGCAAGCAGAGATGGAGCGCGTACAAGTCATGGCAGAATTGCATCAGCGAAATCGCGCAGGTACTAATGGGACACGACCTGTGAGGTTCTTAGAAATAATAATCAATAGGTGCATGTTCTTTCACATAGACATGCACATGTGCATGCTCACACATACACACACGCGCACGCATGCACGTAGGCACACACACACACACACACACACACACACAAACATACACACACACATGCACACACACATACACACACAATTACAAACACACATCACCCTCAGATCCCCCACCGCCTCAACAGACGCTTTACCCCCGGCAACCTTCCCAGCGACAGACAACTGCTCCGCACTTAGAACACACACAGAATCAGTATCAGGATGGACAGAAGCAGTACCAGAGCATGCACCAAAAAGCACCGCATGAGAGCAATAGCACTAGGGCTAGTGGAGCACAGTATGGGACACCCTCTCAGCCGGCGCAGCACACGGCTACACGCCCAGAGCAGGTGGCTAATGACTTGGTCAATGACTTTGGTTTTGTATCTTTGTGACTGTGTGTGTGTGTGTATGTGTGTGTGTTTGTGACTGTGTTTGTGTGTGTGTGTGTGTGTGTGTGTGTGTGTGTGTGTGTGTGTGTGTGTGTGTGTGTGTGTGTGTGTGTGTGTGTGTGTGTGTGTGTGTGTGTGTGTGTGTGTGTGTGTGTGTGTGTATGTGTGTGTGTGTGTGTGTGTGTGTGTGTACGTGTGTTTGTGTTCGTAAGTGCATTTCATGTCCACGGTTCAAAAAGTCTTAAATAAGAATTGCTGAGCTGGACAAACATCAAAGAGTAGAACCCTCCTGCCTCAACGTAACATTTCCGGCACAAATTGTTTTTTCTGTGGACAGTCAAGAGCTCCTCCCTCTTCGATACACAATTACGCTGGCAGCAAAAACCACCTCCCACATTTGACAAGGAATTCTTCGATTACGCGGTCAGCAAAACCACTTTCTAGTTCATTGCCCCCTCCCAAACTCCTGCTATGCAGCTGCTGTCTCCTCATTTGTTTCCCTAAATGCAGCATGAAGGTTCATCGTGATCAATAGCTTTGCATGATGAACGTACATTGACTATTGTGTGTATCCCTGAATCATACGTGCACGCCATCTGCGGCTGCTTTAAATGGACTGCCATTTTGTTACCAACAAAACAAGCCAATCGACACCACGTCACGGCAGACAGGTTACGCAAACGTGGTGTGCATAAATGCTCCCTGCCCGATTTCTTGCCCCTACCCAGTCGTGATGTGACGCTACCTGCCCAATTTCTTGGCCCTACTACCGCCTGTTTAATAAATTTGTTACAGGTCATCGACTTGGCATTAGAGCGCATCACAGAGCGGCTACGGGCAGAGCTTAAGCTTGAGCTACAGGTGTGTGTGTGGGTGTGTGGGTGTGTGGGTGTGTGTGTGTATGTGTGTGTGTGTGAAAGGGGGGGGGAGGAAGGGTAGGTCTGTGTTAGTGTGTGTGTATACTTATTGCATTCTACCTGAGTGTGAGTGTGTGGGTGTGTCTACTTATTGCGTTCTACCCAAGTGTGACGGCCGCTGCTGCAATTAAATGTTGCAAGACCTCACTCTGCACCGAGAGCTACACAATGTGCACGTGCTAGATTTTGCGTGTCGTTCCAATGGCAGTGCGTGTCTTTGTGTTGCCATTGAGTGTGCAGAACGAGCGGCAGCCTGGACATGCGTCTCAAGTGGCAGCTGCGGCCGCTGCGCATCAATTGGACGACTTCTTGGCCCAAGAGCTGGAGGCGCAGAACACATGCCCCATCTGCTACGACCTGATGGTCCCCCCAGACAAGGCCCCAGTGCTGCTGTTTCCTTGCGGTAATTACAAGGGGTTACAACAGTGCTGCTGTTTCCTTGCGGTAATTACAAGGGGTTACAACAGTGCTGCTGTTTCCTTGCGGTAATTACAAGGGGTTACAACAGTGCCGCTGTTTCCTTGCGGTAATTACAAGGGGTTACAAGGGGTTACAAGGGGTTACAAGGATGGCCTACAGCCCGAGACTCTGGCTGATGGCAATTGGCTGGTGAAACAAAATCAACCAGTGTCGAAAATTGAAACTAAATCTGACACAAAGTTGCGGTAAAAAGGGGATGTTGTCCTATTGCCATTTTACAGAGCGGGGGCACTTTTCTGCAGCTCAGGCATGTTCCTGATTTCCATTCAAGGGGACTGGTGCATTTTGCTGCAAAGCTACATGGATGGTGCATTTTGCTGCAAAACCACTACTACATGGGTGGCGCGCTTTGCTGCATTTTGCTGCAAAACCACTGCTACATGGCTGGCGCGCTTTGCTGCAAAACCACTACTACATGGGTGGTGCATTTTGCTGCAAAACCATTACTACATGGGTGGTGCATTTTGCTGCAAAACCACGACTACATGGCTGGCGCGCTTTGCTGCATTTTGCTGCAAAACCACTACTACATGGGTGGTGCATTTTGCTGCAAAACCACTACTACATGGGTGCTGCATTCTGCTGCAAAATCACTACTACATGGCTGGCGCGCTTTGCTGCATTTTGCTGCAGAACCACTACTACATGGGTGGTGCATTTTGCTGCAAAACCACTACTACATGGGTGGTGCATTTTGCTGCAAAACCACTACTACATGGGTGGTGCATTTTGCTGCAAAACCACTACTACATGGGTGGCGCGCTTTGCTGCATTTTGCTGCAAAACCATTATTACATGGGTGGCGCGCTTTGCTGCAACCTTGACAACACCTGCTGGCCATGCAGCTTTGGGTGTGTGTGCTTGCACTGAAGCAGCTGCTGAAGAGGGGGCAGGGGAGGGGGAGGGTGTGTGTGTGTGTAGGAGGAGCGTCGCGCTTTAGCGCCTGGGCCGGCGTGGGCTGCTTGTGTAGAGGCTATGGGCTTGGAAGGTGTATGTGTGTATGAGGCACGGCGGACTCTGCCACCTTTGGTCTCCCCAGACAAGGCCTGCTGAGACTTTAATGGTTCTCCCAGGTTCTCCCCAATAAAAGCCGTCATGCCAAGGCATTGGTGCGGTAAGAGGGAGAGCCGCTTATCAACTGCACTCACATCCTACCTAGACTCACATGCACGTATATTTACACACACACACACTACATTCCAGGTCACACCTTTTGCCACACGTGCACCTCAAACCACATGGACCGTCACAAAAAGCTGCACTGCCCCGTGTGCCGCAAGAAAATAGATTCAAAGGTGTGCGTGATTGTTAATGTGTGTGTGTGTTTGTTTGTGTGTGTGTGTGTGTGAATGCGTGTGTGTTGCGTGCGTGTACTTGTGCGATGTGGTATGTGCGTACGACTCTGCATTGGAATTTTTTTTATGTTTTCAAGCGCAGCTCTCAAATTCATGACGTATTGTTCCTTGATGTACCACCATAAAGCATCACTGTTTGATGTACACTGTTTGGTAGCGGTAGTGTACACACGTGCGTGCATGTAAACATACAAATTCATAAATAAATATCTACTTGAACTTGCACACACGTATACAATGCACAATTGCACACACATACGTGCACAAGTACACACACGCCGTTGCAGGTATCCAACTACTTTTTGCAACAGCTCAATGGTTTTAAGCTATGCACTAGTGTACACACGTACACACACATGCGTACATGTAAGCATACACAGGTGTACGTTTGCACACATGTAACACACACGTAAGATACACATATACAGTTAAACATGCACACACATGTAACATACACATATACAGTTAAACATGCACACAAATGTAGGTAAACGTGCACACATACATACCTATATCGAGATACACACATGCACATGCACAAACACACACCGCTGCAGACGCCCAACTGCTCGTCAAAACTGTGATTTCAAATCTATACACATGTATGTACACACTTACGCATGCATGCACGCACACATACACAGACAGATAAACACACACACATACTCAGGAAATCACACACACATACACACATACACATGTACACATACACGCACGCACGCACACACACTGCTGCAGGCGCCCAACTGCTCGTTGCGACAGTGATTTCATACACATGTACGTACACACATACACATGCATGCACGCACACACAGACAGAGAAACACGCACACATACTCAGGTAACTACACACACATACACGGACAGGTAAAAACACGCACAAATATACACATGTACACACACACACGCACACTCACCGCTACATGCGCCCAGCTACCCATTGCAACAGTGATTTTAAACCTATGCACATTCACGGACACACAGCACATTAACGGACACACATACACATGCATGCACTACACACTTACGCACGCACAAACACACACACTATTGCAGGCGCCCAACTACTCGTTGCAGCAGCTCATCCTAAATTTTGTCAACCGGCGCAACAAGCAGGCCGGCAGAGGAGGGGGGGCAGCAGCAGGTGGTGGTGGAAGGTCACTGCAACAACAGGTGCGGTGTGTGTGAAAGTTGTGCGCACGTGTTTGTGTGCGTCTTTGTGATCCGCAAGCCGGCAGAGGGGGGGGGCAGCAGCAGGTGGTGGTGGAAGGTCACTGCAACAACAGGTGCGATGCGTGCGTAAGTTGTGTGCACGTGCTTGTGTGCGTCTTTGTGAACCGCAGGCCGGCAGAGGGGGGGGGCAGCAGCAGGTGGTGGTGGAAGGTCACCGCAACAACAGGTGCGATGTGCGCGTAAGTTGTGTGTATGTGTTTGTATGTATTTGTGAACCGCAGGCCGGCAGAGAATGGGGAGCAGCGGCAGGTGGCAGAACACGACTAGGGTTGGCCAGAGCCGTATAAATACGCTGCATAGGACCCTATATATGACAAAATCCCTGCAAAAATCACTGTATATACACAGTTTATGTATGGCCTGCTGGCCAACCCTAAATGTAACAGCTCGTACAGACAATAGGGCTCCCTTACTTGTCTGTGATTTTTAGTTTGTGTGTATGTTTTGGTGTTAACTGTATGGAGCTGGTGTCACCTAGGCCGCCGCAGTAGCAGCATTTGCATGTGTGGAATGGACAGGACCGCTTGTACAGGTGACAGTGGGAGGCACCAGTTGGAGTTAAGGCTCACTTCCTTTGGCTGGCTGGCAGATGGGTGGATGCTGCAGCAGGTGCAGCAAAAGAAGGAAAACGCGCAGGCAGGGACAATCATTCCTGTACACTCAGAGTAAGGAAGCTACTTTGATTGTGAGGTACTGAAAACACTTTCACCGCATTAAGCCCACCACCACAGCAGGATAACAGCAGGGTCACCTTTGGCACACACACACACACACACACACACACACACACACACACACGCGCACACCAATATGAACTCTTTAATCACAGGAGGTGACGCAGGGCAGAGGAGGTGAGGGTGGAGGAGAAACCGCAGAGGCAGAAGTCCAGGAAGACGCAGAAGGTGGAGGAGCTTCTGCTGATCTGTGAGTGGCCCTGTTGTCTGCAATAAAAAACAGTGCAGTTTTCAGATCCAGGGGGGATGCAGAAGGCAGAGGAGCCGTTGCTGATCTGTAAGTGGCCTCATCATTTGCAGTGCTGCTTGTAACAGCGCAATGTGAAGAAAGAATTGCACATGCAGTGAAAACCACTCCTTACATAAAGTACTGTAAAATTCCTCCACTACAAAGAAGAAAAATCAATGGGCAGTGTGCAGTAGTTGAGAGGCTGCGTGAAAATGAAGGGCTGCTGGCGTGACTTGAATGCGAGAGCGGAGGAGCGAACGGACAAGAGTGCACCACGAACGCCGCTATAGCACGTTTGTTTTCACAGATGTATGATGCATTCTGGTGGCATTTGTGTCTTGAGAAAAGGCTGTTTGGTGTCCATCAGAAATGCACATGTCCACTGTACGCCAAACAGGAGCATGTGTGCATTTGGAGTTGGAGATTCAAGTAAAGTGCAAAGGCTGAGGAAGTTTATTTGGAGGGTGGCAAAGAGGATCAAGGTCCTCAATCAATGACGGCAGCTACTTCATGACAGGAGTGGTGTGCAGCAAAGATAAAGAAAGGACAACCTACGCAAGCAGTGAAAACCACTCCCCAAATCAATTCAGGAAAAGGAGCCACAAAGCAGCAGAATTGACCATATTTGTGTTTCTTATCACTCGGGGGAGGTTGTCAGAGGGGGTCATCTCCTGGAATGCGACTTTTTTGATGCAAACCATGTTCAAATTATATAACTAGATGGTTCACAGAGTTTAAGGCAAAATGGCCCTCTCCAATGGCCTGGGCTGAATCTCAGTTCAAATTTTGGCACTGAGATTTCACATTTTGGGCCACAGCACCGGGGGCTTCTTTTCACCTCAAAACACGACAGGAGTACTTCTTACATGATAAGGAGTCGTTTGGAATGCTGAAAACCGGATTTGGTGGAACTTGGTTTTCCACCCTTTTTGGCATCCTTTGTGCTGTTTTTCTAAGGGAGATGGGCCAAAAAGGGGTATCTGGCCAAGTACTGCTCCGTTTTGCCCCATTTTTGCTGCAACTATATTCTTTATTGAATGTAAACGATTCATTTAAAAATGACACAAATCAGGTCAGTGGGGGGTGAGATATGAGAGAATGGTGGTGACAAATAGGTAGGGTTGGCCAGGACCATATATATACGGCGTATATACGGTATTCTTGGCAATAATATCACCAAATATACGGTTACATACGGTGTATATATTCGGTTCTGGCCAACCCTACAAATAGGGTTCACGCTGCGGGCAATTAGACATTTTAGCCAATACCGGCAACATTGAAGCTCAGGTGCTATCAGCAAGGGCTACCTCTGGGTACTGAGCTTGATTGTTGCCAGTCCCGGCCACCACACTCAATTCACATCTCAAAAACACCCCCATTTGAGGCCTCAGATGACCACCTCTGGGGGGTTGTCCCTGTAAGGCCCGGAACTTGACAAGTGTTTGGAAAGCTGCTTTGCTGTTGCTGCCGCTGCTGACAGCCTGTGAGCTCCTTGGTGCTTCTAATTGTTGGACTAGACAGATGAAGGAAGCCTTTAGTGATTTGCAGGTGTTTGGAAAGCTGCTTTGCTGTTGCTGCCGCTGCTGACAGCCTGTAAGGTAAGGTAAGGTAAGGTTGACAGCCTGTAAGCTCCTTCCCTCCAAATGAAGCCTAGAAATGGTAAGGGGGCCTGAGGGTCCGGGCAGAAGCACTGTGGGGTCACATGGAAACTGAAACAGCAATTATTTAGCACGCAGCTTGCAGCAATGCTAATATCAATGAAACATATTTCGGCAAATTTAATGCTGGATTTCAAAGGGTTCAAATTTAAGGTGCAAGCGTGGGGTTTGCGCAGCTCAGTACCGAGCCAAAGGCATGTGAACGACTTGCTGAAAAGAAGCAGGCTGTGAAAACCATTCCCCACATTGAGTTAGGACAAGAAAGCCACTTTGGTATCGAGTACCGTAAAACTCCTTTACCAGCAGACCTGTCTGCATGCTTATAATGCAGGAAAACGTGCTGGAACCCTGAGTGAGACTGGTTGGGGGGGTCCGTTCATGGGAACAACCGGGATGTAAGAAGCAGCAAAGTTTATACTTTAATTCACATTTCTGACGCTCAGGCTGAGGAGGCAGAACGAGCGACTGAACTTCCGGCTGAGGGTTCTCCAGAACGAGCTGCTTGACGTCATCTCAGAAGAGCAGGTACGAACACGCACACACATACACACACACACACACATACACACACACACCAGTCAAGTTATCGAAATACCATATCAGCTGACTTTATATTATCAAAGGAGCTGCTTACATCTGTCCAATATGATTGCCAATCAGTGAACCCTTCCAAACCCAGTTTCCAACATTCACTATTGGTTCATGATATGATGTTAATATGCTTTTGGGGGTTGGAATGAGCTCTAGTAGGAATGTGGTGGCTCGATGTGTGTGTATGTGTGCGTGGTTTTTGCCAAGTATTTAGATTACAAACTTGCCAACAATAGATTCGTAATTTCAGCAGAAGCTTTATTTCGTTATAGAAAAATGATTTGTAATTTTTTAAGAGTTCTAGCTGAAATTATCCGCTATACATGCATTTCTGCATCACATGTGCTATTCATGTAGGCGTGGGCTTTTTATGTAGGCGTGTGCTTTTCATGTATAGGCGTGTGCTTTTCAAGTAGGCGTGTGCTTTTCATGTATAGGCGCGTGCTTTTCATGTAGGCGTGGGCTTTTCATGTATAGCGTGTGCGTTTCATGTAGGCGTCGGCTTATTATGTAGGCGTGGGCTTTTCATGTAGGCGTGGGCCGCCAGGGTGAGTAATATTTGCCATTCACAGGCACCAAAAAAGGCATTAAACAAGGCATCAAACAGGCATCAAACAAGGCAGGACAGACCCTGCTTGGCCTAGTACAGTTGCTGGCACTCCCTCAAGTTTAGACAAGTATATATGCTTCTAACAGCAGTCAGACTATTATCGTCCAGAAGCACACACACGCGCTCACAGACACATACACACAGACAAACACGCACGCAAGCATACACACACAAACACACACGTACATACACATTGTGCACGCTCAAAAACGCACACACCCTAACACTGACATATGCACTGTTGCGCATACACGGACATAAACGGGCACGCACGTACATACACACACGTGCACACACACACACATACACACACACACATACACACACACACACATACACACACGCACGTATTTCCCCAGGCTCTCCAACAGCGGCTGGCCACGGCTGCTGCTGTGCAAGCACACGTAGACGCCCAAGAGCAGGACGTGATCCGACGCATGGACGCCCTGCATGCTGAGCTGTCCCTGATAAGGGACCAGAGGGAAGAGCAAAACATGAAAATGCAGGGCGTGAGGGAGGAGGTGTGTGTGTGTTATGTGTGTGTATGGATATGTGTGCGTGCGCTTACTGGTTGTGTAGACGGTCCTGATTAGGAATTAGGGATTATGTGAAAGGGTGCATAACAGAGTGAGGGTGGGAGGGTGTGTTTCTGTTACGTGTATGTGTGGGATTTTGTTGTCAGCGTACGCTGTGTGTTGGCTGCGTACGCTGTCCCTGCAAGAGCAAGGCATGAAAGCGCAAGGCATGAAAGAGCAAGGCATGAAAGAGCAAGACAGAGGGAGGAGGTGCTAGATGTAAGCGTGCCTTCTCTCCATGCTGAGGGAGGAGGTGCGTGATCTTCTTTGCCAATTTCCATGCCAAACGGCGTGTCTTAGATCATTTCCAGTGAAAGATAGTGCTGGTATGCGCAACATGCTACATGACACTAAAGTTGTGAATCCGTTTGCCAACCTCAGACACCCTATTCTTTACCAATGCCATCTGCTAGTTTCAAGAATCTCCTCCATCAGTCTTTTTGTCTCACTAAATGCACTCTGGCTGCACACGATTGCAGGCAAATTGCATGCTGGAGCAGCGGGCTTTACTTACCGCCACCATTGATCCGCTGGAAGCAGAGATTGAAAAGTCCCAGCTGCTTTTGGAAGGGGTCATAGAAGCGCAAGCACAGACGCGTCCCAAACAATAGCAGAGCATCTTTGATTTCCGCATTGTTCCTTGCTGAATATGAATTGTGACAATTTTGATGACAAATACAGGTTAAAGAGCTAAACACAGGCGTAGGTTTTAGGGGGCTGACAGGGCTGACGAGCATCTGTGCGACAAGCTGAGGAGATGGTTGCGGCAATGCATATTCTCTTCTCGGTTGTGGGTGGCACCAAAGGCTAGACCTTTTTGAGGACTAGGGGCTTGATGCACACACGGGCTTGTGCACATGTGTACAGTCAAGATTACAAGATTACAAGATCACAAGATCAAGATCTGTACAGTCAAGATAACAAGATTACAAGAAAAAGCCGTCAAGAAGTATCGGGCTTGTGCACAGTCAGAAAAGCTATCTCTGTACTCAAACTGGGATACCCTCACTGTCTCAGGGAAGAAAATATAGACTAACATGGGGGGACCCTCAGCCAGACTGCTGTTCGGCTGATCGGCCTGTGACTGGTCCTCGCCAGTCAACAAGCTTAGACGCTCAGACACAAAGGAAAAAAGTGTTTTAACGCATTATGAATGAAACATAAAAGGAAGAAAGGCGCAACGTTGTTTGTGACATTACAGCACTAAATTAAACCAGTTGTAATATTAATCGAGCGTTTGCCAGGACTAAGAACCGACCGCATTAATTCAAAGAGGGGGAGTGCACACGCACTAGCTGCAGCGCACTGTTTACTGCCACAGCTTTAAAACGGCAGGCAGGTCATTGATAGCAGTTTTACAGAGTTGCTAGGATGAACCTGTTTTATGAAGCCCAGCGTTGGAATACTCTGAGTGTGAATTCGTGTAAGATGTATGACTGGATCAACAGTGTTCCAGCCTGCTTTATCTGTTCCTTTTGTTCCCAATGTTCTATTTAGAAAGTGTTGTGTGAGGAACTTTATTTTCGGGGTGTTAATTGAGTCTAAAACTATGATGTTCGTGTGAATCTCCCTTATGTAATCTTTGCCAAGATAAAGATCAATCAGAGCCCGTCAATCAAGACAGGTCAGTGGCGGTAAGCAAGAGAGAAAAAGGTAATAAGCAACTAGCAAAGCAAGAGAGAAGCAGTGAAGACAAGAAGCAAGCAATCCACCCTAGGCTCCTGCCAGCCTTAAACACCAAACACACACACAATCCCACTGGACAAGCTTGGCAGCACAAAGCAGCAAAGCAACAGAAGAGCAGCGTTGTAGGGGGTGCAGCAAATCTTACTCCATATCCATCCATTACAAAACTGCATCAGCTGAGGAGCACTCCATATCCTCCCTGCTTTGTGTGAGCGTCAATTTAACTAGCGCTTATATTGAACACCTCTGTGATTCTCGGGAACATAAAAACATGGACTGTCACACTGAGGATACCAATAATGATGGAGGTTCTGCACCACCCAATGGATGCAGAGAGGGGACTGTGTGTCCATAATCCAGTGGCCATGATTTTTACACACACGTACACACTGGGTAGGGGAAGTATCGAAACAGTACTTGATTTCAATTAATTGTATATTGCGTTTAGCTGTATGCCTTTTGGTTTCATAGCCAGGGGGTAATATGGAATGGCAGGGCCATCTGCTAGGTTATCACAGGCAACTCTTCTTGCATTTTTGGCTGACCTAGTGTGATACGTGTTTGCGTTGATTTTCGTTCGGGGCGTGGTTGCTGAGTCGGAGTTAGAAAAGAAAAGAAGAAAAAAACTATGCAGGGGTGATAACACCACAAGCATGGATTAAGGAAACGGAGACGTTGCTGTCGGACAGCGAAGTACTCACGCTACCAGGCGGATTCAAATCCGCAACCCCGAAGAGTCTGGCCTGACCACGGGCCACTAGGCTTTCAGGGCAGTTACCCATGCTGGGTCGGAGTTACTATGATTGCATCTGGCCTGCTAAATTTCCGCCGCTGTTGTGCATTAAGATTGGAAGGTAAGAGCCAGGTTGAAATCATTCCTTTGTGTCTCCTCAGAAGGGCGTATGATGTCTTGTTGAACCATTTATTCACAACTGCCTACGTCTACTTGTGCAAGTAGACGTGCACCCCGTGTACCTTGTTGAATTGCTTTTATAGTCATTTGTCCAGTAGCGTTATGCCTGTTGATAATTTATATATTCATATAATGGGATGACTGCAGCCTGACAGCATGTGGTAAATGCCATCTAGCTTCTGGCTGATGGGGCAGATTGGTGGGCCTTGTTTATGTTGCACTGAGCGGCACGCTTTTGGTTGTGTATCAAATCTGTGCGGCAGAGCATGGCATTCTTTTTTTCTTCAGAGGTGACACTTGCATTTTTCCAAATAAGTTACTTATGTCTATCTCAACAATGCCTTCATTGATCATTTCTTGGTATTTTGTGTAGCATTTTGTAAACAACATTTAGGTCCTAGTTTGTGTAAAACGTGCATGTGTGCTTTTACAGCATCAAGATCTGAGAAGATGGAGAGCCTTTCTGCTGGAGGCCCAGGTTGGCAGGTAAGAGTACCTGATAGGAGAGATGGCCAGAAGATGGATAAGTGGGGATGGGCGGCAAATAAGAGTATATAAAAGCAGATTTTGTTCTTGCTTCCCTCAAAATCCCTTTTCGATGCTTATGTGAAGCCAAAGAGCATGCGCTATTAGAAATCAATACAACTAGTAGGTCATGCCATCCATCTTGAAAGCAACATGATCGGCTAGCTAATCAATAAGCAATTATTTTTCCTGCTGCATTCCTTGATCACACACCTTGTCACAAACACAGTTCGATTGTTGTTGGCTGTGGAGTTTGCCTGCATGTGCCTTAAAAAAACACGTCACTTTGCATGTTATAAAATAAGCACATTGAGGCAGTAAAAGTGGATTAATAACATAAATAGCGAAATGAAACACTGCAAAAACACATTAATGTACAGGGACAAGCACAGTTTCATCAGTTTCAAAGCTCATCTCTATTCTTCTATGGGAGGGGGCTGTACAAAGCAGCGCTTGCAAACAAAAAGCTAACTTACAAGGAAGTTGCTCAAGCCAGCGCAACGTAGAGCATTGTCAAAATTTGGGTATAGTTTTAATTTTCCAGACAGTTTTCATGCTTTCAAAGCGTTAAGCTAGTAATTACCTCAGTCGAAATTGAGGATGGTCATAGGAAATCACTCATTTCAAGTTTCCGTCTTTTACGCGTTGCAGCATTTTAAGTCCAGGTGCACGGTCTATGACATTGCAAGGGCACATACTTACCAACACCATGTTGAGCGCTGGGTGTCTGCTGAGGGGTTTTGCTACCATGTGCTTGCCTGGTCTGTACGTCCACTACTTGAGTCCCGACTCAATCAACGCGTGACAGAAATTCCATCCATCGTGCCTGCTGTCTGCTTAACATTGCTTGTGTCTGAAAATACACTAAAGCATTTTGGGCAATGATGGGTGTGCAACTGCTGCCTTCTAAATAACAGTGCCACTCTATATAGATATATCTACCTTTGCACGTGCAACACCTAGCTCTTGGTCTGTCATGCGATGATTGCGTTCTGCATTGTTGAGCTTTTTAGATGTAAATGCGCACCGTCTGCCATCTTGCTTCCAGTCCTTCGAAGTCCAATTTGATACCAAATGCAAGAAAACGGTTATAAAAATGAGGCAGCCGGGTCTTGAGCCCGTGCCTGCAGCTATTATAGTACCTGGTTATAGCCCAGAATTCAAGAGCCAAATATAGTCTGGAGAGTCTGTTATGTCTGTTAGGTGATCTGAGAATTATTTCCAGGAGAGGTTCTGTTACAAAATACCTATCTGAGATAAAGCTGCAGACGTCTCGCTCATTAAAAGCCACGGAGTCAGACTGGTTCAAATGTTCGTCAGGCTGGTTTGAACGTTTGAACGTTTATCATTAGGCAATTATGATGAGATGCATGCTGGTAGCCCCCTTCCGACCCGCCACCGGACACCTGAAGTGAGAACCGCCGATGCATGTGTCGCATAAGGAATAGAAATGCCATCTATCGAATTGCCCGTATTCTTTAGCAACGTTAACGCGTTGGTCTTGTCAGCGAACTAGAGTGTTGCTCTCAGGTGAGAGGTCAATATTTACCACAAGGCTACTGGTTTTCTATTATGGCAAGGGACAACTTCCGGATGGGGGTGCGAAAAGTGCAAATCTGAGTGAAAAACTAAAGATTTAATATTGATAATTGAAGTTCGGTCTTAATTGCGAGAAAGTACAAGCAGTATTTTTTCTTTCATTTCTATTCTCCCCTGGCGTACTTGCACCAGGATTCAGCTGTCTTACACAAGGATGACCCCAGAGCGCGCACAAATCTGTGGACATGGCAGTCCCTCCGAGTGCCATCGCACTGCCAGCGTTCTAATACAGTCAGAGTAGCAGCTGCGCCACTGGGTTTGCATCAACGCATCAACAATTAGAAATGAAAGAAAAATACTGTTTGTACTTTCTCGCAATTTTTGCCGAACTTCAATTTTCAGTATTGAATCTTTAACTTTGTTTTTTCAGACTTGCACTTTTCGCACCCCCATCCGGAAGTTGTTTGGTTCCTTGCCACCAGTGTTGTCGCGTACGGTACGTACAGTTACGGTACGAAAGCTGCAGATCGTACCATTTTCAAACTTCATAAATTCATTAAGTAAGCCTTTCATGCATGCCTCCTTCAAAAATGCAGCTCAAAACAACCTTAAACTAAGAGTTGAGTGGCCCTCACTGTAGACCCTTTTCAGCCCCCCTTGCACGACATGCCAGTTCAGCATGGTCCGTTCTTGCCCAAAATTCCTCAAAAAAATTATTTTATAGAAATAGTATCATTGTAAGGAAATGCCCTCGCAAATTCCGAAAAGCACGACCCCCCCTCTAAATTTTAAATTTTAAATTCGCACCAGTCGTGCCGTACCGTACCGTACATACCGTACCGTGCTATAGTACGTACGATGTGGGTCCGTTCGTGTTTACGCGACACTGCTTGCCATATCTATTCCTCCATAATTCGACATATTCAGTTGGACCAAGGGGAAGGTACACAATTTTACTATTTAATATACTGTAACATTACACTTCCTTTGTATTTATTGTCTAGCAATTGCTACGAATCCGTGCTCCAAGCAAGTAAGTGAGGCCTGGATACTTTACGGACGCAGTGCACTCTAGCACTTGGCGCTAGCATTTCATGATTTCACCGACGCGACGATGGCTGCCCTCGCAGGCCGGTAGTCCCGCCGGGCTGGGCTGGAGATACAGTCGTTGACGTCACCAGCTTGCGCCTCAGCTGCGGAACTTGCCCCACCCGTGGACGGAGCGCATGAAAAGGTAAGGGTCGCCAAATTTTGAAAGGGTGGGCAAGGGTCGCCAATTTGTGCGTAAGGGGCCCCCGGGGTGTTACCGACCGTAGGAGTCGCAAAGGCGCTTGTGCCAATTCTGTCCTGCCTTTATGCAAATGTAGCGCCTCTTTTCTGTCACCATAGCATGTTGAACAGCAGGAAACTTAGATATAAGCTTGTTTGAGTGCCTGTTTTCTGTCACCATCATTATAGGCAACTTCTCTGATGCAAGCTTGTGTGATGAGTGCCTATTTCCTGTCACAGTACGCGTAGCTTTTGGTCCGTCCTCTGGGTGTCACTCCCTGCTAGAGTCACAGGTGTAGGGGGTTGATGTCAACTTACGCACCTGCAGAGCGAGGCAGCAGCGGTAGCAATTGACTATCAGGGAGCGAAGGCCTGCATATGCATATCAATCAACGGCTTCAACCATCCTTCGATACCAACGATGCTAAATAAAGAGTCATGCTAATTCTGTTCCTTTCAAATATCCACGTAACATACAGTGTGTGCGTGCGTGCGTGCGTGCATGCTAGCGTGCGTGCAATGATAACATAGTGTAAGGAAACAGGTGTTTAATTGAGACAGCCGGGTCTTGAGCTCGTGCCTGCAGCTATTATACCTTGAGTCTATATAGTCTGGAGAGTCTGTGATGTCCGTTAGGTGTTGGTGATCTGAGGAAAAGGAGAGGTTCTGTTACACATACTCTCCAAATGTTAAACGATACGCATACACTCTTCCACTGTCCAAACCGGTATCTCAGGTTCGACGTCTACTTTTACAAAAAAATTGGAACTCTGGATAATGTCCAGACTGGTTTTGTCTATATATACGTTGGTGTCTAATGTCTAAGTATAGTCTCAACTGCTTTGCGGCCCCTTGCTTTGCGGCCTCATGCCAAAAAATAGACCTTCGCACGAATACGATATATAGTATTATAGAACCCGCCAATTTTGGTTACAAAAAAAAACGCTCCAGACTCCAGACAGGCTCTTTGCAATTAATGTCTGCGTGCTGAGGTTTGTTCCTGGGCAAATAAGACCTGAACAAAAAATCTGCGTCCCAGCCAGACTACGTGGATTTGGCCGAGACGCCCGCAGCTAAGCAATATAGGGGGAAATTTCACTTGCGTAACAATACATACACTCTTCAAATATCCAGACCAGTATCTCAGATAGGCGTTTACTATACAGCGCCTGCGTGCCGATATGCGAGCGTGCCTGCGTTCGTTCATGCCTATATGTGTGCCTGTAACGAACATTTTTACATGTGTGGTACCGGAGTTAGTTATCCTAACCCCCTACTGTAAGGCGGGGATATTATCCCTGGGGAGCTGGTTTACAGAGTTTATAATAAAAATTACACAAATTTCCTGATTTCTCTACTAGGCAGCAGCTCACAGACACGGGAGAGCTTGGGGCCCGTGTCCTCCGCACAACTTAAACACATGGACCGAAGGTACTACTGCTGGTACTACAATTAGCGCTGTTACATTTTGAATTGAAGCCAACGACGTTCCTCTGGGTTCAGTTCAAAGTCGATTCGAGCTTCACACGGGCGAACTGCTTGAAGAAGCTTTTGTCACCTCTGGACACCAAGCTTACCCAAGCTTGCACCTTGCTTGTGCATACATGTCTATGTACACAAGCGGCATCTCCTTTGGCGAGCAAGGCCAACTGGATGCCTCTTTCCAACATCAACAACCTCCCCTCCTCCCCTTCAGTAACCCCTTGCGAGCCTGCGAGCCTGCAAGCCTGCACGCCTGTGGGTCTGTATAAAAGTAGAGGTTTATGTTCGAGGTAGCGTCCGCTGGACAGATAAATATTGTTACACTATATGTGTTTGCGTGCCTGCGCGCCTTTGTGAGTGCCTGTTTGTGGTGAGTGGGGATGCGAGCAGATTTAAATCAGTACCTCTGTAGTCCATTCATAGGAGGTGTTTGCCAGGCCGTGCCTGCAACCCTCTAGTCCTTTCTTATTCCTTACATGATTATTACATTGCACTCCTTTCTTGTTGCGTCATATAATAGAAAATTTCTTCAAGATCAATTTTTGCTTTCTTGTACAATTACTAATGTGCCTCCGTTTTCAGGATGGCGCCACTGTTCCTACAGCTTGTCCTTATTTTCTCTACGGCAACTTGGACAACTGGTATGTTTCACTCGTGTGTCTCTCAATCATGTTGAGCATATTTATTCCATGACAAGCAATGTGGTTTTGCAGATGCCCAGAACCTTGTGGCATACTTTCATGCAGCAGATATTGAGGAAGACGGTAAAGTTTCAAACAGAGTTCAGGATTCGGCGTTTGGTGACGCAACTGTCGTAGATACTTTCACTGTCACTAACAATGGCGAAGCAGATTCACTGATCAGCAATGATATAATTCTTAATTTTAACAATGCCGGACTTAAATTTGAATTAATTCCAGCTCCTGTAAGAACGATCATGCTTCTTTATCGTATACGGGAGGAACAGTGCGATGAAAAAAGTGGTGTAAATGAGTACCTCTTCTCGACTGATGAACAAGAAAAATATATTTCTATTTCAAGTAAGTACATTTTTTTGCTGTGATGTTGTGGATGTGCACATTGCATAAAAATGCTGCCATATTTCAAAAATGCTACATCATTTGTGATGCAGGGAGCAAGATAGATGATGATATTCTTTACGTCAATGGTGAAAAATACGCCGAACCTGCAAACGAACTTTTGCAATGTACGTACTTGTGGTTGTGTCTTTGCTGAGTAGTTCACTTAAGTTTCTAAATTCCTCTCTTCTTGTTCCTAAAATCCTTGCAGGTGATACAAACGCGTTTATTGCCACCGGAGGTTATGATTGGCGGCACGTAATACTTGCTTTTGACCAAGAACAGCAGCTTGAGACTGTGTTCATGGTATCTGATGAATTTTATGGTAGCCACCTTGATTTCCACAGCATCAAGGTGGGTCAGTGTTTTTTTTTGTGTGTTTTGTGGCGTGGTGCAAATTGTGTGCTGAAACTGTATTTTTTTGTATCCGTAGCGTGCACGTGAGACATGATGTAACTGGAAGTAGCAAAGATGTCCCCTTGTCCCGTTATCCCCTTGTCAATAATCACAGGTGTGGGACGACCAACTCACTGAAGCACAGGCTCTTGCTGATTGTCTGGATATGCAACAAGATGTTACAAGTACGTTTGATTTGTGTAACGGGCTTGTGTGTTTTTTACTGACTTTGTAGTTGCCTATCTCCAGGCCTTGTATGTATTACCCCTTCGCTTCCTCAAACACCCAGCCCTCCCCCTCCCTCACCTCTTCCACCCT
>Ga0307963_1000741_pt1 | contig 23097 bp, 17 predicted proteins | sample OrgLakmetagen594_FD_201829 | JGI IMG/M metagenome (GOLD analysis project Ga0307963, IMG submission 201829) | Saline water microbial communities from Organic Lake, Antarctica - #594 | ecosystem: Environmental > Aquatic > Non-marine Saline and Alkaline > Saline | place: Antarctica: Organic Lake... | reverse complement strand
GAATGTGATTGAAAGTAAACACGCCTGATTGAAATCCCCCTTGATTGATTTCAATCACAGCTCTGATTGATTTCAATCAGGGAAATAAACAGAAAAAGCCCCTGATTGATTTCAATCACACCCTGATTGCACTATTGATTGAAATGCCCCTGGTTGAAATCAATCACATTCAATCAACGTCAACCACTCCAGGAATTTTCTGACGATTTAATAATAAGGACTGCCAATTCAGCTTTAAAATTTTATCAAGCCATAACACACTTTTCAGATTGCATAAATCCACAATATGTCCACAAGCAGCAACACGGCAACAAAAGCTCAGTCAGCACCTTCCACATTTTCTCTACCATGCATAGGAAAATCGCCGTTTGTTGTGCCATCCTTTCCAACTCCATCCTCCTACCCTTCAACTTTCCTTGCCCTTTTGCTCCGGACAATGCTGGGCTGTATCTGATACTTTTATCGACGGCTGTCAGTAGTGCCGCTTCCCTACACGTGCATCCATTAAAATGATGACTTTTAATAATTAATAGTAAAGAGAAGATATGCATTGCAGTTCACAGTATGCATGAAAAGGCTAAAAAAAGCATGCGTGACTGATGGGGCGCAGGTTGTGCTCACTGGTATTTCCGGCTTTACTGTGGAACATGCCATTTGCTGATGACCATTCCCTCCTTTTCAATGAACACGCAAATTTGCAGACCATACTAAACAAGCAGATCAATTTGAAAACCGCGGCTGACGCAGCACTTCGCCCATCCATGGCAGGCACGTTCAGAGTCAAAAAATTTGTTCCGAAACATAACCTTGCTAACAGGTTACACGCGTACACATGGCTTCTCAAGACGTACGCTATTCCTGCTGGTATGTATGCGAGTCAGATCTGGGCCACTCTTACTTGCAACAAGGCAAAGAGTTGGACAGTCCCCTACATAAGTGACTGTTGGCAATGTTGAAAGGATGTTTGGGGTCAGAGACACCACACCTTCATGGTGTGTCATGCGCAAGTGTGGATTGGAACCCTTGCGGTTCAATTGGTTTCGCGCGGCAATGCGGCTGTACTATTCTTTGGCTAAATCCAACAGTACACAATGAAAAAGGTCTTACATGCTGACATGCAGCTGAGTACACGATCCAATGATTGCTGGTCAGGCCATGTTTTTTTTGCCATAGATAGTCTGACACAATCGTATATCTTCAAACAGAAGCTGCAAAACTGTGAACCCATTGATCTCAGCCGTTTTGTCGTAGACCTCAGGAAGAGACACATGGAGTACTGGACACCTTATTCTGACACGCATCCGAGAGAACACAACAGCAAATGCTCTAATTATCACCAATAGTGTGCTCTTCCTTAAAAAAAGGGCTCTGGTCACTCATTCGCCTTACATCCTTCCCAAATACATGTTTCTCAACCTGCCTCGTGCTCATCCGTAATTTAGCTCGTTGTAGACTTTGTGTCCACACCCTACGTTTTGAGACAGCGAAATGGAATCAAAGTAACTCCCCCACCTGTTCCCTGTGTGATGCTGATGATGTCCAAGATGAGCAGCATGTTCTTTTCCACTGCGCCATTCCCCACATGATTTCTGTCCGCAGGAAATATGCATCTCTGTTTCCCCCAACAGGAGCTCACGATGTATCTATTTTTATAAACCTTGTAAACCTATGTCGAGTTTCAGCTCGTGAGGTGGCCTGGGAGAGCCTGGGGAGGCCTGTGTGAAGTGTGAAGGAGACAACGCTAGGGGCTCACATCCCCACAAGGGGCTTCGCCAAAAAATATCATAACGTTTTTGAAAAGGAAAGAGGTCAAGCAATTTTTGGTTGTAACAAGCATTCTTTCAACAATCAACAATAATTCAACCCTTTTGTGTTGATTAAATAATATAAACATTTGAACAATAGCTGCAGTGGGTTTGCGAGAAAGAAGAGAACGACAAAACTTTTTGTTGCTATGACGCAATGGAGAGGTGATTAGGTTTGGTGACTGGAACTGCAAGCAGCAGTGTACTTAAAATCCTGGACCAAGGGCAGGATGCACAAGACCGCCTTGAGACATGACCTATAAACCAAGCAGCTGTTCAAACCTCACTCGAATCTCTGCCAGCAAAATTTGAGTCGTAGCATTAGGAGCGAGGTCACCCAGCTCACAAACTTCGTGCATGACTTGCTCGGCATGGTCTGGGTCGGTCGCTGTTTTGCTCAAACACCTGCGTGCAAGAAGCACAAGGACAGTACATGCCCCAGTGTCAATGTATGATCCAGCCTTTGCAATGAAATAGAGCTAAAACTCTTTTTTTTCTTTCTCTCTCTCTCTCTCTCTCTCTCTCTCTTTTTTGGTGCACCATATCACATCCTCACAGGCTTTGAATTTTGAAGTAGACAGTAGCAGGGTGTCCTGCTCAGCTCGCGCACCTCATCAGCATATTAAGCGTGCGCAAGTCTGGTGCAATATCACGTGTGCGCAGCTCAGCCCACAGTTGCATGGCTTGACCTCCATTGCCGTGTGCAGCAGCCTGTGGAACAGAACATGGACAGCCAAGATGAAACGGACAAGCAGGGGAGCGTCACAAGCGACGCTGAAAAGCTGGCGAAGCCCATCACGCGCCGTTTGTGCAACATGTGCGTGCATATGCAGTGCATGTGTGCATGCTTGTGTGTATGTGTGTTTGTGAGTGTGCGTGTTTGTGCACGCCTGTGTGTGTGGGTGTGTGTGCCCTGCTGCTTCACAGACTCTGCAGTGGTGTGCACGGCGCTGTGCTGGAGCAGACTTTGCTGAAGCAGGCGTGAAGATGTGCTGCATTCTTCAAGGGTCCCGTTCAAGCAAACTTCCGCGTGTCACATCAAACTCAACTAAAATTACGTAGCCCATAAAACTAGCAGCAATTGACTCCGAGCTCAGAAACTTATGGTTGCATGGTAAATTTTGCAGCCGGAGCACACCCGGGCCCCTGACACAGCAAACACAGCCAGGAAAGAATGCTGATGAATTCGACACCAGTAGGATATGGTCTGGGAGACTGGCTGAGGAATTCTGGGCAGGTTCCTGGAGCTGCAAAACATAAAATGTTGCTCTAAAACTTAACACGCTGCACCCCAAGGCCACAACACCTTTCTGCCCCAGTACGAGTTATTGTTAGGAGCCTATGTTGAGCTTCAGCCCAAGAGGTGCCCTGGGTGGGCCTGGCCATAACTTGCTTGGCCTGCATTTTAAAACTTGTTGAGAATCGGGCCCTACTGCTCCAACCCCTGCCCCACCCACCCCCCGGACCATGCAGAGCTGCCAGAGTACCTTTTTACGGGGGCAGCCAAAAGTTCAGGTCAGGAGGTGCCCTGGGTGGGCCTGGGGAGGCTTGTGTAAAGTTTGGTGGGGAAAAGTCAATGCTAGGGGCTTACGCCCCCACGAGGGGGGCTTTGCCAAGGAGATCAACATTTTATACACGCACAATGCTAACACGTTTTCTTGCAATAAGTACAAGGAGAAAATTTTGCTTTCCACATGGATGTTAACAACCTGAGTGCTTGCTCATACACATGAGTACCTCCTCCTCGCCCTGCTCACTCACCTTAGACATACGGCCGTTGAAGTCCTCTAGGCACACCAGGCTGTCCAGTGCCACATGCCCTCCACCATCCTCCTCTTCACTCTCCCACCCACTCCCTCCACTATCAGCCTGATGAAGCAGCAGGCCACCCCCGTTAAAGGAGGGGAGCTCTTCACGCCCACCAAAGCCATAATCTCCCTGAGAATCTCTGGCTACTGCCCAAGCAGGTGTGGCTTGCACAAGCTGTGGGAATGCGAGATCCATAAATTCAGCTGGTGCTACTACTGACACAGGCAAGGTGCAGCTTTCTGTCATGGGTGACAAGCCACGGGGTTGAGGCGACAGGGGATGTGAGCGGCCATGTCCGAGCTGCTGGAGCTGCTGTTGGCTGGTGCTAGCATGGCAGGGCTCATGTGCAGGCAGGCAGTGGTTTCGAAAAAGATCTGAGTCCTGCAGTGCAAGGCCTGCTTGCTGCTCAATCCCATGACGCTCTGCAGCAGTGGTGGAGGCACAGCGAGCCTTGCGCAGCTGCATGGCAGCTTCGCCTGCAAGCCAAGTGCAAGCCAGGTGTTGTATCAGAGCTTTGCCACAGTGAACTTACCAGGATATATGATAAGGGGTTTAGAAACCATGCTTGCGGCTCTTCTGCACTAGTACTTTGCTCCAGCATTTTTATGAATCTTATGCTGCATATTATTGCGTCAATAGCAAAGGGATAACTATACCTGCTGCATAAGCGCCTTTTTGCAGGGTACCATCACCAACAGTAGCTTGGCCGCCTCTTGCCCCTGCAATTACCAATTCAGTTTATTACCAGTAAAACACATTAGGATGCAAGGTCAGAGGCTGACAGAGATGGATGACTCCCCCTTCTCCAAAAGGGAGGTGCTTTACATGCTCATGGCATAGGCGTGCCCCAATTCTCTATTTTTAATTTACATTTATATGGAATCTACAGATTTATGACAACCTCATAGACTGCGGCATGCAGGTCACTATAAATATAGATATAGTCCTGCCGACTAAGGACCCAAATACACTCTTAAAAGCTTATCTGAGCTTCCTAATTAAATACTGGATCATAACAAAACCAAGTCATAAGACCCTGTAAGTGGGCAGATACTAGATACCATTCCTATTAGAATAAACAGCCAGGATAGGGTGCCAGAAAGGCCATTTTCGACTTTCTATGAACACATAGTTGCATCACCACAATGGCTTGAACTAAAGAAGGGTTTGCTGCCTGTCTTTTGGGGAGGAAGCAAGCCCTGGTTTGGGCTTGCTGGAGCCTAGTACACGGTTTTTCTGCCACAATTGCAGCCATGATTACACCAAGGTCCATTGAGTTGATTCCACATCCCACCCCCCCCGGGGGGGGGGGGACGTCTCAGTCTATCTTTGGCTAGAAATCGATTTGATAAAATGTTTGAAGGATCGGAACAGTCATCTCCCTTCGAGATATTGCGCTCTAATTGTCGTTCTTCCCTTATCAAAATACAGGGATCTGCATGCAATCAAGACCAAACTTTCAAAGAGAGAGAGAGCGCAATCAAATAGGTAAGAGTGATAATTCAAGCCCTTGACCATTAGAGAACGGTTGCTCTTGTTTGCAGTTTTGCCAACTTTTTACTGGAAATGACTAAAATGACTAATTTGGACAGAGAAAATCGGTAGTCTTCCAATGCCCATAAACAGCTAAACAAGCCCAGGCGCACCTTGCTTTGCTGCTGTGGGGGAGTGTGGTGGGGTCACAAAATCACACTCGTCACACATGAGGTGCGCCAGATCATCTTCCTCTTCGCCCACAATTGTGCTGCTGACGGTTGATTGAGGAGGTTGTAAGACATGGGGGGGGGAGGTAGGGTGTGGCCCTGGCTCTTGCCTAACCTCTAGGCTGCTGATGTGTGCACGCACTCCCCCTCCATCAATCACGACCCAGCTGCCAAAGGCTGTGGTGGCTGACATCCCAGCTGAGTCCTTGACGGACAGCCTGCCCTTGCTTGCCTCTGGACCAGCCTCCAAAGATGCAACGCCCACCCCTACTCCCACTCCCTCCCCAAGCGCAGCTGCACTCTGCTCATACCGCCTACGTGCTGCCAAAGAGCCACTGCGCTTCAGTGCAAGGATGCTGCTGCTCAATTCCTCACCATGCTGACTGCCACGGCTATTCTGATCTCTGCATAGGTCCACATCATGCGCCACAAACTGCTCACTCCCCCCCGCCTTGCCAAGACCCGTACTGAAGCCTTTCTCGTCCTCTTCCTCCTCATCTTCGAACATAGGGCGGCCTAACAAGTTTCCGGCAGGAGTGGGTGCACGGCGGCGAGGGCCTGGAGGCACAAGGCACATCCGATTTGGAATATGTTCGTTTTGAATTACGTCCGTTTTGAAATACATCCGATCTGAAATGCAAACCCCTGATATCCAACAAACTCCAAAAGAGACAATATTCATCACAAATTTTGGGGAAGGTCCTGTGATCTGCGTTGAAATCCAGGCTATGGAAAGGTGTCTGTGACATGCTACACAGGGAGCTGAATTAGCTAGGAGGGACAGAGAGTTTTGTATGCCCCGCACCTCGTTGTACGTTGAATGTTCACGCCAGAAAGAATTTTTTAGATATATATATATATATATTGTCTCACCTAAAGTGAGACGTGTCCATTCCATTGTCCCCTTCTTTGTGCTTTACTGCCGCTTTGCGCACGATATTTGTACAACGACACATTTGTCCAGCAAACTAAAAGCACACTACATGTGTACATACCTGGCGTCTTCTTCTCTGACCCCCCAGAGTAGTAGCCAGCACGCCCGTAGCACCGCACACTACCTCCCCCTCCTGTCTTACTCCTATAGCCCGTGGACTGCTGCATATCTTCTGCACCTCCACTCCAGCCTTCCCCATCTCCCACACCCGGCCCTGCAGGTGTATCGCAAGCACCTGCTGCACACTGATTGCACACAGGTGTGTCCCTGGCTCTCCCCATGCTCTTGCATCCCTCAGCTACCATTGGAGAGTGGGCACCCTGCAGCTGCTGAGAGCTTTTTGCAGGATCTGAGCTGACTTGTGTAATACCAACTGCCCCTTGTGTGGCAGGAGCAGCAGGTGCATCAGCTGGCCCACTCCTAAGCACGTGCCTCCCAGAGGTGGCAGAGCCTCCCCCCCTCACTCGGCATCGAGAGGAGCTGAGCACCTTTCCCCGGTTTTCCTCTGTTTCCTCCGGTTCTTCCCCCCCCTCCTCCTCCTCCTCCTCCCCCTCGTGCTCCTGACTGTTGGGAGCACCGCTGCTTGGAAAGCGGAAGCTGCTGGAAATGAGGAAAGGGGGTCCGCTGCCATCTGAAGACGTGCGGTGGTGCGTGGCAACACGACGCGTAGACTGCACATGGCTGAAAGGATCACCTTCTTCCTTGTGCCTGCCACCGCTAGGGCTTTGAGATGAGAGGGGGGAATGTGGCGGCATTGGAGGTAGTGATGGCTGTGCTCCAGCGCTCTTCAAGGATGCCACACGTTGAATGCGGCCTGCATCATCAAACTCAGAGTCAAAAGCACTGGGAGAGTGCGGTGGCAGGGCCTGGCTGCTGTGGGGAGGGTGCTGCTGCGGCTGGAAGTGCTGCTGCCACATGGAAGGGTAGTCAGCTGATACTGCTGAGATGTCATTGGTACAGCAGCCTGCACTCCCCTGGCTCAGGTGGCTGCTGGTCTCCCTGTTTAGGTGGCTGACCACATCATGTTTGCTTGCTGCCCATACAGGAGCCAGACCCTTGCCCAGCTCTGAAGGTAGAGATGATCCTGCTCTTGCAATTGTCTCAGCTTGGGCTGTATGCATCTGCGCATGTGTGTTTATACATGTGTGTGCGTCTAAATGAGAGAGAGAGAGAGAGAGAGAGAGAGAGAGATGTATTACTAAAGATTAGACTAAAACTGCATAACATTCCATACAGGCGTATCTGCAACTGCGTATACATTTATTTGCGTGTCCTATGTTTTTTGCCCTGCTTTGACAGCACAGCACACTTACGCACAAAACCAATGAGCATGTGTGCACAGCACAGTTCATAATCATAGGCATGCACGTACAGTGCTCTCAACACATACGAACTCAACATGTATAATTCCCCTTAAGCAGCAGGTCAGGCTCACCAGAGACCCCTCTGCAGAGATGGAGTGCAAAGGCTGTGGAGCAATGGCTCCCAGCTGGCCCTCACACTGCTCTGGTGCACACCCCCCAATTAATCCATCTGCACTGCAAGTAAGGAACATTCCGCTCTGCTGCTGCTGCCGCTGCTGCTGTTGCTGCTGTTGCTGGTGTTGCTGCTGCTGTTGCTGGTGTTGCTGGTGTTGCTGCTGCTGTTGTTGCTGTTGGTGTTGCTGCTGTTGCAGGCAAACCACAGAGCGCGGCAACAGAGGCTGCCTTGGGGTGTGCATTGCTAGATCTGACTGGCCTACTAGCACGCCATCGCTACCAAAGCTGGCAAGCTGGCTTAAGGGGTTGAGACCCTGGGCGGCTGTATTTGCCCAAGATGCAGAGGTCATTGGCATGGAAGGTCCGGTCTCAGAGGCTGGAAAAACGCAGAGTGAAAAAAGCTTTTCAGCCAATGAAAGAGGAACAAATTGTCAACAGCTGAAACACAAAGGAACTTCACCGTATACATTGGGTGCAGATGATCTTTGCATTTGTACTCATCGAATCATGCATGACTACACACTTGTTGATACCAACACCTATGTAGACAGAGGTGCTCGCAAACACGCACTCACAAACACAGTAAATGCCTAGATGTAACAAGTAGCTGATTCAAAGCCAAAACGAAGTTTGGAGTTTCCATGAACGACCTACCTGTCCGTAAAAAGGCGCTGTCATATTCCTGCATTGCACCTCCTGCAGGTGTGCTGCGGCAGTTTTGCTCGTGTCTTCGACTGCTACTGGAGCGCATTGGAACCAACCGGTGACGAAAAGCACGAGATGGAGGTGGGCTGCCACAGCGATCCGATCCTGCAAGGGGAAGCATGTTCATGTGTATTGTATGCTTGTGCTTGTGTTTGTGTTTGTTTGTGTGTTTGTTTGCGTGTGCTTGTTTGTGTGTGTGTATGTGTGTGTGTGTGTGTACACGATTGTGTGAATGCATTATTATGAGTTTGTGTGCGTGGGTTCTCAAGTTTAATTGTATTTTTAAGGGTGTGTAGTTGTGTGCGTGTGTGCGTCTGTGTGCACATCTATGCATGTTTTACTATGTGTACGTGTGTGTGATTGTGTGTGAGTGTGTGTGTGTGTATGTGGGATGTGCAAATGCGCATGTGACTGTGTACGTGTATGTGAGTTTGTGTGTGTGTGTGTGTGTGTGAGAGTTTGTGTGTGTGTGTGTGTGTGTGTGTGTGTGTGTGTGTTTGTGTGTGAGTTTTTGTGTGTATGTGTGTGTGTGTATGTGCGCGTGTATAAACGCGTGTGTTCTAACAGAGTTAGTACTGTGCCTTGCATCTGTGAGGGATGCCTGATCAAGCAATGCAATGAACCAGTTCTAAGCAAACACGGGTCTATCAGCAATTGGGGCTGGGAAGCTGTGAGTCAATGCATGTGGAAGCCAGTCGGTTCACTCCTGACTATCACTCACTTTGTTTGTGACTAGGCTCCAGGGGTTGGCCTGCACCTGCCCTTGCCACGTCCAGGTTCTGCATCTTGCCCTGGAGGTCTTGCATGTCTGCGTCCTCGCCTGCTGGACGAGCGCAAAAATGTAAGCGTGAAAAGTTACGACCATAACCGCCCGCTACAAGGCGCAGCGCTACAGGCTACACTTTATGTGGCGGAAATCAACATCATCGGGAGCAAGTGCTGTAGATTGAGGACTTTCTCCCGAGCAGAGCGAGCGTGGTCAACCAAGCACCTGCCGGGGCTCTGTTTTCATCGAACTCGTGCATTGGTGCAGTCTCTCTGACATCCTGGCGCCCCTTCTTCCTCTGCCTCAAGGCCGTCCAAGGCGAATGCGCCCTGAGGGACTGCGCCCGGTCTGGTGAGCAGAACTTCCTCGGCGATGGTGTTGCCATGTAAGTCCACTTTTAAAAACAACCAAAATAAAACAATCAGATTCAATCTTCAAGGCAAATTTCGGGGAGAATTTGGAAGAGGAAGAGGAACAGTCAGGTTTAGAACGCAGAGGAACGCAGAATGAAATCGGTACCTGTAAGGCATTCGTGTTCATTTGTTAATGCCCAATTTGCAAACCACGTGCGTACGGTGAGCTCTCTTGTGCCGTGCCATTATTGCTTGGACGTATGTAGTTGTGCACATTCCGCTTGACAATACCAGAGGGCTGTACGTCCACGGGTTTATTTATAACAATGGAAACAAAGGCAATAGCGAGCGTGAGCTGCTTACCCGCTAGTTACGGCCCTGAATGGGTTGTCCTAGCGCTGACCTCTGTACTTCAGCTGATTCGGTGCTACTATATTTGCTGGTGGACACAATTATAAAGGATGCTGGAACACGGAATCACAACGTTCCGTTTAAGCAAACTGAAAAGCAGGAGCATCCCAATCCTGAACATGCGCAGCCTTGTTTACACAACACGTACAGGATGTAGCCCTGTAGTCCTGAGCTTTTTTTGGCTTGCGGGTGCAGAATTTCTGTTAGCAGCAGTTAACACATCTCAGGAATACAACAAAAAAAAAACTGTATGTCACCATTAATCTGCTCTTCTGATACAAGGCACAATGTCACTCACTTTTCTTACAACCAATACCTGCATACGTGTGTCTGGATCCTCCACACCATGTCCTAAGAGATGTGGCTAGGCTTTGGCTCCGTGTACACACACACACACACACGCACACACACACATACACACACACACACTCAGAGTTAAACAGTCCACCTGGAGTACTGCCGCTTCTTCTGGGTGTGACTTTTGTGATTGGCCAGATGCTGTCCAGGATGAGCACCACGTCATGTGTAGGTGTGCTAAGAAACCCCAGCTTATTGCGCTGCAAGTATGCTTCATTGTTTGCAGGTCCCTTGCATTCCCTGCACGATCCCGCAATCCCCAGTTGCCAAAATTTGTGTTCACCTGATCATGGACGTGCCTTTAGTGACAAGTTTACTTTTTCAATCAAAACAACAACAACAATTATCCATTGCTTTTAAAAGTCGTTTATTTATGAAAAGTTTAGCATTCAAACACTGCGACTGAAGTCCATTTCCCGGTGTAGTTACATTTCCTTCTGCCCGAGCTTTCATATTTATTTCTAGCTGGCCAACACCAGTCAGCAGCTGATCAGCTAAGATTACTTGCTGAAGATCACCCCCTGTTGTTATCATTGTACATAGAGTAGCACATCCTTTCCTAACCCATGCCGGTAGTGTTTAAAAAAGAAAAGTTTAGAAAAGAAAATACTTCACTGGTAGTAATGACAAAGCCAGCATGATTAAGGGAGGGGGTCCGGTAGGTGCCCGCACTAGGCAACCTCCACCGCAAAACACACGAAAGAAACAATTAGTGTGGGTCAGGGGGGTTGTGTGCCGTGGCACCCAGACCTACACCTTGACTGTTGTTGTTTAAGCTGTATTGCAGTGCATATCTTGTTTTTATGAGTGTAGATGCATGTCTGATGGAGTGTTTACACTATCTGCGTACTTTTTCTTTAACATAGAGTAGCAATGCGTTGGAGGCAGCAGTCATTTTAGCTTCTACAGCCTACGGTATTTTTATTTTCTTGCTCGTAGAGTGTAGATATGAGCCATTGCAGTTTCACTGGTTTCGGTGTCTGCTGCCAAGCTCTTTCAGCAGGCTAGTATGCTCAATACAACGGCAAGTCTCACTTTGCGGAGGGTGGTCCAGGCTGATCTCAATTACAGCCTCTATCGAGTGCCTACTGGATTACTCAATGCTAAGCAGACTGCATGGGTGTGAATATAAGAATGTACGAGCTACCTGTTCAAACTGGGTGTGTTATTTCCATGCAATAATTGAATGCGATCTGAGTTGATAGGCACAAACATGCACAACAACAAACTTGCCCTTACCATTCTCAGTTTGCCATCCCTTTTTCTAGCAATGAACGCACGCCAATGACTTTGACTTCGACGCGGTATCTTCATTTTGATCTTTCCAAACATGTCATGTGTAGAATGCTAAAAGGCTCCGCTTGCGCATGCATACTTTGAAAGTGGAGGCATCAGCATGGCTTGAAGTCATGTTGCGCAGGTGACCAGACCACTGTTTGTTGCTGGCGGAGACCAGGATTCAGCAGCCGATCTGCCAAACAATTCGGCTGAAGGTCACCCCCTATTGTAACCATTGCAATCATTGTGGAACAGGCAGTTAAGAAAACGACAACATGAAAGCATGATCTTGAATATTAATTCATGTATGGAAGCTTCTGAGCCCAGAGGAAAAAGATATTGTGATGCAGGCAGACAAACCGATTATCATGGTGATTATTTAGCCTTTGCTGAAGACTGAAGTAACATAAACGTCTTGCTAGATTGAAAGTGGGTAATAAAATAAAAAGAAACACGGGACTCCATGCAACACAGCTAAGACAGGAGGCTGGAATGAAGGGCTGGTGGAGCAGCTGGGTGAGTGTCCCACTTCCCTGGGTTGGTCGGACAGTGTTTGGCATAGTCAGACCAGGTAGCATAGTCCGCATTGCCCAGCACTTTGTCAGGCCGTGTGGGCTCCACCCTGTGGGAGAGGAAAGTAAAATAAGGACGGCATATAATGTTGTATGGTTGGCCAGGCATACCGTAAGAACGGATTGCCGTGTTTCACGTACTATGTCAGAGCCACAAAGCGAACCTCTCACGCTTCTTTCTCAACACGTATGCAGTTTTTTACCTGGAAACTACAATCAAGCGCATATACAAATTAACGGTCACAAGAGCCAGTCACCAGGCAATAAGCGTCCTAGTACTTGCAAAAAATTGGAATGCTTTGCTACAGGAAGCTAACTCGAGAGCATATTTTCTGGTCCATGCACTTCTCACAAACTTTCAAAACTGATTTGAAGCAGCGGATGATTAAAATGTGACCTGTGCAATTTGGCCTGAACACGCCACAGCAATGTGAGCATGTGTGCCTGAAACTGGCAAGCTTCAAAATATCATATAGCTAAAATATCATATAGCAGTGAATTACAGCCTGCAATTTTGGCGCACATGAGCAAAATGAGCGTACTTAGCCCATGCTCATATTCATCCTTTGTGATCCCCTTCTGGCATTGCGCTGTATCCTGTATGAATATAGGAAGTGGTTCCCTTTAACCTATAAAGTTGAAAAATGCTAGAGATTTCAGCAGCTTTTAGAAGAGCCCCGCATCTACATTCGATTCGAATTTGTCAGTCTAAAAAGAATTAAAAGTTCGGAAAGCTAAGCCAGCCCGAATTCCCACCTCAGTATTAGGATAGCCCAACTCGTTTGAAAATCTTCTTGAACCAACCAGACTTGTTCACTATTGCCTCTTTTGTGGCTGATAGCCTAGCCTTTTCCCCTCAATTCTCCCTAGTGACTTTTTTGGTATGGTTAAAGGCTTTTCCCAAGCTTCTGCTCGAATGCCCCCCAGAGGCATAAATAACGACATAACAAAGTAGCCTTAACCTACCTAAGCCAGCCCGAAACGAGGAGGTCCCAAAGAACCTTAGGCTCATCACAGTATGCAGAACCAAACATTGATATGGAGAAAAGTCTCTTTGAAGGTACCGTTTATCGCCATACTGAATCTGTACTAGTATGAACTTACATGACCCATAGGAAGTTGCTCCAATGTAAAAAACAAACAAGCTTAAGGATCAATAAACATTGAAAACAACCCTACAGTTTTCTTTAGTGGAGCTGCTTGAGTGTGCAGAGGAAGAGGCCCTGCCATAAGTGAACGTCAAAACCTCCTGAAATGCCAAGCAGGCGTCAGGGGTATTTGAAATAATGTTTCTGGCGTTTAGGATTTAAGAATGGGATGAGGGTCTGCTACCTACTTTAAAAATTGTGAAGAATTTTATTTTAATCCAGCGTTCTTTTTCCTGAACAAATCAAGTATTGATTTGTACAGTATATTTGCAAGAATGAACCATTTAGACCTGCTCTACGGCTTTCTGGTTTGGCCTAGGCTCACAGCCCATTATGGCCGAACCCCAGCGTTCAAGAGCATTAGTATCCCTGAAGGGCATTTTGTAGAGGTCTTGGAACTCGGCTGCTGGCCAGGAAGTATGTTTCCATGTCAAAATTGCACCATTTCTTGCTCATGCAAACAGGCCCACGCTTAAGTTCAATTGGGGCAATCCCCTCTCCTTTCATTAAATATGTATGGTTGGTGTGGTTTAACCCTGAACTCACCCGGGCTAGAAGAAATGGTGAGGTTTACACGAGAAATCGTTCTTTATTACTCATGCCACTAATCAGGCAGGAGCAGTAGCAACAGTCCAGCCCCTGCGTTTTGCCCTGGCACCCATTTTCAACCTCTTGTACACTAATGTTGCACATACATATATACCTTTATGTAACCTCAGTCGTACATTAGGGGATGTGAAGGGGTACCTCCCCCATACAAGAGACCTGACTAACGATTGATTCCAAAACATAGGGTTTAAACAAGGACGTGATGGCTGCCCAGCGCTTTATGTTAGCTCTACAGTAAATATTCTTGACTCACAGGTCCCAACTTGGTGTACATTGCATCCTACAAGGCAGGCTCCTTATACTTCTTGGTCAGTGAATAGAAGGGCTCCGCCCGCCCAAATTTCTACCTGCAAAACTTTTTGCCTTCTTGTTTCCGGTTTTACAAGGCCTCCTCCTGAGCACTCGCAGTGCACCATGCAGACCCTTGCTTTAAAATCAGGCCTCCTCCTGTGCACTCGCTTTGCACCATGCAGACCCGTTCTTGCTTTAAGAACGCGACCAGAATGACTTCAAAGTCGCGGACAGCAACATTACACAAACGGACCTCCCCTCACTGACAGGGCTTCCCAAATCCATTCAAGTTCATAACTGCGCTGTTAAAAGATTGTACCTAACAGCGGCATTAAACTGCATCAAAAAGTGGCCAGCTAAAAGTCCCTCCTCGTCGGTCTCCATGCAGGCACAGAAAGTGACGGCGCATGATAGCTGCACGATTCCTGAACGGAATTAAGTAAGAATCAAAACAGTAAATCCCGCATTTCGAGGCCGTCACAACGTGCCGCTCTCCAGCCCTTGTCGTCGCCAAAAGTCCGACCCTCACAGCTCGCCGCGAAACTCGGCACAGCCGTTAAGGGTTGCCCGTAGGCATTTACAATCATAATCCTACGCAGAACGGACGCCCAACCGCGGAGCTATTCAGGCCCAAAGTGCGTACAACCGATTCGGTTGAAACCCGGACTTCACAAATTTCTGAGGAAATTTGGGTAAATCAGTGAATTGAAGACCCTGATCTTCATGCCCCTAAATCCGACATTCACCTGTTCAGTGTGCAAGACATGTCCATCCTCTCGCCGAGCGTTTTCTTTAGGTCCAGTACTGAAGTAGTGAGGGGCTGGGATTGGAGTGCAAAGGCGGGCTTGTGCGACCTAGTGCTGCGAACAGAGTCTCGTAGGACATGAAGAGCTGCAGGCGCGCAAACAAGTTAAAGAAAAGGTCAGCAACGCACTTCGTCCAGTTACGCCCTAAAATGAGTCATGCCTACCTAAAAAGCATCAGGAGTCAAATGACACATCAACCAGCCGTGTTTCTTCTGTGCCAAGATGCTGGCTCACATACATGGCCCTGTTACCTGAAGTGGGCAGATTGGTAGAAGAGGGTGGTAGAGCAGAGGAGTAGGCTCGAAGAGTGACTTTGCCAGAGCGCATCACATCTCGTTCTGCAAGGGGCTTGGGATCTGTCTCTGGCTCAATCCCCAAGCAGGCAGCAAAGCGCTCCATGTCTGGAGAGAAGCAGCACACAGTCCATAAATTATGGCACCTCGGTGGCTGTATCAGAAGCGTGCAGAAAAGCAGCACACAGGGAGTGGAGCTTACCGCACTTAGTTGGCTGTAGCATAAATGTTGTTCAGGCAGTGCAGTTACCTTCCTTGAAATCCACCGCAAGTGGACAGCAAGAGGCTTGTCACATCACTCATATGCTTTGTTATATCAACAGTTAAATCTGCACAGAGGAGTCCGATGCGCAGCAAGGCTGGGTACAGGAAGGCTTCACTCATTCCTTAGCATCTCACTTGCAACGTCAGTGAAGGTGCTCCGCCCAGCGGTGAGGGAATCGCCTGGGAGGGGCTGCGTGGTCGAGCCCTGTAGGGAAGGGTGCTGCCGTGTGGTGCGGTTGAGAGATGAGAGGGTGGAGGTGACAGTACCGGGTAGTGGGTCTGGAGCTTTCAGCCCGCTTGCTGTGAGGACCTGCACACACACACACACACACACACACACACACACACACACGTGGTTGCTGGTGGTGTTGTGTGCTGCTTTACAATACACGGGAGTTGAGAGGGTCAGCTTTCTTCTCTTCATGCTCACAGGCACAACCTCCTGGGCACAAGTTCTGACAAACAGCTTTGGCCCAGCCGGAACTGCATAGAAGGACCCACCTGGCCAGTATCATTGTTAGGGGTAGTGCTGGCGTCTGGGGGAGGCTGTTTCATGATCTTGGTGCGGTATGTTTTCTTAGAAATGCGAGGCAGCTCGGGAGGCGGTCCACTTAACAACGATTCCTGGATGTTCTGTGATTAAGATTGCAAGAGCAGGCAATCAGGGTTTATCTCTCTAAACACAGACGTTTACACAAGGAGTCAGTTCCCAAAACCACCAATCCATTTTGCCAAATTTTGGGCCAGCCAAACAATTGTCACACAAAAGTTCACAGCAAAGTTCACAGCAAAGTTTACGCTGTCATGAGTTGCAATTTAAAACTGCAGGGCAGACTCGGTCGCAAGTCCGTTTACACACACCTTGCAAGTGCGTGCACGACAATGATTCACATATATACAAGTACATACATGCTAACTATTTCACATTCAATGAACCGTATCTCACTTCAAAGTATTTGGGGTGCTTTATGTCCTCACACATTGTCAGCTCTGACACCCCAAGGATTAGGGCAGCAAACTGTCGCCATTCATTGTGCAGCTGGCGCTTAGGGTAGCGACCTGCAGGGGTTGAATTGGGTATAGCAAGCAAAATGAGGTCTGGTGCTTAACTATCAAATGGTACAATTCATATGTATGTGTGTGAGCAAGTTTATGTGCGTGCATACGTGCTGGTGCCAGTGCTATTTAAATGTGAGTCAGAGTGTATGATGATTGATAGTGAGTGATTACTGCGTGTAACTTATCACTTGTACAATTGTGTTGGGCATCTGTTGGATGTTGCACCACACGTGTAGGCTTAGATAACTACGTTGTTTCACACACCCACGCCCTCCCCCCTCTGGATCACATATGCCCTCTCACACACACATACACATGTACACACACGAAACACACACCAGAGAGTGCTGCTTTAAGGGCATGCATGTCCAGCGAGCCCTCCTTGCGAAAATCTGCTTCAGTGAACAGGTCCTTCAGCAGGTCCCGGTTAAACACCAGCACATGCCTGTCCAGATACCTCTCTGCCATAGGGAGGGATATCCGGCCTGCCTTGACATCACCACACTGAAAGGCAGGTGGCAAGTTGACAGTTCTGTTTTGGAACTAGCGGCAACGAGGGCTCAGGCGCGTCAACCTGTTGCGCCAATTTGTACTGGAACGGCTAATACTAGTAATCAAACATAGTTGCTGTTTGCATGCACCTAGAACGTGTGTATAACGATAGTTGATTTGGCAGTATTGCATGTTTTTTTACAGCAATATGATGGCAATATGATAACGATTTCTGATGTGCAATGTGGTGTGCATCATTCACGTGATCATGCTTTTTAGTGCATGTGTGTTTGTGTGATGGTTTGAGCATGTGTTAATGTAAATATGTGCGAGATTGTGTGTGTGTATGCGTGTGGTAAGTGTGTGTGTGTATGTATGTTGAGAGAGAGAGTGTGTGTGTGTGTATGCGTGTGGTAAGTGTGTGTGTGTGTGTGTGTGTGTGTGTGTGTGTGTGTGTGTGTGTGTGTGTGTGTGTGAGCGTTGAGAGTGTGTGTGTGTGGGTTTGTTTGTCTTTTTGAAGAATTGCGCATTTCTAAAGCTCACCCTGCGAATCAGCTCCGGTATTACTTCCCCTTCAAGCTCCCAGGGCCGGGCATTGGGATTAGGAACAAAGAGGTCCTTTGTGGCCTTGGGCTTCTCAGCCTGAGCTTAGGAAAAGGGCGGGTCTTAGAAGGTAGTTGAAGCTTGGGAACAGTCTTAGCAAGAAGCGAGCACTGACCTCTGTAAAGTTCAGGGGCATCCCCTATCACGTCAATTGCATGCTGGCGATGTTAGACTAATTAAAGCTAGCTAGATACGATCATCGGTAATTATATAAATATAAACAATATTAATCATATTTTGCACGAGTCGGCCACCCCTAACCGAAATAACAACTTCGGTAGCATAACAACTTCGGTAGCATAAAAGGCTTCTATAGAAAACTATTTTTTTTAATAAAAGAAACGAGCCGTTCTGGGGTGGTCTCACAATTCTGCTATGAAGGAATGTGTTTCTATCCTTTGTGAGCCAAAAGCGCTCATCTGGCACCTTTATTCGGCTATATACCAAGAAAAACGTCTTGCACAAGAAGCTCAGTGCTGGATAGTGCTGGACCTCCATTTTGGACCCAGTTTTAACTGCAGTTTCAATATTGCACGTTTGTTGCCAACTGGAGGCGGTATTCCCAGATCCGAAAGTAATTTGGAATTTTACAAATATTTATATCGCGCACACAAAACTTTGCACAAAACGGGCTTGCGTATGTGAGCTGACCTGATCACAAAGTAAGGTCCCCAATTTCCCAGCTAGTTTGGGTCAGTCAGGGGGGTGTGGCAATTCACCAGTAAATTTTAAAATATCTTGCAACATAAAATCAAATAAGGAGCGCGTGCCTTTATCGCGCCTCTTAGAAATGCTTCCTTTTATTTTGTCGCTAACACTGCCTCCCCTGGCTCAGAAACGATTAATATGTTTATATGAGAAGTAGTGACTCATTTGATTTCTTACAGCTTGCTGTGCGCTCGGGAACTGCCTGCTGATTTCCCTTCACGTTTGACCACAATAACGTGTATGTGGCAGAATAGTTCACATATTGTCGTCATCTTCTTCCAAGACAGGTGCTTTGACCACTAGCAATCCTGCCTCCAACCACCTCTTGCAATTAACGTGCTGCAAGAGTTGAGGCAGCTGCTGCGCCTCTAGCTTGGCCTTGGCTAGGTCATCTAGCTCCTTGTCCTGGCCCCACACCTGCACCACACGGCACACGGCAATGTTTAGAGGTGGGGCGAGCTTGTTGGTGGAATCAAACGAATTTGAATGTTGAGACACATCACGCACGTGTGCAGGCATGAGCAGGAATGCCACACTAAAACAGAAAATGGGTAAAATAGTGTGTGTATTTGTGTGCATGTGTGAAGAATCCAACGAGCAGGATAAGATCAAGAAGTCTCTAGACAGCCTCAGGGCAGAGCAACTCCTATACACGTCATTGCAACGCACCATTTCTTCCCACCCCTCGCTCCCTCCTTCACTGCTACTGCCCTCATCCATCTCGTCATCTTGTGATCCTCCCCCCTGCTGCTGCGGGCAGGTTTAGGAGTGAGCAAGGATGATTGGTTCAAGTATTTAGTGCTGCTCAAATGTCAACCTGCTATAGGTGTCACATGCCAAAGGAAAAACACATCAGCATCAACGCAGGAGACCGCTTTGGCTCTGTTGTTGAAATGCACCTGGTCTTAAGACTGATATCCTATAACTAAAAAACCACACAGACCCAACCACACGCACTTGGGAGGCTTCCTGGTTCGGAGGCAGTGGAGCCTCCTCGACACTGTCACCAGCTGAGCTTGTGTAATCGCTTGCGTCGTTTTCGTCTTCATCCTTGTCCATGTCCACGCACTGAACAGCCATACATGGTGTGCAGAGTTAAAGTGGGCAACCCGGCGTGATGTATTTGTCACCACTGCTTGAATTGTGCCTATTTGTGTGCAGCAACTTATCATGCATTAGAGCATGGATATAAGTAGAAGAACTCTGCTCAACATGCATCACGTTGGGTTATTCAGAGCCAAAAACCTACAAGCACATAATTTTGGAGGGATATGTAAAAAATTCACAGACATTAAAAGCACGTATGTATTGTTTTAGACGGCTCTACAAGTTTGAAGCCTGTAATACTCTCCTCACACTTTTCCCTTTTCCCTTTTTATTGCAGTCATCTTGCTCAACTGCAGCAATTTCGCTAAAGCACCTTGCCTCAGTGATTGCAAACAATCTTACCAGCTCTCTCAACCTGCACTTGCCATGTGCCACAGCATTGGCCTGTGTGTGTGTGTGTGTATGCGTGCGTGCGCGAATATGAAAGTGTGAATGTGTGTATGAATGTATGTATGTATGTGCGTGTGTGCGTGTGCGTGAGTGTGCATGTGTGTATGTGTCAAGACTCAAGTATCACTGTTGTTCCAACCCTGAAATCATGCTGCGCAAGTGTGCACCAGTCGCTGCTGCAACGTGTATGAGTGCAGGAGGCAGCACACTAGCAGGCAGCCTACCAGGGAGTCAACTTGTGACGCCAAAATCACGGCACTTGGCTCGGTCCGTCTGTCGTCTGTCACCTGTGTGGATATGCCCGGGAAGCATTTAAAAAGATAGATTGGCCAGACAGGTGATTTATACTTGTGCACGGTGGTTTTTTTTATTTTCCTGCAGGGAGATTGCGCTGTCAGCAAGAAATGAATCATGAGACACATTGTAACATCCTTGTGTAAGGATAGCAACGATTGCATGCCTTCATTATGTGCCAGGCTGGCACTGCCAGCAGTGCCTCACCCCCCTTTCCCCCCCAAACTCACACATACGCATAACAAGCATACCATGAGCTTGGTGAGGGACGGGTACAACGGCCTGCAGTTACTATTGTGCACACACTCCTTGAGCCGAGCAAGCCAGGCGTTGCTGATAGCCTCTATGCTCTTTACATCCTCAGCGCTTATGCTGCCAGCACCTGGCCCTTGAGATGGCTTAGGCCCCTGCATGTGTGTATGTGTATGCGTCCACGCTTGGTTTTGTCAGTTTGTGTGCGTGCGTGCGTGTGTTTGTGTGCGTGATGTGTGTGTGTGCGTGATGTGTGTGTGTGTGCGTGATGTGTGTGTGTGTGTGTGTGTAATTTTGTGTGTGCGTGTGTGTGTCTGTGTGTGTGTGAGTATGCATATGTATGTGTTTTTGGTGACTGTCTGCGTGTGCATGCGTGCATGCATGCAGCTGTGCTTGTATGGAAAAATAGGTGATATCTGATATCTGCACTTATTGACACAGTGCCTGCGTGAACAATACCTCCTCACCTGCTGGAATGACCCCTGCTCCTCTGCTGCTGCGTTTGGAAGCCACGAATCCCTCTGTGCATAATCTATAAGGCGCGCACAAAACCCTGCGCAAACAAAAACATGGGAGTAAAGGCACAGATTTCATGTGAGGAACGGATCCATGTTATCGCGCCCAAAGCACAAACATGCTGTGAAGACGTGAGGCGACCTCACACAGTATTTTAAAATTGTATCGCAGGTGCGGCGTACACGTGCCCAGATGGAGCATCAATGAAAGGCAGCAAGGACTTCTAAAGAAAGGAGAAAAAGCATGTCACACATCTGCTGCCCGCCCTGTGGCCTCTGCTATCTTAAGGTAATGAAATCCAAATCTTTCTTTACTTTGGCGTGAACTTTGCTTACGGGATGAGCGGCGGCTGTACTCAATTATCTCCTAATGGCTAGGTCATCATAAATTCACGGCCGGTCAGCACAAACAGGTGCGGTGAGCCGGAAGAAAGGAGCGAGGTCAAACTTCTGCTCGCAATTGAAAAGAATTTGCACGAACCTGTGTGCAACTCCTCCACGATTTTTTTGGACTGCTCTTGTGCTGCTGCGGTGTCAGCTTGGCCTTCGGCAAGGAACATGAGAAGCTTCCCAGCTCCGCCACTAGACGATGCGTGCGTACATGTTTGTACATGTGGTTATGTTTGCATGCATGTGTGTTTGTGTGTGCGCATATGTGTGTGTGTGTGTGTGTGTATGTGTGTGTGTGTGGATTGTTGCATGTCTATGCGTGAGTACCCATATTTGTATCAGTGTATGATGTGCCTGGTGTCAACTCTGTGACGCCAAATTTTTGAGAAAGGTATCATTCATAAGAGCTCAGCACAAACAATCTTTAAAACACAAATTGTATCGGTGGACAAACCACCTCTCATTGCACCCAGCATTACAAAATTAAGCCCCAACAATTACGTACGTTGGGAACCCCCCTGTCATAGGCCTTGCACAAATAATGCAACCAGAAATCTCCCAAAATGAAAAGACGTCTAGCCCCGCGGCTCATGTCAGAGCTCTATTCATACTAAATTCCTTAACGTTCCTGTTTGAAAGTCAAGTGCTCTCAATCAAGTAAACACACAGCTCTTTTGGCACTCATTTTTACTTTTCATTTGCAGCAGCCCCATTCTCACCAGCGTCGAATGTCCAGATACGCAAGGCTGTTGAGCGCTGATAGGGCTGACCACCCCACAGGTCCCAAAGGGCAGTTTTGCAGGCTGCATGTGCATGTGTCGGTGTGCATACTTTCTGTGTGTGTGTGTGTGTGTGTGTGTGTGTGTGTGTGTGTGTGTGTGTGTGTGTGTGTGTGTGTGTGTGTGTGTGTGTGTGCGCTCTGTGTGTGGGTGTGTGTTTGCACGAGCAAGTGTTAGAGCTTGAGGCTTATGTGCGCGTGGATGTGAGCGTATAATTGTATGTACTGTTTAGGCAGAGTAAGCATATCAAAATTTCAACATTTGGCTGCACAAAACCCCACACAGTGTGATATTGATAAGTAAAAAGCGACACAAACACACGATGTATACGCAAACACACTCAAATGCACGCACGCATACTCCACTGAAAAAAGTAAGCAACAAGAAAGATAACACAAACACACAATGCTACGCAAATACCCATGTACACACATGCGTTAATCGTCCACACCTTACGCTTTTCAATCCAGGTAAGCTAGCAGCGAGGGCAAGGGCGCCTGCATCCCCAATCTTGCACTTGAAACGAGCATGGCTGGTTGAAGAGGATGGGACCGCATCCACCTGCTGCAGGGTGTGAAATAATGAATACATTTGCATGTCATGTACATAACTTGTGTGTTGGTGTGTTTTAGGGGTGTGCGTGCCTGCTTATGTGTGTATGTAAGCGCGAATGTGCGCTGACATGTGCATGCATGCACACAAATGCATGCTTTATTGATACAGAGCAAAGGAAGTTTTGCAAGCAAAGGAGGATGCAATGCATATTTTAGTGAATAGGTATCGTACTCAAGCACTGCATCCTCGCTCCCTCAAGCAAACCACAGCACAACATGGGCAGCCATGTGACGTAACATCACACGACGCTCAAGCCAACAGAGTAAAAGAAGGAGTATCACGCCATCAGGTGACGTCGTGTGATGTTAAGT
>Ga0307963_1000739_pt1 | contig 23160 bp, 18 predicted proteins | sample OrgLakmetagen594_FD_201829 | JGI IMG/M metagenome (GOLD analysis project Ga0307963, IMG submission 201829) | Saline water microbial communities from Organic Lake, Antarctica - #594 | ecosystem: Environmental > Aquatic > Non-marine Saline and Alkaline > Saline | place: Antarctica: Organic Lake... | reverse complement strand
CTTTTTCTTTCTGAGCTTATGGATTTATTTGTGGCTGGCCGAGACCAGTCAGCAGCCGATCAGCCAAACAACCTGGCTGAAGGTCACCCCCAATTGTAACCATTGTAACCATTGTAACCATTTCGTGTCTGGGCTTATGGACTTGTTGTTGACTGGCAAGGACCAATTGCAGGCTGATCAGCCGATCAGTCTGGCTGAAGGTGCCCCCACGGCTAAAATCTTTAATCTAAAACCATGACAATGACCAACGAACCAACCATGTTTCAAAATTGGGGCATATGGGTTGAAGGGATATAAAGTACGAATATAGTATGAATGCAAGAAAAGCATGTTTGTTGCAAAACAATCGACATATGACCCCTTTTTTCATCCCTCATGCCCTGCAAACCGTCAAGAAATCAGCTCTTTAGAATATGGCATCATAAAACAAGGTTGGGGTCGCATTTGCTGTCTACAAATGGGCTACTACAAACACAAGGAGCTCAAAAATAGCCCCTCAATCACAGGGCAAGTGGACAACGTACTTTATCAAGTCACAGTTTACCGAAAGGTCAAAAAAGGAGCAGATCAAGCTAATTATAAATATCACAGGCTAATGGGTTGCTGTTTCAAAAATCAATTCGCGTGAGTGGTGATCCATCTACTCAAATGACAAAAAGTCCAGTATCCCACATAATCCACCCATTTGTGCCCACCAGAAGGGGAAATGCACGGTTTGGAATCCTGAAACATCCCTTCTATAAAACGCCATGCTAAGTCGTGCTGCACAGGGAACTAAACACAGACAAAAAAGTATTCTCACATACACGACACGATATTGTGTCGTTGAGCATGCCGACCATGCTACTACAAAGCACATACACAATCACATGATCACACACACGACGCGAAAATCACATGATCACACACACGACACGACAATCACATGACCACACACACGACACGACAATCACATGACCACACACACGACGCGATATTGTGTGCCGCCCCTTGCTCGTCCTTGAACAATCTACATGCTGAACCTTGGCTACCCAAAATGCATGTCACTCACTCCCAAACACTCTGCGGCCTACAAAAACAATTACGCGGCAACGCACCCGGGGCAATTAGACAGGACTGCGTGGTATAGTACAATATATATATGCAAACCCATGTACACAACTAGGAAAAAAGCAACTAATGAGGCTGGGCAGGGCACGCACCCCAGCAAGCAAGGGCTGGGATCAAGAACAATATAAAGTACATCCAAATAAAGGACTTGCCAAATGCTAACTTCTAAATCTAACTTACTCTGGTCCAATTGGCTCACCGTCACAAACACACCAACAGTGTTAACAGGCACTCGAATAGGCACATTTTCCCACGCACAAAGCAATTGAGCTAACACACACGCAATACACACGACACCCCCTCATCAAAGAGACCAATAAATTAGCCACTGCATACCCACTCAAACCCCCCACCGCTTGATCTGGCTGTCTCCACTCAGAACTACCTTCCTGCTCTCTCTCACCGAGGCGCACATGCACGCACACATGTACGTATTGCACGTGCACATGAGCACACAAAGTTGTCAAGGCATTGAAAGTGGTAGCTGATCTGGGCCGAGAGAAGGTGACAGACCGTGAGCTGCTACCCAGCGCGAATACTTAATGGGAGTGTAGACCACTGTCCTGGCGTGTTGGCGTTGGTGTAGCTGGTGCGTTCAAGGCTTGAAACTGGGGCTGCGTGCGGGTTTCCGACACACCTGCCAGGGGCAACAATGAGCCTAGGATGGAGGTGGTGCCGTCACGACAGCTGACCTGCGGGTGCATGTGTTTGCATGTGTGTGTATGTGAATGTGAATGTGAATGTGTGTGTGTATGTAAAAGTGAATGTGTGTGTGTGAGTGTGTGTGAGTGTGGGTGCATGTGTGGACGCATACTCCAGCAACTGCATGCACACGTGGACGCATATACATATTCCTCACTAATATGTAAACACACTGCACTGCACTTTCAGACCCACACGCACTTCTGACCTGTGCCAAAGCGATGATTCTCTGCTCAATACCAACGTCGCGGCCCTCCCTGCTCCTATTACTGCCCCCTCCCGCGACTCCACCACAGTTCCGCCCAGCAGCACACTCGTGCGCAGGATGGCCTGAGCAGTTCTGAGCCGGCAGCGGGGCCGCATGCACATTCTGCTGCTGCTGCGCTGCTGCTGCTGCTGCAGCTGAGGCTGCAGTGGGAATGACAGAAGGATCTGCCCACGCGCTGCCCGAGTTGCTGGCCAGTGAGTCACACAGACTCACACTGCTGCGCAGGCTGTGCTGTGCTGACGCGGGGTTGCTGCTGGGCTGGGGAGGGTACGAAGAGTGCGCAGGGTTAGCCCCACCCCCAACCCCACCCCCACCCCCAAAGCCGTTACCAACACCAGCACCACAACTCCCATTGACAGCTCCATAGCTACCACTTCCCCCACCCCCCCCTGCAAGTGTGCTCCCCCCTTTGCCTCCTCCTCCCCCACCACGCAGCACCGCTGTGTGCGGATCATCGCCTGAATCCTGGCCAGCCAGGGCCGACAGCCGCGACACACAGCTGCTCTTCCGGCTCAGGCCCCCTGTCTTCCCTCCACCCCCAGAGCCGCCTTGACCACTGCCACTGCCACTGCCGCTGCCGAATGCACCGGTCCCCACACCAGAGCCACCACTTTGGCCGCTGTGGCTGCTGCTGTGGGCACCGCCTGCGGCCCAGTGGTCGAGCAGGCCTGAGCTGGCATACCTGCAGGCGCGTATGTGGGTTCTGGTTGGCACGTGAATGCCACGGTTTGCTCATGCGTGTTGGTGGGCACAAGCACCAGCACACCACAGGCTGCGTATGTGGGTGCTGGTTGGCGCGTGAACGTACAGTTTCTGTTTTATCTCAAGCATTTTCTGCTTGCCAGTCAGGGCGTGAGCACGCACAACAGGCTGCGTTTGTATGTGTGCTAGTCGGCACAAGAACATGCACGGCATGTTACGTTAATGCACGCTGGCTGGCGCACGGACACGCATGAACATAACGGAGTCTCAGGACTTTTGTCGCACACAGCGCATCTTATTGTGTGATGTGTCAGTTTTAGTGCATGATGGTGTGTGATACGCCTATCTTAGTGCATGCTGGTGTGTGACGTGTCAGTTCTAGTGCATGCTGGTGTGTGATGTGTCGAAGCTGTAGCCATGCACCAAGCGTATAGCACGTATAGGAAGATCAAATACCACTATCTCAGGGTGTACAAAATCATTACGTTATGAATTAGTCCAGAACATTAAGCCTGATCTACGTGCAAATGTTGGATCTGTACGTACAAGGTGACGGAGAACTGCAGACACGACTTCAGTCACTTGCAAATCACCGTATAAAGTACACAATGTGCATTCATCTGCCCTACCTGAACTAACTAACTTTGCACACGAAACAACCAAGCAATAATCTGGGGCCACCTCCTCCACACCTGCCTCCCCCCATGCTTGCGCAGTCGTTGTAGTCAGTGGCATCTCCACCAGAGTAAGAGGAAGTGCGCGACGAGATGGGCGGCAAGCGGTTGCTGCTGCTTACAGGGTTGCCTCCGTGAGTGTGGCTGAGTGCACAAAAAAGAAAAGCGCACGTACAAGTGAGGTTGCTGCTGGAATTGCAACTTTAAAGGTTAGATGTGGCTACTTTCACATGCTTATAAGGCCTTTACACATAATAGAGATGCTGAGTCATAGTGGTGGGTTTTGTGTGAGGAACGGGGGGGGCAAGCAATGCCGCTGCCTGCAGGGTTGCCTCCCGGGGAAATGTGGTTGAGAGTGCATGACAAAAGAACATAAGTGACTGCTGGAGCTACCAGAAATTCAGATTGATGCTTGTTCAATGTGATGATTTAGGACCACAACAGGCAGCCACCACTATACAAGAAACAGTCGCAAAGCACACATGCAACCCCCCACCACTCACCTCAGGCTGTACCTCTTCCTGTCCTCCAGGATTACCGCAGCAGACAGCCACCCGTAAAAAAACAGTTACATGACATGCACTCCCTCACCCACTCACCTGTGCCTGTTCCTGTCCTCCAGCAGCCTGTGCTGGTGCTGCTTGGCGTCCATGCCCAAAGCAAGCTCCACCAGGCTGTCGCCATGAGGGCTGCATAACATGCAAAAGGCTTTAAGGAATGAGGCAATGCATCGCTCTTGCCTGGATTGTCTTCAGGGTGTCCATGCCCTTAGCAACCTCACCCTCAACTCGGAAAAATTGTGCCCTCAACTTGAACGAGCCCAAGTCAACACGACTTGTGCGTACTTAAGTATGATGTGTGTATACATAAAACACATACCATAACAACCAATTTCTACAACTAAGCTTAGATTAAAGCAAAGGGATATTGTTATTTGCAATGAAGGCGTGCATGTTAAAGCAAAAATCACTGTTGCAATTTGGAACAATGTAGCTGGGCACAGAGCACTAAGATCAGGGCCTAGAATGTCACACCCTACGTACCTGCGGTACAGGGGCTGCACATTGAGGCCGGGAGGGTTGCTTTCCAAGGAGGAAAAGTCACCCCAGGAGGTCACCTGCTTACGTGTGTGTGTGTGTGTGTATGTGTGTGTGTGTGTGAGTGTGTGTGTGTGCGTGTGCGTGTGTGCGTGCGTGCGCGCGGGAGTGTGTGTGAGAGTGTGTGTGCGTGTGTGTGCGTGTGTGTGCGTGTGCGTGTGTGTGTGTGTGCGTGTGTGAGTGCGTGCGCGCAGGAGTGTGTGTGTACGTGTGTATGTGTCTTTGTGCGTGCGTGCATGTGAGTGTGTGTGTGCGCGTGCATGTGAGCGTGGGAGTGTGTGTACGTGTGCATGAAGGTGTATGCATGTGCTTGCCTCAAGGGCGCTTCGGAAGCTCTTACCACACCATAAAAAGGTACCTAACATCTGCAGGTAACATTTGCAGTTTAAGAAAGCTACCTGTGAGATGTCGTTGCCTGCGATGCTGTCTCCCCAGGTTTGAAAGTTGTGCATTCCGTTGGGCAGGTGCACAAATGAGGGCAGTTTGTTGGAGTTGGGCTGGACCAGGGAGGAGTTCCGGCCCCGCATCTGCATGTGAGGTGTGTGTGTTTGTGTGTTTGTGTGTACATGCGTGTGTGTTTGGTGATGGACGTGAGTGCGTGTGTCTGCAAGCATGGCGAGTGGGAATGAAGGCTGTGGTCTCTGCCCTGAGAAGCAAGCCCTTTCAGAAAGCAAGGAAGTTGCATTTGCTGGTGAGGTGAATGCAAGGACCATACAGCCATGATTCACACAGGAAACACGGCACCAAGTACAAGCCGCTACTCGTGAAGGGCGTGCTTTTCCTGGGGGCACAAACGTGGAGCTTGCAGTGAAAGCCCACACTACAGGCATGCTGCTGAGCAGAGGGTTACCTTCTATATTATATACTGGAAGTTGCTATATGCCCTAAATATGCGTACACACGCTCACCTGGTTCTGTACTTTGGCAACACACTTGTCCAGGGTGGCCTCCAAAGTGCAGTTGCACTCGATGGCTGGCATGCGCTCCCACACCGTCTGCTCGCCCGCCTGTAGGAGAGCACACACACACACATATCTTGGTAAACACCTGGCTATGTGCACATGTAGCAGCACATATACGCATACACGCGCATGCACAAGCTCATAACCCCCCCCCAACACACAAACACACACACGCAGGCGAGCTTGCACGCACACGCACACACGATTGCACGCACAAGGACACGCGCACACACACACACACACACAAAAATCACTGACTCACCCTGACAGCTGCCTGCAGATCTTCAATGGTGGGGTTTACCACGGTTTTGCGTATGTTCCATAACGAAGAGGGCAGCGTGAACGTGATGTCGCCCTCCCAGGGCTGTGTGAAGAGGGTCAGCCATTTGGTCCAAGCAGGCACAAAACACTGCAGCATAGAGAGCCTGTGTGCAGGGCAGGGGTGGTGGTGTACATGCTGTCTGTAATGGTTGCACTGCTACCCATGCCTTTGAAGGTGGTAGTGTATGTATTGTACAAGCTGTGGATTTGGGTGCACTGACAGCGATGTCTTTGGGAGTGTCTGTGTACATGCTGTGTGTTGGTTGGGTGGGCACCACGGTCTTGCGTATGTACCCACAACAAAAGGGCAGACTGAGCAAACAAGCAACGAACAAAAAGGGGCAACGAACAGTGAGGTGTGCAATGCAGTTGAGTCTCGGACCAACCTCATATCACGCATTTTTCATTCCCCCCTCTGTGCACATGCCGTGTTTCGGTCAAGTGCATTGGTGCACGACGTGTTGTGATTGTGTGACGTGTGCTGAACGCATTGCCAAGGAGGCGTCTATGCACAGCCGACCCATCAAAACCTCAGCCTCATTGTGAAAGGCTGCTACAAAGATAACAGCACCTTACTCAGCTTTCACCTTCCTTTCTTCAGAAAGGTGGAAGCCAAGTTATAAGTTGTTTGATCCTCAGCAGCCTTGTACGGCTGGCTAGCCCTAATTCCTCACTCATATCAAAAAGAGCTCACAACTCACAGCCTACATTCAAATTTAACTTACAGCTGCGCTGTATTTCCGATACTTGCAATTTGCTAACACTGCGACGCCACACTAAATTGATCATGTTCTCTAATTGTGAAATGGCTTCTCATTGTAATCATGCTTGTGATCGTGCCAATCTTAACATCAACGTACAGCAAGAAAAGGCAATCAATGTGCCTGGGGTCTTTAAGTAACCTTATAACTAGCTGGTCATCCCAGCGAGGCCTAACTCATTCTCCCCACTTGTGATTAAAACCCACCTACATATTACTTAGCCACCGAGGTGAACGCATACCACTCGTCTCAACCTGCTTGTGTATTAACGCACCTATGCTTGAGCTCTGCCTCCATGAAAGACGCCCACCACTGAGGGAAGAGCGACTTAAAGTTCACCAGCGGCACGATGTGGGGGTTGGTCTGGCTGACCTGTGAGCCAGACATGAGTACGCGTATACGTGAGCATGTGTATTTGTGTTAACCTGTGTGGGTACGTGTATGTGCACGGGCAACAGTGAGTCAGAGTAGGCCCAAGTGTGTGTGTGTGAGAGAGTGTGTGTGTGCGTGCGTGCGTATGTGTACATACATGTATGTAGAACATGCAAACATTTAATGCAGGGCCCAAACGGCAGTCTTATACGGTAGATCTAAACAGTCTAGTTGGCTCTAATTGTGTACTCAGGGCATGAGCAGGAATTACGATATGAGATCTAAACGGTCTAGTTGGCTCCAATCGTGTACTCAGGGCATGACCAGGGATTACAATATGACCGTAGCTTATAGGCATAAAGTCAAAAAAAGCCTGCTTTCTTATAACAAGTCAGTTTTGTCACACCTACCAGGAAGTGATTGCAGTTAAACATCTCTCCAAGGGCCTGCGCAGGCAGGTCAAACTCAAGGGAGCCGTCACGCCACCTTCGCTGCAGTGAGTTCACGCCCACGTCTTGGTGCATCCTAAATTAATTGGAGAACAGGAAAAGGGGTTTGTAAACATGGCTTGTATGAATTCATGCCGCCATTCAAAGCAACATCCTTGCTTCTGTGAGGGGGCAGGCCAGAGGAGAGCAAACCGATTGTATGCTGTCAAAGTCAAAGTCAACACAGACTTGCTGTGTACAGAGGGGTTTATTCAAACATCTTATGATACAAGTACATGTTCTCATACAAACGCCTTCCATTCCAAGAAGCCAAAAGACTATTCACTCTCAATGACTTTCAGCTTTCAAGGGATTGATTTACACAATCGTTTCAGGCTCAATCAGGTCACCAGTGGGGCAGAGAAGGTCATCTGCAAAAGTGGCACTACTCATGTTGTTGGCTAGATGAGTATGAAGCATGAAATCTATTGGGATACAAGCATGCGTGTAGCCGCGTCCTGAGTGTAATCTTAGGAGGGCTCCATACAGAGTAGAAGAAATAGAGAGTGTCTCCTTGTTTAGTAACCCTTTCTATGGATATTTTGAACTTTGTTTGTACAGACCCCGGAAAGGAGATTTACTTGAACGGTGGCAGGATTACAGAGATTTCTGACAGCGTCTATGGCATTAACAGAAAAAAAGCCTCAGCAGCAGAGTTTTCACCAGCACAGTAAGGTGGTTGATCCATTGCTTGTAATCTCATCACAGGCTACGGATTTACTAGCACATCATGAGTTGTACCAAGTTGCATGTGAAGTTTATGCAAAAAAGGTGAGAAGCCTCAGCAGCAGAGTTTTCACCAGCACAGTAAGGTGGTTGATCCATTGCTTGTAATCTCATCACAGGCTACGGATTTACTAGCACGTCATGAGTTGTACCAAGTTGCATGTGAAGTTTATGCAAAAAAAGTGAGAAGCCTCAGCAGCAGAGTTTTCACCAGCACAGTAAGGTGGTTGATCCATTGCTTGTAATCTCATCACAGGCTACGGATTTACTAGCATTATTACACAAAGTTGGGAAAATTTTGAGAAGCCTCAGCAGCAGAGTTTTCACCAGCACAGTAAGGTGGTTGATCCATTGCTTGTAATTTCATCACAGGCTATAATGTAAGCATGACGTTTTCAATCCATCCCTAGGTTAAATTTATTATGCATGCATTGCTGTTATTAATGATACACTTTCAAAGCTCACACGCATAAGAAAGGTCAGCTAATCTGCCTTTCCTATTTGGGGAGGGATGGGAGAGGAGGGAGCAGTAGGCACTGCTTTTCAGAAAAGGTGGAGATGTGTAAGGCGTGCACGTCTGTGCTGCCGTCCTAGAACAAGACCAAGGAAAGGCACAGTCATTAAGAATAATGTGACATTAAGCAGGTGCTGCATTGAGAGTAATGTTTTGTCTGGTGAAAGAGAGACGCTATGCAGACGCAAGGATCAACTTCCTCGGCGCCTCATGAGCATGGAGTATGACACGCGAACAGCTTTGCAGGACAAGATGTAAATAATTGCGCTTGGTCATTCGCCCGCCGGCTACTAAGCTAGCACAGCAGCCGCTGTTAATGTGATTCACGTATGTGACACGTTGATGGTCTGAACTTGGCGTTGCTTTCAAAGCGCAACTCGATGGAATTATGTATGCAACCACAAATGCCTCCGAGCCAACGAGTTTGCTGGAAGCTGAAAACATGTTATCGATCTGTGTATATAATTATAATTGCCTACCTGCAGATCTGTCCTTGGCTGTTGCGGCCGACCAGGAATTGCGGAGGATACAGTCCAGGGAAGGAGGAGGAGGCCGCCACACCAGACCAAACCAGCACCTGTTGGGATTCAAAAGAGTGTAAGTGATTGTGTCGGCAGCTTGGTCCTACAAAAAGCACCTGTTGGGAAAAAAGGACCAGAGTTATGACATCAGCGCCCTCTGCACATGTGAGGTAGAACTTTAGGGCAAAGGCAGCACACATGAAGATAGCAGGGGCAGGAAAGAAGCGAAAGGAGGAAGATGTCACAGTCCTCACTGGCATAAAAAAACATGCTTGCCTGCATATACGTACATGCTGATCAAACACACAATCATCCACACAAATTAAAGCTTTGCAAGCACACAGCGCTTATCGCGTCCACATTTAAGATGCACGCATGCACGCATGCACATATCACATAACACACTACTTACATTGGGAGCGGTCATGTAATTCAAGAGGCGGGGGGGCTCGTTCGTGTCCGCAGGGCACACAGTCACATTGAGGATTCGGCCTGTAGGCAAAGTGCACAAAGTACTTGTGATATCAAACCCCCTTTCAACACACTAAACCCAGTAAAGCCAGTTCAAATAACAGCATGGGAGAGACATATACGACCACATTGCCCACCACAAAAACAGGCGCACATAATCATGCTCGCAAGGAGCAATTCGTGCCACTCGTGATTGATCAAACAAATATCAAGTCAGTGGGCGTGTGTGTGTGTGCATGCAGCTGCCATTCCAGACGCTAGACATTATTTTGTCAATTATACGCAGACGTCTGAGGAGGTACAACAGGGAAGTGAAAGGAGCCATGTCTGAGCTAGTGCCACAGGGTGCTTGACTTTTTCTTATCACTGGCTGATCAAATCAAGTGACGTTGAAGGAGGCTCATGAGGGCACTAGCTCTGACACAGCACTTCAATTACACATAAATACAACGATTTGGGTCGTGTGTTGAACGCTTGTGAGGATGCACAAGCTCATTGCCTGATGGAACAGTGCATGCTGTTGTTGTCAATGCAGGCATCCTTGCATAAATGTGTCTGTTTGTGCGGGCGAATGAGCTCATGCACACAAAAATGTATGTGAATGCATTACTTTGTATAAATTTACTACTTTTGTTCGTGGCATTTGATGTGCATACATTCGCAGAACAACAAGGACACACACATGCATCACAAACCAACCACATACACCTGTGCGCTCGTACGCCTCAGCAAACGTGCAGTCTCCCAGCAGCTCCCTCAGCTTGCCGATCATGGTGTCCATGTCATGCAGGTGCCCCTTCTCGATGGCCTGCTTCATCATGGCGTAGCAGTTGTTGTCCTGGAAGAAGCCCTGCAAAAGTTTGTGAAGTCAGGTTTGATCGATTGTCAGTCGCTTTGCAGCTTGGCTCATCAAGCTGCAGCAATTGTGGTCCTGGAAGAAGCCTTGCAAGGTTGGTGGGAAAGGGTTGATCGATTGGAAGTCTCGTTGCGGCTTGACTCATTGGGCTGTAGCAGCTGTTTTCCAAAATTGAAGCAAAGAAGCCTCGGAGGAGACAGGGGTACATACAAAGGGTGAGTAGCTGTATGCTTTCTGTTGCATGGGCAGCACTTAGTGTAAACCGTAAGCAAGTGCTCATTCCTGCTGCCTGTGCATCCTGTATTGGTAGCACTTAGTGTAAACCTTAAGTGCTCATTCCTCATTCCTGTGCACAAGGAAGCACTCGTACTTCCCTGTGCACAGGCAGCAGGAACGAGCATTTACTCAAGGTTTAAAATAAGTGCTGCAATTACAGGCCCAGGGATGAGGACTGTGCGAAAACCTCAACAATCAACAAGCCATTCACTCAAAATCTGGCATGGCACTCACGCAACAATCAAAATGATTTCACTCACTGAAGCATTGCATCACACGATTCCCGCAGATGAGTGCAACAAAAAGTCCATCAGTACACTGCACAGCATCACATCAGTACACATCAGTGCACTGCATCACATCAGTACACATCAGTACACCGCATCACATCAGTAAACATCAGTGCACTGCATCACATCAGTACACATCAGTGCACAGCATCACATCAGTACACATCAGTGCACCGAATCACATCAGTACACATCAGTGCACTGCATCACATCAGTACACATCAGTGCACCGAATCACATCAGTACACATCAGTACACCGCATCACATCGGTACACATCAGTGCACTGCATCACATCAGTACACATCAGTGCACTGCATCACATCAGTACACATCAGTGCACTGCATCACATCAGTACACCGCACAGCATCAAACGTACGTACAGGCCAATTCAGTCGGCAGCCACTTGCTTGGGCAACAACAACTCGTTCATCTCTGTAAAAAACGAGCATGCCTGAGCAACCCACCATATCAAACTTGACAAGGTCGTCAAACGTGTCACGAAGCTCTGCGTCGGTGCGTACGCACATGGCCGCACACACTGCGTACGTGGTGTGTGTATGTGTATGTGTGCGTGTGTGTGTGCGTGTGTGTATTTTGTGCGTTAACGTATATGATGTGTGTACGTGTGCACGCCTTGTGCTTGTGTGCGTTAAGGTCGTGTGTATGCATGTTGTGTGCGTATGCACAAGCATTGTGCGTAATGTCGCAGTAGCAAATTTACATTCAGTCAGCCATCACATGAATACTTGTGAAGGCTAAAAAAAAGGGCGAATTAGCTAGGAAGTCACACTCTCATTTGAAAGTCATGAAAGAGGTAAAGTGCCCAAAGTTGGGCTTAACAGTACACAACTGAACAGCAAGCTATGGCTTTACAATAAGGAGCAAGTCGAATGTTGCAGAAAAGACATTCGTTCCCCACTTGCGTGACTGACAATAGGGAAGGGTTCTTCCCCGTGCCTAGGCTAGAGACTGTGTCAAACACACACACACCCTGGACAAAACGAGAACAAGTCAGATGAACAATGTCCAAATGATGATCAGGAGAAGCAAGGGGAGAGGAGAAGGGGGGTGGGTTTGATCAAAAAGACATACAGGAGACAAGCCATACAAGAGACAAGCCACACGAGACAACCCACACACGAGGCAAGACATACAGCCACTCACCGATGGAACCGACGCTGGAACCTGCCAGGATTCGAGGAAGCAGCTTGCACTCAAACAGGCCTCGGCAAACACCCTGCAGGAGGTACCAACGCATGCAGCTGTACGAGTTAGCAGATGCACAGGGACGTGTAATGGATTGTGTGTGTATGTATGCATGTGTGTGTGTGCGTGTGTGTTTGCATGCGGGTGTGTATGTGTGTATGTGTGTGTGCATGCATGTGTGTATGTGTATGTATGTGTATGTGCATGCTTGTGTGTGTACGTGTGTATGTGTGTGTGTGTGCGTGTGTGTGCACATGTGTGTGTGCGCATGTGTATGTGTGTGTGCGTGTGTGCATGTGTGTATGTGCGTGTGTCAGATGCACGGACCCATCCTCTATGACCAAGGATATGTGCAAGGGGGGACTCAGAAACAGGGATGCATTTGGTACAGCACACCTAACGCACGAAACGACATGCAATGCCTTGAAAACACAATCGCTGAAAATATGCGCATGTAGGATGTGCGCAGCATTGTACACAACACACAAACGCACACACCATACACACCAAGTGGAAGATGCCCAGGCCGCCGCCCCCACTCAGCAGTAGAGCCGTGCGGCCAAAGGTGTGCCGAGTGACGCGGAAAAAGGCCAGCTTGTCGTCCACGCTCAGCTCATGGTCGGGCCAATCACAGATCTGTGTATAGAAGGAAGAAGCAAGGGAGCGTAAGTCACAGCTCATGGTCGGGCCAATCACAGATCTGTGTATAGAAGGAAGAAGCAAGGGAGCGTAAGTCACAGCTTTGAAGCAGGCATTGCCATGCACGCTCAGCTCATGGTCAGGCCAGACGTAGCACTGTTTATATAGAGGAGCAAGTGGTAGGCAGCAGGAATCTGCCGATATGTTCGTTCCCTACCGTCCACTGCGTTTCAAACGTTCAGTTAAGGCAAGGGTGCTGGTCTACACCATGGCAAGCTCTCAGCAGTAGCAGTGGGGTAAAAAAGAATAGGGCACAGCAGGGTAGTACACAGGGTGTTCAAAGTATTCGGGTAGACCCGGAACAGCCTGTAAAATTATTCAGGATCTCTCAAAACTGCTTTTAAAATTGTTCAGGGTGTTATAAATTTTACCAAAGCACGATGTTACTTTTCAGGCACTGAAGGAGTTAAGCAAGAGTCGAGGGCTTCGGTTTACAAATCGGAAAGTTTGCTAAATCGTTAGATGTCTTCAAAAGCACTCACAGCCACCGCTCGAGGTTATATGCTCGTATATGCGTGTGTGTAGATGTGTGTGCGTACGTGTGTGCGTGTGTGTGCGTGCGTGCGTGTGTGCGTGCGTGCGTGTGTGCGTGCGTGCGTGCGTGAGCGGGCGCGCGCGTGTGTGTGTTTTGTGTGTTGTGTTTGTGTGTTGTGTTTGTGTGTGTGTGTGTGTGTATGTGTGTGTGTGCGTACATGTTTGTGTGTGCATGTGTGTGTGCGTATATGCGTGTGTATGTGCGTGTGTATGTATGTGCGTGTGTGTGTGCGTGCGCGTGCGCGTGTGTGCGTGTATGCGTGCTTGTGTGCGTGTATGTATGTATGCGTGCATGTGTGTGTATGTGTGTATGCATGTGTGTATATGTGTGCATCTGTGTGTGTGCTCGCGTGTGCTAGACATTGCTTCTGGTTTGCGCATGGCTGCTGGTTGAGGCCTGCCTCATCAGGGCCAGGGGCAGGGGGAGGGGGAGAGCAGAGGGAGGAGGAGCGGGGTGCTTCCATCAGGAGTCAGTCAGTTTGGTGCAAGCAGCCAAGGTGCAAGCTGCCATGCAAGAAGCAAGCACTCAAGCCCAGCACTCACATGCTTTGTAGGAGGCCTGGTCAGGAGGAGGAGCCTTGCTGGAGTGGCTGATTTCTCCCCCTTCCTGCTGGCTGACATTTCCCTCTTCTTTTTATTCTTGCAGTGTCATTCTCACTGTCATTTGCAAAATTCACTGCAAACTATCTGGAACTGCATTAAAATTTTTACCGGGTCTTGAGACCCGGACCGGCTTTGGGCTGCCCCTCCAGGACAGCCCAAACATTTGTTATTTATTCCGGTTACCGGACGGGATGTACAACCCTGGGGCACAGGCTTTGTCTCCCTGTACGCCTCCCCTGCGTGTACCTGCTTGATGCCGTGCAAGCTGATTTTAAAGTACGCGTACGTAGCATCAAACAAGTGCTTTCCGTATTAGCCCGACCTCTTGAATAAAATAATCCGACCCCCGAGTGCTTGTGGACCTTTCCTCTAATAACACCCCAAAACCTTGTAGGAATATCTAGTCATGGCTACAATCCTTTATACGTTCTGCCCGGCCAAAGCCGGCGAACGTATAGAATCGGGTTGCAAAATTTAGTAGCAACTAACTATGGTACCTGGTACGTGGGGTCAAGTTGCAGCTGGCACTGCAATATGCTATGCAGCGGCGCCCCCCACCTGCAGCACCGGCAGCGCTCAAAGAAGATGCAGCTACATCTATTTGATACCTGCTGATGCTGGTGAGCGCAGAGACCAACGACAGTAAGCCTCAGGGCGTAGAGACCAACAAACACCAAGCTCACCTGTTGGAGCTGGTCTTTGACTTCTTGCATATAGCACTGGATAGGCTCAGGCACGGTGATGAAGTTCTGGCAGTGCTTCTGGCTGCAAGTGTTTGGAACGGGAATGCACTTTCAGTCCTCATGTAATGTTCACATCTTTGTTGTGCGCGGGGTGCCAAGGCGGGAGAAGAGACCTGAGGGTGTCAGGTCCCTCCTCGAGGCATTGGAAGTGAAATGTGCTTCTTGCGTTCGTGTAAACTTAACCTTCTGTTGCGCACAAAGAGTCGAGGCGGGAGGATGCACAGGTGGAGGGAGATGCACAGAAGGGGGTGCAGGGGGGTGCAGGGGGTGCACAGTAGGCTAGACAGGGTGGGAGGGGAATGCACACAGGCTTAGGGCAGGCAGTGTAAGGTTGGGAGTGTGATTAAGAAAGATGCATAGAAGGGTCAAGGCAGCGGTAAGCCAACCTACTCATTGTGTATGTAGGCACATGCACCATGCACAGCAAACATAAGGGTATGAAGGCCAGTGGCTCATGAAATTATCACGCCTCATACAAACAGCACATGGCATTTATTAGAGCGTGACACAAGGCTGCGCTCGACACAAGGATGGTGGCGGCGCTGCTTTGCCTGCAGTGCATCGAAAGAAGGCAGCAGCCGTACCTTTTGGCGATGTTGGCCACGTTGCGGATGAGGTCAATGCGAACAGCGTGCATCATCTCCCCCACTGCGCCCTGAGCGTGAATACGCCTTAAGTGCGTAGTCTTCTGCAGCAACAGCCTCCTGTCATAGTCTTCTAGCTTTTGGGGGACCTGAGTGTACAGGTGAAAGGAGATGAAGATGGCTGTTTGTCTTTGTCTATGCTTGGCGAAATCATTGGAGATTTCTGCAATGGGAAGTGCATATGCGGTACATATGCCCACGTACGTGCAAATAATAACACATTGAAATGCACACAACATAGTGCAGCCTACATCCAGACTGAAGAGAGCGCCCAGAGCATGTTCAGAAAAGAGGACAGAAGAAAAGGAGAATTGTGGCCAAGCCAGGCTGGAGCCCTTTGCAATTCAAACATACTCAAGTGAGGAATGCACCCCAGGAGCACAAGGCGTGAAAACAAAACAGCACCGGTCGGACCTGCTGCTGCTGGGGAGACATAGACCAGCATTCTCACTCACATCGCCATGATGGAACTGAAACTACATTTGCTCAAACAAACAGCTTCAGCTTCCACAGGGAAATGCCGCGACAAAATGGCAGAGGCAGCATGCCCCAATACATGCGCATCAAACCAATCACTCAAGATACATACTTGACCAACAACACACACACACTCACACACACACACATATACACTCACAAACTGAGCACCAGCGCGTACTCATTACGCGTCCACCCCCAACCCCACCCACATGCACAAGCTCGTGCATGCGCACACACGCACACATACACACACACACATACACACACACACAAATACACATGTAAACAAACACACATGAATACAAGTTCATCCGTGCTTGAATGGCTCCGGATGCGTACGTGCAGACTACTCTGTTTGTACTTGCCTTCATGCCCACACCCACACCCACGCCCTCACTCACACCACCCCAGCTACGCGCCTTGTAGCCATGCAGGGCCTGCTCTGCATCCAGCTTCTCAATCTGCAGGGCCCAGCCGCGCCACTCCTGGTAGGACTGGGAGAGCAGCATGCGGGCATGCAAAGCCCTTCTCCGCTTCTTTCGCTCGTCGTAGCGGTCACGGACGCACTGGATGCCGGAGTGTACCAGCCCTCCCAGGATGATGGCCACTGCAGGCAAAACAGGTAATCCGGCGTGACAGGCTGACTCGGCAAACCACCTCATTCGAAAGCGGCGCAAAACACGTTTGAAATGCCAAACAAACATCAACAAATACGCACCCAGACTGAGGTGCCAGCGCTTGACGTCCGTGCCGAAGTAAAAGTTAGAGGCCCTGCACATCGAGGCCTCCCGCCCGGACAGCCAGCCTATGAGCTTCAGCACCTGGCGCTGAACGTGGAGCGTGATGGCCAGCAGCGACTTGCCCATCCATATCTGCACGGAGAAGAGCCGGGCCAAGGGTCCGCCCAGCGAACTGCCAACGCTGCTCAGCGCCTTCCACAAATTCCACAGGATGAGCTGCACGAAGAAACGCCATAGCTTGTCCCATAGCGAAGGCTCCCGCGCGAACAGCCCGCTGGTGTTCTTGTACTTGTATAACTCCCTGTTCGTGAGCTGCTTGCGCTTGATTCCTGCCATCCAGCATTCATTCCATTCGATGCGTCAAAAAATAAAATATAGAATATAGAATTAGTTGGTCGACCACAGCCATTGCTGTTGCTCCTATAATCGTATTATTTCTTATATTGATTGCATGTTCCAGATATTGACGGAATTAAAATTTGACCAGCTGCATGTCAGCACAGAATGCTGGGACTACCTACACTTATTGTTGCTTACAGATACTGATGCTTAATAAGTATTGGTGCTCAGTTCAGTTATGAAGCGTTTTCCAAGCTGTCTCCCACATGGTTATAATTCCAGCCGCCGTTATGCCGGCAGGCGTCTAGCAACCTCACAACACCAACAACTTGCGTGTTTGCTGCCAGCGGATAAGGAAGAGACTAAGTCAATACAGGAGCAGAAGGAATAGGCCTCAAATTTCAGGAGTATCCGGATTACCAAAAAGAGAGTAGGTATATATATCTATGCAGGTCTGATCCAGATCCAGAAAATCCATAAGTAAGTACAATCCAGACTGTAAAATCCATAAGTAAGTACAATTTACTTCTCGCTCATTTATCCAGTTAACCATTTTGGCCGCTACGCTACATACATATGGTATCGAAGCTCAAGGTCCTCGATTCGAGTCCTTTGGCCCGTTTCCGCGCCGCTCCAAGTGGACTCCGTCTAAATCAAAAGCCACTATCATGTAAAAACCGTACAGGTTTAGGGGTTGTGATTGTGATATGCTTACGAGGACGCAAGCACTTGAAGGTGGGGCGAATGTAACATTCATAAGTAAAGTACAATTTGCTTATCGCTCATCCATCCGGTTAACCATTTTGTCCGCTATGCTACATAGACGCCGCTCTTACTTGTTGCAAGTTTCCAACGCGTTGCAACTACCGGAATCTGTAGTAAATAGGCGAGGCGGTGCTCTAGTGCGTTATGTATGTGTACATGCTCAATCAATGTAGGTACAGCGCACGCAGTACAGGCCAGCACCTTTGGACCAGCAGCCTTTGAGTTTTTGGTGGTGAAGGGAGTGTTGGAGTGTCACATGTATAAAAATGGCGTATCGTGCCACATGTATAACGGGGGGATCGGAACAAAAAGAAATCAAATATGGATTTGAGGGTGTGTGTGATCTTTAACACCCCTTAGTTCTGAATGGTGTACTGAAGATGTACTGAAAGGTGCACTGAAGATGTACTACCTAGGAACACCTTCATCAGCTGCTACTACAGAGAATGCATGTCCTAGCTGAATGGTGTACTGAAGATGTACTACCTAGGGAACACCTTCAGATGAAGATGTACTATTTAGGGAGCACCTTCATGTACTACCTACTACCTACTACCTACTACCTTCAGATGAAGATGTGCTATCTAGGAACACCTTCATCAGCTGCTACTACAGAGAATGCATATCCTAGGTGCTGAAATTTAGAATGCCGTTTGCTCGCCCAGATTGCCTGATATTGCTGCACTGCGTTTAAAAGTGCTTCCAAAGTGCTTACACCCATGACAGCTCCGCTCTTGCAAGCGTGGGGTGTGTGATGCCTCTTTAAATGGCAGTTACCTAAAGAAAATTCACACAAGCAGTGAAAATTCACTCCCCACATTACTCAAGGATTAAGAGCCAAATTGGTACCGGGTACCGTAGAACTCCCTGTCAACGAAAAGAGAAGCATTAAATGAGAATCAGGAAGCAGGCTTCAAGTTGGCCTGAAACCGGCTCCTGGTGAGAGTTGATGATTTAAGAAAAGCCTATGTATGAAAGGCTCCAATGTGTGAGTGTTGTAGATGGTGCCACCCATGCCCAAAAGGATAGTGTGGAGAGTAGTGGAAACTCCTTGGATGGTGCAGATATCTTCATGCTGTTCCTGTGCGGCACTAAGCTGGTCGGCTAGTGTCTTCACAGCCTCACTTAACTTCATCTCAACAACAAAGATGTTACGTGTACTGAGGTCTCTGAGATCTTTTGGTTGGTGCTGTCTGGGGAAGGTGGATCCACTGATGGCTGGCGGTGCTGCTGCAATGCCCCCAGTCTCCCTCAGTTGCCCCTTGCCACTCCGAGGAAACCACCCCACCCCACTCCATTCTTATTTCGTTGTTTTTTGCCTTCTGTTGTTTGCAGAGATGGAGGAGACCAGCATAGCATTTGAATGGCTGGAGGCAATCCGTTTCTGTCTGATAAGCAGGGAAAAAAGAGCAACAAACAACAGCTAATTACTAGGCAGCATGATCAAGGGAGGGGTTATGTAAGTGCCCGCACCAGGCAATCCCTCCGCGCAAACACATGAACAAGTTAGTGTACGTCAGGGGGGTTGTGTGCCGTGGCACCCAGACCCGCACTTTGACTGCTGTATTCCTTTATTAAGGAAGTTGTATTCCTTTATTTCATAAAACTCTGGCTAGTGTGAGTACAAATTGAAAGCCTTTCCTTAATGCACGCTGGTGTTTTCCAGTGTAGACTTTTACGTCTACTTTTACCATGGTGTTATGCACTGCTCACGTTATTATTGCCTGCCGACTGTCATGACCAGCAGCTGTATCAGTCAAAGTACAAGATAGATAGCGCCACCAATCCCCGAACCAAACATGTGCCTCTGCTAGAGGGGCGTGACACGACAGTGGAGTTCATCCTGCTAATCAGTGTGGTAGCCTCAGTGCTTCAGCTATACTGGGACTCATTCCGTTACAACTAGATACGCACTGGCGTTGCAGTTTGCAGTTCTTTCCTGGCATGCAGAAGGTGTGCAAAGTATAAAAAGAAAGCATACGCAAAGGCCAAAAGGTAAAGGAAAAGTAAAAGTCCACACTGGAAGTCACCAGCGTGCATTAACGAAAAGCTCTCAACTAGTGCTCACACTAGCCAGAGCCCCACTGAAAGACGAAAAAGAGAAACAACAGAGACTAATGAGGATCCGGCGGGTTGTCAGCCATGCGATCCGGCCTGCGCCTAGCCCTCCTGAAGCCAGCCGCTCTACCAGCAACCCCCCTTCCAGATCCCCCCATTATCACTGTTGCTGTTGTTTGTGTATTTTGTGTCTTGTTTTTGTGATCTTGTTAAATTTTTTTTGCATGGCAGTGTAGTTTAGTAGCTAGTTGGTGCACTTTGTGCGTGGGGATGCCCATGTTTAGTAGAGGGGTTATGGTGTACTGATTGTAGATAGTGCCCCCGACTTCAAGAAGTATAACATGAAGTGTAACTTTGTTGTTCGAGAGATGCCTCAGAGGCTCCTTGTTCGTAGACGCTGGATAAGACTTTGATGTTGGTTGTGTGCTATTTCTAATGTCTGTTGCGGGTTTATGTTTGAGCAGAATTTGAATTATACAAGATGTATGTCTCTGTCCCTAGTGGTAATCTGTTTGGGATCCAAGTGCCTGCCTCTTCCCTCAATGGGCATAACTAACACGCCATCTGGACGGCTTTAATGTCTAGTTGGAAGGCAAGAGCAAAAGGTACGAAATGTAGAAGGTATGAAACGTAGGCACTAGACACAGGTACACACAGGCTTTCTTTCTTTTTCGTGCTTGACCTTCATGTACACGTTTTGCCCTTCTTGCCATCAACCTGGTTGCCCCCCCTACTTTCTTCCACTTCTTCCAGCCTGCCTCTCTTGCTTCTATCTTGTTTTGTAACTTTCGGGGTTGTTCATCCTCGTAGTGAGTTTGCTATCTCCCCTTGACCAACGTAAGCAAGAAAAAAACAAATACTTATACCATGCAAATACCTGCATATACACTAAAATTGGCGCCATAAGAACACTACCAGCATGGCTGCTCCCTGAGCAACCAGAGAGTGACAAAGCCTCCTCTTCTCTTTTCGTTATGCCAAGCATAACCTACTAAACTACATTATGTGCCGATACTTCATGCCCATGGGAAGCTTGGCAGAATAGTTCTCTTTTCTTTCCATCTGGAAAGACGATATCAAAATGATTATTTAGTAGCCCTTTCTTTTTGTGTTAAGGAGCTTAAAATTTCTTTCTAAACCGCTAAGACTCCTTTGCTTAGTTTGGTTTTCACTAGGTATTTGTGTAATATTCTCTCTTTCATTGAGTGCACAATACACACAAAAGGGAAAGCAAAAACTCCGTAATCCTGAATAAAGGAGTAGTTCGATCTAGTTAGTAACTAAGTGGTAGAGGGCATGGACTGAGTGCGCTGATCTGGACTTTGCTGCAGTGATGGCATCGAGCATTTTCGGTCCTCGCCCCGGTCGTGCTGCTGCAGCAGCTGGGGCGGTCGATGCTGTTTGCCATACGTGCTGGATTGCTCTGCCAGTCCGTTCCCTCTAGGCTGCTGCTGCTGCTGATGCTCTTGACATCGGTGATGCTTTTGCTCCTGCTCTTCGATTTCTGTTTGCTGCCCGCAACACTTGTCCTGCCCGCCTAAATTGATGTGTATGCAGTAATCGCTTTGGTCAGGCAGCTGTGCTGCCATCTCAGCTGCATTGCGCTCTGTGACCAACCCATGTTCGCCATGCTGTGGTAAAAACAGGGCCTCGACATGATGCTGCTCTTGCTGTGCGTGTTGTTGTGTGTGCTGCTCTTGTTGCGTGTGCTGCTGCTGTTGCTGTGTGTGCTGTGTGTGCTGCTGCGTGTGCTGCTCTTGTTGCGTGTGCTGCTGCTGTTGCTGCGCGTGCTGTGTGTGTTGCTGCGTGTGCTGCCCTTGCTGTGTGTGTTGCTGCTGGTGCTGCCCTTGCTGTGTGTGTCGCTGTTTGTGCTGCTCATGTTGCGTGTGCTGCTGCTGGTGCTGCGTGTGCTGTGTGTGCTGCTGCGTGTGCTGCTCTTGTTGCGTGTGCTGCTGCTGTTGCTGCATATGCTGTGTGTGTTGCTGCGGGTGCTGCCCTTGCTGCGTGTGTTGCTGCTGGTGCTGCCCTTGCTGTGTGTGCTGCTGCGTGTGCTGCTCTTGTTGCGTGTGCTGCTGCTGTTGCTGCGCGTGCTGTGTGTGTTGCTGCGTGTGCTGCCCTTGCTGCGTGTGTTGCTGCTGGTGCTGCCCTTGCTGTGTGTGCTGTTGTTGTAACATGCCTTCCTGCTGCTGCAGTTGCATATTTCGCTGCCCCTCCTGATCTCTTCCTGCATGCTGTGATTGCCGCTGCTGCTGCTGCTGCTGCTCTTGTTTCTGTTGTTGCTGCTGCTCTGGCTGCAGCTGTGACTGCTGCTGATGGGGCAGCGGCTGTGGCTGCTTTAGCTGCGGCGACTGCTGCTGATGGGGCAGCGGCTGTGGCTGCTTTAGCTTCGGCGACTGCTGTTGTTGCTGCTGCTGTGCCCCCGGCAGAAGGGAGCGTTTTGGTGGTGTTGTCGCGACAGGCGACAATTTAACAGGGGGATTCACGGCATCCACAGGCGGTGGTAGAGCTACAGTGACAAAGGGTGGTGCTCTGCTCGATGGTGGGAATGTGGCTGTCAAGGGGGGCGCTTTCTTTGCCGAAGAGAGAAATCCGCCATTAGGGTTGACTGCGTAAATCAGAGGTTGGTATATAAGTGTACGGCAATTTGAATAGGTGATCAATTGAATAGGTGGCCAAGGGTTGAATAAGTGGCCAAATGTTGAATAAGTGGCCAAGGATTGAATAAGTGACCAAATGTTGAATAAGTTTTAAAGGATTGAATAAGTGGCCAAATGTTGAATAAGTGGCCAAGGATTGAATAAGTGGCCAAATGTTGAATAAGTGGCCAAATGTTGAGTAAGTGGTAAAGAATTAAATAAGTGGCCAAATGTTGAATAAGTGGCCAAGGATTGAATAAGTGGCCGAGGATGAATAAGTGGCCAAGGATTAAATAAGTGGTAAAGGATTGAATAAGTGGCCAAGGATTGAATAAGTGGCCAAATGTTGAATAAATGGCCAAGATGAGGGACACCGAATCGAACGTCAGAAGTGCGGGCTTGGATTGGAAGCGGTATATAGGTGTACAGCAATTTAAAGTGGCCAAGATGAGGGACACCGAATCAAACGTCAGAAGTACGGTTTTGGATTGGAAGCGGTTTATAAATGTACAGCAATTTAAAGTGGCCAAGATGAGGGACACCGAATTGAACGTCAGAAGTGCGGTCTTGGATTGGAAGCGGTTTATAGGTGTACAGCA
>Ga0307963_1000738_pt1:7500-23177 | contig 23177 bp, 24 predicted proteins | sample OrgLakmetagen594_FD_201829 | JGI IMG/M metagenome (GOLD analysis project Ga0307963, IMG submission 201829) | Saline water microbial communities from Organic Lake, Antarctica - #594 | ecosystem: Environmental > Aquatic > Non-marine Saline and Alkaline > Saline | place: Antarctica... | reverse complement strand
AAACAGACAAGGATATAGGGAAGTCAAGCTCCACGTGATCCTCGTTGGAGTTATGGAAACTACCTACAAAGACTACAGACAAACCTCTGGCAGACCTTAATCTGGATTACCATAAGATTAAGACCTGACACACAAACTGTATGAGCGCTCCATCAGACATGCATCTGTACTCATAAAAACAAGAAGGTATGCACTGCAATATAACATAGCTAAGCAACAACAATCAAGATTTAGGTTTGGGTGCTACGGCACACAACCCCCCTGACCCACATTAATTTCTTTTTATTGTTTGCGGGGTGGGGGGTTGCCTGGTGCGGGCACCTATGTAGCCCCCTCCCTTAATCATGCTGGCTGTGTCATCACTACCAGCGGAACCTTTTCTTTTCGTTTCATAAGTGCGACTGCAAGCCTGCTCATAAAAAGCAATTGGTTCATGAAGGTAAAAGTAAAAGTCCAGCCACCCTGCTTCTCAGACAAAATTAGGTTTACCTCCCAGCCATACGGATGCTGTGTTGGCTGCTCCCATCTCCGTAAAAACAAAAAAGCAACAGACTAAAAATGTGTGGCTGCAGAAAGCTATAAATATGTTACAAGGAGGATCATCTGAAATGTTTGATGGTGTCCTAGTAAGCGTGTCAGATTAAGCTGTTGATGTTGCGCCTTGCTTATCTGCTTGTTGGGCAAATTTTATAATTGACAAAATGTCGTGAGATGTATGTACAAAAAAACTGGCTTCACGGCAAACATGGGAAGTCGTACGTAAACAACTTGATTGGGTACAATGAAATTAGATCACACTCAATTTGGTCTAGTGAATCCTACACACATCTACACTCACAAACATCAGATGTGCACTGTGCACTGCGTTACAAACAGCAACAACAAGTCGAAGGCCAGAACTTGACTTGTAAGAGACCTGCCTCTAGCTTAAATGACAGGCAAGCCCAAATGGGCCTGTAACATGCTTGTAAAATAGTCTATTGGCCTGACTACTGGGCACCCTGCTAACTGGCTTCCTTTTTCAAAGGCCCTTCCTTCTAATAAAGGCCTTCCTCTTGAGGTGAAGGAACCTCGACCTTCACAGGAATCCCCTCTTCGCCCCACCCAAAACCGTACTGCGGGTGAGGAGGAGTCATACAGTCAGGAAACATGTTGCCGTTATACCCGTCGGCTGCCCCTCCCTTCAACTCAGTGTCGTGGGTGTCATGTGTGGTCGCAGTCGACGCGGACGCTCTGCGTGGACGGCTGTTTCTGCCGCCTGTGATGCCCACCTGAGAAAGATGTGGGTGTGTGTAGTTGTGCGTTTGTGTATGTTTGTGCGTGCGTTTGTACGTGCGCCAGTGTCTGTGTGGGTGTGTGTGTATGTGCGCACGCGAGTGGTTGGTTGGTCCCCGCCAGTTGTAATCATTTTAAACAGAAATTGCGATCTTGGCACCACACGACTGGTCAACATTAAACGCGCTAAAGCACTCACTGTGCGGGCCGCTGGGTATGCCAGCGCTGCACGGAACAGGTCCGGAGCTATCTCCTGCAGTCCTCCTCCATTCTGGTCCCCTCCAACACCCCCAATTGCATGGAGAAGGGCCAGATTACGAGCCTGAAGATCATGAAGGGAAGCACCCAGGTAGAGTGTTCAGGTTTCAAGTTGATAAGCTGGTAATAAGCAACTGCAACACATACATTTTATTTAGTAGGCCAAAAAAAACGTATACACAGTATATATATGGTTCTGGCCAACGCTATGCACTTGTGTTTCCATGCCCTAGCATCCTCACAGGGGACGTGAATCCTCCACAACTATAGGTATGTCGCTTCCAACAACTGCACACACACATACACACATTCAAACACAACTTTAGACTCGCACACGTACCTGGTATTGGCTGTCCCTCCTGGCCCTTTTCTTCCCGCTGCCTGGTCCTCCTCCCTCCAAAAACAGCCTGCCATCATCATCATGGTCGTCTCCATAGTAGCCAAGGCTGTGCATGTGTGTGTTTGTGTGTGTGTGTGTATGTGTGTGTGTGTGTGTACATGCAAACATTTGCACGTTTATATTTTTAAGTTCGTGTGTGTGCATGAGTATGAGTGTGCGGAGGTGTACAGTGCATGTGTGTTAAGGGCATAAGGGACGATAAATGACCCTCTATTTACCTGAAATGCGTGCGGTGGGGCGGCATTGCATGGGAATTGGGGCTTGGGGATCGAGGACGTGGAGGGGGCTGCTCTTGATGGGCAGGACCTGGTGGTCTCCAGGGCGGCTGCAGGTGTGTATGTGTGTGTGCCTGTGAGCACGCATGTGTGTGTATGTGTGCAAGTATGTGTGCGTGTGTTTACTAAGCCTTACATGCCTTGTGCATGACAGTACCAAAAAAAAGGGGCCGCTCCTTGGTACACGAGCCATTGGTACATGCGCCAAGTGTCAAACCCTCTTGCGACCAAGTCCTTCCATCGAATTTGCCTGGTCAGCACGCTCATACACATGCACACAAAAAAACTCACACACAAGAGCACACATGCATGCTCTGCGCACTCACAACATATGCAACATGTACAAGTATGCATTACAACCACGACTATGCTCAAGAGGAGGGTGCAAAAAAACTGTGTAGGTAGCTCAAGACAACGACAGCAGCACAACACACAAGCGCTTTTGTACACACACCTGCTCAGGAGAGGGCGAAGGACTGCGGCTGCGACTGTGACGTGGCACCACAGCACATCTGGCAGCAGCAGCAGCAGCAGCTTGTGCAGCATCATACGCAGCTGGCGTGTATGCTCCATGAGGAGCCCATCCTGGCGAGCCTGCGTACTGCTGCTGCTGCTGCTGCTGCTGCTGCTGGTGGAGGTGGTGGTGGTCGTGGTTGTCCAGGAAGAAGCACTTTTGCCCAAGTGCATCATAGTAGTAAGGTCCGGTGGCGGGGGAGTGAGTCCCGCGTAAGTTGTTACCGTAGCCAGCACCAGCACCAGCACCAGCACCAGCACCAGCACCAGCACCAGCACCAGCACCAGCACCAACATCAGCATCAGCATCAGCATCAGCACCATTCAAGCTGCCACCATCACTCACGTTACTAGGCCCGTTGCCATGCTGCTCTGGCCATGCCTGACGTGCTAATCTTCCTGCGTGCGTGATGTGTACGTGATTGTGCGTGTCGCAAGTTTGCGGATCTAAGAAGCCACACGAGGCTCCTCCTCTCTCATCTTGATCATGGGATGTGCTTCCGTGCTGTATCAAGGAGCAAAAAACTGGGGTGCCACTAAGATCTCCACCTTTTTGCAGCCGTGATGTAAGGGCACACACACACACGCGCGCACAAACACACACAAACATTTGCAAAGCATTGCACACACGCACACACGCGCACACACACGCACACACACAAACATTTGCAAAGCAGTGCACACCTGCTTGGGCTGAGCTGTTCCTGTTGAAATGCACCGTTGGCGTGTTCACGGTCGAAGCGGGTGAAGCAGAGCGGGCTCCAGCACGACGTGGAGTTGGTGCGGTGGGGCGCTTTGGAAGACGCAGCTGTGTTTGTGTGTTTGTGCGTGTGTGTGTTTGTGTGTGTGCGCATGTGTGTGCGTGCGTGTGTGCACAACAAGTGCACATTGTGTGTTGATGCACGGAAGTACATGCAGTGTGTGTGTGTGTTTGTCACTCACCTTGCCCATCAGCAGCTCCACCTCTGAGCCATCTGAGTCTGCGCGCAGGGAATGCAGGTCTGGTTCCGTGCTGTGGGTGTAGGCGTCTGTCAAGAGCGACAGCAGGTGTCCTTGGAAGAGAGGGTCCGGCATGGATGTCAGGTGATGCTGCGGTTGCTGCTGCTGCTGTTGTTGCTGCTGCTGCTGCTGCTGCTGCTGCTGCTGCTGCTGCTGCTGCTGCTGCTGCTGGATGCGTCTATTTCTCCGATCTCGCACGGCATCCGGCATGACCACACCCCTCTGCAGCTCCAGTTGAAGGTCGTTATCCATTTCAGCATGTGCATGTTCTAAAGCAGCAGGAGCAGCAGGAGCAGCCACATCATCAGCACCAGCATCAGCATCAGGAGTGGGAAACAGGCCCCTGTGCTGCCTTTCCTGTTGATCATGGTGCTGATGCAAAACCGGCTCTGGCGGTTGAGAAGTCGCTGAGGAGGAGTGCACACGCTTACTGCTGCTTCTCACGGCTTCTCTCCCTAGTGGCGATGGCTGCTGCTTTTGCGATGGCGGAGCTGCAGCTGCTCCTGCTCCTGCTCCTGACCCTGATCCCCCACTTCGCACTGCACTCAATTTGATGCGGGGTGATGGTAACGTAGGAATGCTGGTGGTGGTGTCAACACACACGTCGTCGTGGTGGGCTGTAGGAAAGCCGGGGGAATGGAGGGTGGGGGGGGGCCCAGTGGGGGGTGTCGATGTAGGAGGGAGGGTGTGTGAGTGTGGTTGTGGATGTGGATGTGGCTGGGAGTGTGTAAGGTATTGCTGCTGAGATTGTTGCCCGGGGTGTGGCTGCGGGTGCGGTTGTTGCCCCTGCTGCTTCTGCTGCTCTAGGACCTGCTGCTCCTGTGGTTGTGGTTGCTTATCACACCCGAACCCCTCCCCCTCTTGTTGCTGGTGCTGCAACCCACGCAGCTCCTGCAAGTACCCCACCAGCTTGTCGTGCAATCCCAGCAGCTCTTGGTTCAGGAGCTTCACCTCTGCACGCCTCTTTTTTCTCAATTCCTTCTTGGCACTGCTGCTCTCCGCCTGCTTGGTGTTCAACAAGACGTCACAGTGGCAAAACAGGCGGGCGGATCAGGCATTTGTGTAAGAAAGGGACCTTCCTAGGTATGAGCAGTAGAGAGCACTCACAGGCACAAGCACTCTTACACAAGCACTCTTACAGCTTCGTACGTACCTGCTGAAGACCTCCTTCTCCTCCTCCTACCGCCTTTTGTTTGTCTGCTGCCTGCCGCTGCTCCAGGACATGCACACGCTCCAAACGTTGGGCAACCTGTGCACATGTTTTTTTTCCTGTGAGTGTGCAGTTGCCTTTAAGCATGCAGGCATCCTTGTGAGTGTGCCTTTGTGTGTGTGTGTGTGTGTGCGTGCGTGTGGGTGTGGCTTTGTGTGTGTGAGTGCATGCGTAAAGCATGTGGTGACCTGCTTGTATCAATGTTTGCTGCATAGGGCAGCTTACACTGGGCACCTGACACCACAAAACACAAGTCAACGACGCAAGTCAACACACTTCAAACAGCACACATCCACCTCTACCAGTCCTCTGCGTCATGTCTAACATCATTGCATAGCAGAGCGTAGGGCCTCAATTCATACCACCCCCCACGAATCAAACAGCACACACACACACATTCAAACACATCCCCTACCTCCTGCCGGACCCTTGTGATGCCTGCTTTGAGGGCGTTCACTTGAGCCACAATCACCCCTGCTTCCTCCACCTTGTTTCCTTGTTGCGGCAGCTGCTGTTGCTGTTGCTGCTGCTGTTGCTGCTGCTGTTGCTGCTGCTGTTGCTGCTGCTGTTGCTGTTGCTGCTGCTGTTGCTGTTGCTGCTGCTGTTGCTGCTGCTTATGCTGCTGTTGCTGTTGCTGTTGCTGCTGCTTACCCTGCTGTTGCTGTTGCTGCTGCTGCTGATCATCCTGTTGCTGCTGGCACTGTTGCTGCGGGTAGTGCCGAGCTTGAGCGTGGGAAGACTGCGCTTGTGGAGCGCTGAGCTGCTGCTGCTGCTGCTGCTGCATTTGCATTTGCATGACAGAAAGGGGCACATGCGCACGCGATGACGGTTTTGAAGGTGGACGTGGCCGAGCACCGACAGCTGGCACCCCTCTCTGAAGCACCTCATTGTCCACTTCACCCTCTGTCCCACCGCCAGATCTGATATGATGATCTGCACCACCTGTGCCTCTTCTATCTGCAGCGCCGGCGGCCCTGCTCTCTGCGGCGGCTGCATGCTCAATGGCAGCCATGATACGCTGTGTGGCAGCTACATGGGGGGGCAGGACGGATGCAGCACGAGCAGCAGCATTGCTTGCGTGCTTGTGCGGGTGTGCCTGTGAAGAAGAGGGGTGCGGGCATGCTTATGCGCGTGTGATTTTGTGATTGCGTCTATGCATGTGTGAGTGTGTGTTTGCTTGGTGGAGTGTGTCTCCCTATAAGATAGACAGGTCTTACAAGTGGGTGTGGGCGTGTACTTGAGAGGTTGATGAGGTGGGCATGGAAAGATTGGAAGAATGGGCATGGGAAAAATGGAAAAACCTTGAAGGGCTTAGATGTGCGTATGTTGGCCTTAAGACACAGCTTAAGCTTTGTTTGCGTGCACATGCGCATGTAGGCTCGAGAGCACAGCTGACGTAGGCTTGAGAACACAGGCTATGTAGGCTATGTAGGCTTGAGAACGCAGGCTTGAGAACACAGCTGTAAGCTATGTAGGCTATGTAGGCTATGTAGGCTTGAGAACGCAGGCTTGAGAACACAGCTGTAAGCTATGTAGGCTATGTAGGCTTGAGAACGCAGGTTATGTAGGCTATGCAGGCTTGAGAACACAGCTTTAGCTTGTTCGTGTGCACATGCGCATTACAGGCCCAGCATACCCGCGCAGTAGCATTAAAGGCGACGCGTGCAGCGTGGTTGAGCCAACGCGGGGGACGGCTGGGTGTGGAGCACTTGGACGCTGCGGTTGTGTCAAGGTAGGAAATTGATGCAAGGTCTAGGGTGGCAAATAAGCTGCTCTTCAAGGAGAGGCAGCTGCCGCGGAACGTGCTTGGATGCTGCAGTTTTAGAGCATAGATTTGACTCTCATTAACTTGGTTGAGGAGGGAAGATTTGGTTGGCGTGAAACGCTCTTTTTGTAAGGCTTGATCCCAGGCGTTTTAGGGCAGCAGGTGCTGGATCGTCGTGCCAACAGAAAACAGAACCACCATCCGGCTTGTGTACCACAATTAACAATTGGCTTTCCCTTAGACCACATACATGCAACGTAAGGCAATGGTCCTTGACACGCATCATTCTCAACGCAGAGTACGTCCCTTGTGCATCCTCGTGCATGCGCACACAAACACTGGAGCAGGTTTGTTTTGTTATTATTGCTGTCAGAAGATGAAAATTTATGGATACGCAGGGCACAGCATCAGGGACAGAACGCACTACAGCAAAACGACAAGGCCGAAAGCAGACAGATGAAAAGGAGACAAAAGGAAGCAAAAGCAAAATACTACTCACACCCTTACAGGAAAACGATCAAGCAGTTGTGTGGACTACCTGCATAAGTAAAGCTTGCATGGAAAGACACGTACCAGATTCGTATTGGAGTTGTGCAGGTCTCCTAGAGCGCGCTTTGCTTCCTGGACCAGGAGCCTTGCTGCGAGCGAGGTTTGGCTTGCCAGACTGGCTGATCTGAGACTGGGATGACGGCACGATCTGAGATTTGGCAGGGCTACCATCAAACGCTGGCGCACGAGGTTGCGTGCTCACTGGTGCCACTGCTGACGTGGCAGAAAAGGCAGCCTCTGAGCTTCCCCCTTGGGCCGCTGCCGCTGCCGCTGCAGCAGCAAGCAGGTTGACGCGTTCGTGTACGCTGGTGCTCAAATTGAGTGCAGGCCTGCCACCTGGAGTGAGCTCCACTTTCCTATTACCCCCCCCGTGTAATGCATCTCGTAACTCCGCCTCTCCCTCCTCATCACCACCACCAATCTGGCCTCCCCTCGCATCCACAACGTCCTCACACACACTACTAGCACTACCACTGGCACTGCTGCCCACACTCAGGTCGTCGCTGCTTTCGTGTTCACTGCAGTCATCACTGTGACTCTCGCTATCACTATCACTTTCACTGTGACTGTTGCTGTCACTGTCGCTGTTACTGCTCCTTTTAACACCTGCACATGTAAGCATAGGTGTGTGTGTGTAAGCGCGTGTGCATATGTGCGCACGCGCATGTGTTGAACAAACACAATTGCGTCCTTCCTACGTGCGCACATATGTGTGCTTCTTGCACTTGAGTAAGCGTGTGCATCGTCATCTTTTGTTCATTACCTGCGGCACGTCCTGCTGCCCCTTCTCCTACTTTGGCTGAGGTTTGCTCGTCATCACCGTCCTCTCCATCTTTGCGTGCCTCAGCACTGTCTGTGCAGTGAACTGCAGAGTATTTAGGCGCCTTAAACCCAAGAGGAGAAGGGCCTGCAAGAAATACGTGGTGTCATGAGTATTGGATAGCGAATGTAGTTAGGACTACAAGCTCATATCATGTTATATCATCTTTAGGACCATCTCACACACTGCTAACATCAAATATCCCGTTTTAAGGACACTTGCACAAGTTGGACCCTTGCACAATATGAGCATAGGAAGGTGGCGCTGCGTCTGCCTTAACAGCGTGGATCCCAAATGCTTGAAGGGGTGGAAAGCCATAGCCTTCACAAGGCTGGGGCTGTCATCAACAGGAGAGTGTGTCAGGACAAACAAACACACATACACTCACACAAGCCCACACATTACCTGCAGGTCTCCTGGCAGCTGGAGGAGCAGAGAGTGGGAGTTGAGGAGAGTGGGCAGGGGGGGAGGCAGAAGAGGGTTTGGGAGCATGTAACCCAGAGGGGGGCGGTGTGTGCAAGCGCAGCGCTTGCAGCGCTCTGCTGCTGCTGGTGTGGCTGTGTGTGGCAGGGAAAGGGGGCGTGCTGCTGGCAGCATCCACGGCAGCAAGCTGCTGCTGGAGTTCACCGATGGTGGCGTACAAGCACACCTGTGTGTATCATCACATGCATGTGTGCATGTGTGTGTGTCATGTGTGTATACATTTAAAGTAATCAACAAGCACCTGGTGGCGTACAAGCTCACCTGTGTGTATCACGTGCATGTTTGTGTGTGTTTGTCATGTGTGTATAAATCTAAAGTAGCCAACAAGCTCACCTGTGTGTATCACACATGCATGCTTGCGTGTGTGTGTGTGTGTGTGTGTGTGTGTCATGTGTGTATAAATTTAAAGTCAACAAGCCCCTGGCGCAATTCCGGGATGGATACCATTTGAATACGACTCAAAAGAGTGGCGGCCAAGACACTTAGCAATTCCAAGCTACAGGCATCTGTGTGATCTGGAGGCACACCATCACAGGTGCAAAGCTAGCTGCGTTGATTGATTCAGCATCCAGGATGAGGCCACCACAAGGTTTGTGCCACGCGCTGTTTACACACACATACAGCTCTGGCAGACATAAAAACGATCTGGTCGGCCGTGAGCATGCGATCGTTACCTGCAGTTTTTCTGCTTCCTCTAGGGCAGTAGCCTGGCGGGTCACCTTGTCCGCCAGGCTCTCAACCTGTGAGGCACCAAACATACATGCGAACGCAACACGTAAGTCACTTGTGTGTAAAGGGAAAGACTTGTGATGCACCAAACAAAGATGCAAATGCAACACTTCAAGCCACTTGCGTGTAAAGGGAAAGACCTGTGATGCACCAAACATGCATGCAAAACGCAACACTGAACGTCGATTGTGTATTGTGTATAAAGGGAAGAGTGTGGGAATGCGCGTGCTCTCAGCTGGCCAAACACAGACCGCAGTGCCCCAACGCAGACTGCTGTCAGGCCATGCGCATGCAATCACGAGCAAGGGCGGCACACAGGTGTGTCCACTGCCCTCCTCGTTCCCCTCACCAGCTGTGCGACTGAGCTGCATGCATACACACTGAGGTGTACACACACTGAGGTGTACACACACTGAGGTGTACACTCACTGAGGTGTACACACACTGAGGTGTACACTCACTGAGGTGTACACACACTGAGGTGTACACACTGAGCTGCATGCATGCACACTGAGGTGTACACACACTCATCCGGCTTTGCATCGCAAATGGCTTCTCTATCCGTCGTTTGATGTAGAGGCTGGGATGCATGCAGAATGAGGCTTGAAGCTTCTCCCTTGCGCTTACAATTCTCATTTCTCCCACACAGTCCCACATTGATTGTTAAAGGCGTTAGTTCTGCTGATACCCTCTGACACAATGGAGATGGAGGTTTCAAAGAACTCCACACGTGCTTACGCACATACTAGCCCCCTAAACCCTTAATTATGTTGCTACCTGCTGTGTGAGCTGCACACAGGCTGAGGTGCCCTCTCTTGTCGCTGTGCGCAGTCCTTCCACTTGCTGCTTCAAATCTCCAGCCTGCAGCGCGTTTGTCCTTGCGTTGTTTGTGCATGTGTATGTGTTAGATATGCGTGTGAGCACACGTAAGTGCTTGTGTGGCTGTGCTCCTTGACCTGTAGGCAACTGAAGACAAATCTGCGGCATTGCATGTGTTACAAACCTCCACTAAATCAGGCCACAAACGCCCAAAAAAGCAAAAATGCATACATACAAGAGCAGACATCATAAGAGTATTCAACAGAGACGCGCATTTGCCTACAAAACCCACACACGTAAACAAGCCGATCCATGCCTCTGTCTATGCCAAGTCCTGCCTATGCCAATCACTCACACACACACACACACACACACACACACACACACACACAAAAGACTAACATGCCTCTGTGTTGTCACGTAGGCACATATTTACACGCAAATACATACGTCAACCAGGGTTGTTCACTTTGGGGTTTGGTCAAAAGTTCGAATTCACGAATTTTCACGCGTTTTAATGAACCCTTAAGATGCCGTTCGCAAGCCATTGAAAGTTCGTCGAACTCTTAGCCCTTTTCTATGAATTTTGGGTCCAAAATTAGTCCTAAATGCAGGAAAGAGCCTTATATGGCCGTCAAACATTTGATATTTTGTGCACTCATTAATTATAATAAATGTAATATATGTAATTATCAAGACAATTTTTTGAACGAGTATGACCGGCGAAATCCTCCATATCGAAATTGCACATCAAACTGCTCAAAAAGTTCGAGGGTTCTAGAACTTTCACTAACTTAATCAAGCCCTTGCTCCTAAAGAAACGAACTGAACAACTCTGACGTCAACACACATACTCAAACACACACACCTGTTGCTCCAGCTGCTCTCGTTCCCTGCCAAACCCTTCCTCCAGTGTGGCAAGTTGTGCTTCTGCTTCGACCAAACGCCACTCCAGCACTGCCACTTCGTGATGCTGGCCCTGGAGGAAATGGGAGGTGGTGTACGTGTCTATCCATGCATGCATGCGTCAGTGTGTGTATATGTGTGTGTTATGTACGTGTATGCGTCGTGTGTTGTTCGTGTTGTGTGTGTTGTGTGTGTGTGTGACATGATTGGCGGCATGCATCACTGGCTCGCCAACAACACAGCAGTCAGCATATTCTACACTGGAATAAGGACATTACAGCTTTCGAAGGCACAACAAATCCCTACCCATGAATTAAATCAAAAAAACTGTGGAGTGCATATGACCCACCCCAGAGCGAGCAGCGGCCAACTCCTTTTGTGCTTTGGCCAGCCCGACCTCCGCACTTGTGCGTCCTGCTACTGCCACTGCAAGCACAGCCTCCATCTCACGCACGTACTCCCGCAAGCCCTAAGCACATGTGTGTGCCATTTTGTGTGTGCATTTTGTGTGTGTGTGTGCGTATGCCTGTGTGTTTGTGTGTGTTTATGCGTAACTGTGTAGTTGTGTGTGTGCAATTGTGTATGCGTGCCTGCATGTCTGTGATGTGTGTACGTGTGTGTATACGTGTGTGAAGTGCGCTTGTGCAAGCCATTGCGTCACAACAGATGCACGCTTACCGCAGCTGGACGCACACCCTTCATATTGCAACAACACACCTGCAAATTCCTCAGACGCATCCAAGGAGTGTAAGGAAACAAAGGGCATTGCGTGGCACAGATTTAAATCCATTTTCATCCATAAACAGCACCCACTCCCACACCCACCTGCTCATCATCTTCCGCTGCCGGAGCTGCTTCCTTCAACGAGTAAGAAGAAGTGAGAACCTCCCCGCTGCTGCTCGCCCTCTCGCCTCTGAGAGAGGAGACACGCCCCCCGCCGCCATGATAACGATCCACATCTGCTACTGCTGCTTTCCTTGCAGCCTCCACCCCTGACACCCCCCCAAACACACCCACTGCTGCGGACCTATCTTTTTCATTCACAGAGTCATGAGACCCTCTTGCCCCGTCTGATGCGCTACTCCTTTTAACCCTAACCTCCCCCACTTCCTCCTCCTCCTCCTCCTCCTCCTCCTCATTGTCATTGTCATCATCGTAAACCTCTTCCCCCTCATTGCCACCGGCACCCTCTTTCTCAGCAGTATCCTTGTTGTTGTTGTTGTTGTTGTTGCGCTGGGAAGCAGCACCCCTCCCGGCTGCTTGATCAGCAGCAGAGGGAGTGATGGGAGAGGCATTCGCTGTGTTTGCCTCCTCTGACTGCTCTAGTGCAGAAGCTAGGGCCTCGCACATGGCCTGCACACACATACAAACACACCAGGCCACATATTCGACACGATCGTCTGTACCAAAGAGCACAAAAGCGTAGCAGGGTCAAATGATGTGTACCCAGTGGAGTCGAATGCCTTCCCTGTGGCCGACACCCACATGCCCTGACGTGCGTGACTCTTCAGCAACTCTGCCCCAACTCCACACACACCACAAGCACCTGTGTTCACCTGTACACAAGCCCAGTCATTCTATTCTGCTACAAACACTCATGCAATGCCCGCAACAAACTCACGCACGAAATCCGCATGCAACTCCGCACGAAATTACGCACAGCCCGCACTCACCTGCTCACGGGCCAGGTCTCCTTGCAGCTCCACCACACGTCCACGCTGCTGGTCCACCTCTACCTGTTCAGCAGGGCAACATAGGTGCACAGACACGCATCGAATCGGAGCAGCAAATACTCAATTGACATGCATCAAATTGGGAATGTTGTTGTTGACTGTTTGCATATTAGGGCACTCCCTGGCTTCTCGGGGGGGGGAAGATTCTTCCTAGAACTCAAGTTCTCCTACTTCTGCTTCGGGAGTCACGCACAGGAAAGCCTGAAAGCCTAAACTACTCACTCCCCTATAGCAACAAGTATGCTGCGCTGCTATTGTGCGCACAGCTATACTTTCCTGACATACACATGTATACTCACACACAAACCCATACAGACATGCACACGCACACACACACTCACACACCCATGCACACACCAGTAGCTCCTCCACTCTTGCTTCTTGATGTGTTAGAGCTTGCTGCAGCTCTGCCGCTTTTGTGCACTGCTGCTCCAGAGCATGCAGCAGAGAGGCTTGAGCAGGCTGGTGCTGCTCCAGGGCGTGCTGCGAGCGTGTATGTGATTGCTGCCTTTGGTGTGTGTACATGTGTGTGTGTGGGTGTGTGTGCAGTGGGTGGTGCACATGAGTGTGCATTTGAGCGTGTGTGGCTGTGTGAAATTGTCGGGTGGGTGCATGATGATGTGTTGAGGTGGGCGATGTTACATGAGCATGTGTTGAGGTGGGCGATGGTACATATGTGCAGAAAGAAAGCATAAAAGAGCAAGATGGTTCGAAGGCCAACACATGCACACACAGCCGAATAGCACGCACACACATTCACTCCATCACATCCGCCACACCTGCAGCTGCGCTACACGTGCACTTTGGCGTGAGAGCTGCTGCCTCAAATCATCCGCGGCTGTGCTCTGCTGCAACATTTCCAGCTGGAGAAGCATCTGAGAGGGAGTATGAGAGTGTGCATGAGAGTTTGTGTGTGTATGTGTACATGCATGCAAGCGTGTGCATTCTGTTACATTGCGTACGGGGCTCAATCGTGCATGTAATACTCAAAAGCACCATTTCTGACACAGTTTAGGTGGACTTTTAAAACCGACCTGTAACTTTTGAGACCAGTCGTGCCGTGCCGTACTGCACCCTTTTAGTAATCATTCCACAAGATTCCAAAGACGCACACTTATACACACTCACTCACTCATACACACTCACTCATACGCACAGACACACCTGCTGTGCTTGGGGCTGCTTGTACTCCAGGCCCTGCTCGTGCGGGCGTGCCTTGCCCCGTATGAACTGCTGTGCTGTTTTGAGCGCGGTTTCCAAGCGCTCGACTCTGCCCTGCTGTACACCAGCGTCCTCTACCAAATGGCTGATCTGTGTTTGCATGAGCACGAGTATGCATGCATGCATGCAAGTGTGGGTGTATGTGTGATTGTGTGGGCGTGATGTGTGTACCGTCCCCTTCGTCACACCACTCCTTGCAAAACATCATCTGAACGGCTAAGTAGGAAAGGAACGCGTCCTGAACACCAAACTTGTTCCACGCTTTATTCTTTGAAATACTACCTACCGGTTGGGATGCCAATATTTTGCCTTGACAGGTAAGGAGGTGTGTTTATGGGTGATGGAGTGGGTGGTTTTAACCAGCGAAAGATGGACCAGAGATGGAGGGGTACCGGGCAAATGGTGTGCGTGCGCAGGTATAGCCCTTTTCCTTCCCATAACCTACACATACCCCTTGTCACCCTTTGTTGATAACAACCACGCACACCTGGTGCCTAAATGATTAGATTTCAATCACTGAATACTCCTTGACCCTACTTACCTGCATCTGAGCCCCCCCAAGCTCTGACTGCCTCTGCTCCAGAAGGGCCCTCAGCTTAGCGCCCTCCTGTTCTGCTCTCGCTCCATGCTCCTGCTGCTGAGCTACCTCTGCCTCCTTTACAGCCTATTTGGAGAGAGGTAAAGCAGGGAGTGCGCGGGGGCATGTGGATTTGTGTGTATGTGTGTGTGTGTGTCCATGCACAAATGAGTCTGTGCGTGTGTAAGTGCGTAGGGCCATGTATGCTTGGAATGTATGCATGCAGTTATGAGTGCTTAAGCAAACACTAGGAGTGCTTAAGCAAACACTTTCTTCTTTATTTTCTTAGTCTTGGTGCTGAGCTATCTCCATCACGCTCTGGCGCAAACTGCCACCTCAAACTACCACCTCAGAGCAGCCTCAACTTCATCCCAAATGCTTCAAGTCACGCACCAGCTCTTGGGCCAGCTCCTCGCAACGCGCCACATGTTGCTCTAAGCTTTCCTCTGCCACCGCCACAGCTTCCTGCAGCTCACCGCACTGCACCTCCTGCAGCTGTGAGCCCTCCACTGTGCTCTGTAGCGTGGCTTGCAGGAACTGCACTCGCTGTTGGAGGTCTGCCACCTGTGTTGTGAGCATGTGTGTAAGCGTGACGAAGATGCTTGTGCTATGCATACACATGTGCTTCTCTGCATGCACGCAGAATTTAAAGCTGCATGTCAGAAAGATCGACCACATTTTCCAGTACAATGGATCATCATACAAAGATATAGAAGCTTCCGTGAGCTACCTTCTCCCCATCACCGTGACACACACACACACACACATGGACACAAAATATCATACCCGGCATGAGCATGCCTACGTTCATGCCCACACTAAAAGCCAACCGCACACCCACACAACCTTGACGTACAATCAATTAGCTCACCTGCTGCACTGCCTGTTGCGCGCGTGCAGCATCCGACGCTTGCTGCTCTGATGTTGCACCCGACTGCTCAGCTTGTGCCGCATGCAGCTCCTGAATGTATACCTGCTGCTCCGCGATTGCTGCTTGCAGCTCCTGGGCAAAGAATGCAATGTAAGATGCAGTTAACGTGCACACCTGCAGCTCTGCTGTCGCTGCTCCCTGACATGTGCCAGTTAAAGAAGGTAGGTTGGAGGTTTGATTCCAATGAATGCATTTTGATGAGGGCCTGGGCACA
>Ga0307963_1000738_pt1:0-5000 | contig 23177 bp, 24 predicted proteins | sample OrgLakmetagen594_FD_201829 | JGI IMG/M metagenome (GOLD analysis project Ga0307963, IMG submission 201829) | Saline water microbial communities from Organic Lake, Antarctica - #594 | ecosystem: Environmental > Aquatic > Non-marine Saline and Alkaline > Saline | place: Antarctica: Organic... | reverse complement strand
GCCGCCCGCTGAATATCCTCCCCATACTGAGCCATTTCCCTCTGCAGGGCTACCCCCTTCTCCTCTGCCGCCTGTGCTACAGCCAATGCTTCTCGCACCCTCCCCTCTCCCTCCCTCTTTGCTTCAAGCAATGCCGCCCTTTCTGCCGCCCTTTCTGCCTCCAGTTGCAGCAGTGCTGCTCCCTCCTTAACACCCGCCTCCTTCTGCAGGGCAGCCACCTCAGCATCGTGCCGAGCCTGCATTTCGGCCACCTGTGCATCACGCTCCATGACCACGGCACACAGCGCATGCACACGTGCAACGCTCTGTGCCGCACACTCCACATGCACAGCCTCCCTCTGAGCCGTCCCCTCTTGACCCATACTTGTGCGCACCTGCGCAAGTGTTTTTATTCAAGTGTTTGCTTGTATGTGCTCCCCACAAGCATGGACTACAGCTGCGTCAACTCTGTACTTCAGCTGCGTCAACTCTGGACTACAGCTGCGTCAACCCTTCTTTTGGCGCACAGCTGCAGCACCAATGCCTGATTGATTGCGCATGTATACAAGTGTTTTTTGTGAAAGTATGTGTTAGTGTTTTGTGCAAAAGTGTGTGTATGTGTGCTGTGTGCGTATGTGTGCATATATGCTGTGTGCGTGTTTGCATGTGTGTGTGCGCTCAATCGTACCTAGCCAATTTACGTACCTCATGCTCATGCACCGCTGCCTGCAGTGCCTGCACCAGAGTGCAATGCTGTGCCAGTAGCTGCTCCTTACTAGCTGCATTGTTCTCTGCCTTCAAAAGCATCTCTCGATTCCTCACGGCCTCCTTTTCTGCCTGGCACAAGAGGTCTTGCTTGCTGGCCGCGTCCTTCCTTGCTGTGGCCAGAAGCTCTTTGTCCTTCTCTGCCGCAATGAGCAGTTCCCTGCTGGCCGCGTGCCTCTCTGACAGTGTCTGTGCCCATGGATAACAAAAAAAATGATTTAATAAGAGCAGGAAACGATGAAAGAAACTAATTTCTAGGAACAAACGCAAGTGATGCTCTTCTTCCGTCTGCAGTTATCGTTTTGCTCTGACCACTGTATGACGTTGTGACCATTGTATGACGTTGTGACCATTGTATGACGTCGTGACCATTGTATGACGTCATGACCATTGTATGACGTTGTAACCATTGTATGACGTCGTGACCATTGTGTATGACGTTGTGACTAAATTGCAGTGGCTAGGTTTTGCACCAAAATGGAGTCACAGGGCTCAAAAGCTGTGCACTCAATCTGCAAAAAACTGCAGTGCATACAGGAAGGAAGCACTACGCACCTTGAAGGAATGAGTGAGCCTAGAACCTACCCTTCTAATGACTAGGGAGTGGCTTGGCACATGCTGCATGTGCAGGTGTCACTGTTTCCAAAACCATGTTTTTAAGACCATCAACACACCCACCTGGTCGTATTTAGCCAGGATTTCCTTGTTTGCACGATCCCTCTCAGAGAGGTCCTGCTCATGCTGCGCAACCAGCTGTGCTTGCGCAGCGTCTTTGCCCAGCAGCAGCATTTTGTTTGCTGCATGCCGTTCGGATAGCACCTGAACACATGAAGATGTGTGAGGGCATGAAACTGCAGTTGAGTTACAAACAACCTTGTTTGTGCGTGATTACGCTCCACACAGTGCTTTGTGCGTATTATGCTGCTGCTCTTCAAACCTACTGAGGAGCTTGGTTTGGGGTGTAGACCACACAAAAAGCATTGTTGTAGCGTTGTTGTAGCATTGTAGTCGCGTTGTTGTAGCATTGTTGTAGCGAGCGTGAGCTGCTCTTTGCAAGAATACATTCAGCTCCTTTTAACGTAGGCGCCGAGATCAAGGAGGAATCCATGGAAAGCAATAGCAATAGCCTTTGCTGTTCAGATTAGTAAATGCAGAAGGTGGCTGTTGCCTGAATTATTAAATGCTCTTGTCGCCAGTGCTTACTAAAAAGAAAGGCCTTTCTAATTTGATGGCCAAAAGTAGCCTACTGTACCGGAAAAAACATTGCCCCTTATCAACAATGTCAGGGGGTGGGCAGTGATCGAAATGGTTGTAAACAATTATTTAGTTTTGAGGGTGTAACGTACTGCTCCTAAGAGCATAGCGAGTTAGTTAATCATTATTTGGTTAGCACGCAATCTGAGATATTACGACTTAAGAAAACTTTAGACCTCAGAAACATTTTGCTTCAAACAGGTTATTTCCAGTTGGAGCCTGCAGGTCTTGGGTAAAAAACTATGTCAAATGCACCTCATGTTATTTGCACTGATTTCAGTTTTGCTAGTCTACATGCCGGGATTCAAAAGGAAATTAAATCTGCTAATGGATATGAGAACAGAGCACTAAGCAGAGCACAGCAAAATATCCTGTAACCTCGCAATTAAGTTGTGTTAATTAGTTGCACCTTACAAAAATTTGGACTTGCAATATGAAGGAGCAGTACTGTATGGCATGAAGTCCTACCCTAAATAAAATTTTGGGGGGATGCTACGTTTGGATCGTGAGATGGCGGTGAATTATTTACAAGGACTCATCACAACTGCTAAAAAACTAGGTCCTCACAACTGCCCAGACTAAACGGAAAAAGGCAGAAATTTTTTGGAAATTTTAATTTCAAACTGAGAAGGAAGAGCAGTTGCGAGGATCAAGGATGTGAAAAGATGGAGGAACTTGAGAGGAACACAGACAAAAAGCAAGAGTGATAAGAGCAATATCACTTTGCTTCACTCCAAGAAATGGAGTTCAAGTTTTACACAGTAAACTTAGCAGCTTAAATGTCAAAATCTTTTGGGGGGGTAAAGCACGGCAAATAGACACACAGATAGAAGAGAGGGATCGGCATCAGTGCTGCAAACGTGCATCTTCCTCCTTGAATGCAAATTGCTTATTGCTTGTTTCCAGGCACCCACCTGTTCATACTGGGCCAGCACTTCTTGGCAAGCAGCATCCTTCTCTGCCAGAGCCTCCTCATGCTGAGCAACCAGTTGAGTATACGCAGCATCCTTCTCTGCCAGAGCCTCCTCATGCTGAGCAACCAGTTGAGCATACGCAGCATCCTTGCCATCATCCACAGTACGCTGCAGCAGCAGCAGCTGCTCCCTGGCAGCCTCTTGCTTCTCCAGTATACGCTGCAGATCTGCTGTTTGGGCAGCATAGCCTGCCACTGCTGCTTGCAAGTCCTGTGTGCATACGATTGTGTGTGTTCAAGAATGTGTGCACACAGCAGAATGGAGTATGGATGCAACACATGGTGCACTCCTTCTCACATCTTTCCTCGCTGCAGCGCAACACTCTACACCTTGTGCCACCAACATTGCATAAGCAATTTTCGCGCAAGTACCACTTTCACCTCGGCATCTGACTTGGCTGCGTGTGCTGCCCTTGCAGCTGCCTCTCTCTCCCTGCCATATTTCTGCAAGGCCTCTTCATTTGCCTGCCGCTCGCGCAGGGCTGCATTTGACGCCTGCACACGTGCCAACGTCCATCACAAGCACTTTTGATATTATACACACACATGCTGGCATGTCTGTCATTTGCAATTGTCAGGTTTGAATACTATTTGGGCAGGACAAACATCTGCGACCATATTGGAAAAAAGGAAAGACGAATACCGTCACAAAAATTTGTGCTGCCGGTCGTTTTGGTTAAGGGTGAGTGTTCATTTAAGTTCTTAGGTTTACAAGCCAGGGCACAAAAGGTAAACACATTAGAACAATTTTGCAAGGGTGCCTAGTCAGTTTGACCTTTATGGGGCTTGTTATGTGAACAGGACTGGGTTGGAGTATATTTTGAGACTACTGGCAGAGACACACGTATTATGGGAAATTGTAAAAAGCATGTGTAGCCAAGTCAGCTATTCCTCATGACAGGGGATGCCCCCATGCTTATCCCCCTCCCTTCCTGGCCAAACAGTGCCAACACCCATGAACTAGCTAGCCATTTCTCCCCAGCCACTTCAGCGTCTGGGGACCTAACAGTAATGTTAGATGAGGAGCTTATCCCTTACATGCCTGGAAGAGGAGGGCAACAATACCCAGTGGGTGGCGCGCAATCTGAAGTTTCAGGAACGTCACAGTGCAAAAACAGAGGTCATTAATCGCACTGCACGGATTTGTTGCGTGCTTCAGGTTTAAACATCTTTAAAAATTCTGCCCGCAATTCTTAGGTGTGAAATTGCGAACAGGAAGTGGGGCTGAAAAAGCACTGGCTGAAATTGCTAAGTGGGTGCAAATTAGGCACCCGACCCAACACAGCACCCAAGGATGCCAAATATCCAGCCCCCCAATCGGATACGAAAACAATCCTGCTGCGTTTGAATGAGATACAGGAGCTTCAAATTTTGACGGAAAGCTTGAGGATGACCTGCCTGCTGCTCTTCTGTGCCGTATTCGAGTCCCTTTTTGCAAATGTGACTCCATGCGATCACTAGACACACCTGTGAGCGCGCTGCCCTTTCCTCCTCCACTTCCCTCTGAGCCGCGTCCCAAGCCTCCTCCTGCACTGCAGCTGCACGCAAAGCTTCCTGCTTTGCCGTTCGTTCTGTCTGCAACTCTGCCTGCACTTGGGCCCTTCCCTCCACGGCAGCCCCCAGCTCCACATCAACCTGGAGGGAGAACGGTGCGTCGGCACGTGTGTTAAAGCGTACAAAGTGTCTGTCGTGTGCAAGTGAATGTAGGCATAAAGAGTGCTGTGACAAGGTACACTGAAAGCACACATAATTATGTGGTGCAATGTCATCACGTACCCACATACAAATACCCACATACACATACACACATACACACATACACACATACACCTAAACACTCCTTCCACAACAAACTGCCCACACCCACACTCACACCCACACCCACACCCTCGCCCTCACCCACACCCACACCCACCTGTGAAAGGCGCTGCATCAGGCGCTTGCTGGCGTCCTTTTCATTGGCGAGCTCAACCAAAGTGGCGTCCAAAGATGACTGCAGTTCTTTTGCAATGTCTCCCCTGCACACAGC
>Ga0307963_1000731_pt1 | contig 23277 bp, 22 predicted proteins | sample OrgLakmetagen594_FD_201829 | JGI IMG/M metagenome (GOLD analysis project Ga0307963, IMG submission 201829) | Saline water microbial communities from Organic Lake, Antarctica - #594 | ecosystem: Environmental > Aquatic > Non-marine Saline and Alkaline > Saline | place: Antarctica: Organic Lake... | reverse complement strand
AGCTCAATCCCAGTCGACTGGCACCCTTGTCGGGTGATTTCATCATAGGGAGGGGTGTGTGGGTGCCTGGTCATAGGAATGCCCCCAAGTAGGCCGTGGGGGTGTGTTCAGGCCAATTTCCAGTAGTTCATTCCAAGCTTGCAGTTCACGTATTGCACTATACAGAAGTTGCATGAATGAAGTGAAAAAGTGCTTTGGCAAAGGTTTTGGCTGGATTTGTGCACTAAATAGGTGGTCAGTGCAAGAGCGTGCACACATCAGTTTTTGCCTATAACCTATAATTCTTCAGTAAAATGAGTTATTTGGCAAATACTTTGTGCAGGCAGATAGCTGCTTTAATTATGAGCTGATTGACACCCTTTCTAAAAGTGTGGGGGTCAAGAAGGGGGGTTTGGGGGTTGGGTGGTCGTTTTGAACCAAAGGCCCAAAATTTACACGTGACTGTCAGGAAAATGTTTTTAACAGGCTCCTGTTGGTTTTTCTGCCTGCGTATTAATATTTTCACCTACTTCTGCATACTCCTAAATCCTCATGACAGGATGCAAGTTTCAATTCCCAAAAACAAGAAAGTGAACCAGCTGTTCAAATACGCTCAAGAGGAAGTTAGTTGAATGCTAATGCAATGCGGACGCGGTGCAAAAGCTGCTGCCATGCAGATGAAAGGGCATTGCAGAGACAACTATGATCGCTTCCTTCTACTTGATATTGTACACAACTTGAAGTTCAATTTTGGTGTGATGATCTGTGGACCTAACTTATTTTCATCGTACAATGCTAGCACACACGCGTATGCAAGGTGTTGCCTGCACACACAAATTCTCATGCAGACAATAACACATACCTTGACAGGTCCCAGCAGCACAATGTACCAGTGATCAGTGCAGAGCATGTCGTGGATGGGCATGATGTCCAAGCCCTGCGTGTAGGCACGCAAAAGTGAGTCACGTGTTGCACAGTTGTTGTAGCCATATGCGTTGCAGTATCAAGGAATGGGAGCAAGGCGTTGAAACAAGTAAACACAGGTGTCCAAATCTTGCGAAACACACAGCTTGTTGGCCTCGGTGGGTGTGAATTTATGCTTCTGAGTCATTGAACAGTGTAATGTATTGAAAAATTGGGTAAAACATGAAAACCCTGCACACATGTGTTACCATTTGAGCAATGCATCTAAGCCCTGCATTCACATAATTCTGTTTGGGCATGGCATTAAGCTATGCACACAGGAACACCCGTACGGGCATGAATTCAAGCCGTGCTCACAGATTCTAACACTGCCCCTCAGACGTTGCGTGTAAGCTTTAGGGGCTACAAAAAGGAAATGATAGCAATAAAGGGCACTTTCTGCAGCAAGAGCGAGACAAGAAACGAGTGGTCTGACCCGTTTAGGCTCCATATGCAGCAGGTATTACTTTTGCAGGCATAAAAATAAAGAAAGCATCCACACATGTTTTAGGCTCTGCACACTGGCGAGCCGCACGGCAAAAAGATGCATGCCATCAATGTTTGTTATTTTGGTTTTGTTCTTGTTAATTGTTGATTAAAAAGCTTCCTTCAGTCCTCAACATGAGTGCGGAGTGCTGTACGTGCCCGCACATTACTATACCATGCACTCATCCTGCATATCTTTGTTCGTGCTTGCTCGCACCTGGAGGGACTGCTTTGACTTTACGGCCAAATGACCGGCCTCATCAAACTCGTAGAACTCAATTTCACTACCAGCTATGGACACCTGCACAGTGAGTAAGTGTATGTATGTGAGTATGTGTGTGTGATGCTCATCAAACTTTCTGCCAGCAACAAGCACCTGCAGAGCGCACACCTGTGTGCATGCATTGTTGCCGGCTATACCGTCAGCAATCGTTTTTAAAGTATTTGCCAACTACATAAACAACAACGCCAGCAATGGACACATGGGCACAGTTAGTACAGCACGCTCCATACAAGTGTTTAAGCCATAAATGCAACGAGTAGACGCACAACCCCATTCCCTTATACCTTATACCCTCCCACACGTGCAAGCGCTTGCACAATTGCGCAACTTAGTACCAAAGCACAAGCAGTCGTACACCCGCCAGGCTCATGCACACACATCACCTGGTTACCTTGGACAGCAATTGCTTTAAACCATCGTGCAGATATGCGAATCCGCACGCACACACGGACACAAAAAATAAAAGGTATGCGCACACATGCGCAAAAATACCTGGGTTCCAAGGCACACGTATCTACGCGAGCCACCCTGTCCTTCACACATGCACACACACACACACACACACACACACACACACACACACACACACACACGCACGCAGGCATGCAGGCACATACATTGACACACATAAACACAAAGCGCAAAATCTCCCGGAATTCAAAGCACACATGTCTGCGAGAGTACGAGAGCCATCCTGCTCTCATACATACATACATAAATACACACAAACGCACCAAATTACCTGAGTTCCAAAGCACACGCATCTGCGAGAGCCATCTTGCTCCCGCACAACACGGTAGTGGCCAGCCAGGCGTTGTCCGATCTGGCCCCCCATGTCGTCCTCCCCAATCGTGCCCAGGGTGCGGGGGTCCAGCTCATAGGGGCGGCCCACCTTTGCGAATGTACGCACATGTAAGTAGCATTGTCAACAGTTAACAATTGACACAACACAGTGACACAGGTTGCCCACCCTCACAAACGCCTTTTCACATTCGCACCCCCTCACATACACAAACACACGTCAACACACAGGCCCCCTGTAACACATATACAAGCACACGTACACACACACGTCCCCTCACATACACACCTAATCACATAAGTATACACAAACACACCCTCGCACACACACCCTCGCACATTCAAACACACCTCCCACAATGCCCACAGCTTCTCTGCCCAGCACAGCAGACCCGTGTTGGCCACATTTTTGAAGGACAGGTCAAGGGGGTTAAACAAGGAGGAGCCATCTGCTGAGCCACGTGTGAAGGCATTGCGATACAGCGGTCGGCCTGCTGCCTATGTATATGTGTGTGTGCGTGTGCGTGTATGTGCGTTTGTATGTGCGTGTGTGTACGTACGTGTGTGTCTGTAACCATCCCATGAGACTCATGTGAATCATCGCAAAACAGCAGTCGGCCCACTGCCTACACATGTGTGTGAGCACGGCTGTAAATTTGTGTATAATTTACAGTGAGCATTTGAGTTGCGCGTGAAATAAGAAATGTAGCGACCAGTATATGCGTGCGTGCCAGTGTGAAAGACAAGTACGAGCTTTGTAAAAATGAGAAATTTCTACATTTTATGTCTAGAGTAGTACCCTAATGTGAACCTCACGTACTTTTTTGCTTTGTGTTTGCTATGGGTAGAAGCACTGTTACCCTCAACCTTTTAATCTTCACACTCAAGGGTTTCTGTGTGTGCCTCTCATAAGCATGTGCGCTTACATGCGTGGTTGGATATTATTCTTCAGGCTAGTCAACATAAATAGCCACTCATAGTATACACACAAGCTCACACTCATACACACGTACCTGCTCAGCCAAGAAGCCCTTTGTGCGCACATATTTGTTCTTGAAGCGAGGCATCCTTCCTGCCCCAGGGAATGCAAGGGATAGCACACAGCCATCTCCATCTAGGTGGTGTCGTTGGTAGCGGTCACTGCAAACCTGTGTGTGTGTGCGCGCGTGTGTGTTGTGTACAATGTGTGTGATTAATGATGAGCAACTGGAGCGTTTGTTCCTCTGTTGCTTGTTGTCTGCATGGCATGTAGTCAACCACCAAACGTTCTTTTCCTTGACTGCACTCCTTGTTTTTCCTTTTGTGTTACCTGCAAGCCTGGGCCGTTCCGTAGGTATGTGCCCACAAGCTCTTTGGGGATCTCTCCGGATACCTGCACACAGCCATGGTACATCTTTGGCATGATCTTCAGTAAGAACCCAGAAGTGCTCGTCTCCCCTCTATCCATTGTTGCAGCATGTGAGGAGGACGCAACACACGCAGGGTCGCTCACCGCATCTGCCTCAACCCAGTAGTCAAACTCCAGTGGCTGCGTCTTGAACATGGTCACCACGTCTCGCAGCATGGCAGCTGCAAGTAGTCAATGCCAGGGCTTAGTCAGCGTGTGAAGGACTTTAAAGTTGGCATGTAAATGCCAGACAGGTGTGGCCAGTCACAAATAGGTGCTTAAAAGGGCTCTTGTGCGAGCCTTGTGGAAGTGCTTAAGATTTCTAGCACTCTCACGCACATGTTACACGAATGGGGGCCTCTGTCTGTGATCCACGTCCTGAAGTACTGGGCTCTTCCTCTCCTCCTCTCCCATTTTCCCCTATTTCCCCTTCTGTAGAGCTCTGAGCTACGGCAAACGCTGGCTTGTTGCTCCGAACCTTCTTGCTAGTGCTTGCGTGGTGAAGAGGTGATATACGTGTGTGGCTTATGTGTAGATTTGAAAGGGAAGAGGCCTGGGATGATGGATGGCTGCAGCCTGCGTCTCGAAGCAAGGCACTTCTCATGTTTACCGGTTTAACTTTTTTTGATAATTACCACATATTAAATCAATAATTTATTGATAATTGTATATACCTATGTTAAATAATGATTCTGCAGCAAGAACTCTGTTCACAAGCAGTATTGCCCCGTGGGAGAAGGAAACACAGCAGTGCCACAGCTCAAAGGCACAATTATGTAGCCCAAGTTCAGCCAGTTCAAGTATCTCCACCAGATATTACAGTCCACCACGTGAGTGGAGTGTGCCAGCAAAACACACGCACAAACACACACGCACACACAAACACACACACACAAACACACACAAACACACACACACAAACACACACAGACACACACACACAGACACACACACGCACACACAAACACACACACGCACACACACAGACATACACACACACACACTCACACACACACAGACATACACACACACAAACACACACAGACACACACAAGCACACACACACACACAATGCATGCACAGCTTAATGACTTGAAGCGTTCTAGCGGCAAAGATCTGCTCATTCCTCAATCAGCTGCTTTGTTCCCTCCTGGATTTCGGGGCTACTATGATGTGCAGCAGCAGCGGCAGCAGCAACAGCTCCTTAGTCCTGGTACTTTACAAGGCGTTCCTGCCTCCGTTGAAGGTCAGTGTGCATGCGAACACTCATATGAACTTGACACATAGAAAGCACGTACACACACGCACACACAACAAGCTCGCAAAATCTTGCTTCCAGGTTCCACAGCAGTCAACCGTGGCACTATCACCAGTCAGAGTACGATTGGATTGCTGCCAAAGAGTGCGCCATCTCCGAATGCCAACCCTACTCAGGAGCAGTCTTATGTTCAAGCGCTGCAGGCAGAGGTTTGTCCTACAAATCAACACAATCGATTGACATTACGGCGCTAGGTACTTTGTTTTTGCTGTACCGGTAGTTGCTACTTTGTGGGTGTTCCAAGTTGTTACGGTTGATATAGTCTGCCAACTATGGTAGAGAGAAGTTGAGGAGTTTTTATTGTGTTCCGTTTGCTAACCCTGTTCAATGGACCAAGTTGACAGCAGTGTGCTGCTGCTAGCAGTGTTTCAATGGGCACTAATCTGAACAGCATCAACGGACGTTACCATTGCCAGCTTTTCAAAAATGCAAAGCATGTGCCTGACTCCTTCAAACCCACCACTTGCGCAGTTACAAGCTGCGGAGCAATCGCATCTGTCGTCACGGCCCTCCCACTCTGAAGTGATTGAGTCGTGGGCCCTGCAGCAGCTGGGGCATGCAGGTGGGAGACTGGTGCTTCCTATCTGGTAGTATAAGGTGTAAGGTGCTTTTGAGTTGCTACAACTTAACTATTTTGAGGCAGGGCGCTGTGCTGGGGGTCTGTGTTTAATAAGCTGTTAGTAAGGCATGTTTCAAATACTCCAATGAGGCTGGATGGCGCCGGTTGGTGATAAAAAGAGGCACTCATAGCTATGCAGAGGTAGGGGGTGCTGTGCAGGTGGGTGGCCTGCAAGTTGTGCAGCTGTTTTGACAATGCACTTTTCCTGCATGCAAACCGAGTGTAGGTGGACTGCCATTCCTTTTTTGTGGGGCAGTTAACGTATGACTGGACTGAACGTGTATACTTGAAAGTAAATGTATGACTGGACGTATGACTGGACGTAGACTGGAAGCTAAAGCCAGAATAGGAGCAATGAGCTTTGTGTAATTTCCTTTAATCTGGTGACGGCTCACAGAGCAACAATTCATTGCACATGTAACGATACATATACATATAGACATATAGGAATACAATTCCTAGTCTTACATCTCGAGTATGCTTTTTACAACGCGCTGCTACGTCACACAACGCAATGGGAGCCGCATGCTCGACTGTAGATGTCCTAGCGGTTTCGCCACTGCTTTAAAACACTGAGCCACGAAGCCGGCTGTCCATTCGCAACATTGATCAAACATGAAGCAGCGTCGACCCAGGAATGGCCTCATCAATCAATCAATGTAATACGCCAGCTACACAACAATGATCGATGCCACATCCTTGTTGCCGTGCTCCACACTGCCTGCGTAAACTCTTCTGTTGCGCTCTCTTGCCATGAGCAGACCACTGGAAGGCCGTGGATGCCTTGCTCCGGGCCCTCAGACATGTTCAGAGCACCTTTGCGACACCCATGCGGGCAACAAAGCCGCCGCGTGGCTCTCTACCAGCAGCAGCAGCAGCAGCAGCAGCTCAAGCATCAGGCGATCTTACAGCAGCAGCAGCAGCAGCAGCAGCAGCAGCAGCAGCAGCAGCAGTTCAAGAAGCAGCAGCTGTTGGCTGGCACCCTGCACAGGCTCAGCAGCCCACGATTGATTTGGCATCTCGCGCGTCCCAGGCACCTCCTGTTGCAAGCTGGCACCTGCGGCAGCCTAGTATGGCTGTGCTGGAGTGTGTGGTGCTGAGGCTGCTAGACCTCGGAGTGGATGTGCAGGTGATGCTTGCGATGCATGCCCGGCAGGTTGTGGGTTAGGAGGCAGGACAGGTTTGGCCAATGTTGCTAGAATGTCAAAATTCTCGCAGGTGGTGTTTGTAATGTCTCGCCAGGTGGTGTTTGTGATGGATGCCCAGCAGATTGTGGGGTAGGAGGCAGGCTGGGTGTAGCCAGAATTGCTAAATGGTCTTCCTTGCAACAAAAGACTTCCTTGCAACAAAAGACTGTGCACGCTGGAACATTTGCTGTGTTTGTGCGATTATGGTCAACCTCAGAGGTAGGCTACAGCTAATGAAGGGATCATAAGGTGCAGGCTTTGGTTCAATCCAATACTCATTCCGCACACGTTTTTTGTCGTTGCTAAGTCGTTTGCTGTGCCTGAGATATACATTGCAGAAACATGCCAAATGCCTCATTTGTTTTGGTTAGTTCCTGACAGTTTGCTAGCGCAGGATTTAAAGATTGGAGGTCACAGGAAAAAAACTGTGTGGCCTCTTTGGGCCATAACATTTTCCTTGGGTCAAGGGACTGACCCCTCAAAATGACCTTCGTAACAGGGCTCAGCAGAGCATAAAGCGTGGGAGGCCTTCGGGAAGAGGCTGTGTGGCCTCTTTGGGTCAAGGTGCCAGCAGCAGCATTCTGCTCCCGGCAGAACTGCTGGTGGTGTGGGGCAGGCAGCGCGGGTTATGGACGCAATGACACAGCTTGGCCCAGCTTTCTATAGCAGGCGCGTGTTTGTAAATGCCAATGCGTGTGAGGGTGTTTGTTTATGAATGAGGAGTTGCTTTTGCGGGCATGTTTTTTTCTATTTGGTGCATGCACAAGTATGTGAGATTGGGGGCGACAGACGTTTAGCACCCAAAACTGGAAATGCCAGTTCCAGCTTGTCATATTGTGTACGTATGGAAAATGGTTGGGTGCGCTGACGGTGCCGAACAGGGATGAAAAGGGACATCCCACATCCGTGCTTAATTTGGTCCTGGCTGTCTGTAAGGATAGGCGCAGAGATTGTAGCCGTGATGACGATCCTGGTGTTTAAAAATATCTGTGATTTGCAATGCATGGAGGTTGAGTACATAAATACCAAGGAGTATACAGCCCTTGCAGCAGCAAAACTTATTTCAAAAGCTTGGATGCTGCATGCCAAGGTTCAAAGCACACACTACCTTTTTCATACCTCTATATTTGAAAACACCCTTGTACTTCATCAACCTTATCCGTTATGGTGCCAGTGCGGGCGGATGGGTTAGTCATGCTTTGACTTTGTGATGAATCATGCTGTGATGCCTTGATACAGATATGCTTGTACACTTATCAAATGTGACATCCTGTGTCCAGAAGTCTGTTTCTATTAATCTTGTTGCTGCCTCTATGCACATACCTTCCGTATGTACTTTTGCCATTCTCATAAATTAACTTTGCACGAATTACCAAGTCCCCAATCCCATGTGCGTGTCTCATTTTGACCAAATCGTGCAAGGTGATGTGCAAGGCACTCACAGCCTCGACATCATCGTGATCGCAGGCCTTACTTTGACCAGGCCGTTCTTGCTGCTGTGCAAAACACTTCCGAGGGACACTCTCTCCCAACTCCAAATTTGCTGCCTGAGTTGTTGTCCGTGTGTGCCGAGTGCAAGCACAAGCTGAAACCGTCCGAGCTGGATACCTTGGTGAGTGCTGGATCTTGCATGCGTGTGTGTCTGTGTGTCTGTGTGTCTGTGCATTCGTCTTTGCATGCGCATATGCTTTGGGTGCAAGCACAAGCTAAGGGAATGCCTGCAAATCAAAAAACACAAGTGGGCTTACAATGGATATATGCATTCAAAAAAGCACAGACACGTCAGCAGGCGCACTTTCCTCTTTCCTCTCCTGCACCTATTCCTTTTACCTATATTAATTAACAGGGGGCTGGCGGAATAATGTTTCCATAGGTGTTCCTCATTTCAAATACATTGATACAAGATAACATGACTTGACTGTTGATAACATTTTGACTGAAATGGACGACCCTGCTGGCCTGGAGACGAGTGTGTAGCCAAGATATTTGGCACAGACTGTACACGTAGAGCTATTACTCCCCAACTAGAGCTCATTTCATCCCCAAAACGCCGCCAACAAATAAGGCTTTATGTCACAATACAATAGGGGATGTTGACATCTAGGTTTGGAGGGGGTCAGACTTTGCCATTCTGCGACCCCTTTTTGCTGATTTTCTGTGAGATTGATGGCAGTCGATATCTCACCGGCCACTGAGCCTAATAAACTTAATATTGGTACAAAGAGCATCGCTGAATGGAAACCCCAAAGCACAAACAGTCACTCAGTTTGGTGCTGGGTGATCTGTTATGAAAAATTGGCAGCAAAAAGTAGGGTGCACACTAAGCAAATAAGACACAGCCCCACGAGTCGCACTTCCAAGCTATTTCAAGCATAAAAGCTATGTGGATGGCAGCAAAGCGTCATTGTTTAGCCTGAAAGCTCAAATTACGGGGCCCACACACTGGAAACATTTGAATAGCATACCCATTCCTGGCCTCTGTCAGCTCCTTCTGATGTGTTTTACAGAAAAGGGTACAGTTGAGGTGCCTCCTTACTTCAAGAGGCACACAACAGTGCAATTCCTTCTGCTTGATATCCCTTCTTTAGTGTGCACTTGCCTTTGCAGGTATCCAGCAGTGCTCTTCTTCTTTGAGCCTTGCACTCCGTGCATAGTTCTCAGCATGCACACTCACGCGCACACATGCGCACTCACACTCTCACATAAAACCCCTACACCTATACACACACACATACACACACATATAAATACACACTCACGTAGCAACCCCTTTCCTGCACCCCACCTCTAGGTGCGTGCAGCCCTCCCCCTCCTCCCTCACATGGATGCCCCCGCACTCGTGCGTTTCCTATGGGCCTGCTCCAAATACCACCTAGATGTGGGTGGCCTTTGTGTGCGTGCCCCTATAAGCACCTTTGCGTCAGCAACAGAGCAGCAGGCTAAGGAGAAGCAGCTTGGGGAGAGTAGCAGCGCTGTAGCCACACATGCCAATGGATCCGCCACTGGCACTCTCAGCGGTGGCTCCTTATCCGTGCCTTCAGCTGCACACATCGCCAGCAGCAGCAACAGCAGTCCTTCGAGTCAAGCTGTTGCAGCAGCGAAGAGCTCCTTGAGCTCTGCTGCTGATGCACATCCTGACCCCTCACAAGGCAGCGACGCAGGAGACATGAGTACTAGAGGCAACTCTGGAGAAAATGCCCACACCATCTCCGCCACCACGACCACCACCACCACTCTGCTCAGCTACACCCTCACACGCCTTCACCACCTCCGCTTCCAGGTAGCACCTCTCCGCCTTTCCTTCCACGTTTAAGATGCTGTGCACCATTAGCACCATCAATCTGCTTATTGTTTCTGCTGTTAGCACCTCCCCGCCCTTCCTTCCACGTTTAAGATGCCTGCACCATCAATGGCCTCTGCTTGTTGTTCCTGCTGTTAGCACACGCGTGGTCAGTGCCGCCCATGTCAACCTCCACTTCTTTGTCGCAGTAGTGCTCCTAAAAAGCGCACCACCAACTGTACACCTGTCCAGAGAAATCTAGTGTAGTGGCACTATTATCTTCACGACGCCACACTGAAAGTACTGCAGACCCCTCTCCCCACTCCAGTACCTCATTCTCTCCCCCCTCGCGGTACGCAACAGATCGGTAACTCTTAACCCACTACTCCCTTCATAGTGCCGTCACTTGTGTGGCTGACATCAACAACATATTTCACACCACACCTCCAGCACCTTAACCCCTCCCTGGCCGCCCAGCTGCTCACAACCCTGGCAGCTTGTGGTGCACAGCCAGACGTGGACCTCATGGACCAGTGCCTCATGTCTCTCCTTACACGGGTGAGTAGCTTAATTGCTTAATTGTATTAGGTGCTACAAGACCAAAGGACGTCAGCCTGGTGTCTTCTTATGCATGCATGGGCAAAGCTTGTGCAAAAGACGTGAAACTGAATGCAATTGATGGTGAGGCTGCTTTGTGTGGCTTACAATAACAGATCATCACGGCCGAGCGCCTCATGTGTCTGCTGATAGCGCTATGACCATAATGTTTCTAAGATTGATACTCTAGATGTAGGATACAAGTGAAATGGATGTGTACCCTGTGCTTCTGCTGGTGCAGGTTGGCAGCGTCAGAAGCAGTGTTAGGTGCAGGTGTAAATTGGGATGAGTGTCCTGTGTCTCTACAAATGCAAGTGCTTAGCAGGAACATAAGGCATCTAGTTCTATTGCACCTGCATCTGATGCTGCTGAAGTCAACAACCTACGCCAGCTTAGTGCATGAATGCAGTTGTGCGATACACAAACGCGTTGCACTTCTTTTAGCGCAAATGACAACTTATTTGCCCTGAATTTGTGTCTCATGCATCGAAACCCTTTCTTGATTTTCACTTGCTGGTGTGATTTTTGTTGCAAATCTGCACGCAAGATGACCATACCCACGCAATTTGGTCTGTGAATGCTAACAAACAGATTGATGGGGCTGTACATCAGCCAAGTAGTGCCACGTCTCTGTCGAAGCTGCCCCCTGCCCTCTCTTGTGCTTGCGCAAGTACATACAGACACATTCGCGCATACATACTTACACTCACCCTCTTCAGTACTTCGTACTCTCTGCTAACGTATACCTGCATCTAGCTCCCTGTCGTCTTGTGTGCTTGGATGCACAAACACAGATATACGCTTACACACTCACATGCACGATCTGCACCAACATTACCTCCTCCTCTCTACCGATCCTGAATGTTCCTTTCCCCACAATCCTTCAACCTCGAAGTAAGCCAGACTGCAAGGTTTCCCAATCCTATCAAAAGCACTCTCGACTACACCTTTACAATTTGGAACGCCTACGCTGGCATTGACAACACATCCAGTGTGGTAATGAAATTTAGTCCCTCACCTATACTAGCTCTTCCCCTTTTCATACACTTCCAGGGCAAAGGCAGCAAGCCATCACCATCAAAGCGAGGTCCTTTGAGACTAGGGCATACGTTCAAAAGCCCCAGAGCTTCAGGCGTGCTGCGTCTGCTGTACGCACTGAGCAGGTCAGTAAGCTGAGGCAAAACGTTTTGATCACACGGTCCAGAAGAAGCAACATAGTTTTGTTGCCGGCGATCAATCACTGCTTCTCCTGCACCTAACCTTTAATTTTGGTCTGCGACAGGGGCCTGATCCTACACACCCTTTTTTGCAAGACTCGGACACTACTCTGGCCATCATCATCTGCATCTGCTGCAGTACATAAATATGTGAATGACTAAGCCCTGTTTGCTTGGCTGTGCGTACCAGCTCTAAGATACAGTCAGCTATTAATCTGATTGTCTGTATCTTGGGCCGTGTTTGAGTGTACCTTTTTGCAGGATTTGTATGTACAACAGTCGCATGTTACGCCCTATATGTGCTACCCTGCAGGCTGGGCTACCAACCGCCAGAGGAAGTGAGCCAGGCCATACTCAGCACCGTGGAGCATGGCATGACGCCCATCTCTCCACCTCAAAAACTGGAGAAGCAGCTGCAGCAGCAGCAGCAGCAGAGTGGTTCTGATCAGAAGCACACTGCACAGCAGGCTCGCAGTGGGGCTCACAATGTTCAGCCACAGCACCAACAGCCACAGACTCCGGACACACCGCAAGCCCCGCCACATCACCCCATACCTCCCAGTGAGCTGGGTAAGGCTGCCAAATGGCTGGCCAACCTACAGGTGCGAGAATGTATATTAGAGCTTTCAACCTGAACTGACAATTTATAGTAATACAAGCAAGGAGGTTGTTGCACTGTCGCGACTCAGTGCCCGTGTGCCATTTTGCGCGGCTGCCCGACTGCATTGCTGGTGCAGAGGCGACACGCAGATAGCATTTGGGCCAGATATAAAGCGACTGGGCAGTGCTGGCCGCAGGAAGCCGGTTGAAAATGGTGGAGTGAGCTCAGCAAAAGGGCTGATGCTCCCTCTTTCTCGCCCTCCTCCCTTGCTTGTGCAGATCACTGCAAGCACCGGGTAGAGCCAATTAGATGGCTGTTTTTCCTTGTTTCCTTACCCAATTTCCCCCTGTTCAGGTCCTGTCCCTGATTCCTTGCCCTCCTTGCCTGTTCAGATTCCTGCTAGCACCAAGTGGTGCCAGCTGGCATTGGATGCTCTGCTCTCTGCACCTGGGGGTGAGTGGCACACACGCTGCACTGGTCGTGCAGCAAATGTTGTCAGAGGTGGACAGCCTGCTAGATTTGGTGTACCCTTTGTGTTTCTCCAGTTTGGTCCTTCCTGCTGCCAAGCATAGCAAATAGGGCAGATGGCTTAGATGGCACTGAGTCTGTTGGTGTGCAACTGCACTTCTTGCTTGTGTATGTGGGTATGTGTGTTTGTACCGCACAGCATGTGCGTGTATGCAGCACTTCCAAACATGTAGTCATGCTGATTTCACGGCTCTAACACCTGAATGCAATTGCTGAGAGGTGACTTTGACGCTTGCTAGCCCCTGGACAGTGAGTAAAACAGCATTTGTCTGTATGCCATCACATTGTTGCATTGTTGCCATATCCAACCATTTCATGTAATATGCATATAACCCACTTAACCCTGACCTTCATATGATCCAGCATCTATCAACCTAGGAGTCTCTTGTGAAAAATGCAACGTCTGTGCCTAAAACCTAAATCATTCTTTTGCACCTACAACATCTTGCGGCTTCTTTGTCATTGGCGTTTTCTCGTCTTGTTGTGCAGGCCCCTCTTAGCTCTTACACGTCACCTACCAAGTGCCTTACCAGACCTATTAGCAGCGGCCTTGAAAGAAGTGTTTGATGAGAGTTAGACTCAGACGGTCCAAACACTACCGTTTCACTCTAAGTCAAAGCAACATGCATACGTACACATGTATGTTTTCCCACAGCGCATGCAGGTCTTCCCCTAGTCTTGTTGGCTTCCAGCTGCTGGTGCCTAGGCTTTGATGCTTCCTTTCTGGCTTCGATGCTGTAATCATTCCTGCTTATGTTGGTCAACGTGAAATAGCGCGTACCTGTTATACTATAGAGCACCTGTTATACTATAGAGCACCTGTTATATACCTGTTATACCTGTTATTCGTAGAGTACACATTTGCGTTCGCAAGCCCCCCCTGTCTACTCCTGTCAACTGATGGGTGTCTTACGGGCTGGTTCATGGCTTTGAGGTTGTGGATGTTTCCATTTTTTGTGTTTGCTAAACTCTTGAGGGGTCTTAAGTTGCAGGCGCAACAAACACAACACACACTTGGACACAACACGTGCACACAGGACCCCCCTTATCCTCTGCTTGTCAACTGCTGGGAGCCCTGCCTGACCTCATTGGTGTAGAAAACAGGGTCCTGAAGCTATGGGTCAACAACAACCAGCCTGCATTGGAACAGGTCAGCTGAGAATGAGCAGCTCGTAGTGGATAAGGCTCAATGTTTGTCAAGCAGATTATCAAAGCAAGTGCCAAAAGGTGTGTATGCGTGTGTGCCCACCTGCTTTAGGGATGCTCCTCAGCAGATTGGCCTCTCGTCTCACACACATTCCTTAGTTGAGGAGCAAAAGGACAATGTCTCTCACACACACTCCTTTCCTCTCTCACTCACGTTTCTTCTTAAGTAGCAAAAGGACAATGCAGGTTGCAGACCATCTGTGATTATCGAGCGTTGTGTCTGACTATGGTCAGTCAAATTGCTACGTTACCTGCCTTCCACCTCATAGCACTTTTTACGCATTACTCTATACAGGCATGATGCGGCACTCCTACCCTCAAGCCTTGCTCCTTCAGTCTCCTAATGAGGCACATTTAACACGCACATACACACATACACTCAAACATGACGGTGATGTTGAAGGGCCATGGGGCACGTTCTCTGTCCTTATGTCCAGGTCACGCTATGCATAGGACCTTCCCTCAAAGCAGCCTCGTTCCAAGACCTACTGGATGCTATTTCCGGCTTTGCAAAGCTTAGGTAAGTACAGCAGGCTGCATTATCCATAATCCTGCTTTCAACCGTTTATACGGTTGTAATTGATGTTGTGATCGTTGTATACGAATGTAGCACAGCAAGCTGTGGCAAGCACGTTGTTCCTTGCAGCATCTTAAGATTCTCTGTTTGTGTCAGCCAGCAAGGAAAAATGGCTTCACATGATCTCCGACACATTGAGTTGTAGCTTGGGGTAGGAGGATGAAATCACAGTGACAGAAAACAGCAGAACGTCTCTATAGCCAAAACACAGCAAGGCGCTACATCTGTTTCATCCAAATGTTTGCCTAAGCCTATGACTGCCTGACTTTCCCTTGTACTTTTATGCCCCTTCATCTACTCACCATGGTACCAGGGCTGTGCAATGACACCGCCAGAGCCATTTTGCACCGTAATTAAGTTGACGGTCCTCAGCGTCAGACGGTTGAGGGGACCGTCCACCGTAACCGTCACCAATCGTTTGTTCATTGATCTTATGTACACATTGAACGTTTAAAATTGAGGAAAAAGGGCCACAGTGGTCATTTGGGGGGAGTCAAAATGCCATGTTTTAGCCTTTATGCGATTTTGGGACCGTACCGTCAACCATACCGTCATACACCGTCATGACGGTTTTCAAATTTCAAAATGACGGTCTAGACCGTCTAAGTTATGGATCAGCCGTCATACCGTATTTTGACGAAGTGTACCGTCAGACCGTCATTGCACAGCCCTGCTCGATACCCTCCTTTCATTTAATTGACTTCAATGCTCCCTCCAAGTTCTCTCACGGCCAGTGCTCATTCTATAATCACAGGTACTACCCAGGAAAGCGATTTTTGCACTGGCACCAGGCCGCATGCTGGAGGCTAGCAAAAGAGTTCCCTTGGGAGACTCTCGTCATGGTGAGGCAGGCGCTGTATCACGTGGAAACAGTAGTTGATGCTAAATCTCGCTCAATTTATTAAAGTGTTGTAACCTACTCATTTGGGCCACTCTGCGACAGGCGTACATATCTCTGCATGCATACATCATCCATCCATCCTTCTCAACAGATGGCAATTCTTCATAGAATTTGCTATCATTGCTGCAAGTGCCCAGAAGCCAACAGCCTTTTGCATATATCTTGTGAAGTAAAATCAATGCAAGTTGGGAAGCTGCTTTGGCAGGCACCTATGTAGCTTCCTTTCTAATCCTACTGGCTGCGTGATCACTACCAGCGAAGTGTTTCTTCATTCTCTTTCCAAGGCCAACCTCCAATATATTCAATTCAGCATTTTGCTGTCTTGACTCGCACACAATTTAACTACAAAGTAGGTTGAACACAAGATGCCTGATTCAGTCAACGAAATTCCCCGCTGTTGCTTGAACAGATCCGCGCGGCATACACTTCACTTGGATATCAAGCAGAACAGCGGCTGTCCTTAGAAATGGACAAGGCACAGAAGAGGCTCACCAAAAGGCACATGCTGCAGGTACCTGAGTTACCACCTGTTCCATTTGTTAAGAGTGCCATATTGTCATATACTGTTTTTAGCTCGGTTCAATGCACGGAGGGATGTTCCTTTCCCTTCCGTTGTTTGCATCAGCATTCCTTCATGCTGGCGTGTGTATATCAGACATCCCATGATTTTACCCCCGCTCGCAGCTACGCCGCGCTAGCCAGGCCGCTGAGGTTGCGGCGCTCCACACTGGGCTACAGTGGCAGCAGTCCGTCAGAGGCAGCAACAGGGGGCAAGGGGGGGTAAATAACACGGAGCCTGCTAAGACGGCCGCGCCCCGTTTGCCTCGAATCAGGGTTTCTGGCTTGCGATCTCATCAAAGGGCTCGCTTGCCTGATGCTCTTCACCCAAGCAGCAAGCGGTCAGGGCTTGAGACACGCGAGGAAGGGAATGAGGTGGAAGATCTCATGGGCGGACTGGACATTTAATAGCGCCACAGAACCAGACGTGCCTCAATCCTTATTGCTAAACACACCACAGCTTTGCTTACCGTGCTTGCAGCACAGAGACCTAGCTAGCGGAACCACAGAAATTGAGCATGAACTAGATAAGGCGGGGGACATCGCTATATATGCCTCTGGGGGGCATCTGAGCGGAAGTTTGGAAAAAGCCTGTAACCAAACCTAAAAGGCGCTAGAAAAATCAAGGGAAAAAGGGCTAAGGGGGTAAGGGTTACACAGCTATATAGGGAAAAAGGGCTAAGCACTCAGCCACAAAAGAGGCCACACCAGACAAATCTGGCTGGTTCAATAAGGTCCTCAAACGAGTTGGGTTATCCTCGCACTGAGGTGGGAAGACCAGCTGGCGATGCCGTGTGCGAAGGCTAACAAGATGTTCATGCGAACTGTCCAGCAAAATGTGTTCCTCATTTTGAACAGTGTGCCAATCACATTTGTCACAGATCCTGAGTTCATAAGGCCTTCTATTCCTGTTATGACGCATTCTTTGGACCAGAAAGTTATGGCCAGAAAGGCGAAGGCAAGGAAGTGCACGGCTGAGATTGTTGGTCAAACATCCAAGCGTAGGTAGAGAGGCAAAATGTGCTTGTGATTTCTTATTCGGTCATCCCACCAGCTAGGAGCAATTCCCAGGGGTACACCAAAATGTGTGTGATAAGTCAGGAATCCTATCCTCATAATTCTGCTGGAATGGTCTCATGTGGTGTCAAAATCTCAAGCTCTGCCTCTCCAGCCCCCAATGATATGTTCGCTTACAGTGAGCTCGAACTGTTCCAGAGTCGTTGTATGGTGCATCTGAACCAGTAGAAAGAAATGGGCATCTGACCTGTTTCGCGGAGCACGCAGTGAGTACCTTTCTTTTCAAGAAGTCGAGATGAAGGACGTGTGTAGGGCCGGGGTGATTTTTGAGTTATACGACAGATCCTGTTATGCCAAACTCAAGACACGGTTTCGCTCGGAAGAACGTGCAATGAAAGCGAAAGCAAAAATTAAACTAGGTATGAGCAATAATTACATCGAATTCGCAGTCAACTCTTCTAAGCTTCTGGCAGGCGTAGGCTAAACGGGTGACCATCAAAAGTTTAGATTTAACACATTGAGGGTCTCGGCCCTTGGCCTATAGGGGAAAAGGGGGGGGGGAGGGGTAGTAATCTGGGGGAAAAGGCGCGTATAAAGTTGGTCGAATAACCGGGAATGTCACTCAGAAATATACGTTGTGCTGCTTGAAGCCGTCGACGAAAGACCCAATCATGGTTGCCAGGATATGGGTCGTGTGTGAGTGTTTATTCTCTCCCCACTGTCGACACACACACACACACACACATACATGCACAAACGCACACACACACATACACACACGCACACACATGTACACTCACACACACACACACACACGCACACACACACATACACGCACGCACACACACACATACACGCACGCACACACATGTACACACACACACATACACACACATACACACAAATGCACGCACATCACGCACACTCACACTCACTCACTCACAAACACACACACAGACACACACATACACACACAAACAAACACGCTCACGCTCACGCACACACACACACACACTCACATGCCCACTCACAAACAAGCACGCATGCGTGCATGCGCACACACACACACACACACACACACACACACACATACACACACATACACACAAGTGCACGCACATCACGCACACTCACTCTCACTTACTCACAAATACACACACACACACACACACACACACACACACACACACACACACACACACACACAAAAAAACGCTTACGCTCACGCACACACGCACACTCACTCGCTCACTCACAAACACACACGCATGCGTGCGCGCACACGCGCACACACACACATACACACACGCACACATACACACATGCACACATACACACACGCACACACACACAGACTACTCGACTTACGGCCACCTGAGGAAACTAGCTCAGGTGGGTTTTACACTCTCCGTCCGCACTTGCATCATCAGTTGTGAGGACAATGCACTCCTGCCTCTGGAGCGAATTGCCATGCTTTCATGCTCAACGTTCTGTGTTATGGTCGTGCACAGGCTATGAAAGAGGGCATTGACTCAGTGGAGGGTGCTGAAGGAACGCTTTTCCAGGTAGACCTTTAAAAAATGTGAAATGAACTTGCGATCTCATCTTACGTGTGGCTGTATGTCAGACTTGCCTATAGAACTTCTCTGACACGACAGAACAAAAGGGACCTGCACTTCTTGCTCTTTTTCTTGTTGCTATTCTATTTCCTTTTGTTTTGTCTCTGTATGAGTGGAGTTGGCCAGTGTGTGTATGTGTTTGTATAAGAATATGCAGTCACAGATTCCATTGTATGGAGGGCAATACTACATTTGTAATTTGTAACCTAAATGTACGATGTCATAGTCTGACCACCGCTTTTCGTGAGCTACTTCTGGATGGCACAGTGTTTGGCAACGACTTCTGAAAATCAGGGCCCTGCAACAAACGTGGTGTAGCAGGGTAGGATAAGCGACTTGTTTCTGCAATGCTGATTAACAATCCCGTTGTGGATGAACATGCAGTGCGCAGAAACTCTGCCTGCTGACGTATTGGAGAAGATGCACGCACCAGCAAAGTCAAGTGACCCCATCGTAGACCCAAATGAGCTACCTTCAGCAGATGGGTTTGCTTTTGGCACACCCACACGATTCGGAGGCCCGAGCGCTCAGGTAAGAAATCTCAGCCATCTGGCGGCTCAGTAAGTTCAGCAACTTCCACTTTTTGCTAGGTGCCACAGCATTTTAATGATCTTGTTCCGAGCATCAAGTTTTGCAAGTGCTCCACAAGAAGCCGACTTTGTAAACGTCTGCGCGGTTTCACAAATTGTAAATTACCTGATTCTAGGTGAAGGTGTGGGAACCAAGTGTTGCCACCATGTTTGAATCGTGTCCTTCCTCGATTCCTGCTTTAAGGCTACTCTGCTATGAGTATGAGACAAAGGTGTTCAATGTATTGAAGTGATCCTGAGGGAGTAAGCCTGGCTGCTGGCTGTTTCTCTAGATTACACATGTTCAGCCCTGCCAGACCACCAAGCGCATGCGTCTTTCGTGAATATGAAGCACGTCTGTGGCCAAGATCGTGGCTGACCTGCCCTTTCCCCGATTTTCTGCCCATCATTGTTTTGTTACATTTCCAATGGGACAACAAGTGCACGCCGTCATTTTGCATTGCTTGCCCACAGTTCAAAGCGATGTGGGATGCTACTGGGAAACACTGGTCCAGCGGAGCCCTACAGAACAAGGCCTTCACCATGTTCACATCAACTGCCACACCAAACAGGTGAGGGCGTTAATGTGCCAAAAGGATGTTTGTCGATAACTGTGTCGCTTATTTTGTGCATTGCACTGCTTATCGATGCTTTACAATAATGTCTCCTCGAGGTTAAGAGCCCTGCTGTTTCTGCTGGTACGTATCACTTTATTGTTGCTCCAATTGCTAGCAAGGTGGAGGCAGTGACGCTTGCACCTGGCGCGTAACATAAATGAAAGTTTCCTGAGTTTCTCATCCCATGACCTGGATTTTAGATATAAGTTTCAAACCCAACCCTGCACGGTGTGTAGTGCAGCAGTTTTCTCTAGTTAAAAGACCCCAGATGTTGCCCTCCATCTCATTGCGAGTGCTGCAGTTATTGACTCATTTTGTGGAATGAAGGCAACATTTTATAACTCAATTGTCCGCACCACTCATGTAATGTAACTGCAGTGGTCAAGAATCGACGATCATGACCAGCCTCACAAACATGGTTCACCACGGCATGATCTACGTGCCCCCTGGTTATATTACCCCTGCCACACAATTCGACCTAACTGAGGTGCGTGTTAATTGGTTATTGAAACAATATCAGAAAAATATTGTGAGAGAACTTGCATCACCATGTGCTGCAAACATTTGCAATTGCCTCGAGTCTGATGTTTAGATGATCAGGGTCTCGTCGCTCTCAAACTGTTAGTTTGGTTAAGAACAGTTGCGTTAGGCATTGTATCTAGCAACTCAAAGCGCATGTCTCTACATGCGCTTGCACGCACACACACATGCACACACTCATGCACACTTGCAAACTCAATCACACTGTCACGTGACATACGTGTGTATGCAGTTGCATGGTGGCAGCCCGTGGGGCCCAGGGTGTTTCGCAGGCCCAGACGGCTCACGTATGGTGAGCAACGGAGTGCAAGCGTAGTGCTGATTTCATCTGCAGTGGTTCTAGTTGTGTTACGTTGCTTGTGATTAAATGTTTGAGGACCATTGCAGAGTGTTGCTCCCAGCTTGCTAACTCTACTTTCTCGACCTCTCCTTGTTGCAGCCATCTGACAAAGAGCTGGCTTTTGCCAAGGACGCTGGGGCCAAGCTCGCCAAGATCACACTGAAGCTGAAGTAGCTGTATCAGCTGTTGCGCGCGCTTTTGGGGCCGTACGGCTCATTACTGTATCTCCTCAAGTTGTATCATCTTGCTTTCTATCTTCCTTGGACACCAGTATCTTTTACTGACACCCTCCGTTAATATTTTGGTGCGAAGCGTGACCTTTATGAGTTGATCCTTCAATCCTGTTTGATGTGTTGTACAAGTAATATAACGTGACATACACCCCATTGAGATCGAGTACTGTGAGCCTAAAAAGAATGCTATTTGCTGATGACCTATCCCTCCCTTCCAATGAACGCGGATTTGCAGACCATGCTAAACAAGCTGAGAGTTTACGCTGAAAGGAAGTCTCTCACTGTCAACACACAGAAGTCAGAGGTGATGTGCCTCCAACTCTGAAAACCTGCCCCCCCTTCTGTACTTTGACGGTGTACTGCTCCTTTACAGGATTACAGGTTTACAGGTTAAGCCATTAGTCAAAACGTGCGACTGCTAGGCTGCGTACGTAAAACACGTGAAAACTTTGATAATTGTTGTTGTAGCACCAGCTGGTGCTAGACTTGTAGCACCTACAAAAATATCCTTGGAAAGGGAAAAATGCACAATGCTGTTTGTGGCATGCATTGCTGAATAAAATCAGTAAACAATCAAGCATCTGCCAGGAGCAGCCGACCGCATTTGAGAATCAAAGAGGGGGAATCATTTGTGTGTTGTGGGCACATGAAAAACATGGACTGTCACTCTGAGGCTACCAAGAATGAGGGAGACAAATATTATTATACATAAACTCATGTGTGATGAGCGATGAGGAGCAGCACGTGCACAACGAGAGGGTCTGAAACATCAAACATGGTCTGGTTCATCACTACTCTTTTGCTGCAGGCCCTGCTGCTAGATGAACTCTGAACCAGCACTTGCCTGGCTAAGACTGTAAAACCGTGTATAAAGAGCGAAATTGAAATCAGATATTAAGCAGATTACTAGGCACTCGTTTACCAGCAGATACAAACTCCTTTACCAACAGACAAAAAAGGCCCAGTCAGAGAGGTCCAAAAGAGTTCCAGAAGGAAGAAAGAAGTCACAAAAAGACCAGAGTACCAGCCTCAAAGAACAAGCAAGAGCACCAGGCACAGAAACTGCAGAGCTAAGCTAAGGGTCTACCAGGGATGACCATCCGTGTTGGCAATGGCCACGAGTACGTTACGAGTTGAGCCATACAGCATCCCACCATGTCAGACAAAAATAGAAATTAGGTTTGGATTATGAAGGCCTCCAGCAGCGCCGCCTGGCATGACTGCTCAACCTATAGATCCCAACAAAAAAATCAATCAAAAAGATCGATAGCTGCATCTAGAAACTTGTTAGCATCTGAGTTATGCCAAAAAAGAGAAGAAACACAAAGAAAGAGTCTCAGGCACAAAGACAGCAAATAGCGTTGAGAGACCGGTGCACACACGCACTGCTGCACACACTGTTGTCTGACAGACTTACAAACCTGATGATCCAGGCAGCCAAAAAAAAGTGTGTGCACCTCGTTCCAGACATATTCATTTTTACTCAGGCAATAGAAACCAGGCATACCAGTAGGAGAATCAACCCCTACTATCACCCCCTACACTACTATAGTGGTGTTAGCCAATGCCATAGGGTGGTTTGTCTATTCGTAGCAGCTTTGCTACAGGCAGCTATGCAGCTGGAGGCACATGGCTAACCACATGTTTGGGAAGACGAGAGAGATGGTGTCGGAGATTTACACGATGTGTCAAATATGCTGGCCTAGGTAGCCCAGCATACTCCACAGCCAACACATTCCATAGGTTCCATGCTGCACTCAAGTCTCTGTGCATCTGAAATGCAGGCTGTGTTTTTTTCACTCTTGCGCTCTGTGCCAGGACTGCTGCATGGTCCCCTTCCCCCACTGTTCCACC
>Ga0307963_1000726_pt1 | contig 23340 bp, 29 predicted proteins | sample OrgLakmetagen594_FD_201829 | JGI IMG/M metagenome (GOLD analysis project Ga0307963, IMG submission 201829) | Saline water microbial communities from Organic Lake, Antarctica - #594 | ecosystem: Environmental > Aquatic > Non-marine Saline and Alkaline > Saline | place: Antarctica: Organic Lake... | reverse complement strand
TCTCTCTCTCTCTCACACACACACTCTTGCTTAATGCCCCGGACCACAAAACACCGCACGCCGCCTTTTGCCCACATCAGACAGCACCAGCACACTGTGGCATTGCCACACCCTCTAGTTACCACACCCAGCATCAAAGCACTAGTCTAAAACACATATGCGTGCTCTAGGCTGAGCATTTTGTTTGCTACAGAGAACAGCGTTAAAATAACGCAGAAACGCGATCATCCAAAACAGCAGCACAGAACACAGACACGTAACCATGCACAGAAACGCAACCATCCCACAGTGCGTTTGCTTTCACCCTTAACACGTGCACAGGCTCTGGGCCTCCAAGTTCCGCAATGCAACGTACATAGGGTTTGCCAGAACTATAAATATGCACCGTATATGACCGTAATTTGGCGACTTTCCTGCCAAAAATACCGTATATACACCGTATGCACATGGTTCTGGCCAACACTAAACACACAGCACTGCAAGTACCTGCCTCACACCAACAGTGCACCCAAGCACAAGTGCATGCCCACACTCACCCGGTAAACGTCGTGCTCAGGCTCTCACAATGCATGCACACACTCACCCGGTACACATGCACAGGCTTTCACAAGTGCATGCACACACTCACCCGGTACACGTGCACAGGCTCTCATAAGTGCATGCACACACTTACCCGGTACACGTGCACGGGCTCTGAGCCCCCTGCTCGTGCCAGGTCCCAATGGCAGATGGAGTTTGAGCCATCCACGCCCGTTTCTGCTGTCACAAACGCATCAGCGTCCGATAATAAAAAGCGAATGGTGCTAATGAGGGCAGCGTTAGGACGGGGGATCATGCACCTGCATGTGTGTGTATGTGAGCACGTGTGTGTTTATATGTTTGTAAGTATACATGTTTATGTCTGTGCGTCTGCGTCTGCGTGTGTAAGTGTGAATGTGTGTGTGTGTGTGCGCATGCCTGCAGCGTGCATTGTTTGGACAACCAAATACACTTAGCATACAGAGCAGTTGGTGCACAGCAACAGTCATGCACCTTAAGACTGGAGTCTAGTTGGTGAGTAAATCATTGCCTCAACCGCTCAAGACACTGAAGACGATTTTATCCCTTAAAGTCCGTACCGAACTGAAATTTCCTCTTGACACCTTGTGCAGTGTGTGAACATGAGGGTGGCTTCCAATGGACACCGTGAGGTCTATGACCGGACAGCACAGCAAAACCTTTTGATGCATAGACCCTTGCACCTGACAGCTGACAGTCACACACACACACAAACACAAACTACAGCCCTGACACCTCACCTTGATGTCAGACACAGGACTTTGCTGCTAACCTCTAAGTCACCTTTTAAGTCACCTGACACCTCTAAGTCACCTTAAAGTCAGACGCAGGACTTTGCTTCTCTCAACCTGCTCGTGTTTATACCCACTCTGCAGCAGGAGGACTGTCCAAACGCTTTTAAAAAGCTGCAATGACGCAGGCCCACTTACACTTTGAAAGCACACGCCAACATGTATACTTACAAACATAAAGACACACACACACACACGTGCTCACATACACACACATGCAGGTGCATGATCCATCTTCAAGAGCAACAGAGCACACATGCCCCCCCCCACCCTTTCCTCCTCAATTACTGCGTGCTGCCAGACTTAGGACATCACACTCTTCCCTCGTACGTGTGCTTTTACAGGACACGCTTAAACCTGCATGGCCAATTACGAGCACCAAAGCAGAAGCGAGCGCATACAGAAACGTGCATACAAACTCACCTACAGTCTAAGTCGGTGCACCAAACAGCAGACACGCATATGCAATCACGCATTCGCAAACACGTGTGAGTTCACACAAATACACACATATACACATGTGCGTACCTACTCTTCCAATTCTGTGCACCGTCAAAGAAAGCCATCACTGGAGGCACAGAGTTCCCATCTCCAGGCATCCCACACAAGCCCAAGAAGTTGCCTCGCTTATGGCAGTCCATGGCAGCAGTGCAGTAGCCCGGCAGCGAAATCCTGTGGTTTAAAAGAGCAGGAGCCACGCCGATTGGTGGGCAGGTGTCTGGGCAGGTGTGCAGGTTTGCCTTGAGCAGAGCAGACGCAAATATTATTCGCCAGGGCAGGTGTGGAAGTTTGCCTTGAGCAGTGCAGACACAAGAATTATTCGTCAGGGCAGGTGTGGAGGTTTGCCTTGAGCAGAGCAGACGCGAGGATTAATCGTCAGGGCGTTTCATGGCAGCAAAACCTTATAGGGTGGTGAAGAGAAGATGAAGGGGAGGCGATGTGAAATCACAAATGTAGGGTTGGCCAGAATCGTATGTATGCACTGTAAATGACCGTATAATTGGTGATTTCCCTGCCTAAAATACCGTATACCGTACAGAAAATTTATCACGCCGCAAAATTAATGTTTTTGAGGGGTGCGGCTAACTGCGGACAGAAGGGGGGGGCGCGGATTTGTGAAAATCAGTTGTTTTTGAGGATGACAGCGAGGATGAGGGGGAGAGCAGTGCGAGCGAGGAAGATGGGGAGGGCAGTGGGGATGAGTAGGGAGAGGGCATGGACTAGATTGTTAAATGATTGGGATGCGAGCACAAGTTGTGTGTGTTGCGCGCAAACACAGCGTTGGAACGAGAACTTGGAATGAGCAGATTGACAACTCTTGCTTGGGTAGTACCATCCTGCCAGGCTCATGTTTGCATGCAGAGGGCGGCAACAGCCTACCCTGTGATCAAAATCTTTTGCAAAAGTAAACTTTTATGCATGTAAAGAAGCAATGGTAAGGTCTGGGGCCGCATTAGGGGTTGTTTGGCCCTGCGAATTTGTGCGGATAGGATAATAATAATTATTGAAAGGGGTGCGGATTGGGTGCAGAATTGCAAACTTAAAATTGTTTTCTGTACGGTATCCACCGTATATATGGTTCTGGCCAACCCTACACAAATACAATTATGCGAAATCCCCGTTGTTGGGCACACTGAGGCAGCAGTGCAGTACCCTCATAACAATACATTATACATTACAATTACAACGTAAATAGGCAAGGCAAAGGTACTGCCCTTATGGCTACCTGTGCAGCGCTCACACACACACAAACACACACACACACACACACACAAGTACACATATAAACCCACTTGTGCTTCTGGGCACCTGCACACACGTACATAATCACAGACTTACTTGTGCTTCTGGGTGCCTGCCTGGTCCCATACAATTACACTGCTTTCTCTGCCCCCACTAAAAGCACAGCGCGTGACGGGGTCCCAATCTAAGCAGAAAATTATGTCCTCGTGCCCCTGTGAGTGAAGGAAAGTAGGTAGCAGGTAGGCAGGTGATTGAGCCCCATCAGCAATGACGACACAGTCAGCCAGTGTGGTATAGAGAAGAGGATAGCGAAGGTGCCATGTGAGCATCATTCATCAGCATGAACACACACACAGACACACACAGATGCGCACACACACAAACACACATCCACACACACACACACACACACACACACACACACACAGACACACACACACGCACCCACACACACTTACACCTACACCCACACTCACACACATGCAAACGCACATGCACACGTGCATGCACAAGCAGCCAAGCATACAAAGTCAGGAGAGACACTGCTGTAGGTGGAGTGTGATAGAAGCAGACAGTTCAAGTATGGCACAGGTGATCAATTTGAAGCAGGCGGTGCTAAACCCTCCAAGAGGACCTTAAAACATATATGTATGTATAACAAAAAAACAAGAAATTGCTTGAATTACACCAATTTCTTGCAGGCAAGTTTGTGTGTGTGTGTGTGTGTGTGTGTGTGTGTGTGTGTGTGTGTGTGTGCGTGCTTAAATGTAAGCCAGGGCGCCTCTTGTGCAGTCCCGTTCCAGCCCAGAAACTTACGTGCAGGGCCTTGCTTGTGTAGAAGCCACGCACAGGCTCAAAAACAAGAGGGGCAACGTGTGTGTATGCCAGTGTGTTACGTTGCACAGTTCCTCGTTCAGCCCTGCAACTTACGTGCAGGGCTTTGCTTGTGTAGAAGCCACACACAGGCTAAAAAACAAGAGGGGCAACATGTGTGTGTATGCCAGTGTGTTATGTTGCACAGTTCCTCGTTCAGCCCTGCAACTTACGTGCAGCGCCGCGTTTGCGTAGAAGCCGCGCACAGGCTCAAAAGCGGGGGGGGGTACCACAGCAGGAGGGACAGCAGACACAGGAGCAGGAGCTAATGGAGGCTGGCCAAAGGATCCGGCAGCTCCTGCAGGTGTCATATATAATCTAGGATTGACCAGAACCACATGCAGGTATATCTTTTCCATAATTATACATTGTATTTGGGGCAGGGGAATCTCGAAACGTGCTGTCACACGCAGCATGAACATACATTCTAGAAAACTCTTAACGTATCAGCATCGTACACGACAACATTGTACATTGTACGCGTCAATGAGCACCAGTCATGACACACCATTGGCGTGTCTGAGCAGGTGCTCCCCAGTATATAAGCATCATTTGCACGAGCACACACGTCAGACAACTGTGTACATAACAGCATTTTTGACAGGTGTGTTTGTTGACAGGGAAATGTTCAAATATACCGTCACACACGGTGGGCAAACATATGTACTGGCCAACTCTATGCATATCAACATCGTAAACGTTGATGTTGTATATATTGTATGTGTGTGTGAGCACGAGTCACAGCACATCATCGGCATGTCTGAGCGCAGCAAGTGAGTTTGGGCAGCGATCTCAGTAGGAAGACAATGTAAGCAAATACAACAAACACATGCGCACACAGACTCACACACATACACACACACAGAGAGAGAGAGAGAGAGAGAGAGAGAGAGAGAGAGAGAGAGAGAGAGAAAGAGAGAGAGAGAGAGAGAGACACACATTAATTCATTTTCTCTCACACACACGCACATGCGCACAAACACATTCACAAACCTGGGGGCATGGAGGCCATAGAGGGTGGCTGCATAGGAGCTGAAGCTGCAGCGGCCAAGGGGTCCACTGTCATGGGCGGCTGCATGGATTATGTGTGTATGTGTATGTGTGTGTGTGTGTGTGTGCATGTGTGTGTGTGTGTGCATGTACTTTTGAGGGTGCAGAGGAAAGTGCCTGTGGCATTTATCCTCATTACACCTAGGCCTCAGGTGCAAGGCACCGTCTATGAAATCCCAAGAAGTCTGTCTAATGGACAGACTTTTGGATGTGCCAAGTGCATTGAAGCTGAACTGTTTAAATTAGCATGCTGCGCACTGAGCACTACACTGCTTGCAATCATATTGACAGTCTGTCTTCATCCTCAACTTGCACATGCATATCTCTTTCTTTTTCCATTTCTTTGCAAGACTCTCGTACCTAAGCAGTTCCAGAGAAACAAGTATCTACGACAAACCCAACCATGAGTTCCACCAGCTTTGTTGCTTGCTGAAATGTCCTGACATACTCATGCCATGTTTGTTTGAAGCAACTTAATAACTACCACAAATCTGCAGCACCATCATCTGTATGGAACGCAATGTTATTCTTTTACGCACCCTCTGTTTCAGTAAGAGCCCAAACCTTGAACATTCACTGTCGGCCTACGCAGTCTGATGCCCCTCATTTTTTATGAGGACCCATTCCAAACATATTCCATTCCAAACGTTGAACATGCGTCGTCGGCCTGTGCAGTTCCTGGCGTGGCCCTTACTTAAGAAGTGCAGCCGAGTCACTGGTCTCACCTGTCCCATGATTTGCTGCTTGCATGCCAGGATGAAGCTAAGGTCATATTGGAAGGAGGGCTCAGTGACCTGGTCCAACGAGGCCCACAACTTATTCAAAAACTGGGGCTTGGCGCTGGCCACCTGCATAAAATCGGGCACGCACGCACTGCGTTTATTATACTTGATACGTGGCGTCGTCCAACAAGGTCCACGACTTTTTCAAAAACCGGGGCTCAGCACTGGCTGCCGGGCGCACACACACTGCGTTTACCATAATATACTTGATACGCTTATTCTAATCTTACTTATTGCATGCATCGTGCGTACTTGTGTACACGCGCACCAGCCATATATGCATAAACATGTAGCAGCAGAGGATCACACACTCGTAGGGCCATCGGTCTAAACTGTATACACAAACTGGATATGACGTTAAGACAATTCCTACAGATTCCCTGCTAATAACATTGTGCATACACCGTAAATACAAATGAATGTAATTACACATGAATGTATGGTTGTGGCCAACCCTACAAACTCACAGTTTATATGAACGTAGCTTCAGAGCCGACAAGTAGACAATCGATCGTCCCCCAGTTTGCACCCCCCAAACTGTGCCGTTGAGCTTTCTGCTATACTGACGAACCCCATCGCCTCCCCCAAGCGTTTCAAACTAGTCATAATGCGTTTGGCTCACCTTTTCGGGACACAGGTCCAGCGTTTTCCCGAGCATTGTAATGGCAGCTGCGCGCGTGTCCGGCTTGAGCAAACGCTCCATAGTTTGAACAGCGCCTGGAGCACAAAATAGCATAAGTAGCAGCGTGCAATCAATGCAGAAGCAAAACCCGGCAACAAAGCCTCTGCCTTGGGTATATCATCTTCCCAGGAACCACACACGCATGCACACCCACAGACTCAAACACACTTACAGGCACATGCAAGCACGTACAGGCACATGCATGAACCGAATAAACGACCATCTGTAGGGCAACAGGGCAGCATCAAATCGCTGCCTGATGATGGCTGTGGGCAAACACAGAGGGCGGCATAGCTGTCAGTCCTGCAGCAGGGGTACACTGAGTGCACTACTGAGTGTACCCCTTAGTGTACCACTGAATGTGTTGCACTCAGCTGTCATGGTGTACTATTTGGCAAGGCAAATTGCCGCCCGCAATGATAAAAGGCCGCCACGAATGAGTTGAACGTCAAGGCGTGCACTTGAATTTCCTGATGGCAATATCTGGACTAGGAACATGACATGGCGCAGCTGCCCTTGCTATTCAGGCTCTGAAGAACAGGAAGGTGTAATACGAAGTCCAGATTTCCAGAAAATTGACAAGTTTCACTTCATTCGTCTCTCTCAACAACCTGGCGACACAACACACATGCAAGCACGCACGCACACATGCACATTTCCATGCACTTGAGGCTAGACAAGGGCCAGGACAGGGCCAGGCACGCTGAGCCATTGTTCTAACTGGCCCTGAGTCTGGGTAGCCGGCGTTGCACACTTGCTCACCTTCTGCATGCACACAATCTAACTTCACCAAGCACGCAAAGGCTTCGGCTTGGAGAATGAAATCCACGCGGTTCACATCAACGGGGCGCTTGCGGGTCATGTGTGTCAACACCTGCGTTGTAGGGCAGAAAGCATGAGTACGCAATGGTGTGTGCGTGTGACAGGGGGTGTGCGCATGCGCATGCGACTGAAGAAAGGATGACGCAGGTACGGTCGTGATTCGGGTTGGCACTTGCCGAAAGCAATGTCTGTTTTGAAGCAGCGTAATCAAACACGCAAACAAACGAACACATACCATACCTTTGAGATGATGGCCTTCCTGATTTCCTTTATGTAGTGCTCGGGCAGTCTATTGCTGAGGATGGAGAAGTAGGGGGCCTGTAAAGGAGCAGATGCAAACGTAAAGCTTGAAACACAGAAAAGCCACAGCGAGCACGGCTCATGCATTGCTTTCTGGAAGGCCGTTATCTTTTCTGAGCACAGCCGTTCGGTGCAAAGCTTGCCAGTTTTCCAAGTATTTCCTTCAACAGTACATCCCTCCGAACCGCGTCGTAGCACGCACACCAAGCGCGATGTGGCACTTGGCCATACTTCAAGCAAGGTAGGATGAAACAAGAGCACAGGCGTGCCCGTGGGTAACCCCTAAACTCCAGTCACCTAGACCAGCATTGCGTGTGATGACACCCACCATTGGCTGCTGTGCTGCTATGTGTTTAGTGTCGAATGCCTCGTTCTCAAAGGCTTCCACAAAGTCTGCGATGCCGGTGCTGGGGTTCTCGTAGGAGTCCAGCACGCCCACAATGGAAGGGATGACCTGGTGGCATAGGAGTTCAGGGATTGCTCATGCCAAGATGGGTTTTCTTCTATCTAATACGTGTCCATCTTGTAAAGCACAGGTCTCCGTGGGGACGGATCTCCCTGTTTGCTTGCATGCCTTGTGTGTGTGCGCTACCTTGCTGTCATCTGGCTCCAACCCAAGCTTTGCAACGAGGGCCTTGAGTAGCTGCTTTGGGTCTTTTAGTCCTGGCACACTGGTCTGCTGCCCCACTTGCGACGCGATGAGCCTGGATCCGGCATGGGTCGGGTGTTGTAAGTGGCAGATGCATTTGGTAGATGGGACAGAGACAAGACAGCAGCGGAAAAGGAAGCGGAAAGGGAGCGGACGAGGCATGCAATGTGCTGGGTCCCCATGTGAAACCATCACGCCTCCGAAAATACCTGAGTGTATTCAGCAGCTCTGTGGCGAGTGGAACCTCCGCAGGTTCGATATCTAACTCGATATGGATCTTCATTCGTGCTTAAGCATACTATAATTAAATTACAGCATAATAATGGTCGTAATTTTGGACACGAATCTCGCAGCGAGATCAATAGTACAAAAAACGACATAAAACATAATGTCTTAATTCTACTGACCATACCGTATGCAGCAGGAGGAGGAAACCTGATGGGCAATGTGAGCGGAAATCATTTGTTTGCTCGCGAGGATGAAATTGACTGGGATGCCTTGGCACGAGCGGGCTGGAGGTCGGAGAGGGTCAAAGAATTGGACAAATATGGAGGTGAGCCATGGACCTTAATCTGGAGCATATGGCAGCTAGATGGTTTCCAGCATGTAGCACGGTTACCAATTAGATGTGTCCAGACAAGCTGTGTGGTGTGCATCTAAAAAGACATCGCCTCTAAGGCCTTTCACGGCATATACAAAGGCGTGGATGACAAGAGCGTTGTGCGTGCCACATTTGACAAAGGCTATTAGTGACTACCTTTGGTAGATCTTTCACCAGGATTGCCACGTTTGTACTCGTGCACACCTGCAAGCATGTGATGCAAGCAAGCGCCGCTGCAAATCACACAATCAGTATGCAAACAAGGACAAGGCGCACTGCAAGATGCCCACATCCAACACCTGTAGGCACTGCATGAAGCCTTGCACATGTCACAGAGAGAGTCACATTATTATGGTATAAAAGCTCCCCCTTGGGCCCTCTTCTGAATGACCATACAGCATCCAAATGTGCGCAAACGCAACCCTCCAGGTTATTCAAGGGCTTCCATACCAAGGGGCCAGTCGTTCAACTCACGTCTCCTGTTCTTGGAGGTACAGTTCTTGTTGATGTCAGTTCAGCTTGTGACATCGCTTACACCTTGAGAGTGTACATGGCTCAATTTAAGGTAGAGTGGGGACGTAGGCCAACCTCAAGGTTTCACACATGCACTCTGCAGAGCGCTCCCTTTTCCTGCTTCCACGAATTAAGAGTTATCAAAGTAGAGCAATGGAACGGGGAGAGAACAGACATTCGGTTGCGCCCGCACTTATCCTCCCTCACTAATGCGTGCCTGCAGGATGCTGTGGCGGTACAGGGAAAAGACATTGAGAAAGAGCTCTGTAAGTTCCCTTCATGGCAAGTGGCTTTAGGCTTGTTTGTCCTCATCTACTGTCATTCCCAACACATGCACACACATACACACTCAAACATACACCCACAAGCACGTGCACACACACATACACACACAGACACACTCACGCACAGACACTCACACACACGTACACACACGCACGTACAGACAAAAAGTGGTGGGATGCAAAGGAGAGCAAAAAGAAGGTCTTTAATGTGAGCCATGGTGAGCCAGAGCCCCCCAAAGCCAACACGCAGCAGCCCTACGCCTCAGGAAGGGGTTTACAACACAACAACACCACCACTGGCCTGGTTTCCGTCAAAGGCCTGCAACACAACAGCGTCAGCCCCAAAAAGAAGCGCCCGGGAGCTCCCAAAGAACAAAAGGATGTTGCGCCGCCTCCCCCTCCACCGGCTGCCCCTTCCCCCATGGACCTTCAGCTGCAAGCTACCTTTAACATGGACTTCTCCCTTTCTGGCGTACCCCAGGCAGATGCTCCTGCACCCCTTTTCCTGTTGCAGCCGGTGCCTTGCACCAATGGTGCGTCCTTCTTTGCGTCCATTTCTGCTCGTATCGGTGCTTTCATTTACAAAAGCAGCTGTGGCAGTCATTGAGGGTCCCATTGTTGTGCACATCCTTCTGGCAGGAGTGGCCTGGAAAGGTGAGTTTATCTGTGAGATGTCATCGCCACTCACAGAATGCATCGCCGGTCCTGATACATGACGCGTTTGTTGTTCCTGTTATATTGAACTCTTACTAACAGCATACCTTGCTTGTGCTCCATTGGTTTTTGGGTTGGTGACCAATTGAGCCCACAAAGTGCGGTCAAATAAATCCTCGGCCACTAGGTCGTCCGGCCAAATTTCAGAGGCTAAGCTTGGGAGCTACTAGCCATGAGAGAGGGGAACTCAGAACTGAAATGCACTGCCTTATTTGGGCATACACAACTTTAGTAAACTGCCTTAAGTCAGGCCCACCTTCTTGTTATGTAACCCCTCCGTCCATGGATTGCCGTGCTTGCAATGCACGTCATGGTGTAATATGCTAGTACAGCACGAGTAAGAAACAGGCAAATGGTACAGCAACGGTCTCAAACGGATCTATTCGACGCTCCATATCAGACACATACTATTGTTTGTGGTACCGAGTCGCTTGGTTCACACAAAGAATTCATGTAATACATGACATGTATGTATACGAGGATGCTGTGTGTGCCTTGAAACCTGAACAATACCGAACAAGGGGTGTGATCCTACGGATCACTAAACAAGGGGCGGAGCCTGCGCTGCAACTTGCATTGAAATTGTACATAATGTAGTTAGAGCGATTCAGGGGGGCGCATTCCTTCACCCCCCCGCTCTTGCGTTTGCACAGTCTCTGTCATACCAGACCATGTCTGAAGCTGTGTGTCATGTGCAGCGAGCAATTCAGGGGGGCTGCATTACTTCTGAACTGCTTTGTGCAACCATTTCTGAGCCATTCTGGTCTTTGCAACCTGCAACGCATAGCGGCATTGAAATGGGTTGACTATTCAGGGGGGCTTGCGCACCCACTGCACCCCCCCTCTCTTGCACCTGAGCTCCATACGGTTGTTCAAAGCCACCACCTCTGTCTGGGCTGCTGCTTCCTGTGCCTGCTGAGTGCCATTGCCAGGCTGAGACTGTTGCTCCAAGTGCTGTGCCAAGTGCTGGACACGGGTCCTCTCCCGGGCCCTCGCTCGTCTGTCCTCCCGAGTGCTCTGCTGCTGCCTGCTAGCGTGTTGGGATCGGTTGGCCTTCTACCGCCTCAACGACACCACTTCTGAACAGAAGGAGGGCTAAGAATATGATGGGAAACATTAATAATACACTTAAATTCATCCCGGGGGGAACAGTGACATGCGACCCCTTGGAGTCGCGGCTGGAGGGGGGTTTGACCGGGGTAATCCGGAATCAGCGCATTATTGGCTATTGTTTCATTCAATTTTCACACTGAAAGATTGCCTGGCTAGCTCAATTTTTCTGCCACGTTGCGGGGTGAACATAAAGGGACTACGCCCAGGGGGGCTCCGCCCCAAAAAAAGTGGTGAACAAACATGTGAACAAACATCGCATAGACTACCCTCCTTTCCAAGAATCCCAACACAGGTGTGAAAACAACGCGCCACCTACCAAACCAGATTGCGAAATGATTTACACCATACATGGACCGCATTTCTCCGTAGTATGCGCGTGTGACCTTGAGACTTGCAAGGCACCTTGCTTTTTCCGCAGTCACCCGCACAGCCTGACCCTGAATATTCCCCCTTTGGCACCTTTGTTTGTCCGCAGTCACATGTACAAGAACAGGGAAAAGCGTTTCAGTTGCGAACTGGAGGTTGCACATGTACGCCGCCCGCAGGCGCATCTTCTTAAAGGTCCTCACCATAATCAGGTGCGATCAGGGTGGCGTGTACGCGTGTGCATGGCAAAATGTGTGATTGGATTTAGTGGAAGCACCTCCTCGTGTCCTTTTTTGCTCATGCATAAGGCTATCCTACCTCCGCCCTCTCATCAACTATTGGGAGGGATAATGTGTTTGCTTGCTAAGACACATGTGTGCATGCATTTCCTGTAGCAAAGAGAAAAGGGAGAGTGTGTGTATTATTTTTTATGAAGCGTACTACAGATATTGTTCACACTCTTGCACACACTTGTACAATAAACTCCACGCACGCGCAAACACACACAAAATACAGGCTCCGTAGAGGTCTAGTAGTCCCCCTGCGGATGCGAAGGGTGGAGGAATGGGGTTGGGTCATTCCTGGTGTGTTCGGTCCTGAGCGCTTACCTCGATTCCTAGATGAGCAGCGACACATCATTCAGTTGCGGGGCCAGCTCAAAATTCTTCAGGTGTGTGCATGTTTGTGTGTGTTTATGTCAATGTGCAGGTGTATGTATCAGTTGTGTTGTGAGTACAGGAGTGTATATGTGCTTGGGTTTGCACAGGAGAATGTACATGTGCTTGTGTACATGTGCGTGTGTGTACATGTGCAACTTGATTCGTGCATATACATGATGAATTTACACACATGTGTGTGCGTGCGTATATGTGTGTGCATGTACGCACGTATGTTCATGAATGTGTGATTTGGGGAATGTGTGTGAGCACCCTTCTGAAAACGCTGTGGACTAAACGCCATGCAGAAACCCAACACAAAACAGAACACAACGCTCGCACCCTGCAGAGCGCATTCAGCAACCTTCAAGCAGAGCTGCAGACAGACTACCGTGCACTGGTGCACATGGCCACTCAACCTGGCTTCCCCTCTGAACTACTCGAGACCAGGATAGCCAGTAAGCTGGGCAGCCAGGTTGGTGGGGCTGAGGACGCTGCTACGACCAATGACGGGTGTGCTCCCGAGGACAGTGAGTTTGTTGGAGGCTCTGAGGGCGAGGTGGGATGTGAAGGAGGGGACGCAGGGGAATGGAGGCCAAGTGCCTCTGGCGTAGAGGGAGAGGGGCAGCAGGCGGGAGGGCGCACCCTGTCGCCTGCGCCCCTTCAACCTGACGCTTTGATGAGCGTGGTTAAGAGGAAGGGGCCCAGTACCAGTGGGGCGGGCAAAAAAGATGTGAAGAAAGGAGGCTTTGGGGGGGGCAGGGACGTTGCAGGGGCAAAAACAAAAGCGGAGGCAGCAGCAGTGGCACCTGCAATTGCCACACAAAAGAAGGGGCAGGGAGAGGAAATGCGAGGGCGACGAGTTGTAGGTGGGGGGGGGGCAGCGGGGAGGGGGACTTCTAAGGCAAGGGCTGGGGCGGAGGAGGCGGAGGCGGAGGCGGAGGCAGACATGAAGACGGCTTCAGAACAGGTGGGGCTGGGTGCATGCGTGAGTTTGATTGTGTGAGGTATTTTGGTAAGTGTGTAGGCAGTGCAAGCGCCTCTTAAAAAGCACACCTGTCACTGACACACAGCATTGCTGAACCAAGCTGCATGGGAGGAGGCCCAGGATGCAGCCTGAGCCTTGGGATGTTTGTGCAAGCAGAGCTTGTATGCGTTATCTCTCACACACACACACACACACACACACACACACACACACACACACACGCACACACACACCACATACTTGCACGCACAACACGTGCTTGCACACACAATACGTACTCATACTCACAACCCTCACCACCACACTACATCGCTGAATCAGGCTGCAAGAGAGGATGCCCAGGAAGTGGCTCGCGCCCTGAAGATGCTAATGCAAGCAGAGCAGCTTCAGCTGTTAGAGGGCTGGCCTGCAAGGTAAGCAGAAGCGGCACCCATGTCCTTCTCTACAACTGCTAATCTCTTGCCGAAAGGTCGGTTTGCGTGCAAAATGAGGCTGAGGCAAAATTGTTCCTGCTGAGCAGCTGTGTGCGTGTGAGTCAGTTCAGTTGTAGCAGGACATCAATCGCTCAAGTTGTGCGTGGAGTATCTGGCATGCAGACGCCCTGCCAGTTTTCTGTTATAAGCTTGTGAGAATAAGCCTCGGCTACCCATACTGAATTCCTCTTGCTCACACACCGCCTTTTCTGCCCCTGGTATCTCACTCCAGCATTGAATCAAGCACTTCAGCTTTCACGAACCAACACCAACAGCAGCAGCAGCAGCCGCTGCAGCAGCGGCAGACACAACAGCAGCAGCAGCAACAGCAACAGAAGCTGCAGCAGCCACAACATAAACTGCAGCAGCAGCCACAACAGAAACTACAGCTGCAGCCGCGAAAGCAACAGCAACAGCAGCAGCAGCAGAAGCAGCAGGAGCAGGAGCTTGGGCCTTCTGTTGAACCACAAACACTAGATGCTAGTAAGCCAGAGAGTTCAGAGAGCCTGGCAGAGCCTTTGGCATCAGTGGATTTGCCTGCTTCGCACGATGCAAGCATGCTCTCCTCCTTCCATGGCAAGTACATAAATTTCCAACGTGTTTTACGGGATGGTTTGAATGAACCCATAGGCGTGCTTGTGCGTTTATGTCTGCTTGTGAGCACGCATGTGAGCAGGTTCTGGCAAGCAGTGTTGGATCCTAGCAAGCTATGTTGGTACAGTCAAGCACGCTTTTTTCCTTCCAATTCTAGACTTTTTTGGTGCTCGTCATGTGAGTCAGGTCAGAGCACAATGCCAAATGATTTTGACCTTCCAGCTCCTCACCCTTCTGTTGTGTCACAGGCAAGTCACCAGAGACCCTGCCTCCGTCAGCCTTGCCCCCTGACCTAAGCTCCCCCCTCCAAGAACTTCCTAGAACTTCCGATGGTGCACTTCAGCTTCAGGTCTGTGTGTCGCAAAATAGCCGTTGGTGTGATGAACGATCTGCGTCTACAGGAAATGCCATGAAAGGGGTCCATGCTTGTTTCCTTTAGCCGGTGTTCAAAAGCTGGTGTCCAATAGCTGTGTCCCCCTGCTTCCTTTCTGCAGCCCTCGCACCAAACGCCCACACCTTTGCGCCCTCACAATTTCACGATTCCCTGTCCCCTCCTTGCTCCCTTCATGCAGCCCCTGGATCACACACCTCTAATTGCCGACGCAAAGCCCATGCTCCTGTCCAAGCCTTCTTCAGACCAGCTGCTGAAAACCATCCCTGCACAAACTCAACAACTGCCTATTCAACCACAACCACAACCACAGCAGCAGCAGCAGCAGCAGCAGCCCCCTATTCAGCCGATGCCATTGCCCAGCCGCTCTCAACCTCAACAGCTGCATCTAGCACCACCTACACGCACAACACCTCCACCACCACCTCTACCTTCACACATGCAAGGTGCACCCTTGTCCAGCTTGCAGCCGATGCCCCACCCACACACACAGCACCAACAGCAGCAGCCGCAACAACACCAGCATCAGCCGTCTCACGAACACACCATGCTGGCCCGAATAGCGCCCCTGCAAAGCACGCCAGCCCACAAGCCAGCATTTTCACAATTAGATGAAGCCAACCCACACCGCTTGGCACCTTTGTCATTGCACCACTCACACACGCCACAGCCCCCCAGTGTCCCTGTCGGTCCTGTTAGACCTCTTGTCAACAACTCCATCCTGCCTTTGATAAACAAGTCCTCCCACCAGGAAACGCAACGGCTGCTAGGTACTCCTGGTTCTCACGTGTGCATGCTAGCTCCCCATTGGCTGGTTTTTGGGTGTGCCAGTGCCAGTGTGTGCTAGTGTACGGGTGTGCAAGGCTTGGTGTAAGTGGGTGGGAGTATAAGATATCCATGTAGGTAGCTGACAGCCTTGGCTGCCCTTAGAAGGCTTGACATTCCTTATGCATGTGCACCTCAAGCACTCGCAAAGCGTACACAGGACACAAAAATGTACACGTGCAGATTAGTGTGATCCACAAAGATCACTCTCTGATGCAGGACTGCGGAAAACCCTGTCCGTTTGCCTCAGGGTTTTCGGTTTTTGAGGTCTGCTAGCCCCTGCTGTCAATTTAACACATTCACACACATACACATACGCATACACATACACACACACATACACATACACATACACATACGCATACACATACACATACACATACACATACACATACACATACACATACACATACACATACACATACACATACACATACACATACACAAACACATACACAGTTGAGAGCGAGCAGCAGCAGCAGCAGCAGCAGCAGCAGCATTCTTTTCCTCCCTCCCTCCCTTCGACCATGTCCAATCGGGCCACCTTCCCAGGTCCCAATTCAATGCTGTCCCTGTTGTCGACCTTGTCCCATAACTCCAAGCGCATGAATGCCAGAAAAAGCATCAGTGAGTGTGTGTGTGTGTGTGTGGTGCGTGTTGTTCGGGAGATGGGTTCAGATTGAGAAAGATTGAATGAGTTCCTGCTGTCCAGCTTGCCCACAACTCCAAGCGCATGAATGTCAACCTGCTTACGTCAACTTAACGCACAGGCTCTTCCTTGGAGACCCACACGTGCTTGCATGCAACCATAGCTCTCAAAGGCCCACAGGCAACTTCTAGTAACAGCAGATACCCCTCTCATGTTGCCTGCAACTAGTCCTGTGGCGTGCGACGTGCATCCGGGTTTGATGCTCTCCCTCTCTCTTGCTCTCTATCTCTCTCTCTCTCTCTCTTTCTTTCTCTCTCTCTCTCTCTTTCTCTCTCTCTCTCTCTCTCCCTCTCTCTCTCTCTCTCTCTCTCTCTCTCTCTCTCTCTCTTTCTCTCTCTTAAGCTGAAATAATCCCGCAGTGCTCTGTGGCAAGTTTCTGGACAAGGCAGTGATCGATAAGCACACCTGATCCCCTTAGCATGGTTATTTACAGGGTTGGTCAGAACCGTATATATACACCGTATATGACTTTATGTTTGGTGATTTCCCTGCCAAAAGTACCATATATACACTGTAATTATATGGCTCTGGCCAACCTTAGTTATTTACGTATAACACACGGGGCAAATGTGTTGCCTACAACTGCAACCTGCTGCATTATGACAAGCTCTCGTGGCTTTCACATCCTGGACCAGTGTGCCCACGACCTTCCATCAAGAAAGTCACCTTTTGACAGGCACTTACCGTGTGAACGGCTTGACTTTCCAAGACAGCAGCTTGCAGTGCATGCTCAATGTGCAGTGTTGGCCAGAACCGTTAATATACACCGTATATTTGGTGATTCCCCTGTCCAAAATACCTTGAATACACTGTACGTATATGGTTCCGACCAACCCTATCAATGTAGACCAACCCTATCAATGTGCAACAAGACACGCTTGCACGCTCTGCAATGCAGATGGACAAGAATGTGGCGGCGACCGTCCCTCAGCTTTCCACCGAGAATCTCCTGTGCTCTGCTTGTAGGTGAGTATGAATTTTGACTGAAGTCTTTCTTTAGGCACTCTCTTTAGGCGTTCTCAACACATCGCTCACGCATGCAACGTGTTTGACTGTAACTAAGAGGGAAAATGCTGCATGCAGCCTATATACACAAGGTTATGGCCTTTGCTGACAGGCAAGCAACGCCAGTCATTAGACAGGCAGCGTTTCTTTGTACTAACACATCAGGTCTTTGTCGCAGGTTTCCATGAAACAAATCAAGTTCTACAAATGACCAAGTCAAGTTCTACAGATAATTAAGAACGGGCAGTGACTTAAGAAGTAGCCTACAGCTGAAAGCAATGAAGCAACTACCCCTGTTCAGATTTTAGTTACGTTTAAGGGTCACCGATGGTGTACCACAACGTGGTATCTACCTACACAGAGTACCAGTCCTTGCAGGCTGGACTTGTGTGCTGCTTAATATCTCATGATAAGCTCTTGCAATTCCGCTTTGAGTCTTTGAGTCCTGTCCTGGACAGCAACACAACATCGTGTGTCCTGGACAGCATTGTGTGTCCTGGGCAGCATTGTGTGTCCTGGACAGCATTGTGTCCTGGGCAGCATTGTGTGTCCTGGACAGCATTGTGTGTCCTGGACAGCATTGTGTGTCCTGGGCAGCATTGTGTGTCCTGGACAGCATTGTGTGTCCTGGACAGCATTGTGTGTCCTGGACAGCATTGTGTGTCCTGGACAGCATTGTGTGTCCTGGACAGCATTGTGTGTCCTGGACAGCATTGTGTGTCCTGGGCAGCATTGTGTGTCCTGGACAGCATTGTGTGTCCTGGACAGCATCGTGTGTCCTGGACAGCATCGTGTGTCCTGGACAGCATCGTGTGTCCTGGGCAGCATTGTGTGTCCTGGACAGCATCGTGTGTCCTGGACAGCATCGTTTGTCCTGGACAGCGTCGTGTCCTGGGCAGCGTTGTGTGTCCTGGACAGCATTGTGTGTCCTGGGCAGCATTGTGTGTCTGGACAGCATTGTGTGTCCTGGACAGCATTGTGTGTCCTGGACAGCATCGTGTGTCCTGGACAGCATCGCGTGTCCTGGACAGCATCGCGTGTCCTGGACAGCATCGTGTGTCCTGGGCAGCATCGCGTGTCCTGGACAGCATTGTGTGTCCTGGGCAGCGTCGTGTCCTGGACAACATTGTGTGTCCTGGACAGCATTGTGTGTCCTGGACAGCATCGTGTGTCTTGGACAGCATCGTTTGTCCTGGAAAGCATTGTGTGTCCTGGGCAGCATTGTGTGTCCTGGACAGCGTCGTGTTCTGGGCAGCATTGTGTTTCCTGGACAGCATTGTGTGTCCTGGGCAGCATTGTGTGTCCTGGACAGCGTCGTGTCCTGGACAGCATTGTGTGTCCTGGACAGCATTGTGTGTCCTGGACAGCATCGTGTGTCCTGGACAGCATCGCGTGTCCTGGACAGCATCGTGTGTCCTGGGCAGCATCGCGTGTCCTGGACAGCATTGTGTGTCCTGGGCAGCGTCGTGTCCTGGACAGCATTGTGTGTCCTGGACAGCATCGTGTGTCCTGGACAGCGTCGTGTCCTGGACAGCATTATGTGTCCTGGACAGCAACACAACAGCGTGTGACCTGGACAGCATTGTGTGTCCTGGACAGCAACACAAATTTGTGCTCTGCTGGACAGCAATACAATAACGTGCTCTGCTGGACAGCAACACAACATCGTACTCTGCTGTGTCCGATTGTGAACACTGGAGCTTGAGTGCTGCACTCCGTGTATGCTTCAAGTGATTGCACTCTACAATTTGCAGGTCTTGTTAAGTTTTGTAGCATGCATTTCATATATCAAATATTGACTGCAGACTGCCTTTATTTGTTGCTGTTGAGAAATACGAATTTTTCTCAATCTTTCTGTCAGCTGTCGTAACCTTGCGCAACATGATACATACGTTGCAAACACATTCGCACATACGAAAAACACATGAATGCCTCCATACACAAATATACTAGCTGTCTTGAACGGCAGTGTGTATTTGTTTGTCTCTCCTCTCAAGGCAAAACACATGAATGCCCCCATACACAGTTTGACACGACGCCGGCTGTACGTGCTGCTTTCTGACGGCTCCATCCATGTATGGCAGCTGCTTCCCTCCCCTGGAGCTGCACCCATCTTCCTGTATGCGTGGACACACCTGCAGAAGGAGCAGTGCATGTGAGACCTGTGCAAGCGTATGGCAGCGTTTTCTACGGTGTATGAGTATGATTAGGGCCGGCAAAAGCCGCTTGCGGGCATCGTACAATAACCAAATAGGTAGGGTTGGCCAGAACGGTATTTGTATAATTATACGTATTATACGGTACGGTATATACGCCGTATTTTCCAGCGTCCCCCTGCCGTATCCGGATTCCGTATATTCCGTATAAAAATAGGGTGCAAAACTGTGTCTCAATTTGTACCCCCAGACTCAAGTTCGAATTCCAGCAAGAGCAGTCCTTTTTGCTCTTTGGGATCAGTTTTTTTTCCTTTGCTACTCCTTCAATTAAGCAATACCTTTACTTCCCACTTTGTTTTGATGCACGTTTTTGCATTAATCACAATGTTTGATTGGTGGTTAGAGTACTTGGGCTTCTTTTTGCACTGGGAATGGCCATTTAGGGGTCTTTTGGGCTTTAAACGGGCTTCGCCCTTCAAACTTTGATTTTTTGGCACAATTAAATTGGATATAGGTGTGTAGCTTTTCAAGAGCTGCAGAATGACCCTATTTCTATTTTAGTTCTGAGGGCATTTTCTCTGTATATACGGAATACGGCATTAAACGATATATACGGCAAATACATACGTTTGTACAGTATTTGAAAACCTGACATACGGATCTGGCCAACCCTACAAATAGTTTTCCAAGCATGAACTGTATATGCACCTTCATGGATTGTTTTGGCTGTTGATTTGTAGTATAGGTTATTGTGTGCTTTCCAAGCATGAACTGTATATGCACCTTCATGAATGGTTTTGGCTGTTGATTTGTAGTATAGGTTATTGTGTGCTTTCCAAGCATGAACTGTATATGCACCTTCATGGATGGTTTTGGCTGTTGTTGTATAGTATAGGTTGTTGTGTGTTTGCCAAGCATGAACTGTATATGCACCTTCATGAATGGTTTTGGCTGTTGTTGTTTAGTATAGGTTGTCGTGTGTTTGCCAAGCATGAACTGTATATGCACCTTCATGGATGGTTTTGGCTGTTATTGTATAGTATTGGTTGTCGTGTGTTTGCCAAGCATGAACTGTATAAGCACCTTGCGAGTGACATTCGTGCGGTTTAAAAATCGGTCAGTGATCACGGGGGGGGTTATGCGTGGCATAGGAGCGTGGCAAATTAACATTAATGTCAATTAGGTCTTTGAACCATATCATAATTTCCCAATTTTCTCTCAGGCTTACCAATTCCTTTTGTGACTCTGTCATACTGTGCTGCATAAGGGTGTTGATGAATGCCCCTTCTGTTCACAATGTTCCTGTCTTACACTTCCATTTTCTTTCACATCTTTGGCCCTTTTAATGTTTTCCTTGATGAGCACTCATGCTGCTTCACCAGTTAATCCGTGGTCCTTGCAGCCTAAACGTCGTTTTTACTGCTTCTGCTCAGAACAATGGCCCTCCTAGAAGCTGGAAGCTTGGCCATCCCACGCTCCCTCCCCCTCACTGAGTACGGCACGGTGGCTAAAGGAGCCTTCATCCCTGTAAATGTCGACGTAATGGAGCAGCGTGTCTCAGCGGTGATTGTCAACCTAGGGCTGGGACTGGACAATAATGCAGGTCAGCGTGTGTGGTATGAGGATGGATGTGGAAGTTGGTGAAGGGGCTTGTTAGAAAGGGCATGATCGTGACTGGTTAGGGAAAGGAGGTGGATTGGTGTATGGTGCTTTTTTTCCATTTACATCACCCAAAGTTCTACGCGTGGCTCTGTCGTTCTCACCATCTTTTCATATACATTTTCATTTGCTTCTTATCTTGTCATGTTCTTCTCGTGTTGCCACCTGATGCACTGTGCATGGCTTCTTATCCTCAATCAATGCGACAAGCATGGTTCTTCTTTTCCTTGTTCGCACCTCAAGTGCACCTTGCCAACCTCCACATCCATCCTTATACCACACAAGCTGACCTGCAAGACACACACAAAGTACAGCTGCTCATTCTAGTCTGTCCGCGCAGGTTGCGTGGCTGAGCACCTGGTCTTCGGGAGCCTGCAGGGTGATGTCTTGATCGTAGATGCTGACAGAGGGGGGAATATTGTTTGCAGGTCAGGCCTTTGTGATGACTGCTGCAGTGATTTGGTGGAGCATGCGGGTGTGTGTGGGGTGGGGGGTGGGGGGGGGTGTTGAAAAGGACTAAGTTGAGTTAAGCATTCCCAGCTGGGAAATGTTGTACCCTCCATTCCAGATTTTTTAAGCAAGGCAGGTTCTGTGAAACAAGTGTCACGATTTTAAGACTTCACACTAAGTCCGCATCTCCAATTCCCCTCGTGCACTGCATCAAAGGCACCGTAATTTTATGCACTGGGGAACAGAGGATTTTTACAAGAAATCTGACGTCAAATTTGCTGCCTCATGTTGCATGTGCACCACCACGCACCTGACATTCTCTCAAAGACGAAACACTTGTGCGGCCCCTCCGTTTTTGTCATTAGACACTCTCCTCATTTGAATTTACCGCCATTGATATTTTTGATTTGATGCTTTAGCTGCTCAACCCAGCCTGCATGCAACTTATTTTGACTTGAGCTGTCCCACTGTTAGCATTAGGGAGCGTTTCCACACACACACACACACACACACACACACACACACACACACACACACAGACACACACACAGCTGTATCTAGCACCAGCTTAACGTGTACTGCTACGTCACATCAGCTGGGCCAAACACACTGGTCCCACGGTTTCGACTGTCAGCTGCCAAATAAACCGTGTCCTGCACGTGCACCCTTAGTGTATTTGTGGCTATAACCATTACCAGGGCGTGAAGCACTTCACGTCATGCAACACCAAACAACCTCTTTTTGGGATTACGTTGCCTGGGCATGCACACTGCTCTGACACGTGTATATTCAGCTTATGTTATGGCTTCTCGCGCGTACACGTACAGGTTTCCTGGCTTCAAGCACCAGGGGGGCGTGACACACGTCGCCTTGTCGTGTACCGGCCCTGCTTTGCGTAGACCCTGGCAAGATCCCTTGAGTCATGGATATGCCAAAGCTGCTGCTGCAGAGGCTGCTGCCCAGGTATGTCATGAAATAGTTTGCATCTGGAACTGATAATGAACTCGCTGCTCAGGTATACGCTACTGCTCCTGTCTGACATGTATGGCTCTCAACAATTCAAGGGAAATGCGCTGGACTTCCTGATGATTTGCATGCAGGCCGGGCAGCAGAATGATGAAGAGCAGCTGGAGGACCCTGTCCTGTCATTGTTGGTAACCAGCCGCAACTTCTTAAAGGCGAGTAGCCATCCATGACCAGCCCCTCTTGCATGGCCTGCTACAGGGGACATGAGAAAGCCAGGCTGATCCAGGAACCCCCCATCTCACACCAAGTCGTGATGCAGATATGCTTGCAAGTTCTCTTAAGCAGCAATGCAACTGCATGCACACCTGCAAGGTCTCTCAAATAGCATTGAAGCTGCATGCACACCTGCAATGTCCCTGAAGCAGCGTTGAAACTGCATGCACAATTGCAAGGAGCAACTATGATGGGACGCCACTGTCGAGGGGAGCACAACTGCATGTGCTAGAATTGCTGGTCTGGCTGTACATAGGGCCAGAATCGTATAAATACACCGTATGTGAACGTGTATTTGGTATCTTTCTTGCCAAAAATATCGTGTCTACCGTACGTCCATGGATCCACCGCCCC
>Ga0307963_1000724_pt1 | contig 23365 bp, 22 predicted proteins | sample OrgLakmetagen594_FD_201829 | JGI IMG/M metagenome (GOLD analysis project Ga0307963, IMG submission 201829) | Saline water microbial communities from Organic Lake, Antarctica - #594 | ecosystem: Environmental > Aquatic > Non-marine Saline and Alkaline > Saline | place: Antarctica: Organic Lake... | reverse complement strand
AGGTGAGGGCGGTACACCAGCGCAGAGGTCAACGGGTCAGCGTATGCAGCGAAATCCTGCGCAATGTGGGTTGAAATGAGCACGTCATACAGGTGCTCGACCCCACTCATCACAAAGAACGTAACGGCTGCTGGGCTGTGTGTGATTGCTTCAAAGGCTGTGCCTCCATTGAGAACACTCTGCACTGGGCCTACCACTTTACCAAGAGCGCGGCTGTCTCTTCCGCCTGACCCTCCAAGCTGAGCAGGAAAGCACTTGGCCAGGATGGTCTGAACATGATCTTGGAACCAAAACTAGGCAGGCAGGAGCAAGCATTCCCATATAGATCTAGGAGAAGAAGCCACTACTAGGTACTAAGTACCATTGGTATGGCAAGGTACCTACCTTACCACGTACCATTGAACTCCTCCACCACACGGTACAAATAGGTATGAGGTACACTGTACAAATAAATCCAAGTTACACCGCATGTATGCATTACGTAACGTACACCCAGATTTTTCTGTCAGCCGTATTATTCACTGGTTATGTATGTTCATGGTTCTGATTCTGGCAACCCTACATGCAGCTCATCTTGTTGTAAGCAATAACCATTGCGTTAAACACATTTTTGCAAGTCGGTGATTCCTTAAGGAAGCACAGCTCCTCTTCAGTTAGCTTCCAGGTGGGTCCCGTGCCTCCAGTTAACTCCCCAGATGGGTCTCATGCTAGGGCATTCACACCTGCCGCACCTAAACAGATAGCCCGTTGATCTCACACAGCCGGCAAATTTGTACACACAGTTTAATGCCAAAGCGCTGCATTAACAAGTAGACATGCAATGTCACTGATGCTGGTGCTTACCGTGTCAGTTACACGTCAGAGTTATCTCGGCCAGTACTTGGTGTTTCCTGCTCAGCCGTTGCTTTTTATTCGTGCATTGTGACTAAGACTGGCATGGCAAGGACATTGTTTCGTCTCTAAATGCAGGAGCTCGAAGTGAGATTATTTTACTTACCTAGGTGCCAGGGAATGTTTGACAAGCACATGAACTTACACCATGCTGCAATCCATACTTTGAGGTCTTTTAATGCAGCTATACTCAGAGTGAAACAAGATTTCTGACAGGCCTCATGCAATGTTGTGGCTTTTCAAGACGTATGCTTTGCTTGTCAGCTAGCATGCCGGTCAGATTTGGTCTACAAAATTTCTGAAGCATGACAGTGTTTTCAGCAATCCTTTGCAGGTCACATACATGGTGTTTATAAAGAATTTTGAGAAATAAAAATAAAAATGCAAACTGGAGTGTACTTCGAGAATGCGCGCAGGGACCCTTGCAATTTTATACTGGTTCAGGTCAGCTGCCAACGACGGAAAAGAGTGGGCTGTTATTTCAACCACATTGTTTTAATCAGGCCTGCTTGAATGCTGACTGAAAAAAATTCTAGCTGATATAACCAGGATCAACTAGGAAAATGGTTGAATCAACCAGATGGTTGAAATGCAGTTGTTTTAACAGTGTGATCAACCAGCTAATTGATTCAGCCATCTGACCAATTGATCCCAGCTGGATGCAACTGGGTGGTTGATTTGTGGTTGTTTCAGCTGTGTTTCATCCAACCCAACTGATTTTTGGCCTTGTAAACCCTTGTATGTGTAAATGCACGATGAAACTGCATTGTGTATCCACAGGTTGTTCCTAGACTGATCATAATGAGGATGATGTATGATGTTTGACAGGATGCGGCAACAATTGCGGGTGACTAGTTACCTTAATTTTCTTCCTTCTTGCTTACTATCATCATGATGCGAACGCACGTATCGACACTCCTTCTAGATACTAGCCTGTTCCTTACTCACGGTTTTAACACTGCTGTCTTATTATTACTACGCCATCAATGTTTCTCCAAGAATGCTACGGGTACAGCTTGATACAGCTTGACCCAGCAGAGTATATAATTCGAAGTTTCTTCCAAACGTAAGAAGCAATAGGCGAGCAGTCATGATGAGAATGCTTGTTTGGTTTTTAAAAACAGGTCAACATCAGAATGAAATGAAGATCAAGTCAAAAGTTGACAGTAAACATTTGAACATGATGTTTCATGGTAAGGAAGCATGCGTTGTGGTTTTTCCTACAGTACTGCTCGTTTTGGTCCACGGTCCACTCGCTCCATTGTTTTAGTGGGCTTCTTAGGCAGGTTGGCAAGCCGCACTATTTCTGTCTCTGCCGAGAAATGAATTTTTGGAGCAATGGTAGGATGATTTATCCAAACAGCAATACTTTACGCGATGTGATGAAAGCAGATATTTCCCTTGGAAATTCTGGTGCTTCTATCTTCTATCTAATTATTGGACTAGACAGATGAAGGATGCCTGCAGAATGGCGCTATATACAATCACTACTTTTTAAATTCAATGAGTTACATGCATGGACTTAAGATTCAGGCATCAGGCAGTTTGGAGAGAGGCACATGGTCGAGATCGCTCCTTGCTCTTCAAGTTGTTTAAAAAAAGCTGTGGCTTATCAGATTTGGTTTGCTTTGCCTGAGAGACCGGTTTCGGATGCACCATTTGTCTCGGCGGAGATTTTTTATGATGGTTCTGAACAAAACTGTCATGAGGAACATAGCTCGGTTTAGGATTCGAGGACAATGATCAAAGTGTGAAACTGGTTCGACGGCAGGAGTCCAGAAAGAAGTGCACGTGTTTGCAATTTTTGTGGAAACGGGGATATCCAAGATGAGAAGCACGTTATTTTTTCAGGTATGGGCACCGGATATTTACGGCACCGGTTCAACCATTTATATGATAAGATTTCTGTCGGTGATGTCAAGGTTTTGTTTTTCACATAACTTTTAGATTAGTAGAATTGTTCCCAAATGGCTCTTCCCACCCCGCTTCTCAGATAAAGGCAGATTTACCTCCAGCCGCCCAGATATTGTAGTGATTACTCCAATCTCTGCAAAAGCATAAAAAGCAACAACAAACAACTGCAGGGGGGTGGGTTCTTTGGAGTGGCAGGTGGCAACTGAGGGAGACTGGGAGCACTCTAGCAGCACCGCCAGCCACCAGCAGAGCCACCAACCCCAGACAGCACCGACCCAAAGACCTCAGCAAACCTCGGCGTGACATCCACCTCGTCGAGATCAAGTACTGTGAGGACACCAGACCTCAGAACCAGATGAACGCCGCAAAAGAACAGCACAAACACCTTCGCAACATTCTCCAAGGAGCCTTCGTTACTTTCCACATCATCCTTTTGGGTGTGAGCGGCACCATCTAAAACAACCACACTCTGAGGCCTTTAAAGGAACTGGGTTTTGGTTGCGGCCTTCTCAAAGAGTAAAGAAGCCTGCCTCCAAGCTCCATGTGCACTCTGTGAACTTCGCTCCTAAATTTGTCCATACCAGACGTACCCTTTCCAGTAATGATATCAACTCTCATCAGGAGCCGGTTTCAGACCAAGCCTGCAACCCTCTTACTCCCCACTGCTTTTTCCTATTCACCGTGGAGGAGCTTTACAGTACTTGGTACCAAAGTGGCTCCTTTTCTGTAATTAATGTGGGGAGTGGTTTTCACTGCCTGCGTATTTCTTTCTTTTCTTATACTAAAGGTTAACAAATTAATTAATGCAGCCTAGCAGTCGCACGTTTTGACTGATGGCTTAACCTGTAAATCCTGTAATGCAGCTGTCAATCTCCTTAATTGAATTTTTTGGGACCTGTAGGTTGAGCGGCCAGTCAGCAGATGATCAGCCAAACAACCTGGCTGAAGGTCACCCCCTATTGTAACCATTGTAGGTTGAGCAGCCAAGCCAGGCTGGAGGCCTTCGTAATTCAAACCTAACATAACTTAACACAGCCAGACAGAGGTGTGGGTAACGTGTCCAGTATCTAGAAGTAGATTTGTGCAGGTGCTGTTACGAGTACTAGTAATGGGATGTCTACAACGTGCTTCTCTTGTTTGTGTGCAGTGTGTTGCTACATTTTTTCATTTCCCTCTTTTTCTTCTATCACGACGCCGCTCACTTCAGTCTACAAAATACGGTCCAATGCTCTTCATCCATGTGGTGTTTATCCCTTGCGTATACTATTTTCAATTTACAAATAAATATAGATTGCTGGACATTGAGCAGAATGCCAATTGCTTGCTGGGAGGTGCCAGTCGATTTAAGAAAGTATAAACATGAGGTCTAGTGGGTACTGCTTGGAAACTACGAAGGAAAGAGGCTCATCATCCTGAGGTCTCCATCGGTGCTGAACCACCTTCTCCAGCTCCTGCAGCTGCAGCATCACCTTGACCTGCAAGCAATTGTGTGCAGACTATGTCATACTTATTGCCGATCTGTGGTGCTGCACTCAGGGTCACGTATCCATTCAATGTGCGTAGTCAATACAAAAGAGATAACAAGTGAGGGAGCGTTGCTAGTGATGCTGAAAATTTGGCAAAGCCCATCACGCGCGCAACTTGTGCGCGCGTATGCATGTGCGTGTGTGTGCGTGTGTGTGCGTGCGTGCGTGTGTGTGCGTGTGTGTATGCCTGCCTGTCTGCCTGTCTGTCTGTCTGTCTGTGTGCGTGTGTGCGTGCGTGCGCGCGCGTGTGTGTGTGTGTGTGTGTGTGCGTGTGTATGTGTGTGTGTGCGCGCGTGCGTGCACCTGTGTGTATTTGCGCGTGCATTTGTGTTTTTATATGTGTGTGTGCGTGTGTGTAGGGGTGCGTGTGTGTGCGCGCGTGTGTGCGTGTCTGCGTGCACGCCTGTGTGTGTGCCTTGCTGCCCCACAGACGCTACAGTGGTGTGCTGCTGCTGCTGCTGTTCTGTTGAGAGGGCGAGTGCAATCATCGTGCCCGGGCTGAGCACGATGTCTGAACACTGCTTTAAAACACAGTGCACGACAAGCACCTGAACCGTGCGCTCCATGCCCCGCGAAAACTCCAAGCCAACACGGACCGCAATCCTGAAGGGTCCCGTCCAACAACACTTCTGCGCGTCTTGAGCATCTAACTAAACTAGCTTAATATAGCCCATCAAATTTTGTATTACTTATTTCTGCTTGCATGGTCAACCGAACATTGCAGCCAGAGCACACCCGCGCCCCTGACACAGCAAATGCAGCCAGGGAAGTATGCTGATACTGCACCAGTAGGAAGCGGTCCGGGGGTCTGGCTGAGGAATTTGGGGAAGCTTCCAAACATAAAATGTTGCTCTACAACTTTGCACACGGCACCCCAGGACCCACAGACTCTTCTGGGACGGTAGAGAGTTTGTTCAAGGGCCTATGTCGAGTCTCGGCCTGGGAGATGCCATGGGTGGGCCTGGGGAGGAGGTCCAGACAGCCCAAAAAAAATCTTGTCTCTAAATCTTTACACACCGCACCCCAGGGCCCCCAAAATTTTCTGGTGCGGTACGAGCTTTAGTGAGGGGCCTGTGTCAAATCTGAGTTCGGGAGGTGCCCCTGGGTGGGCCTGGGGAGGCTTGTGTGAAGTTTGGTGGAAAGCCATCAACGCTAGGGGCTTACGCCCCCACGAGGGGGCTTCGCCAAAAAGAACACAGATAGAGTAAACACTATTTGCATGAATTAGGAAAGAATGTTGATTTGTGTTCTGCACCGCCAAATGGATGCAGCGATGCAAAATTACAATGTACGAGCAAAGTTATTGTATACGAGCACAAGGCTAAATAGTGGGGAAGGGTTTCGATCAATTAACCTCAATTTACAGGCTTCATGGCGTCATTGCACAACCGTCGGCTAGATCCTTGGGATTGCGTGCATGCAAACAGTCATAAATGGCCTTCACAAAGGCAAAAACATAGCATTGAGTACCATATCTTTGCGGATCCATCCCAATGCCTAAATTTCATAAATAATGAACGTAACCCTGGGTAACCCCGGAGCCTCAAAATACATAATTTAGCCATCCCCGCACGAATCCCGGGGGGCATTTACCCCAGGCAGTGCATGTGCGTGTGTGAGTATGCGTGCACATGTGCGTGTGTGCGTGCGCATGTGCGTGCGCATGTGCGTCGTGCTGTGTGTGTATGTGTGTGTTTGTGTGTGTGTGTTGCTGGGGCGCATGTGTGTCGTGCTCCAGGTGCTGTCCAGGAGTGTCATGCTCCAGGCCTGGGGTGCATGTGTGTCATGCTGCAGGTGCTGGGGCTGGGGCTGGGGCTGGGGCGGGGCCTTCTCTGCTCATCACTGATCACCCACCCAAAAAACTTAAAATTCGCCAATCCCGGGCAACCCCGGGGCCTCAAAATAAATATGTATTAATGATACCGGAACCACCCCGGAGAGCAAAACACGTTATTTACCCGGGATGACATCGAAAAGGTACGGTAATAACGACTTACACAATCAATGCAAGTTTCAGATGTTTCCCTAGGGATCCCTGGGAGACTCAATAGGAAAGTCACAATTATGAGACTCAAAAGGCCTCCTATTATGAGACTCAATTATGAGTCTTAATAGGTCAGTTACAAAACAGCACCAGGTCCCTTTACTGGTGGTTTAAAGCAGGGGAGTTACGTAATCCCAGGTGGTTGCAAAACAGCACCTCTTGCTAAGCTAGAAAAATAAGGTGTACTTTCGCCACACAGGCTTACTCCCACAAGCTTCCAGGCCAAAATTTAATAATACTGCTGCTTCCCCATGCCAGGTTTGGACGTGCCCCCTGCAGCTGATCAGCCAAACAACCTGGCTGAAGGTCACCCCCCATTGTTACCATTCCCCATGCCAGGTTTGGACGTGCCTCCTGCAGCTGATCAGCCAAACAACCTGGCTGAAGGTCACCCCCCATTGTAATCATTCCCCATGCCAGGTTTGGACGTGCCTCCTGCAACCGAATTGCGCGGCGCTCTCACAGCCACAGCCATTACCCACCTGGTGTCGTCCCCTGCTGTTGCTGTGGCGTCTGTGCACCCCCCTCCTGCTCACCAGCCATGGGTTGGTCCTCCTCCTTCATTGCGGAGATGTAGGGCTGAATGCTAGCCTCTTCCAGGATGGTCAGGGGCATGCCTTTGCCCACAACAGCAACCTGGAGGCCATTCCAAAATCAGGGGGTTTCTTAAAAAGGAGGCTGAACGCGAGCCTGTGCATGCTGAGCTGTATTCTTACATCTATGAAATTAACACATGTTTCTTACGACTGCAGCCAGGGATGAGTCATACGACGTTCTCATGTAACACCATACTTCGAAAGTTGCACATACCTATGTTATACATTTCCAGCGTATTAGACGTCTCGAAAGTCTGTTCAACACATGCTGGACACATCAATTTTTCTAGCCAAAATGAGGACATGCTGAGGGAGGAAGAGAAAGATGCTACAGCCTTCCATGCAAGGAAAAGGTTGGCCAGAACCGTACGTATACGTGTATATACACAATATATTTGGTGATTTCCAAGCCAAAAATACGTGTGCACATTGTGTATATATATGTGGTTTTGGCCAGCCCAACAAACTCAAGGTTAGCTTCCATCACTTAAATACAAACAACCTGCACCCATTCCTCCACTCTACACAATTTATACACGCACCGTTGTGTTGGCAGGCGTGAGCTCTCCATCACTCAAAGACAAACATCCTGCACCTATTCCTCCACTCTACACAATTTATACACGCACCGTTGTGTTGGCAGGCGTGAGCTCTCTGTCACTCAACGACACACATCCTGCACCTATTCCTCCACTCTACACAATTTATACACTCACCGTTGTGTTGGCAGGCGTGAGCTCTCCGTCACTCAAGGAGCCAGCCAACGCTTTCAAGCCGTGCTGGATGAGCTGGTCCAAGCTGCAGGGGGCAAAGGCCTCAAAGTTCTTTTCCAAGTACGTCTTGGCAGCCTGTGGGTGAGGAGGACAGATCAACAAGCAGCACTTTCAAGCCGTGCTAGGATGAGGCCGTCTGAGCCGGAAGGACAATGGCCTCGTCAATGTTTCTGTTCCTGATACTGCAGCCTATACAAAAGAAGAGAGCAACTTAGCGGAAGGACAATGGCCTCGTCAATGCTTCTGTTCCTGATACTACAGCCTATACAAAAGAAGGGAGCAACTCAGCGGAAAGACAATGGCCTCGTCAATGTTTCTGTTCCTGATACTGCAGCCTATGCAAAAGAAGAGAGCAACTCAGCGAAAGGACAATGGCCTCGTCAATGCTTCTGTTCCTGATACTACAGCCCATGCAAAAGAAGAGAGCAACTCAGCGGAGGAGGGCTTCCAAGCTGTTCTGGAACGAGCTTTCCAACCTCAAGGGCAAAGCTTTGGAATTACGCATGATGTATGCGTAGGGTTGGCTAGAACCGTATATGTACACCTTATATGGCCGTATATTCGGTGGTTTTCCTGCTTGCAAGCAGGAAAAGAACCAAATATACGGTGCACAAATTTATATGCACATATATGGTGCATATATACGGTTCTGGCCAACCCTATGTATGCGCCTCGGCGTTTACTAAGGACAAAAACCCACGTGTAGGGTTGGCCAGAACTAGGTATATACGGTGTTTACATGGCAATAATGGCAGAGAAATTACCAAATATACGGTCATATACGGTGTACATAAACGGTTCCGGCCAACCCTACTCTGTGTCACTACAAGTTACCATCGCCGTAGGTTGGCCAGAACCACATACATTCAACGTATAAAAATCAGTCAATTCCCTGCCAAAAATACCTTACATACACCGTTTACATATGGTTCCGGCCAACCCTGCAATTAACACAACCGCAGCCTTTATAGGAGGGGTTGCCCACACAGAGGAAAATTTGGAAAATTTGCACGCACAAACATAACAGTCCCTCAACTAAATATGAGAATGTGCAATGTTCAGTAAAAGGGCTGGCATGTGATTAACTTGGATCCCTACTGTAACCATCCAAATCGATGACATGCCTGCCCCTCGGTAGACCGGTGCAGATTGCTTGTCGTGAGCACCTGTCTTCATCATCAGGCACTTGGACGGGCTGCAGGTACTTCTGTCCATTGGTCACACATGCACACGTACACGCCCCACACACGCACATGCACACACCCGCATACACACACACTCACACTATTTTGCTGTCGGTGCATCGACATGCCGGGCCCACACACACACAAATACACATATACACATACGCACACATATACACATATCATCCCACCCTCACCTGCGCCCTAGCCCCTATTGACATGGCCTTGTACTCATAATAGTTGCCAGAAGGGCATGTGTTGTACAGGTGAGGCCCAGTCTGGTCATAGCCCGCCACTAACAGGCCCACCTGCAAATACAAAGAGGTGAGGGGGTGTGTGTGTGTGTGCCTCTGTCCATGCTTGTAATGTTATTGCATGTGCGTAACTTTGATGGTCATAGCCCGCCACTAACAGGCCCACCTGCAAACACAAAGAGATGAGGGTGTGTGTGTATGTGCCTCTGTTCGTGCTTGTGATGTTTTTGCGTGTGCGTAACTTTGATGGTCATAGCCCGCCACTAACAGGCCCACCTGCAAACACAAAGAGATGAGGGTGTGTGTGTGTGCCTCTGTTCATGCTTGTGATGTTTTTGCGTGTGTGCGTAACTTTGATGGTCATAGTCCGCCACTAACAGGCCCACCTGCAAACACAAAGAGATGAGGGTGTGTGTGTATGTGCCTCTGTTCGTGCTTGTGATGTTTTTGCGTGTGTGCGTAACTTTGATGGTCATAGCCCGCCACTAACAGCCCACCTGCAAACACAAAGAGGTGAGGGGGTGTGTGCTTCTGTTCATGCTTGTGATGTTTTTGCATGCGCGGGACTTTAATGGTCATAGCCTCCCACTTACAAGCGTGCCTACAAACACAAAGGGGTGAGGGCATACGTGTTTGTTTATGGGTGTGACTTTGTATTTGCATGTGAGTCTGTGAGTGCAAACGCTTCACTCTGTCTTTGCGTGCGTACGGCTTAATTTTGTGTACCTAATCATGCGTGCAGCTTCGGTCGTGTGCATGTGACTATACACACAACCTGCCGATTCATTGCCTAACGGGCACGAACGGATAAAGGCATGTGACTTTGTGTGCTTGTAAGTGCGAGAAAATTGTGTGCTTTTAAGTGCGAGAAAAAACACACTCTTATTGACCGTCACACCTGCCAATGGTGGCGTGCCAAGTCGTCCAAGGGAGACAGTTAACACAAACATACATAACTTACCGTGTCCCAATTCACCCGCAAGCGCACTACAACAAACAGGGCTACCACAGAGAGGGCTATCTCTGAAATGATAGGCGCTCAAAGCACTCACCCCATAAGGCCGCTTCCACGACCGTTGCGTGCTGCCCTGGTGCTTGTCTGCTACTTGGCGCACGAGACGCCCTACTGGTAAACATGACTCGTAGATGAACCTACGCAGGTAACATGCGATGTTAAGCTTTCACGACCATCTAATACTACAACAGATTCAGTTAGAAACAGTAAGGTAGTCTTGAGTTGGACGGCGGCAGGATAGCATCAACAAGAACAAGGTTCTTTCAGAATCCTCATATGACTTTACGCACGTGTCTTGAACGTATGCATGGTATATTTGATGATGTGTAGTGCATGTGGTTCACGTGTGTGTGTATGTGTGTTTGTATGTGTGCGTGTGTGTGTGTCCGTGTGTGTCCGTGTGTGTGTGTGTTTGTGTGTGTGTGTGTCTGTGTGTGTCTGTGTGTGTGTTTGTGTGTGTGTGTGTTTGTGTGTGTGTGTGTGTGTGTGTGTGTGCGTGCGTTAGCAAGTATGGGTGTGCGAGGCACACTGGCGCGTGTGTGTGTGTGTGTGTGTGTGTGTGTGTGCATGCGCGTCCTAAACCTATGTACGTGCTTTTTGTGGGTGCCTTGTGTTGATGCCATGATCCAGCAAGCCCCCCCCCATACCTGTGGTTCAAGCACTCATTCCTCATGTATCTGCATAGCACCCTCCCATCTGCTGTGAGGCCCGCAATGGCGATACCCATGTGGTCGTCGATCTTGAACACCTTGCGCTGGTAGGATGAGAGCTCCGACTCCGAGCGCTTCACGGTAGCCAGCACGGCGTGCGTGTCGCTCTGGAAAGTTGGAGGTGGGGAAGGCAGAATGGAGACTGATTTGCAACGAGGGCGAAATTTGTGAGGAAGGGCTTTCTGAGCATGTTGTGCACAACCCTACACACCTACCGTCAAGCCCACGGCACAGTTCCCCTGCTTAACTGCCTCCATGGCATACTCCACTTGGAACAGACGGCCTTGCGGGCTCCACGTGGTCACATCAGTGTCGTACTATGTGTGATTGGGAGGGAGACAACAGAGTAAGCGTTTGTCCAATGAGTCCATCTGGTTCAGCCAATGCATACGTGCAGTTTGTATGCTTGCTCCCATGGGGCATCAAGATACACAGCTGTACGTGTCTGGCAGAAGAGGAGGGGAAGAAAAGAACCCCTCACTTGGTTGCGAAACATTTGCGGGCCACCAGCAGAGAGGCCACCAGCAGCAAAAGAGAGAGCAAAAGGTAGAAAGGAGAGGAAAATGCTACAACAATTGAAAAGTTTGCAAATGGGAGTTTAGGTAGGTAGCCAAAACTTTGTATATACTTCTTACCTACTTACCTACTTATTATATAATAATCATCATGGTGTTCTACTTCTCACCCAAGGGCCACAGTGAAGGGGAGCAGACATACCTCATCTACATGGGGAGAGACAAGTAAGCGCACAGCCTGTTATCAACACCTGTCAACGTCTCTTCCTGGCATGCTCATCAGGAAGCGAGGCACATTCATGCAAGCTGTAGAAGGGGCCTTGCAAGTCCCCATTAATGCATTAAATTGCATGCACTTCACAGGTTTGAGAATGAGGACCTCATCCGATACTCCTTGCCAACAGATGTCTGGTGCGTGCTCTTGTATGGGATTGCCAGCAAGTAATACGCATTGGGGTGGCAAACTAAGCCGTGCATAAACGGAAGGGCAGCCGTACACCTTTTATACATGCACCTGCACAATGCACAAGCATAAGTTTCATGAACTCGTCCTGCCCACACCTGTGTGGACTAAAATGGCTTCTAGGTTCCACGTAGACGACCTCTCCTCGGCCCACGTGTACCTAAGGCTGCCGGATGGTGCCAGCATAGATGAAATACCCAAAGCCACGCTGGACGACTGCTGTCAACTTGTCAAACACAACTCAATTCAAGGTGTTGCGCGCACAACCTGTGTGCCTCTTTTTTCTCATCCTACAGTGTTTGTAGCAGTCATTAGGGGGCTTGCATGTTCACGAGGCAGGAGACCATTGACCATGGACCATGGGCCTAACAAAGATGTATTACTCAAGCGCTTGGGTTTCCGTGTCACTCATGCCGTTTGAAAAAAGATTGCTCTAGCTCTCAACAGCAATTATATTGAGACCTCCAACAGCCCTGTTTGAATCTGAAAGGGTAGCAGAGGATGACTGCTCATAGTACACCTCTCCAAAACCGTCTTTCCCTTGTTGGTTCTTTGCAGCATCGTTCCTTTTGCATTTGTCCGGTCATCGACCAGCATACTAGATAAGCTGTCAGATTATCTTGCAATCACCAATCCTTTCAGGTTGCAAGACAAACAATGTAGGCATCGTGTACACCATGGCTTCAAACCTGAAAAAGACAGCCAACATGGAGATAGGACAGGTGAGGGCGCTTAGCTGGTCGCTCAATAATTGCGAAAGGAGATGTCAGTAGGCAAGCTTCGTGAGGGACAAGAAAGAAGTCACCTACCTGAGTGCGCATGTTCAGAAGGGCAGCAAGTAAGGATTAGAGACAGCTTTATTTTTTGTGATTTTGGGTTTTTTATCCATTGTCAGCTTAGCCACCTCAACCCGTGATGATTTCAGTGAGGCTTTGCCTTTGTGTAGAGGCTGCTTCAGGACGGGGGAGGAAACAACGAGGAATGGTTGTTAGCTGTTAGCCTCCTTGCCGGCAATCTGTGAAGGAGTTTTAAGAGGATCCGGGACCAAGCCCTACCTGTCGCATTTTGTTAGACTTTTACTTAGGCACTCTTTCATCTTGAGGCCAGCTCAACATAAAGCTTAATTTGTCCTGATTGAAAATGGCACCAGTTTTTAGCCAAAAACATTGTCCTGGCATTTAAAGCTACGTGCATCAGGAATTGTTATTTCATTGATTTCGGTTCATTTGAAGCTTGGGTTGTGAATGATTGGTCAAGGGAGTGGCTAAGTATAGAGGTGTAAGCTTACAGGAAAATGATGCGCACTGTCTCCTCCCACATGCAGGTGAGCTTTCATAATGAGAAAGCCATCAAGAAGCTAAAAGTGGAGCGCAAAGTGAACGAGGTGCTTAACAGGTGAAGTAGCGATGCGTTGCTTGATGCATGTCCGGTTTTATGAACTCGATCATCTCACAAAGCCGTTGTCTGTAGCAGACTAAGTGTTACTGCTTGCATATGTAGGCTTCACGCGTTGTTGTTTCACGTTGTATCACGTTATCACGTTGTCTCTTCAGCAGTGCTTTCACACGCCTGAGAGATAAGCTGAAAGGGAAAACTGGATTTGTACGCATACATACCACTCCCATAACTGAAAATATGTGTTGCTCCAGGTTGGAGAAAACGCGGACGGAGGTGGAGCGTCCAGACTTGGAAGGGGAAAAAGAAGTGAGACAAGGAAACACGGAGGTTAAAAAGAGGAGAATTGTGAGATTTAAAAGGGAAGAAATTGTGAAAAGAGGAAGACTTGGAAGGGGAGAAAGACGTGCGATTGAGGAAAGAGGAAGTGGAAAGGGGGGCATGCATCAGACTCAGGCAGTCGCTGAGTATGAAAAGCTTTTAGAGGGGTATAAAGAGGTTGCAGAAAAAGTTGAGGAGGAGCAGGGGAGGTGCGGGAGATGATTTACACCTGAATAACCAATCAGGCGTGCACGTGATTGCAAGTGCAGAATTGATGATGAGGGGAAGCAGCTGTTAGCTGATGGTGCGTTGAAACAAGTGTGCAGTAAAGGAAAGAACTTAGTTCTACATGTTGACATGGCCTGGCTCTTTGTAGTCCACCGTACATTTCGTTTGATCACAAGGATGTAAAAAGTTATCATCAAACAAAAATACAGAAGTAATGTCCTGCTTGCTTGTCAAACCTGAATGCCACTGTCGATGTGTTTAAAATGCCTGCTGATTGAACTCCTATTGCACGCATACGATGACACTTGCATGCGTGCTCACATTTACATGAGTTTGTCTGCCTCAAATAAGATGAAGCACATTACCCCCCCTCCCCCTTGCTATTTTCTCAATTGGAAAGTTGTGTATCAAATGCATTGTTTTTGGGAGTTTGAAACACAGAACGAACTTTTTGACATTAGACTAAGTGTCAATAACTTGCTTTTGTGTGCTTTTCATGCTATCTGTGCACAGAGGTATGATGCCAAAAAACGATCGGAGCGCAAAGCTGAGGTGCGAAGTGCAAAGGAGGAGGAACGGTTTGCCAAGTCGGAGCAGTTACGAGAGAAGGAGTTGCGGGAATACAAGACGCTGTTTCAGGTATGTGTTATGTGCACTTTTTAACAAAGAGACATTATCTGGGCAGTGGATGACACTGACTTATGAACAGGTGTTTATGTGAAACTGGGCCCTGTAACAACTCATTGCCTGCGGCAGCAATCTTGTGCGTCCTTTTAGTCAATGTTGTCTCATTCAAACGGTTTGATTACGAAATGCTTGAGATATTATTACTATTGCTCCCTGCAACACTTTGCGTCTGTAGACATCTTCTCCTGAACGGATCTCCCTAAGGCTGCGTTGCTTTGTTTAACGTCTAATTATGTGGGCTTTCTCTGCTCCCTGAACGCCACAATGTAGTTCTGTGCAGTACTACGTATTATGGTTAGTATTAACAGTAAAGACATCTTCAAACATGTAATGCCTATTCCACTTGATCTGCTTGCAGGAGGGGAATATGCTTAGCAATAAAGAGATTGCATCCAAATACAAGAGTGCTGAAGAGTTTGAGGACGATTTCATGTAAACACCGATTCAGTTTTTCTGGTGCAGCCCTCTGAAAATTGCGTACTGGCTGGCTTGACAGTAAAGGAAGAAACTGCATTGTGTGTTTACACATTCTTGCGTAGGGCGTAGGGCGGATGCTTTTTTCACAAGGTTTACAAGCAAAAAGGCCTTTAACCAAATATGACTTCTGATAAAGTAAAACAAGTTCATGAAGGAAAATATGACTTTAATTGTTGAGCTCCTTTAAAACAGTATGTTTAATTGCATAGGTCTGCAATAAAATCGTTGAGTCATAGCAAGGCAGACCTTAGTCTGGATTACCATAAGATTAAAAATCAATACACAAACTGAATGGACACTTCATCAGACATGCATCTGCACTCATTGAAACAAGGTATGCACTGCAATACTAGAACACAAGCAACAACAGTCAAGGACTGGGTCCGAGTGCTACGGCACACAACCCCCCTGACCCACATTAATTCCTTCTTAATTGTTTGCGCGGTTGCTTGGTGTGGGCACCTAACTAACCCCCTCCCTTAATCATGCTGGCTGTGTCATCACTACCAGCGGAGTATTGTCTTTTCTTTTCAATGAGTCATAGCAACATTTACCCTGCTACTAGTACCACCCGCTTGAAATATATCATTAATGCAAATATCGCTGGACCGAGACTGTTTCAGTCGATTGTTGAAATCATTTCAGCCCGAAAATTATTTAATATATTGTCTTAAAACAGGCAATTACACTTGCATTGCGGCATTTACGAAGAAGCAGGGGCGCCCATTGATATGCCACCTATATTATCAAGCGAGGACGTATTCAAGGCAAGCTTTCGTCTCATACGGTCTTTTCGTGCCAACGAGGATGCATGCAAGCACACGAGAAATTTCGTATTTCGGCTTCGTTCCACAGGCGTGCACGCTGTGGGGTGGGACCTTGCTTTTTGTGTTCATCGCTGCTCTACTGCGCAAGAAATTCTCAAGGCGAGCCAATGTGCAGCAACTCCCATGGTCTCTCCCTGGCACACTCCTGCGTGCGCTTGGCGTGCGCGTGCCTCCTCACTCCTTCTGGGAAACAGCAATTGGTACGTGCACACATGTATTACGCGTGTACAGCAAGTAAAGTGTAAACCTTTTAACTGCTTGCTTTTCTTGTTGTGTCCAACTGCTGCAGTGTCTTGAGTTCAGTTCTACATTGATGTGCACCAAATTTACTGCCACATGCTGCGCGCGCAGTGGTCGGAAGCCGTTTCATACATGGCATGTTCCCATGCACTTACGCACAACGACGTGCATGAAGCCGAATGGCCTCACAAAACGTGATGTCCGTGCTGTGAGCTCTACCATTCCCTTTTTGGGGGCGAGTGTGATTTTTAGAGTCGTTCAAACGGGGGAGGGCCCCAGAGCTGCTTCTAGAACCTACACACTTATTCCTTATATAAAGCTGCGCCTATTTGACGTGAATGCATAGGTGGACTTAGCATCGCCGAGCTGCTGCTTGCATGTGCTTACCTAGCGGCGGTGGCATGGTTCTTCTGGGACAACCTGAACAGGAAGCTCAAAGACTTTGCAGCCACAATCCAGGTGAATCATGCTTAAGGGGACGACTGAGGCAGCTCGGATTGAGCATAATCACGTGTTTTTTTAAAGAAGAGCCCCTTATTTCACCATAATTTGCAGTAATAAGTTTAGCACCTAATGTGCATTTCAAAAGCAGCTCAGCATAAAATCAGGCAGGCTGGGAGGATGTGCCTTTTGGGTCTGAAACCCACACTCTACCAAATCTTCATGACAGATCATCCTGTGCACACCAGTGTAATTGACTTGTCATAATAATTCGTGTAATTGACATGTCATAATAATTCACCACATGCTGCAAGAGACAACATGATTGTGAGCCAGAAAAAAACATCTGCTGTTAGCTCGAGCAAGGAGCACCTGGTGTGCGTCCTTGCTGCAAGTGCGAGTGTGTATGGGAGTGTGCGTGTTTACCATTAGCTGGCCCTAAACGACCGTGAAGCCTTTGTTTTTCGTCGTCTGTGCTCTTGTCTGAATTCATTTGAAGGAAAAGGCATTTTGGTGCTAATATTTGGGGGACATATTTATAGACGACAGACGATTTGGATCACCGCATTATTTATAGACAACAGGCGATTTGGATCACCGTCCTTTTTAAGGAGGATACATAATACATATATATATGTATATGTATATTTATGTATGCATAAAGCTTGCAAACCAAACACAAAACATGTATTACTCTTTTTGTCGTATCAAAGAGGCGCCTCTTTCAGCCTTCATCATTGTTTGAAACGTATACCTACCCTCCTCCCAACAATCCAGTAAAGTGCCGCTTGATCATAGCAACCCCACCAGCAACAATTTTTTAGTTGGTCGGCTCTGTTGCTCATTCTGTTTTCTATGCTCACACTCACATGCTACAAAGTCACCACCCAACCGACAACACCCTGTACAGACCAGCACAGACCCTTACATCCCTGGATACTGGAGTGTGAAACGCCAAAAAGCATGTGCCAAGGCCTTGGGCACGTGCACGCGCGTGCAGCTGCTGGCGCTGCTTTTCCCTGTGCAGGTAAGTGAGTGGGTGACTAGTGCTTGTCGTAGCTCGCCATCTCTGACGTGTATATTACCGTTCACTATATCCCCATTTTTGGATACGCGACCAGCATTTGTTCTTGCCCATGAGTATGACAGAATCCCGCTCTTTCTGCTTACGAACACACATATTAGGTAGGACACATGTCTAGGGTTGGCCAGAACCGTATATATACACCGTATTTGACCGTGTTTTTGGTAATTTCCCTGCCAACATTACCGTATGTATACCGTATATATATGGTTTTGGCCAACCCTACACATGTCTGTCGTATGTGCACACGCAACAAGTTTCAAAATTGTTTGCTGTATGAGAATGCAAGGCTCCACAGGGTTTGAACGCTGAAATTAGTAAATTGTGAGTGATTTAGGCGTTTTCCCCCCTGCACATATGTAGGTTAAACAAGCTGCTGCTGCTGATCACACGCCTTTTTCTGGGTCTGTGTACTTCATCGATGGCTTTGACTCCATGCCAAAAAACTGTAAATGCTCCAGGCTGTATCCAAGCTACGCAGCCATTAGGCGCCTTTTATTCATTTATATTCACACGGTCCTCTGTACCATGTCATTGAACACAGAGGAGCTCTTTGCTGGCTTGGGTGTGTGGGGCCTACCACTCATCCATCATCAAGCTGCACAGGTACAATGCTTCTCTTTCTCTTCAAGCCCTTGTCTTTGCTTGGGTGTGTGGGGCCTACTACTCATCCGGCTGCGCAGGTACACCGCTGTCTAGCCTCTACCTACTTCTTCTTTTGAACTAGGTCGGCAAATTATCGTCAAAACAGCAATTACAGTTTTATTGTGTACCCAGCCTTTGCGATTTATGCACAGCTTACGATGCCAGCCTTTGCAATTCATGCAGCTTATAATGCATGAAAGCGACAGGCTTACTTATAGCTTCAGATCCTGCCTCAAATTTTGTAATCCTGACTTTGACCCTTACTTTTTTACCCTGTTCTTGTACATTGTGTGTTACCTGTACAATTGGTGACTTTGTTTCTTACAGCACTGTAGCTCTGTAGCACCTGTGTACGATTGGTGACTTACAGCACCAGCACTGTAGCACCTGTACGATTGGTGACTTACAGCACCAGCACTGTACGATTGGTGACTTACAGCACCTGTACGATTGGTGACTCACAGCACCAGCACTGTACGATTGGTGACTTACAGCACCAGCACTGTACGATTGGTGACTTACAGCACCTGTACGATTGGTGACTTACAGCACCAGCACTGTACGATTGGTGACTTACAGCACCAGCACTGTACGATTGGTGACTTACAGCACCAGCACTGTACGATTGGTGACTTCGTTTCTTACAGCACTGTAGCTCTCCATGTAAACCAAGTGGGAATATGTAGAGGGTGCATTACTTTGTGTGGAGCAAACGTTGGGGAGCAGCGCGCTGGGTGTTCAATGTAGCTAAGTTTTGGTCTAGTCTGGCAACCTATGAGAACTTGGTGAACCCAAAAACAGACCAAGTAAAAAAGGACTGGAGCGCAATTGGAAACATGCAAACCTAAAAAACACAAGAGTAGGAAGGCGAGTTAGTTCAATGATAAGTGCATCAAAGTCTTCTTGTGCATTTGGGATGTGGTAGTACCAGATGTTGGTAATCCGGTGCGCATACGCGTGAATTGTTAACACTTATTTATTTGTACAGGGCGCGTTTCACGTCCCCTCTTTATTGACACCTGTGTGTGCGCTTTGGGCTCCACATTGTGTCTCTGCACCATGGGCTGCCTCTGTGCCATGGTCTCCGCACTGTGCCTCTGTACCATGGGCCGTCTCTGTACCTCTGTGTGTCTCCACACTGTGTGTCTCCATACTGTGAGCCGTGCCTGCTCTTGCCTTTTTCCCCCTGCACTGCAGGTGGATGGGATGGGGACTGCTTTGGACCATACTAGCTCACGGTTACATGTACAGGTGCGTAGAGATGTCCAGCTCGTGCGGACAGCGCAGAGTGTACTTTCTTTGAAATCTGTTTATCAAGTGTGTTCTACATCGTCAAAGCTTCCACCTCAAACAATCTTTCTTGGGAGGTGATGTTTAGTGTTTGCTTGTGCCAGGTAGGCGCTTCGTGTGTGTATCTTTCCGAGTCAGTCAAAACGTGCGACTGCTAGGCTGCGTATGTATTACAAAAAACAAGTAAAAAATGCTGTTGTTGTCACGTGTGTCTTTCATCTTGATGCAGACCCTGCGTACTGGTCATGTACAATGCATCATTACACACATGCATGGCACGCGCAACCTGCAGCTATTTCTCTGTTGCGCCATTGTGCACATGCATGGCACGCACAACTTGCAGCTTTTTTCTTGTTGCGCCATTGTGCACATGCATGGCACGCACAACTTGCAGCTATTTCCTTGTTGCGCCATTGTGCACATGCATGGCACGCACAACTTGCAGCTATTTCCTTGTTGCGCCATTGTGCACATGCATGGCACGCACAACTTGCAGCTATTTCCTTGTTGCGCCATTGTGCACATGCATGGCACGCACAACTTGCAGCGATTTCCTTGTTGCGCCATTGTGCACATGCATGGCACGCACAACTTGCAGCGATTTCCTTGTTGTGCCATTGTGCACATGCATGGCACGCACAACTTGCAGCTACTTCTCTGTTGCGCCATTGTGCACATGCATGGCACGCACAACTTGCAGCGACTTCCTTGTTGCGCCATTGTGCACATGCATGGCACGCACCAACCTGTATGTTATCTCTGGTGTAATTCACAGCCTTTAAGTTTGTTTGTATGAGTGCAGATGCATGTCTGATGGAGTGTTCATTCAGTTTGTGTGTCAATTTCTTAATCTCATGGATGCCATGCTTGCGTCTGGAAAAGTAGGCAGGCATTTGGTAATGGAAAGCGCTGGAGTGCAAGACGCATGTCAGTGCTGTAATTGACTACTTTGTTTGTTTTGGGCCCTTTGGTAGGCATTACCACCCTGCCCCCTGACCCCCCTCCTTGTCGCACCCCCTTCACCTCCGCACCCCCCCCACTTCCCTCCTTGTCGCACGGCACACGATGGTGCACAACCATGCACATTCGCACGTTGTCTGTATGAACACCCCCCCTGTTGTATAAACACACACAAAGAACTGTATTAAACACTCCCTGTTGTATACACACACACACATACACACACAGACGTGACTAAACACAGTTGCACAAATTAAGAGGGTGCTCTCGTGTGGCTGATAAAGTGATTGATTAAGGTGTATGTCAAGCACGAATTCACTAGCACTAGCGGCCCGTTATAGCAATAACTGCTGCTCCTAATGCTGTGCTTGTCACGCTTGGTCCGGCATATCAACAGTGTGCCCAACAGGACCCCCTAATATACACATCCCACTACCTCTCTTGCATGTACATATACCAAGGTGTTGAGACCATATAAAGTCTCTTGTATGTACATATACCAAAGTATTGAGACCATATCAAGTCTCTTGTATGTACATATATAAGGTTGGTCAGAACCAGGGAACTTCAGCCCGTGCGGGCGCCGCACTTATAAATCAAATTTTGGTCTTGCCCGTAGGGCAAGGCCAAAATTTAAAAAGTTGACTCCGGGCGTCCCGGAGAAAAGCCAGTGGCCGGAGGCCACTGGCCGCGGGCTACCCGCATTAAATTAAAATCCAATGTCCGGGCTGCCCGGAGAAAATGTAATGATGCTGACTTAATGGCTGCGGGCAAGAGAGGAAGGAAAGCAGGGAGGGGGAGGGGGAGGAACGAAGGGAGCCCTCCCCCACAGAAGGAGACTCCCAAGCTGGCTGACGTATGTAAGTGTTTTTTTGCTTGTGGTGCTTGGGGTGGTTGTGGTGCTTGTGGTGCTTGTGTGGTGGGAAACGCGCGGGGCGTGCCTCAGTGCAGGAGCACCAGCAGCAGCAGCACCAGCAGCAGCAGGGGGAGGGGAGCAGCAGCAGAGGGAGCAGTATGATGTGGGCAGCAGTGTGATGTGGGCAGCAGTGTGATGTGGGCAGCAGTATGATGTGGGCAGCAGTGTGATGTGGGCAGCAGTGTGATGTGGGCAGCAGTGTGATGTGGGCAGCAGTGTGATGTGGGCAGCAGTGTGATGTGGGCAGCAGTATGAGGTGGGCAGCAGTATGATGTGGGCAGCAGTATGATGTGGGCAAGTCTAAGCGTCCACCCAATGTGCTTTTGTGCATTTTTTGCTTCTTCTTTCCTTGCAGTGTGATGTGGGCAAGTCAGAGCGTCCACCCAACGTGTTCCTGTGCAATAAGCTTCCTTCTTGTATCCTTGCAATGTGTTGTAGCCAAGTCAGAGCATCCAACTAATGTGTTTCTGTGCTTGTCACTTCTTCTTTCCTTGCAGTGTGATGTGGGCTTGTCAGAGTGTCAACCCAATGTGTTTCTGTGTTACTCACTTCTTCTTTATTTGTAGTTTGATGTGGGCAGGTCAGAGCGTCCACCCAACGTGTTCCTGTGCAATAAGCTTCTTTCTTCTATCCTTGCAATGTGTTGTAGCCTAGTCAGAGCATACAACCAGTCTGTTTCTGTGCTTGTCACTCCTTCTTTCCTTGCAGTGTGATGTGGGCTTGTCAGAGTGTCAACCAGTGTGTTTCTGTGCTTGTCACTTCTTCTTGTCTTTGTCACTTTGTCACTTCTTCTTGTGCCTTGTCACTTTCTTGTCTTTAACATGCGTCGTGTTCAACTAAAAGTGACCATCAAAGCAAGTGGCCATACTTTATGCTCAGTTCCATTTTCCATGCAGCGTGGTCAAGGACAGCTGAGCGTCCAAAAATGTCCATGCTGCTCATGTCACTTTCTTCCTTGCAGTGTCGTGTGGGTGAGCCAAGGGGAGTGGGTGGCCAAGGCTCTGCTTAAACCCATGAACGCCGCCGGTGTTGTGGCTGCGTTGGTGGCAATGGTTGTGTCTCTTACCTCCTCAACGCGATTCAGGCGCTGGTGGTACCAGGTACAGGTTAAATATTAAGCCGTCAGTCAATAAGTGTGACTGTTAGGCTGTGTATGATAAAGCAATGTAAAAAAATGTGGTACCAGGCACAGGAGCGCATTCAAGTTAAACCCATGACGCAGTATGTACGCATATTAATATTAAACATCATTTGCCTCTCACCTCCTCAGCGTGGTTCAGGCGCTGGTGGTACCAGGCACAGGATCGCATTCAAGTTGAATTCATAACGCAGTATGTATTCATTTATATTAAACATCATTTTCCTCTCACCTCCTCAGCGTAGTTCAGGCGCTGGTGGTACCAGGCACAGGACCGCATTCAAAAGTTAAACCAATGACGCAATATGTACATGTTTTTAGTTTTAGCATCATTTGATTTTCACCTGAAAAGCAGTCTGAAGATGGTTTGTAGCTTTTTGGAGTTGCAGAGATCATTTAACAAGTTGGACTACAGAGCAGACGAAAGCCACTCCCTTTTGTCCATCATGTCACCTTGCAAGCATGAGCAATTTCAGCTGACTATCAGCTAAAAGCTGACCAAACGTTTCCTACACTTCCCTCTGTACTAGTTCCCCTAATATTTTTGTGGACATACTATCAATGAAATTTCTCAGCCTGCCCTCGCCCTCTGCTGGCCTAGTAGTACTAAGTGCTTTGCAATTGTGATGTGCACCTGTCATCACTGCTGCACCACAACTCCTTGATTTCTCTTCCTTTCATTCTCTTTAAGCACGCAAGGCGTCCCATGTACTAATTGCTTTGCAATCATGGTATGCGCCTGTCGTTACTGCTGCACAACTCCTTGGTTTATCATCCTTTCATTCTCTTAAAGCACGCAAGACGTCCCATGTACTAATTGCTTTGCAATCA
>Ga0307963_1000721_pt1 | contig 23417 bp, 20 predicted proteins | sample OrgLakmetagen594_FD_201829 | JGI IMG/M metagenome (GOLD analysis project Ga0307963, IMG submission 201829) | Saline water microbial communities from Organic Lake, Antarctica - #594 | ecosystem: Environmental > Aquatic > Non-marine Saline and Alkaline > Saline | place: Antarctica: Organic Lake... | reverse complement strand
TGTGTATATCCCACATACAACCACACACACACACACACACACACACACACACACACTCTCACACACACACACACACACACACACACAGTTCCGACCAGCCGTGTATGCAGCTGAGCTACGAGCAGCCATGGTCGCCGGGCTGCCCTCTCCTAGCCTAGCTGAAGGTCAGTGTTGCCTGCCTGCTCTTTGGAACTTGGCATATGGAGTTTGGAATACGCAACACACAGGGAGTTTGGCAAACAAAACGGGGATGGGCGGCTGCTTCTGAATTCCACGCAGCTTAAGTCCAGCTCCTTTCCAACGTCATTATAACAAATAAATAACAACGGAATAATAAACAAAGAATCAAGGATTGCCATAATATGTAACTGGGACCTTCTTCTTACTACGTGCTGATTGTCTTTCTGCAACTTCTACCTCAATCCTGTGGTGGTTTAGTTTTAAATAGGGTTGGCCAGAACCATATATACACGGTGTATATATGGTATTTTTGGCAGGGAAATTACACAATAGGTATACGGTCATATACGGCGTAAATATACGGTCCTGGCCAACCCTAGTTTTAAGGCACCTGCTTTCTACATGGCTCCTTTGAAGTAATTTCCACTGCCTGCGTGCTTTGCCTATTTCTGCACACTTGCCATTAGCAGCGGAGAGTGTGAACGTGAAGCATTGGCGAGTGGCTGGTAGTAGTAGGAAGAGCGCATTGCCTATTTCTGCACACTTGTCATTAGTAGTGGAGGGTTTGATGGGTATAGGGTACACTGGTGACTGGTGCTAGACATGTATAATATGCGTTTCTTAATAGTTAGAGCGCGTCGCCTTAACCTGCACACTTGCCATGAGTAGTGGAGGGTTTGATGGGTATAGGGTACACTGGTGACTAGTGCATAACAAAAAAACGACAGTTAGGGCAACGACAGGTGCTGTTGAGGAAAATATTGTAATTTGCAGCCGGTGCTAATCTGAATGTCCTTAACACACACACACACACACACACACACACACACACACACACACACACACACACACACTCTCTCTCACTCTCTCTCTCTCTCTCTCTCTCTGTCTCTCTCTGCACCACAAAAGGCCACCTACCACAGATCACCCTAATCTTTTGCCGCCTGTTTCCCTAAGATTTAATCGTCCCTCTCTCATGCTCGCAGAGAGCTGCAACCAATCACAAACCCTTGTGTGTTATTGACGCCTTCCTTATCTCAGGGCTCTGGAACAACTTCGTGTCAGATTGATGGCAGCACTGTATCTGGCATATTTCAGCTTTCTATTTACACATACAACCATACAACCACACGACTACTCACAGATCCTTGTATTCTGGACATGCCTCCTTTCCACAGGCTTTACCTACGAGCTATGCGCTGGACTGATCGATAAAGCAAAAAACTTGAAGCAGATCTGCAAGGAGGAAATCGAGGAAGAAGGTGGGTGAGGTCTAGGCCAGGCCCTACTTCCTTGATAATGGGTAAATTTCTTGGCACCATGGTCGGTTTAGTGTATTTAACCAAGCAAGTGCATGCAGAGTGCAGAGTGTCCGGAAGCTTACCCTTTAGCTATGCAATTCAACCAAGCAAGTGTGTGCAGAGTGTGAAGCCTGTATGCATGGCAGAATGTTACACTCATAAGGCAGAAAGTGGAGCAGGAAAAGGTAAGGCTACGCGAACCATGCAGAATGTGAAAATTTTTTTGTACCAATTGTCGTGTGAGTGCAGGGAATGTATGGCCGTGCTGGCGAGGACTTGCAGAGATATTTCCGTCATCCTGCCAAATGCATACAATATGCATAATCAGTTTTCCGGGAAAACTTTTCCCATACAATATGCACAATATGCATAATCAGTTTTCCGGGAAAACTTTTCCCATACCGCTGTACTACGGTATGGCAGAGGCACATCGCTATGTATGCCTCTAGGGCATCTGAGCGGAAACGTATGAAAAGCCTGCAACCGAAAACCTCGCCATACAACTGGTTTTCCCGTACCGTTGTTCAAAACACGCCTTCCTTGCTGAGTTTCTTGTTGGACTGGTAGTGAATTGGTAAAGCTGTAAATCAGCATTCCGGCATTGCAGTTCCACTGAGGCTGCTCGACATTCAGTTCCAGTGGGTTGCATGCATTCTTGTAACAGAGCACATGGGTGGTGTCACATGGATGGTGTCGCACATGGATGATGTCACATGGGTGGTGTCACATGGATGGTGTCGCACATGGATGATGTCACATGGATGGTGACACATGGGTGATGTCACATGGATGGGTTCCACTGAGGCTGCTCGACATTCAGTTCCAGTGGGTTGCATGCATTCTTTTAACAGAGCACCCATGTTGGAGATTGGAGGGCCTCACGGTGAATTACATATATTTCAAGGGAAGACGCAAGCTTGAGAAACTGGGAAAAAGGAGTCAACCACCTTAACTGCCTGGTTTAGAACCACTCATACACTCACTGAGTACATACTACGCACCATCACACTTGTACGTGCACAGCAATTGTTCCTTAACAACCCAACTTATTATGAGGGTTGGCCAGAACCGTATGTATACACCGTATATGACCGTATATTAGGTGATTTCCCTGCCAAAAATACCGTATATACACCGTAAATATATGGTTCTGGCCAACCCTACTTATTATCAATGGGACAAATAACCAGAACCTTCCTTGCACGCATACCAGCTGCCTTTTTGCTCACCCTGCATTGCTTCTGTGCCTTAAAAACTTAAGCACCTCAAACATTGCTCCCAAGCGCTTTGACCCATGACATACTAGAGATTAAATTCACCAAGCAGACAGAACTATGGTTTGTTTACTAGAAATCAAGTTCACCAAGCAGACAAAACTATGGTTTGTTCACTGGAAATCAAATGCACCAAGCAGACAAAACTATGTTTTGTGTACTATAAATCAAATTCACCAAGCAGATAAAACTATGGTTTGTTTACTATAAATCAAATTCACCAAGCAGACAAAACTATGGTTTGTTTACTAGAAATCAAATTCACCAAGGCGACAAAACTATGGTTTGTTTAACAACATCCACAGTCGGACCAACGCCGTTTTAATCCTTACATGCTTCTGTGCCTTAACCCTAGAGTTTGTGCTATATGTACGTCATTGTTGTTGTGCTGTGCAGTTGGATTTGACGTCCCTCTTGAAAACATCCACGAGCTCACAAGCACCGTTGCATCGGCAGGTAGGTGGGTTTTTGTGCGTCAGGTATTGTTCAATCAACCATGCTTCGTGTGAATTCTGGAACCGCTTTATTTTTTTCTCATCCAAAGCCTGCATACCTTTTGCAGATTGGTTTTGTGCGTCGGCTTTTGTTCAATCAACCATGCTTTATGTGAAGTCCATAACCGCTTTGTTTCATCATCATCCAAAGCTTGTACTTTTTGTTTGAATTTGAATGCATACACTTTCCTGATCTCCATTAGTGACTCTTTTCCCTTTACAGTGGAGTGAAGAGTTTTCCCATGACCAAAATGCTTGCTCATAGATATCAGTGCCTTTAACTCTATAATTTTCCCTATAATTCCACACTTAAAGCTTCAGGCTCCCGCAGCTTTGCACTTTTCCTCTTATTTGTGTTCAGTCCTGAACCCTGCTGTCTAGTTGTTTTCCATCCCACGCATGAAGCGCACACACACATACATGTAAAAATAAACTCTACACACACGCGCAAAAACATACATGCACACACAATACACACATGTACACACACCCTGCAGGCACTTCCGGTGCCAAACATACTATGTTCTTTGCTGAGGTGGACAGCAGCATGCAGAGCACAGGGGGTGGAGGCCTCATAGACCATGCCGAGTGTATAGAGGTAGGTGACAAGAAAATATACAAACACGCACACACACATACACACACATACACGCACACACACACAAACGCACACGCACACACACACCACACACACACACACACACGCACGCACACACACGAATGCACACTCTGTAAACAGGATAAACAGGAGCATTGTTAAGGGGTTGTATGTGTTCATGTAAAATTACATAAGCACCCAGGTGTGTACACGTGGTTGTGTAGAGGTGCTTGCTTAGGGTAGCACCTTGGGTTGGCGTGTCCTGGGTCAGGCATAGCACTTAGAAATGGCAGCTTCATTCTCAAGTGTGGTCAAACTCACGTTGAAATAGCAGCTTCATTCAAGTGTGGTCAAACTCACGTTGAAATGGCAGCTTCATTTTCAAGTGTGGTCAAACTCACGCCGAAATGGCAGCTTCATTCTCAAGTGTGGTCAAACTCACGTAGAAATGGCAGCTTCATTCTCAAGTGTGGTCAAACTCACATTGAAATGGCAGCTTCATTCTCAAGTGTGGTCAAACTCACGTTGAAATGGCAGCTTCATTTTCAAGTGTGGTCAAACTCACGATCTGGGTGGGGGATGCATGGGGACGACCAAGACTCCGGGCAAAATAAAAAACCGTGATCCATTTTTCTCCAGGCTCATACACAACTCTGTGCTTCTCACTTTGTATTAGCACTTCGAAATTCGACCTGAAAGCTGTGCACACTTTGGTGTGACGTTCCTTTCCTAAGCTGTTTATGCCTGAGCACGCCAATTCCGTTAAAGGGTTGAGTTGTACTTTTCCTCTTGGGAGCGCTGCACTTCAATTCATTAATGTAAATCTGTTAGTTGCTGCGCTTGAGCGTATTTCCTTACTTTTGCTGTTGGGAGCGCTGCACTTCAATTCATTTATGTAAATCTGTTAGTTGCTGCGCTTGAGCGTATTTCCATACTTTTGCTGTTGGGAGCGCTGCACTTCAATTCATTTATGTAAATCTATTAGTTGCTGCGCTTGAGCGTATTTCCTTACTTTGCTGCTCTGCTTGGACGCAGGTGCTGGCATTACCATTTGAGCAAAGCCAGGCATTCATCCTCGACAGCTCTTGCTCCAAATCGCCAGGCCTCATGTTTGGCGTATGCTGGGCGTGAGTATACCATGCATAACACCAGAGGGGGGACACTGGGCAAAAGCAAAACATGCTCTTTTTTGCATGAAAGGTGCAACTACTCACACGTCACTTCACCAAATGGGACCCAACCTAGCTTCAAACTGATGCTGACTTTATAAGCTACCCAAGCATGTGCTCAGATCTAGACAAGTCACCCTGCGTACAGAATGACAGGACTACAAGCACACATCGTGCACTTGTACCCTAGATGGGTGCTTTTCAGGGGGAATGGCACATTAAATTGCATATCTCGCCAACCACTTCGTCTTTTTGCCCCATTTCTCTTGCAATGATTTTTATATACTCTAAGGATTCCAAAACACTAAAAATCACTGTGTTTGGTTCGCTGGCTGGTCAGATACAGCATATGGCTGCTCAAAACGTAGGGTTCACGCCGCGGCTGCTGAGGCAGGTGGCCCTAGCTGGTAAGTTTCAAGCTCAGCTGCATTGGAATCACTACACATCAGAGCTGAGCTTGAAACTTACCAGTTAGGGCCACCTGCCCTGGGAGCATGCAAAAACCGTACCATTTTTGGCCTCTGTGTCCCCCCTCTGGCTTTATTTATACGTACAAATCGATTCTATATTGTGATTTGTTAGTGTGTATGAGGGTGTTCAGCTGCGTTTGTGTGCGTGATTAAAAACGCTTAACCCAAGATTAAACGCAGGCGTATGTATGCTGATGAACATTCCCAAGTCTCCCAATCCTAGCATCGTTTCAGTGTCGCCACTGTTTATCATTGAACAAGGCGTCCAACGCTCCACTTCGTCATCTCCACTTCGTCATCTAGACTTTGTCATCTCCACTGCGTGCTGCTGCTGCAACACCATTTCCGCTTATGCTTGCAACACCATGCTTCCAAGACCATGTCCCCCCACCCAAGTGCTGCGTACATGAAGACTCTAACTAGCTGCTCTCACTGACTGTAGCCCTTTTGTTACAGAAAGTTTTCTCCTAGCTTGTCAAGTGATACCTGCAGTGATACCTACAGTGATACCACAGTGACTAGGTTGCCTGGGTTTGACTCCGCAGACAGTTCAATAAAATAAGTACCGTACCTTTCCAATATCATCCCGGGTAAATAACGTTTTTTGCCCTCCGGGGTGGTTCCGGTATTGTTTAATATATATTTATTTTAAGGCTCCGGGGTTGCCCATAATTGGCAAAAACAAAGTTGTGTGGGTGGGTGAACAGTGATGAGCGGAGAAGGCCCCGCCCCCGCCCCCGCCCCCGCCCCCGCCCCCTCCCCAGCCCCAGCCCCTGCAGCACCAGCCTTAGCCCCTGCATTAGCCCCAGCACCTGCAGCACGACACACATGCGCTTCAGCACCTGGAGCACGACACTCCTGGACAGCACCTGGAGCACGACACACATGCGCCCCAGCACCATGGAGCACCAGCCCCTGCACCTGCAGCACGAAACACATGCGCACCACACACGCGCATGTGCACTCATACTCACACACACGCACACGTACACACTGCCTTGGGTAAATGTTTACCGGGATTCGTGCGGGAATAGGTAACATGTTTACTTTGAGGATCCGGGGTTACCCAGGGTTACGTTTAATATTTATGAAACTTGGGCACCGGGATGAGTCCGCAAAGGTACGGTAATGAATTTATCTCACCACCCTCGTGCCTCAACCGTGTCCTGCGCTGTAGAGCTAGTGTGTATACTTTGCGCACCTTGAGGCTACGTCACATTTTTAGGTGTTGTTACGTGCTGCTCCTGTAGCATTCAGCATGTGGTGTGTCTCTGCTCCCCCCTGCCCGTGCTTCCTGCATCGGTGCCTATCCCTGTTACAGTGCTGTGCCTCATTTGCTGCTGCATCAACATATGCTGCGGCAACACTGTGGCAGCCATTTTTCACATCATTATATACTGTGGCAATACTATGGCAGCCATTTTTCACATCATTATATACTGTGGCAATACTATGGCAGCCATTTTTCACATCATTATATACTGCGGCAACACTATGGCAGCCATTTGTCACATCATTAATGTGGCAATACTATGGCAGCCATTTATCACATCATTATATTCTGTGGCAATACTATGGCAGCCATTTTTCACATCATTATATACTGTGGCAATACTGTGGCAGCCATTTTTCACATCATTATATACTGTGGCAATACTGTGGCAGCCATTTTTCACTGTCACAAGTACAGCGTGTACACTACAAGGTAAGGTTAGGTACATTACAGGTGCTCAAGTCTGCATAAGGCTGGCATCCCACCCTAATCATGCTAAGCATGCCACCATTTCCCCCCCCTCTGGAAACCTTTGGTCACGTGTACCTGCTCACTACAGCAACTTCCTCTCTGCCTATAAGCTTGAGATTACAAACTTGCTCGACCATCACACACGCACATACAAACACATGCATGCACGCACACACGCACACGCACACACGTACACACACACGTATACACACAGGTACCATGCTATACTGGCAGGCACGTGGGGAGCGTCATCAGCAGACGGCAACAAGACACAGCCCCTTGAGCTACGCTCTGTCATTTCTTCCTAGCCCTAGTCTCCCGCCCTTTTTTTTACATGTGGATCTTTGTATCTGGCGGGTCTACATCTAGAGTCCGGAGTAATGGTCTGGAGTAATGGTGGTCTACATCTAGAGTCTAGAGTCTAGAGTCTAGAGCATGGTCTAAATCTAGAATGGATCTTTGTATCTGGCTGGTCTACGCTAGAGTGGATCTTTGTATCTGGCTGGTCTACTTGTATCTGACTGGTCTAGAACTAGAGTTGAAATGCAGAATGCCGGTACCAGAACCTGCGTGGTCTGCTTGTAGGTTAAGATAATATGTTAGACGGTAGTTCCATGCTCCTTCTCCACTGAAGTCAATTTGGCCAGTGAGCAGGACGGATTCTTCCAGTGAGGATGTCTTAAGCTGGCTTGGCCTAGACGTCACAGTGTTGCCCCTCTCCCTCTTTTCCTCCATCAACAGGTGCACCTATTCGCCATCATCTCACAAAACAGAAATACGAATGTATATTCACCAGTGTGTAAAATGTTCCAAGTTGAGTCGTAGTCAATTGTACGGATCAGGAGTAAAGCCCTGAAGCCTGCCCTTGAGGGCCTGCACATTTATGCAGGGAAACGGCTACCTTTGAGGCTAAGGGGTTACAGAGGGTTTGCAAAGGGGGTAACCGGCAGCCACATATGTTGAGGCTAAAGAACATTGGAAATAAAAGGGCTTAAACCTAGGATAGACAACGGTCAGCCACCTTTTCATAAAGAAAGAATGCAGATAGTGTAGACGCTTCCGGCATGGATTAGGAAAGGATGTTATTTTGTGTTCTGCACCACCCAATGGATGCAGAGACACACAACATCCCACCTGGAGAATAAAAAAGAAGCTCTTCAGTTTTACAAATGCATAAAGGCCTTCAGTCAAAAAGTGCGACTGCTAGCCTGCTCATAAAAAGCAGCCAGTTAGTTCATCAGGAGGAAAATTACAGCTTGTTATTGTTCTGGCTTAAGAAAGTAGACAAATCGTGGGCTCCTGTTGGGGGAAACAGAGATGCATATTTCCTGCGGAGAGAAATCACGTGTAAATTGGCGCAGTGGAAAAGGACATGCTGCTCATTTTGGACATCATTAGTGTCACACATGTCACAGCTGGGGGAGCTACTTTGATTCCATGTCACTGTCCCAAAACTTAGGGTGTGAACACGAAGTTTGAAACGAGCTGTACTACTGCGAATGACATCACCAGGCAGGTTAAGAAACATGTATTTGGGAAGGATGTAAGTCGAATGAGTGACCAGAGCCCTTTTTGTAGGAAGAGCACACCATTGGTGAAAAGTAGAGCGTTTGCTGTTGCTTGTGTTCTCTCAGATGCGTTTCAAAACAAGGTGTCCAGTACTCCAAGTGTCTCTCCCTGAGGTCTACGACAAAACGGCTAGGATGAATGGCTCACGGCTTTGCAGCTTCTTTTTAAAGATATGAGATGTACGATTGTGTCAGACCATCCATGGCAGATGGGCTGACCAGCAATCATTGGACTGTGTACTCAGCTGTGTGTCAGCATGTAAAACCTTTTTCATTGTGTAGCTGTTGGATTTTATCAAATAATTGTACAGACGCATTGCCGCGTAAAACCAATTAAACTGTAGGGGTTCCAATCCACACTCACGCATAACACACCATGAAGGCGTGGTGTCTCTGACCCCCAGCATCCTTTTCAACACTGCCAACAACCGTTTCTGTTGGGGACTGTCCATCTCTTCGCCTTGTTGTAAGTAAGGAGTGGCCTAAATCTGACTCGCTTACATACCAGCAGGAATAGCGGAAGTCTTGAGAAGCCATAGGAATGCGTGTAACCTGCTAAAAGAGCTTTTTAGTGGGGATCAGGTGCTTGGGAGGTAGAAGCCTGCAAACCACAGGAGTTTGCTCATATATTTGCGGGGGTTGTTTTCAATGTCTCGCCTCATCTGTATGTCTTTTGTTGCGGATTTGCATGTAGGCTAAATGTTCTCATGATTGCTGTGGCATGTAGACCAGTAACTCCGAGGCTGTTGAGTGAGTTCCTTGTGTAGCTGCTGTATATGGTGCCTGTTGCTCCTAGCAGGATGGTGTGCAGGGTTTTACGGTGTCTGAGTGAGCGAGGCAATAGCAGCTTGTGTTGTCCTCGTGCCTTTTCTGCTTGTTGAGTAGGGGAAGTCTCTGCACAGTACTTAATTTTGGTTAAATGTATGTCGCGTTCGTTTATTTGTTTGTCGCTTGGTTTCATAGCCAGGGTATGGAATGGTAGCGCCATCTGCTAAGTAATCACGGGCAACTCTTCTTGCATTATTGACAGACCTAGTTTGATATGTGTTTGTTGCGTTTCGTTACGGGCGTGGTTGCTGGGTCGGAGTAACTATGACTGCATCTGGCTTGAAAAGAAAAAACTACAGGCAGTGAAAATTACTCCCCACATTATTAAGGAAAAGGAGCCACTTTGGTACTGGGTACCGTAAATCTCCTCCACCAAAGGAAAAAGGAAAAGATTAGTGGGGATCAGGAGGCTTGAAGCGGAAGTGCTTCCATTCTCCCTCAGTTACCCCCTGCCACTCCTAAGAACCCCCCCCCCTTCATTGCTAGTCTGTTGCTTTTTTGTTCTCGTGAAGATGGGAGCAACCATTACAGCATCCGGGCGGCTGGAGAAGGTAAACCTATTTCTGTCTAAGAAGCGGGGTGGAAAGAGCCACTTTGGTATAATCCTAGTTTTAGCTGTATCGGGAATCTGAACATTTGTATCGGGAATCTGAAGATTTTGTTAAGCCAGCCGTTCGCTGCACCCTATATCCATGCAGACAAAGCAGGACCCTAGGGAGCTTGTCTTGCTGATGGCTTTGAGGATCACGCTGCATGCTAAGTTGTGTCTCTCAGTGATCATATTTCTTATTTGCGTGTGTTGGCATCCAGAAAGGATATGCAAGGCACTGTCGAGTTGCTTGTTGAGCAGGGGAAGTGTCTACACAATACTTAGTTTTGATAAATGTATGCCACGTTCGTTTGGTTTTATGTCGCTTGGTTTCATAGCCAGGGGGTATGGATTGGTAGCGTCATCTGCTACGTTATCACGGAGTAATTTTGACTGCATCTGGCTTGCTTTATTTCCGTTGCTGTTATGCATTTAGATTAAAAGGTAAGATCCAGGTTCAAAACATTCCTATGTGTGTCTCTTCTGAAGGGCGTATGATGCCTTGTTGTACCATTTTTCACGACTGCCTACGTCTGCTTCTTGTGCTAGCAGGCATGCACCCTAGCCTGTGCACCTTGTTGAATTGCTGTATGAATCATTTGTCCAGCAACGTTGTCCCTGTATAATCATTTTAATTATAATGGGATGACTGCAGTTCGAAAGCATGTAATAGGTCCCGTCTAGCTTCTGGAAGATGGGGCAGATTGGTGGGCTTTCTATATGGTTACACTGAGCGGCACGCTCTTGGTTGTGAACCAAATCTATGCGGCAGAGCATGACATTTTCTTTTATAGATGTGACACCTGCATTTTTCCAGAATTACTTATGTCTTTTTCGACAATGCCTTCCTTGATCCGTTCTTGGTATTTTGTGTAGCACTTTGTGGACTGATGGTTAGAAACATTTTTTGATTTAGGGCCCAGTTTGTGTTGGACGTGCATGTGTGCTTTTACAGCATCGAGATCTGAGAAAATGGAGAGCCTGTCAGCTGGAGGCCCTGGTTGGCAGGTGTTAAGAGTATCTGGTAGACAAGCTGGGGGAGGGTTTTTCACCCTTACTGGCCAGAAGATGGATGAATGGGGATGGGCTTCGGTTTTAATGTGAATATCATGGCCACTTTGATTTTCCGCAGAGCACTTTGCTGTGGCATCAGCGCACTCATTCCCTAGGATGCCAGCATGATGAGCTTTAACCTTGTAGAGATGGATGGTGTCTTTAGATAGCTGGATGTGGTGTACGTACGATGGTTTCGAGGAGGAGTTTGGCATGTTTATGCCGTTTCATGCGCTGGGGGTAAAGGATGCTATTTCTTATTTGCCACTGTGCACTAGCGCTGTTGCGATATGGGTGTGTTCGTTTATCAAAGCAGCAGCAAATTCCGCTAGCTCGGCTCTGTTTATGGTTTTATTGATGCTTGTCACTCTGGGATTTACTGTGGTGATTTTATTGGACTGAGGGTGATAGACTCCACCTCCAATAGACTGAGATCCATTTTCTTTGTTTGTTGTACAACTCCCATCTGTGAAGGCCCACTCTTTCCAGTTAGGGGCCTTTAGCTCCAGCAAGCGCTTTTGTCGTACATGATGGGAGGGGACCTGGCTGTGTAATGTATCACTTCTGTTGCCAATATTTGCATTGATTCTTGTGTTCTTGAGTATTTAAGGAGCCTACATATTTTAGCCATTTTTGGCAGCATCCATTCAGTTGGTGGTTTACGATAAGGTAAGGTGCCTGCGTTTTTGAGATTCCAGGGATTCAGCAGGGCGTGTATGCTTCAGTGACGAGTGTATTTATGTGCTTCCTGTAAAATGCTTTGAGGTGCTGAGGGGTAATGGTGCCGGAGCACTTACCATCTATGCTGTACACACATGTCACCTCTGGGAGGGTCTGGAATTTGGGAAGTGTGACTTTTGTTAGCCAGTCCTCTGCTTGTGGCTTTTCGCTAGGTGTGTCATATTGCTCACTGTCATGTGTTGTCCTCTTGTACTGAAGGTGGTCTGATAAAATTGACCTGTCTATTCCACAGTTCACAGTTGTCTGTAACCTTAAAATTGTTTTGTGGGGCAGTAGGTTGCAGCATGTCGAATGATCTTTGTCCCTGGCTGGTATGTTTGCCTAGCGTAGATTTTTATTGGGGAGTATGCCTGTTGGGATCCTCCAATCCTTACCGGCCCAGGTTATCCACGTGTTTGTCCGTGGGTTCAATTCTGATGCCTGGTGGACGTATTGCTTTTTTCCTACTCTTCAGCCATTCTTACATAGTTAGGGTTGGATCTGATCATCTTTGCTGCTTCCCATATTGGCTCTCAGTTGGCCAGTCATATTTTGCTCTCTGTCCATTCAGCCAATTTCCCCAATGCTCCTCAGAGATCTCCTGGCAGGCTTGGCAGTGCCATCCTTCTGTTGGGCAGGTATCATGGTTGTGGTAACAACCAAGTTGCATAAGGCAATCCCAATGGTACGTAGGTGTGAATGCACATGCTGCATTGAAACATATCTTGCTCATGGTCAGATTCTACTTCATCCGTTTTTTCCTTGCTATGGGGTGTCCAACAGATTTTGCAGCAGGGATCTTCAAGATCCTTGTGTGCAATTGGAAAGAAGAGAAAGAAGAATTAAGAAAAACTACGCAGGCAGCAAAACACTCCCTGCATCAATTAAGGAAAAGGAGACACATTGGCCTGAAGTGCCGTGAGTCTCCCCCACCAAAGGAATAAAAGAAAATTAGTGGGGATCTGGAGGGTGGCTGGCAGCCCCTTGCTCCAGACCGAGACTTTGAGAGCAATTAGTTTTTTTGTGTGTGCATAATGCACAGAGTGATCATGTACTAGTTTAAGGGCAGTCTCGTGGGCCCTCCGTGAATCAAGGCCGAGCTCTTTTAGATGATGCAAAGTGTTATAGATTGATCCTCCCACACCAACAAGGATGGTGTGAAGTGTAAGTTGTTTAGCTTATAAGCCCTTGCATAAACTCTCGAGCTGTTTGTTAGAGGCCTCCAGTTGGTGTCCGGGCCTCATGTCTTCACAATACTTCACTTCTATGAAGTGCATTTCCCACTTATTAGCGTTAAGCTTGTGAGCTCTGCGCACTTGTCCATGAAATCTAGCATGCTGCACCTGTTGCAAGTGGGGAGTGGAAGGTGGTTTAGATTAATTAGGTAAGGGAGTAACCAAGATCGCATCAGGGCGACTGGAAATAAGCCTGTTTCTGACAAACTAACGAGCATCAAAAGCCAAATGGGTAAAGTCCTATTATAGCGTGCTCAGGAATCTTAAGGTTTTGTTGGGCAAAACGGTCACTGCTGCCAGCATTCATTTGAACTATACAACCTGCTAAGGAGTCTTTGCTGATGGCTTTCATGATAAGTCTGCAGGCAACAGTATGGCGTTCAGTGATCATGCCAGAGATGATATTGTGTTCACACCCTGAGAGAATATGAAGAATGTCTGATTGTTGAAAAATGGACACTGAAAGCTAGTGGGCTTTTTGAAGCGGACAGCGTGTTTCTGATTGAAGGGGGTGCGTTTCATTTGGAGGGAGAAATTGTACATGTCCCGAATTCCGTTGCTCATGCCTTTGGGTAAATATGAAGTAGACTCTGGCAGTAAGAGTAGTACCCTGTTTTTGAGTTGGCATGACCAAGTCTATGGTTTGAATGCATGTGGGATTTTAATGCAGCCTGAAGATTTGGAAGGTAAGTCAATCTGGTGCCGTGCTGAGGAGCTTCAGTGCTAGTTCCTTGCTGATTAGCTTCTTCAAGGGCTAGCCAGGTTGTATCAAAGAAGGGATTGCCACCAGGGCCTGCGGTGCGGATTGTTGTTTCAGCTGGGAGACTATTGCTGTAGCAGGCTTGGTATTTGGCAAGGGCGTCTGCACATTCATTTCCTGCAACTCCAGCGTGAGATTTGACCTTATAAAGGAAGATTGGGATTAAGAGTTACAGATGGTATAAGAGAGAATTTTGAGAATGTCTCCTTGGACATGGTGACGGTGCTTCTCTGGGTACAATACTTGTTTCCTAATTCGGTGGAGTGAGGTAAGACTGTCTGTGGCAATATGGGTATGATCATGGGTAAGTATAGCAGCTATAGCTGCCAGCTTCGCTCTCCCTGTGGTGTTGGTCAAACCAGCACCATTTGGTTTAACCAAGCTAGAGTTGCCCGTATTGGGGTGGTAGACACCTGCCCCAATAACTTGTTTGCCTTCTTGGATATGGCAGCTACCATCTGTATAGGTGTATAGGTCCAGGAATTCCAGTTAGCAACCTTGAGCGTGAGACCGGTTTGGACTGATGGGAAAGGGAGGCCACTTCATCCAAAGCAGGTCTGTGGGAGCATTTGGCAGTTTGTATTTTGGCTCAGTGAAGTTTCTCGAACTTCTTGAAGCCAGGTGCTGTCCCAGCAAGCTTAACATTACGGATGGGGTCATTGACAATGCTGGTGAGGTGCCAATTTGCTTTGGGAATGTCACGGGCAAGATTCTGCAGCCATGTGGGATTGTGGCTGTTAAGGTGTAGCAGCGCAGCTGAGTTCCAGACAGCTATGATATGCAAATTCCAAGAAGCCTGGGGTAGAGGAGTTTTTTGGCTGATCCAGGATTGAGAGATAGCGTAGGTGAGCTAATTAGCTGGGATTGTTCCCAGTGTATAGCACAGGTGAGGATAGGCTGTCAGGGGTTTTGAGTAAGGGTTGGTTATCATGGATCCATTCCAAGAAGGTAGGAACATGAAGGTGGCAGTTGCTGAGGATGGCTGAGTAGATAGCACGCCTAAGGTTTAGATTCATGGTATGGTCAAGAAAGAGATGAAAAAAAGAAGAAAAAACTACGCAGGCAGTGAAAGCCACTCCCCACATTAATTAAGGAAAAGGAGCCACTTTGGTACCGAGTATCGTAAAGATCCTCCACCGCGAGAAGGAAGGAAAAATCAATGGGGATCAGGAGGGTTGCAGGCTTGGCCTGAAACCGGCTCCTGGTGAGATTTGATCATGCATAAAACCTGGAAAGGGCACGTTAGTATGGACAAGCTTAGCAGCGAAGTTCACAGAGTGCACATGGAGCTTGGAGGCAAGCTTCTTAACCCTTCGAAAATCGAGACCCAGTTCCTTGAAAGGCTTCAAAGTGTGAATGTTGTAGATGGTGCCGCCCACACCCAAAAAGATGATGTGAAGAGTAACAGAGGCTCCTTGGAGAATGTTGCAAAGGTCAAACTGCAGCGTACTTTGGTGTGGTCATCATAGATGGGATGGCAAACTGAAAAACCAGTGAAATGGGTTGAGAGGGAGTTGTGATGGGCGCCAAAAAGTGCATCTTGCGAGTCAGCACTCCAGTAATGGGGGTAGCTTGGGTTGAAGTCTAGTGGAGAGGCCATTTTCTCTTGTGTTACCGAAGCCCATTTTTGGAGGGCAGTATGTACATGGCTTGCTTGGCAGAGCCCGAGAGTAAGAGCGAGTCTTTGATTTTCTTGCTTTAGTATTTACTTTCTAGTTGTGTTATCCTGGCAAGCAGACCTAGAAGCTCAGAAGCAAAGCTTCTAGGTGCAGGTGTAATGTTAATATGAAGACCTTTAAGCTTGGTTGTGTGGAAGGCCTTTTGAAGGATGTTAAGAGCCGGACGCTCAGGTGCCATCATGCCCAGGAATTTACCATCTGTGCTGTGGATACAAGCCACCTTTGATGAATATATTTCTGGAAGATTAAGAGGTGGAGGATATGTGTAAGAAGTGAGCTGCTCAGTGGTATCTTCTGGCTTGTATTTAACAAGGTCAACGTCACAGATCCAGAAGTTGCAATCCCCTGTGGGTTGTATGTCTACCGGTGGATTGGTGGGATGGACATCAAAGGTGACTTTGTTCCGCAGTTCTGTGTCCAATTTTTGTATCCAGGAGTTGCCCATGTCAGTTTTTATCAAAGCCTTGTCTTTTGTCTGTTTGCTGGCATATTACATAGGTCAAGGGAAGATAGCAAACTCCCTACTACGAGGTTGAAACGAACTGAGAGTTGATAAAAAAAAGGAGCAAGAGAGGCAGGCTGGAAGAGATAAAAGGAAGTAGGGACAACCAGGTTGATGAGAAAAAGGGCAAAGCGTATATGGGAAGGTCGAGCACGTCTTTCAAGATTGTCTAATAATTGATCTGCTGTAGGGAGAGAGAGGTCAGGCTCATCCTTTCGTGCTTCAAATTCCTGGATACGCTCAAGGAAGGTGGGTTACCAGTCTTTAAACTCTACTGGTTCCCAAGTCGGTTCCCAGGTGACCTATATGAGTTTTTTGTCAGTGGATTCGAGTGTCTTATTTGTTTTTGTTCATCATTTAGGTGAGCACAGCAAGGGCAAGCACAGGAACCTAATAAGCATATTACATTCATGTCATTAGGTTCCTGGCCAGAATTGACATTGTTATTTTGCTTGCACATTTGCCGAAAGAAAAAAAGAAAAAACTACGCAGGAGACTCTGCGTGTGAATTTGTGAGATCTATGACTGTATCAACAGTGTTCCAGCCTGCTTTGCCCAGAGCTTTTTTTGGTACAAAATTCTTCCTTGTTTTATTAAAAAGTTTCGTGTGAGGAACTTTTTAGCGTGTTAGTTAGGTCTACAACTGTCTGGATTTTGCGTGAATCTCCTCTCTGTAATGGGTATGGAATATCCTCCCTGCTTTGAGTGCGATTCATCTAACTAGCGCTTGAGTTAAACGCAACACCAATTACTGCTCCTGGGATGTTAAATTTTGCCAATCACCTTGAACCCTTGCCTTCTTTTGGGGGAAGCGGATCTTTACAGGTTGAGCAGCCATGCCATTTTATTAATGTCGTTTCCCACTAGGATCCTGAATAGTATTCAAATTGAAGTGTACTGACCGGAATAAGACCTGAGGTCTGCTGACAATCGTTGATCACGCTTAGCTACTTGACTTGGCGTGCAACATGTATCTGGGCATGCATCATGATGTGCACAACATTAAACATCAAAATTTGAGGGCCTTGCACCTGTTTCTGCGTCAATGTCCTCGTCAGAAGTGCTAGCTGGGTAAATCAAGGTGAGTGTGACATCAACGTTCTTCCCATATTGCTCGAAGACAACCTTAGCATTGGAGGCCTTGGGAGCAGCGGCCAAGGCCCTGTCTATCATCTGCATATGTTCATGTTAGTTAGCGTGCACAAAAATGTTGGTACTGCATCAGGCGCCACAGACATGTCTTGTTCCTTTAAATTACCAAGTGCAGCTATTACTCACAGCTTGAACAGGCTTTGGTTGTCATTGGGGCCTCAGACGTTCATCTTTCAACACCACAGTAACATATGCTACATTGCTGACATGGCAGGCATGAACTTCAAGCTAGCTGGCCACACAAAGGGCATCCAGCTCACCTTATCTGCCAAAGCCTTGGTGGAGAGAAGAGAGTGGCGTTTGCCCTGGTTCTTCACTCTGCCATTAGGATAGTCCTCCATTAAGCCCTTTTTTTGAGGACTTCTCAACAGCTCGCCCCTATTTGCTGCAACAGGTTGACAACCAACTTGTTCATAATTTCCTTTCTCAGCAGAACACTAGAACACTAGACCTTTTCTCTTTCTTTCTGAGCTTATGGATTTATTTGAGGCTGGCCGAGACCAGCCAGCAGCCCATCAGCCAAACAACCTGGCTGAAGGCCACCCCCATTGTAATCATTGTGGTGCAGTCAGGAGTTGAACGGTACCAATTTCAAAGTGGCTCCTTTTTGTTAATTAATGTGGGGAGTGATTGTTTACTGCCTGTGCAATTTGTTTGATTCCCTCAGTGATCGAGTCAGCCGCGATGCTCGGTATAGGCAATAGGCAACGATTCAACCTGATGGCAATTCATAAAGTCAAGCAGCACTCGTGCATGGCAAGCATTAAAAAAACCAGTTTCTGCAGGTGTGTTGTTTGCGGTGGCTCAAGAATTAGAATTACCACAACTAATAAGCAAAGCGATTGTGATTCACTCTCTAAGAAAAGAAAAGAAAAGAAAAGACTCCGCTGGTAGTGATGACACAGCCAGCATGATTAAGGGACTCTGTAAAAGGCAGATACAGCCCGTGGAATGTGAACAATTTTTACATGTTTTACATAGTACGCAGCCTAGCAGTCACACGTTTTGACTGAGGGGTTAGTACTCTGTAAACTCTCTGTAAACTCAGCCAGGCAAGTGCTAGTCCATGGTTCATCTAGCAGCAGGGCCCGCAGTAAAAGAGTGATGAACCAGACCATGTTTGATGTTCCAGACCCTCTCATTGTGCATGTGCTGCTCCTCACACAAGAGTTTATGTGCTGCTCCTCACACAAGAGATTTTGTACAAAAATAGTGTATTTGCCTCTCAGTAAGATGTGAAACATGCCCGCAGGCCATCCAAAACGACAAAGCCGATTTACGACACAAACAAGTCTTGAAAGTGTGCAAACGAATTTTACATACGGACTGTACCACATTTCACAACATCATCATACATGCACAACTCCGAAGATGTAGTAAATGTGCTCCAACAATTGTACACTCAAATCATGCCTGCAGCATATAGCCTCCTAGGGCTATGTGTCCTAGAGCAGCCACTAAACCCTGGTGTGCTTGAAAAGCTGCTTACTGCCTACCTGCGTGAAAAAGAAAAGACTGCGCAGTAGCGTCAACACACTCAGCATGGTCATAAGGTAGTCATAAGGTGCTTATGTGCAGGGTTGGCCAGAACCGTAATATACACCGTATATGGCCGTATATTTGGTGATTCCCCTGCCAAAAATACCGTATATGCACCGTATATATATATATGGTTCTGGCCAACCCTACTTATGTGTCAGCATCCGCCCCTACCACTGACATAAAACGAAAAACCACGTGTCCTACAAAGGCTGCTCAATCATTTGTTTTTGTTAGCTGATATCAATGGTTGACATTGAACGGTTGTTTGGCGGACAACGGTGACGTTTTGACCAAAGTCTTGCTGCACTCTTGTGGCGTTTAAACACTTGTAAGTAACTAGTATCAATGATTGACATTGGACGCTTGTTTGGCGGACAACGGTGACGTTTTGACCACCGTCGCCAGCCAAAGTCTTGCTGCACTCTTGTGGCGTTTAAACACTTGAAACACACAACAAAATGTCAGACACCCCAAACCACTTATTGCACTCACTGTTGAATGACGAGAGTCAAACGAGAAGCAAAACCATTCATCTTCAGCACTGAAAGCACGCACGGTATGTATTTATCGTATGGATAAACCTTTGACATCGGTATATGGTTAGCAACAGGTAGATTTGGCCAGAACCATAACCACACGCCGTGTATGACATTATTACTGGTAATCTTTTTGCTAACGATGAAAAACCGATGTAACGATGAAGTAACAATGTAACGATGAAGTATCAATGTAACGATGGAGTAGCGATGAAGTAACGAAGTAACAATGTAACAATGAGTAGGAATGAAGTAACGATGAAGTAAAAATGTAACGATGGAGTAGCGATGAAGTAACGAAGTAACAATGTAACGATGGAGTAGCGATGAAGTAACGAAGTAACAATGTAAGGATGTAGAGATGAAGTAACGAAGTAACAATGTAAGGATGTAGAGATGAAGTAACGATGAAGTAACAATGTAACAATGTAGAGATGAAGTAACGATGAAGTAACAATGTAACAAAGTAACAATGAGTAGCGATGAAGTAACGATGAAGCAAACACACCTCACACGTGTGTGCAACTCTGGTCTCTGGCCCACCCTAATAGTAGGGCATGCTAGCAAGCTGCACCTGTCCAAATAACCTAACAGAACTCAGCAAGCTGACCAATTGAAGAAAAACACGAGCAGTCATTAGCGTAGCCTTCTTGCTCTATGCCTGTAACCATCTTTGTGCCGACAGCATCCGTGCCAAGCCATCAGCACTGTTAGGCTCACGCAAAGCTACAGAAATAAGTTCATCTGTTGTAACAAGCATTGTTGTTAAATGTGTGGTACTGGACCAAACACAGCTTAAGGTACTACTGCTGGTTCTAAACTAAGCGCTGTTACATCCGTGCACAACCATCCCTACTACAAGCCCCATGCCACGCCAACATAACTAGTCCATCTCCATGGGCTGCTATCCTGCATTGGACCGCTGCCAAGCCATCACAACCAAGCCGTCTGTATAGCCTGCTAACCTACTGACAACCTGTCCTACTGCTACTTCTGGTTGTAGCCAGGGGGGTGGGGAGGAGGTGACGGCAAACCCCAGTCTCTTGTAGAAGTCCTGTGATGTGAGGGTCGCGGCGGGGGGCTATACAGATGTAGCTTTCATTTAAGGGACAGCAGCACACTGCCGATCGTCCTGAAGCTTTCAGTGTAAATACAAGCAGTTTTATCATGTCACATGAATCATCATGTCACATGATGATTCATGTGAGATCAAGGCTTGCAAGGGGCGGCATTTCTTGCTGCGGGGCCTGCTAAGGCAGTGTATTTGACGATCCAAGTAGAAGCTTGTAATGGTAAGGCTTTTCCTTAGGTTCTGATGGCCCATTCCAGCCTAGACTTATCGGTCGTTTTGTTTCATGAGACCTACCTGTGTGGCGGACAGGGTGACCAAGAAAACGTCCTCAGGGGCCACTCTTGTTTTAAGTGCATCCACAAGAGCACTGCCCACCCCTTGCCCTCTGCTCGTATGTGAGATACATGTGCGTGTGTGTATGTGTGTGATTTGCGTGTATTTTGTGTGTATTTATATGCTTGAGCGTTTTGTGTGTATACTTGAGTGTGTGTGTGTGTTTGTGTGTGTGAGTGTGTTTGTGTGTGCATGCTCTTGAGTATGAGCGAGTCGTTTTTATGCGAGTACGCAATTTGCAAAATCGGCTGTACAGCTCTTCTCTCCACACACATACTGAAAGCTGGTACCTTTCACAATAAAGGAGAAACACATGCAATGCCATCCAACACTCGGTCAACAGCATCCTGAGACATGCATGTAAATGCCTCAATACCTGTACTCTGGCAGAACGACCAGGCTGCGCAACTCCCACTGGTTTTGATGGCCTTGATCTGACACTCCTTTCAGCTCAACCTGCCCAAACCCTCTGATCTCATCATTTTGCTGCTGTGCAGTGGCAACTAAAAATCGTCTGTGGTCGTGCCCCAACGGATTCATCCTGGCAACATGCATAGAGTCACGTGTATGCGTGCTTTTCCGTGTATGTGTGTGTGAGTGTAAGTGTGTGTGTATGTGTGTGCGCGTGTGTGTGTTTGTGTGTGCGTGTGTGTGTGTGTGTGTGTGTGTGTGTGTGTGTGTGTGTGTGTGTGTGTGTGTGTGTGTGTGTGTGAGAGTATATGTGAGTGTGTGTGTGTGTATGTGTGTGTGTTTGTGTGTGTGTGTGTGTGTGTGTGTGCGTGTGTGTGTATGTGTGTGTGCGTGAGTACACACGCGTGCATTGGTATACATTACTTTTCTTTCAGGATGGCCTGTCGTATCCTAGGCAGGTCTTCTCTCTTGGCTTCTCTAATAGGGACTTGTGCCTTCGAGACTGCTGAGAGGGGTATACTGGACCTGGTTGACGCTCTTTTGCCCAAGGCAAGATGAGAGCTTCTCACATGCAAAGGAGATGCCATGTGTTCAAGAAAACTCTGGTATGCAAGAAGGGTTATTTTCTTCAATAAAATATATTAAATGGCTGATGTCTGAACAGGTTTGTTGTTAGTTGTTGCAGCCTTTTTCTTTCTCTGTTCTTCAGCTCCAACCCCTCACGTCATAACACATGAACAGGCTCCCCTGTCTGAGGTCCTTCCCAAGGCAGGCTTGGTAGTGAGCGAGAAGGGCAACCTGACAGAGGTTCTGTGCAAGGTGTGAGAACGGGCAGTTGTCGATTGCACACGCACGTGTGTCAGTTCCATTTACTGAATCTTCTCCCCTCTACACCTCTGTCCAGCCCAAGATCATCCCCCTGAAATCCATCACGCTGCAAAAGCTAGAAGACATGGAGGTAAACGCACTCACCCTCTGCCGCACAGACAACTGCGTTGCCCACATGCACCAACACCACTGTCTCTGCCTCCCGCGCAGGCCAAGCTAGCATCTCTTGCCAAGCAACAGCAAAATATTGAACAGCCAGCCCAAGACAGCCGCCCTGGTGGTTTTGGAGCCTTCTGAATAGGAGGGAGATACTACAGACTACGTAAAACTAATAACAATAAACTTAGCTACTTAGTCAACATCGAGACACGCAATGGGCAAAGGAGAACGACCTGAGCATCAGGTGTGTGTGTGTGTGTGTGTGTGTGTACCGTTGTTATGCTCACTTCAATAGTTGCATGTGTGCTATTGAATGAAAAGTGGCTTACGGCAGGTGCGACAATTTACAGCTTAAGGCACTTCTTGGCTTTTACACACGCTGTATCTGTGTTTATTGTGTGCTTTTGGGGTAGGGGGACGACAGGCATGCGGGTGGAGCTAAAAGTGTGCGTTTCCTGAACGAGATTCCAGGCATTTCAAAACTGCGCATGTCCTTCTTCTCATGCTTCCTCATTTGCAGGCGCCTCCTGAGATTTTCTACAATGAAAGCGAGGCTGCAAAGTACACGAGCAACTCCCGTATTATAGAGATCCAGGTATGAAGTATGAAGTGTGCCCATGTCGGGTTCATTGCAACAGTAAGCACTCAACTCGCACGCAATAGAAATAGCCAGTTTTCACATGTGACCGTTAACATTTAGTGTGCACGCAACATGCCAAAGCCAGTGTGCGCGCAATAGTGAACATTCAGTTCACAAGCAACAGCCGATATTTAGTTCAAATGCGACAGCCAACACTACCACTACCTCTCTCCCCTCACTTATGCCTATTTCTCCCCCAAAGTCTCTGAGCATACTGCTCTTGACTCTCGCTCCTCCTTTGCACCGTGCCATTCATGTCCCTTTGACGAAAAGAAAAATACTCAGAATATATTAAACCAGGTCAGACGCTTAGTAATATGTGACTTGTGTCGACACACACAGGCCAGCCTGACGCAACAACATGCAGTGGAGCTGCTGTGCTTTCCATCATGAGTGTCTGCACATCTTCATGCCACATTCAGTAATGCGTGACTTTTGTTGACACACACACACAGGCCAGCCTGACGCAACAACATGCAGTGGAGCTGCTGTGCTTTCCATCATGAGTGTCTGCACATCTTCATGCCACATTCAGTAATGCGTGACTTTTGTTGACACACACACACACACAGGCCAGCCT
>Ga0307963_1000717_pt1 | contig 23450 bp, 24 predicted proteins | sample OrgLakmetagen594_FD_201829 | JGI IMG/M metagenome (GOLD analysis project Ga0307963, IMG submission 201829) | Saline water microbial communities from Organic Lake, Antarctica - #594 | ecosystem: Environmental > Aquatic > Non-marine Saline and Alkaline > Saline | place: Antarctica: Organic Lake... | reverse complement strand
GGAAATAGAAAGGGACGACCCGCTTTACCCAGGGACTACCCTTAGGGGTACCCGCATCGTCGTATCTGCAGGATTTGAGTATACAGACAGTGGAGCCCACGTAGTAAATGACATACAAGGCGAGATACCTGTGAGTAGGCAAATGTGCATGTGTTCTTTGATACAGCAATTTGGCTATCCCTGTGAAAGATGCTATTAGGTTTCATGGCTTCTCGAAGACATTCAGCATTTGCCGATTACATCACCTTTGTACCCAACAGCTATGATGTGGTTCGAAGGAACTACACAAGATTGAGCAACAGTGTCTTGTTCCCTTTGTAGCATTGTCGTACCCACGTCTTTTTGCTTTTCGTAGGTTACCAGCCGCCTGTTCGTCACTGGTGAGAGTTTTAGGCAGGTTACCAAGCGGAAGGTGAGGTTTGACTGCTGACTGGCCTGCGCCTTGTTTTTGTGCGCTTGCATGTTTGAACAAACCCAAATCAAGTTCACACACTACAACAGGCATCGCTGAATGAAGCAGCTGTATGCCTCCCCCTTCTAGGATGCCTGTTTACTTTTGTTTGGTATTTTGCTTCCAAGACTTGTGTCTACATTAACAAAGCTATACACTCTATACACTTAATGTATTTGTACAGGTGGTAGTCCCTACCTCTCAACCCACTGTGCCTGGAAAGCCATGGCTTATACGGTATTCCATTGCTGACGGGGATGTGCATCCATGGAGGTTTCAAGAGACTCCGCTCATCAGAGAAGTGGCTGTCGAATGTGGTAATGTAAGTTAGATTGCTGTGCTTTCTTCTCTCTGCATCTATTGTTACATGAATGCTGTGCTTCTTTCTAAGCCTTATAGTACAGTCCAAATTTATTTTGCTTTGAACTAACAGTGGTTTCTCATTGCTCCTCCTTGCAGCGCGAGTCCACCTGCATCAGTGAGGAAGATGGAAGCGGTTTTTGCTCCACAGAAGGTTTTTGTATTGAATTTGTGGGAGATCAGGACTTCAGTGCAGGTGCTGAGCGTTATGCTCCCACAATGCAGCTACTTGGAGATACTGAAGAAGTCAGGGTGGATGTGGGGACGTACTATGATATATGCCCGTCATTCGGAGAGCTTACCGACACCTCCTGCGAGCAGTGAGTAGTGGCTTTTGGGTGGAGTGTGCTGTGTTTGACCAAGGGTTTCTGATGAGTTAGACCTGGTTTTATTAAATGAACCCGAAGGTTGAAATATGTCAAGATCCGCGGCACAAAAATTATCCCTTGGTTATGCCAACAACTTGTTTGCTCCCCATTTGTCAGATTTTCTCAATGCAAATGACCACCCCTATTGCTGTTGTTGTGCAGGGGCGCTAAAGCCACTGACATCGTGGGCGTGGGAGGAGTCAACGCAACGTATGACATCAGTAAGGACATCACACTCCGCTGCAGATTCAATCCTGCTGCGCGGGATCAGGTAATGATCAGTGGGAAGGGTGTGAAATGTCTATGATTGACATGTGGACATGCACTGTTTATTGTGCATGCTGTCTTAGACAATGCACGGTACACTAGATGAGGTCATGATTGTTAGACCCTAAGGAACAGCATACAATTTCTACCAGGCTAATTTATAAAAGCAATACCCTTCTGGTCTTAGCTGATATTCTTGCTGCTTTGAATAACACTCTGCACATTGTGGCCATGCATACCTGGTAGCATGTGTTCATCCTCAGTACTTCTATTATGTCAACATCGCTATGTCGTGCAGGAGGAGTTTCGCACTGACCCAATTGACTATTCAGAGGGATTGGAAGCATGTGGGTTTAAAAGTGATGATCCGGGCAGGTGGACATTGCGATTTGAGGTATGATGCAATATAGCGCGTATTCACATTCTTGACAAAGCGCAGTTGCGGGAGGCACAGCCTCACTTTTTAATTAGTGCTCTACTTAATAACTTGGTATAGCAGGCTGGACGTAGCCTAACTTTATTGCCCTTCAAACTATGCTATAACAATGCTTATAGTGTGCATGTTGATCTTGCTAAACAGAGTATCCACAGGTTGTGAACAGCGCAGGTTTCTCTTCAAGCATTGACCGCCGCATCGACATTGTTGGGGTCTGTCCTTCAGGAGATGTGTTGTGTGACACTGGGATCTGTGTTGAATGTAAGTGGATTTGCTTGAGCAAGATGCGTTCATTGCCAAATTCCAATACAGATATCCATGGTGTGTGTACAAGCTTCAAGCCATCTTCTTGCAGAGAACATTTAACATCTACCACTGTAAATTTGATGTCACTTGGTTTTGCGAACAGCTTATTGAATGCCCTTTCCCACGCACAGCGTTGGAGCTGTGTGCCTTATTCAGCAGTGATGATGATTTTGAAGATGCAGAGGGCGTTGAGGATGCAATTGAAAATCTAGTGATGTGGATTGGCTTGCGAGGAGTTGAGGGGCTTGGTGAGTGGCTATGTTCCTTTTCCCCAGCAATCATCCAAGGAGTCAGGTATAATGAAGGCTTGTGTGGAAGAGCAATGTAGCTAGCCTGCTTCGTAAAGCTCTCTCCTCCATAACTAGCAAAATGTGTGAACTGGTAGGGAATTTGAGAGGCGTGTTAAATGTGAGTACTCCAGTCTGCAGTTGGAATATGACCTGTTTCAACTTACCAAAATGGGAAAAGCAAGAACTAGCTGGATACACATCTCTTGCATTTTTCTTCCGATTCCTTATTGCAAGCTATCTCCCCTGAACAAGAACATACACATTAAAATTAGGCAGCAACTAATTAAGGCACCAATCTGTCTTTGCTTGCAATTGATTCCAGTCCATGATCTTCCTCTGCTTGGGATATGTACTTGCAGATCCTAACGAAAACGGTGTAATTCGAAACAAGGAACGCATTACAATCAGGGAGGGTCACACATACCTATCTTGTGACGTTGATGGTGCCGAGGAGCCATGCGAGCCTGGTGTTGATGCCCTTGAGAGGGCAGCTGGAGCTGAGACGTCTGTTGATATCAGCGACAGAGTACGTAGGCATGCTCAATTTATTGGCTGTTTGTCAAACTTGGAGTCAAATTGGAGTTGCTCTTCATCTGTTTGTCAAGGAAGCATGTCATGTGAAAGTGATGATGCTATGGAGATGTTGTGGCAGGGTTGGACACAGCATGTCCTAACAATATGTGCACAGTATGCTGGATGAGAACTGCTTTCACACCTGCTTCTGTGTCTGGTGCGCAGGTCTGGGCCTGCCCTCAGTCAGAAAACATGCCCGCTAACTGCCTCTCGTTCCCTGAGAAATGCCCATTTGAGGAGTACGGCTTCAAGGCTGCCGGGCTGAAATTTTGTAAATTTGAGATTCCTGGTACGGATTCTGCTCTGCACTCCGTCGCAATTTTGAATCCAATTGCCTCTTGGCTCTGTCTGCTTTCACTTGCGCCACTGATCAGCAATCGTCTTTTTTAGCAACTTCATGTTCCTGGTGCCATGGCTGCAGATGGGCAAGATGACTTCGTTGATGGTGACTCATTCGAGATCCCTTTTGTTGCTCTAGCAAGCAATGGCAGGTGAGGTAGACATGTCATGTTTCTGCAGCTAAGCTGCATTTGTGTCTGCCTTGATCATCAGCTTGTGGAGCTTTCCTGATTGTCATTACTACCTTCTAAGCAATCCCCTTCTGCTCTTTACAGGACCACGGAGGCCAGAAGATTGGTGACATACGGCAGCAGATGTGCATCCTCAGAATTTTGGTGAGCTTACCAAAGATGGGGTGATAGGTGTTCTGGCCACTTGGCATTTGTGTCTGTGTTGCCACTAGCAATTTAGATTGTGTTGTTGTATATAAAGCATCACTTGTTGCGCCATTCTTTAGCACTCTTGCTGTTTTGCGCCACAAAAACCTGCATATCCTCCATTGCAATACACAGGTGCGAGGTCCCAGAAGCAAGGCGACAGAATGCAGCTGCCAGAGAGTTCCGCTGTGTATCAGTAAGTTGCTGGGCGTGTTGCCACCACCAGCTTAGTTTTCTCTCTGATTGGGAGAGTACGCAAAAGTGTGCAATACATGTAGATCTAGTGGTGTCATCCATTGCTGGCAGTCTATGTCTATCAGGCTTGTCGAGTTGTACGGTACGATACGGTTACGGTCTGTACGGTACGCACCGTACTTGTTAAATTACGGCGTACTACTGTTATTGTCACACCGTACTTTACCGTACTTACGGTAAAATACGGTACGGTGTACAGTACGGTGCCAAGCTGGCACTGCCAGTGCAAAAATGGCCTCAGAATGGCCTCTTCGCCCCAAAACCTCCCATTTTCGCTCCCCGGTGTGCTCCTCCCATGTGCTAACGCCACACAATGCTTCCATGAACGACCCTGAGGCTGGGTTGGAGCTGCATCAGCTCAGGGGCTGGCACTGTCAGTGAAAATATGGCCTCAGAAAGGCCTCTCCGCCCCAAATACCTCCCATTTCCACCTCCAGCATGCTCCCCTTATGAGCTGACGCCACACAATGGGTCCCTGAACGAGCCTGAGGCTGGGTTGGGGCTGCATCAGCTCGGGGGAAGGGCCCAGCGATGACTTGCATGGACACTCAAAAGTCGGACGCAATACTTGATTCCTGGTTAATAATTTGTGTTTTATTCGTAACTAATTGTTGCAAAAAGACCAGGAATGTTTTGGGTCGAAATTGGAGCCAAACGGCCAAATTACGGTCAACATCGTGCTGTACGGTGGCACCGTACTGTACGGTCGGACACCGTCTTTTCAAACAGACCGTACTTGCACCGTATTGTATGGTGTATTACGGTACGGTACCGTAATTACGGTCAAGAAAGCTGAAGTACGGCGTATCTCGACAAGCCTGATGTCTTATTCCAGATTTTTGGCCTTGCTTTTATAAATAATTACCTGCGCTCTTTCACCAAAATATTGTCCTCTCGCGTCTGTGTTGGCAAAGCTACCTGTATGCCATCCTACATCCTTCCTCTTTGCCTGCAGCTGCGGTGCGAGCAATGGATTGGTATTGGAGCCCCTTCAAGTGGAGAGAATGGCGCACCTGGGATAGGCACAGCCTCTGATGATGACAAAAAAGACGAAGTTAATGATGACAAAACGGTGTGTCTGAATGGGCTGTTTCACTTTAAAAAATACCAACCATTTTGCTAAACAAAGTAAAAGCTACTACCGTTTGTCCACAATCAGTTCGGATATTAGATAAATATTTGGCCAAATAACGTTTTTTTTGTATTTCTTGGAGCCTTCTCTGTTTAATTTCAGTTAAATTTGAAGTGTTTGTCGGGCGCTCGGGAGGTACATAACACACCAGCAGAATGTTCAATGTTCAGCAATTTAGAGCTGACTATCTCATGCGTTGTTAACAAATGGCTTGTGAACTGTGCTCCTGAGATTGTGCATGTTTGATTAAGAGCAATTACCGCGCCAACTCCAGGTGTCTAACCCAGATAATGAGAGCACAAAAGCCGCATTCACTGGAGAGGACAGTAGTGACAACGAAGGTGAGCAAATTGACCCAACGATCGATTCTTGCAAGTAAGCTGGAGGTTTTTAAATATGTCGTTTGGACCAATTTCCGCTAGCCTTTGACCTGCTAGGGTTAACAGCAGACGCCAGAAGCAAACTCATGCAGCGGATAAGTGCCAGGAAGTAATTTCCTAACAGTTGAAACATTTACCTGTTCATGTCCTTTTTGAACAGAGAACCATAAAGCTGTGAGCCTCAACTATTTAAAAAAAACTTGCCTTGCGACAATTGTAGGAAGTCGCCGACTTTTGGGCATGCGCAGCTTGCTACAGAGCACCGAGGAGGAACCTGCCTCAATTCCCACAGTAACACGCAGCATTAGCCTGGCGTTTGGCTTTTCTGCAGTGAGTTTAGTGCCGGTGATGTGCTCTGCAGCGTTTGGCGTGTTTTGTGACATGCTTGCCCTCCACAATCTGGCTACCCTACCCAATATCAATGAAGCCATGTAAGTTGATGGAGTCTCTCTGCTTGGCACCCGCTTGTACAGTGTTAACCGTGTCATGGATGCAACCCTTCCAACATTATCCCACCTCTATTCCTGCCCTTGTAGAGGGAACCCACTCCAGACCTGGGGTGGTCAAACAGTCCTCTTGCGCCTTGCACTGGCACCGCACCTGACAAAGTGTGTGGGACTGCTGCACTGGATTCAACGGTAATGCGTGCTACCTCGAGTGTGTGTCATGCAGGCACTTTTGGCTTGCTTTGTTATTGAGCATTATAAAATGGTGGTGCTGGATTTGAACCTGTCTTTTCCCCGGAGGCACTTGGATGGCTATTACAGTCAACCTGCACTCTTTACAGGGGAAGAAGGTTGACCTTTCCACGTCAACTCCATGCACGGACCGCTTCCAGTCAAATACAGACTGGGAAGAGTACGTAAGGGCTGTGGAGAAAGCTGAGGACTTTGAGTCCGATCCTGAGAAGTGCACAAACTCTGTCTGCAGCCCCTCTGCTGCTGACAGGGGTCAGTGCAGCCCTGGTCGCTATATCATCAGGTTTGTATGGCAGATGACATCCTGCAGTCCGTAAAGCATGACTGATACTGCGGGTGCGATGGTACACTCTTTTCTTTGATATGCTAAGCTTGCTAGCGCGTTCCGAACTGGATGCTCTGGTTTCTGCTCAGTGCAGGGTTGTCGTAGTAGTTCATGGCATCAGCATTCAGCTGTTGTGCTGTACATCTTAGGTATGCAAAAATCCAGTCACATCAGACTAGCCAACTCACGCTTACGTATGCATAGCCTTGACGCAATCAATCAAATTGTTACATGATTGTGCTGCAGGTACAATGCTGTGGACACGCAAAAGCGAGAGAGCGCGATGAACCTGATCGTGAGGGTTGAGAATGGGGCGAGGTAAGCACCTGAGATCTCGTAACAACATATCATTGCGGTGTGGCTCGTATCATCCTGAGCTGTTAAGGTGCACACAAGCAAGTCCAGCACAAAGGTCAACACTATTGGCACTAATAAAAATTACATACAACAGACATAAATTGTTTGCTGTCTTTCCAACAGCAGTCCTGCCCTTTAAACGCTGAAGACAACTTGTGAGCATATTCCAAGGGTTCACATGGGTTAGCTAAATATAAAATTTGAATTACCAAGAACTGTAAAGAGCCTTTGTTGCCATGAAACAAATCAAAGAGCTTATTATGCAGCACACACGTCCCAGCCGTGTCTCTTTTTGTCAACCGCCGTACACGGTCTCACTTGAGCCCTTAAAACCTGGCCACAAATTGCCGTGTCATTTCTTAATTATGCAGACATAATGTGCAAGTTGTGGGTGCAATTGCCTGCCCCAATGGCCCACAGGAACTCGATACAGAGGTAAGCAGTCTGTGTTTGCAGAATGAAATAGAAGGTTTTTATGCTGTTTATGCTAACACAGCTTCGTGCCTCTGCCTGTTTTTTATGCCAACGCAGCTTCGTGCCTCTGCCTTTGTTTACATGCCGCTGCTCATTTCAGGCCTCACCCTCGCTGCTTAACGTTTCATTCGCTCACCATCATATTTGTCATAACTCATCATCATTAGAACTGTGAAGTGTAGCTCGTGTTTTGTTTGCATTGTCAACGTCTATGGCTCCCTTGCACAATCAATGAAACTGAACGGACGTCCATTCGCAGATCAATCTTGACAGGCCTGTGCTACGAGCTCTGCCGTACCTCAAAGCCATGGGTTTAAACTTGGACCGTGTGAGGAGGGTTGACCTTGTTGGTGGAACGATCGGGATTGATGACAAGCTCTTGCATCCTGGCTTTTCTGGAGGCATGCCACAACTATGTCGAGCAGTGTTCATGCTGGCCATTCAGGTAAGTGCCTAGCTAGGACCGTGGCACGATCAGGTGAATGTGCTGTGTAACGATTCATGATGTATGCAGTGCAGATCTTACTGGTTGATGAACACATGAACCCAACAACTATCACATTGCTTTGTTTAAATGTATGCGTAAATGCAGTGTGTTTTAATTAGTACTTTTAATTCACGGTGCCCCGTCCCAATAATGGATATTTTTTGCCCAAATTCGTAAAATGACAAATTCACAAATATTCTTGCACAGAATAAATGGGAGTCTTCAACCTGTTTTTGCCCCTGTACTACACCACGTCAGATGGAAAGCATCTTGCATCTCTTATACTGCTCTCACATAGATCTTCCATAAATGTGTTCCCTTAACCGCATGCCCTAGACACATGTCAACCAGCCACCTCGTGCTCTTCAAAGAGTGGCATTGGTACAAGAACAGCCATGAATAATGACAGCATGCTCTCCCAACTTGGGCTGCCTGGTGCATGTTCGTCATTTTAGCCACTGGCGCTTAGACACATGCTGTTAGAAAGGATTAAGAGCTCTCACTCCCGCTCACCCACCTGCAGTAGCCCCCCCTCTCACATCAAATTACCAACTGCTTGTGATGAAGGGGGGGTCCTATCTGCAATCGGTGCTGCCTCCTTACCTACCTTTTGTCCAAGCTGAATTTACTATGCTTGGTACAGGTGGGGTGCATGCCTGAGGAGGTGGGATTTCAAAAAGGACCCTCTTTGGATGAGACTCAGGATCAGTGGTGGTGAGCCGTTTTTGGGTGGATTTGTGACGCCTGTGCGATGCCACTCTTGTGTACATGAGGCCTTGAAAATAGATATTCTGGATGGCATCTTCTTCATAAATACCTTTAAGAAGGAAGTGTTTCGGGTTCAGCAGCTGTGTAGGCCATATGCTTTGTGCAATCCTTTAGTAGACCTTTTGCCCAACTTGCATCGCTCTGTTAGTGTAAACGTAACCAGCACTTGACTGTTTATGCTTTCTACTCGCGTCATTCCTGCAATGTTCTCCTTACTTGCAGCCCCTGCAAGGTGGAGTGGAACCCCACTTATGAAGAGAATGCCTTCACATTAGATGAGTCACGCTCCTATCCAATTGTGGAAGGTATGCTAGTTCGCATGCATCCTATTTTGTGTCAGCTAGATAGCTCTTGACCACCTGATTATGTGTGTTGGCATGTGTACCCCTCTTTGCTCAACCACTGTGTCACTGCTGCCTTATGTTGCTTCACCAACCATCAAGTAATTTTATTTGCGTCCATAGCTAATTATATGTTATTAGCTGTTTCTGAGGCGCATGTGATGCACTGAGTGTGAATTATCATCCAATGATGGGTAATCCACTTTGTTACAGATGCTGACGGCAGAAGAATATTTGGCCCTCTCATTACCTTTTCAAGGCAAACGCCCCCTGGAGCTAACGCCAACGGACCCTCCCCATATTGCTCTGCTGTGTAAGTGATAGCGTGTATCAGGGATGGGTCATACGGCGTAGGCGTATTATACGTCGTATCGTATTTATCACGTATTTATCCGTATTATACAAATTGCTCCGTATAATACGATTTTGGGCACTTAACAAATTTTGCAGCCACAAGCCCCGCAGAGCCCCCCAGAAGCACTCCCAGGCCCTCTAGAGCCCCCCACAGGCACTCCCAAGCCCTCTAGAGCCCCCCAGAGGAACCTCCCAGCCCCTCAGAATGTAGCATGATCACTTGCTTATTGCTACCACAACCCAGAAGGTGCCTGTAGCGAGATGAATTGTGCAACAGCTGCATCCACACAAGCCTTGGTCACTGCCCTCTTGCTGCAGGTGCCAATGACTGTGTAGATGCTGCTGCTGATGTGCTTGCTGTAGTCCTGTGCAGGCCTCTCTTTTCCTGCATGCTCCTTTCTCTGAGCGCTAGCGTCGGCAATTTCTCCCATGCGAGCGCTGCGACTACGCCCTGAGGATTCCTGCCGGGTCAGCTTTGCATGCTGCTACACCTACGCTGGCTGGGATTCTGCCTCATGAAGTGCTCGCGGATGCGGGGGGCACCGCTGCTGAAATCTCGGAATTCTGGCATCCGGCATCTGGCATCGGCATCTCGTAAATCTGCCCCTTCGGTCCCATAACAACAACACGATGCCACTCAGGGTCTTTACCAGGAGGCATTATAATGTTCTGGAGGCTGGGGGGACAAATCGGTGGTGGTTGGGGGGTGGTTGGTGCAAGCCCAGGGTACCCCCCAAAATAGCAAAAATAGGTTTGCGTATTATACGCGTATGTCGTATTAATGGCGTATTAATCCGTATGGGACGTCTCAAAAGTCCGTATGACCCATCCCTGGCGTGTATGTTAATTTTTTTTTGTCTTGTTGATGGCGTTAGGAAGAATTTTATGTGCAGCTTATGTACTGCAAATTGGAATCACAGGTTTTCATCCCATCTTAGGAATGTATGAAAGAATGAGCACCAGCCTTATGACTTGCCTCTTTGAGAGTAGTCACTGCTCTTAATGAGGCCCTATGCACATTCTATTGATTTAAAAGGAGTTCACAATGAATTGCACATTATTTTGGCTTCCTTGTTCAGGCACCCACCCAACCACTCAATGACCCACATACCAGTTAAGAACTGGGACTGAATAACCAATCACTGATCAACTCACAGGACCCAATCTAGTGAAAGCAAGGTGGCGCGTTTGCAGCAAGGAGCGGGTGCCTTGTCCACTATAGAAGACAGTTCCAACACGCTGATGACACATCTTGACAGGTAGAGCTGTGTGACATCCTGCTGAATGTGTTAGTAACCTTCTTTTCTTCAGGTCAAGCAGACATAGTTCAGGCAGTCAATTAACCATTCTCCTCATTGCGCTGGTAAGGAGTCGTATCACAGACAGGATCCACTATCTTTAAGGTATTCCTTTTGGCGGAGCCCAGCAGGGCATAGACCCCTTGTGTCCATTATGGGTTGCTGAGTCATCACGCTGGAAGAACGTTTATTTTTCCCAGGGCCCCCCAGCACGCACGCCATAAGTACCGCCTGAGGGCTGATTTTCTCTTGGATTAGAAACCTGGGGGCCCAAATTTGTTTTAATGGTGCAGCAGCAGACTCGTACTTCCTGCCGTGAATTTGATTGCAAAAGTTAGGTCACTACGTACCCTTTGTGGTCAGGAGGGTTTATATACAACCATATGGTTGCTAGCCTTGGAACAAAATCTGCGTGCTCAGAACAAGGCTGCATGAACTGTGGAATTTCAGAAAAAATGTTGACATGCTACTGTAGCATCGTGTAAAATATTGCAAGTTCATGTATTTCTCAAAAGGACATGATCAAAGAGCATGCTGAAATGCTACAAGGAAGGAATTACAACCCGGAGTGCCCTTGACCCTGCAAGCAGAGTTAACCAGGATGGGTCAGTGCAGGCAATCACAACACACATAAACGCGTACGTACACACGCACATGCACAAATGCACCACAAACAATGACACATACACAAGAGCAACCTGCATGCAAGCACACACACACACGTACACACGCACATACACACACATGTACACGCTTATGCACACACACACACACACATACACACACATGTACACGCTTATGCACAAACAAACACATCGTAAACAATGACACATACGCAAGAGCGACATGCATGCAAGCTCACACACATGCGTACATACACACAAACTTACACGTGAAGTTACATGCATGAGGCACACATGTCAAAGACTACAAAAAGCAGAAGCGTAGGGTTATATTCACCACTCCTCCCATGAAATTTAAGTATGCTGAGGTGCTCATGCAACGTGCAAGCAATATGACATTAGAGAGTAAGCATTCAGAGCCACTGCTTAAGATCCATTAGCATATAGAGTTTAATGAACAGCTCTGGCTTGCTTCCTTAGTGCTTTATTTTAATGTGCGACTACATTACTGCAAAGCACACTCTTACATTATGCACGTGGTGGAATACAAGAGGCAACGGACCAAAAAACTTTTTATAAATCCATTGTATCTGAAGACTGAAACTAGCGTCCGTGGTCTTCTGGTCAGAAAGCCTGGAAACTTCCAGCGTTGTGTTTTTGGGCAGATGTATCTATAAGAGCATATTGGAGGAGTCTTATGGTCTTTAGTTCCAAAGTGGAACCATTTCAAGTATAGAGGGTTCGATACTGCCTTTTTTCCTTCTCTCTTTTCTTTTTGGGTGATGCCCCCCTTGTGAGGGCGTGAGTCCCTAGCGCTGTCACGTTCCCACCAAACTTCGCACAAGCCTCCCCAGACCCACCCAGGGACTTCACAAGCTGAAGCTTAACATGCGCTTCTAACAATAATTTGTACTGTGCCAGAGGAATTTGGGGGCCCTAGGGTGCAGTGTGTAAAACTTTAGGGCGGCAAACTATGTTGGGGCTGTCCAGAACTCCTCACAAGCCTTTCCAGGCCACCCAGGGCTCCTAGGCTGAGAATCGACACAGGCTCCTAACCAAAATCTTCACCGCCAGAAATGTTTGCGGACCCTGGGGTGCCGTGTGTAAAGATTTAGAGCAACAATGTTTGGACCTCGCTGGGTCTAATAACGTACGATAGCCTTTACAAGGTACAAAATGCATCCAAGTGAGTTAAGGTCGTGCAAGTAGTTCACTATTGCAAGTTTACCTATGTCTAAAATTCGCGTTAAGCGCACACTGCTGCTAAGCATTGTGTTACAAACTTCATCAGATAAATATGGTTCTTTGATGTTATTGGCTGCAGGTTGGCTTCTAGTGTGGAGAATACCCTTGACAATAAACACAACAAGACAGACGACCGAATTGTGTCTGCGGTAAGCACTTGGGGTGGATGCCTGATACAGGATGTGTGTTTTGCTAACTGATTACAGAATAAGGTGAAAGATGAGATCATGACTTCTTCTCCTATCTGCCTCTGCTACCAATGCCACACACCCTTTTCTGCAAGGCCCTTTTCAAAATATACCCTAGGTTTCTTTATTATCCTATCAAAACTCACGCCACAAGTTTGATAGCCTCCATCGACATCCACTCCTTGTTTACGCATTTTTTTTTATGCACGCATACAAGCACACAAACACACACGCACGCCCGCATGCACGCAAGCACGTACCTTGAAGTAGGTCTGTACATCGCTAATTTCTCAACGCTGCTTGCAACAATTCCCTCCCTTATCCCAGCTAGCAGCGGTTTGTGGTATGTGTGTCACTGTCACGTTTCAGAGCGTTGTTGCTCAGGTGTTCAGCTTGTAGACATGACATATGTGTGTGCCTCCTTCCTTTTGCAGTGGCGGACCATGTTAGATTTGTTAGCAGAATCGCAGGGTGTTCGAATTGATGAGCTCCGGAAAATCGAGAAAACCATTGATGCCAGTACAGCTGCAATCGACTCCGGCTCCCTGCAAGAAAGGGCCAAGGTCTTCACGTAAGTTTGCCAGGTCTCGTGTCAGCACAGTGAGTCCTACACCCCTTTTTGCATACCATCTCGCCTACTACAGCTGGCACTCCTTTCTTCTTGTATGCACGCATTGTTGCTTGCATGACCAGCATTTTCCACTTGTAGCCGCTGGTCTGCAATCGTCTTTGTTCTCTTAAGCCCTTCTTCTTTAAAAATGCTTGACGTGCTCTTCATTGTTGTCGCTGGCCTGTCTTCAGATCTGGAAGTACAGACCTGGGTAATCTGGATTTTGTTGGGAAACTGAGCGGTACAACCTCAGCAAATTCGTTTTCCAACACCCGCGGAATTGGGAAGGAATCGCTTGATCTCAACCCTGGCTCAAACAATGAAAAGGCGCAATACTGTAAGTCAAGTCCGGCAACAATGTGCTCACCTTGCTTGCCTTACTTTTTCATGCGCTAGGCAATTACTATGCTTTGCCTCTTGACACATGGCACATCTTACAAGCTAATATGCATCGTTATATGAAGTACTGTCCCGAACCATAATATTTAAGATCATCCCCACTGATTGTTCCGTAATTGTCATGCCATGTCGTGGTTTTGAATTAACCCCCCAATTCCCAATCACCTTTTCAGGCGTGAAAAATGAACGAGGTGGCAGTGACACTCGTTTTTTTTTTGTGGTCGGCGGTGGGCAAAGTTCTTATGCCAGCCCTGAAGAGTCTGAGGAAACCTCTAATCTCACCTCTTCCTCGTTATCAAAAGGTGTAGCAAGTTACTGTTGAATTTGGCAGCACACCACAAGCAATACCATCACAGTGTAGCACAGTTGCCGCACATGCCTGAATGGTTATTGAGCAACGCTCTGTTCTTACTGTTGTTGCTGGTGCTGCTGCTGGACTGGCTTCATAGATGTATGGATGTTGCTCGTGCAGACAAAACAAATGCTTGTAAGCGAGGTTGAAACATTTACTTAGCAGCACTATCACAGGAGACATTGCCCAGGACGGTTCATAGTAGGCTTCGAGTGTTAAGCACTCACCTTACACTAGCAGCAAGAGCAAAGCAAGTCGCCAGAATTACAGCACACCCTTTGCCTTATACAAGACAGCTCTTTCCTTCTTAATCACCCGTCACCATTACACAGGGATGCGCACTGCTTTGCACCTGAATCGAAGGCTGTTAAATGAGGATGGAGATTTATGGAATGGCTATCCACAGGTGTGTAGATGCAATTGCTCTATGCTGTACACTGCGTGCCTTTGTTACAGAGCTAGTGGTAGAGGGATGCAAGCTTGATTTGTGTATACTGATCACCACCGCTCAATTCCGGATAACTGAATTTTACTGTTTGTTCTGGCCCTGTTCACAGACACCAGACACTCAGGAAACCAAGAGTGTAGTCGAGGGAACAGTGCGGCGAATAGGAATTCGTGGGAACCAAGTGCTTGCAGGCTCATTGTTTCTACAGGTGTGCGCTTCTGTAATTGCAACGTACCTCCTTTTAAACTTTTCATCGTGTTTCTTGCACCACTTTGTCAGTAGTAATTATTCGTACCTATAAAGACGCTTGGGAATAAGTCAGCCCGGTGCAAAGGTGCAGAGATATTTCTTTTAAGGTAGTATATCACATATTGCGCCCCTTACGTTTTCCGTTTTCCATTCAGTCTTTGTGAAACATCCGGGTCCCAGCATGTGTGCTTCATGCCTGCTCATTCCTTTGTCCCTTTCCATGAATCACCATGCCTTCAACATGCATTGAAAGACACATGCTGATGCATTCCTGCAGGAGCGTCGATCACCAAGCAGCTTGCTTCCTGGGGGTGCAAGATATGAACAAAACTGCAGAAAAGGTGCCTTATCAAACACATTGATGTGTATGAGGTGTTACTTGCTTTTGGTACAAACTGGTAATGCAATACTCGCTTTAAACAATAGCAAAATTAACACTTGACAACAACTGTCAGCTCATATGAATTCCATTGCTCAAGCTCTGGAGCGCTCCTTGTTTGTGCTGAGCCACGACCCTCTGTCAGGGAGAATATATCCTTTTTGTCTAGCAGCTTGCATGAAAGTGTTGGCTGCTAGCTTGCAAAACAACTCTCTCAAATACATATCCAAACTCACAGGAGGCCTTGCTCGTATCCTTGCTGCTGAATGTGGGGAGGCACGCACCTCTGCAGCTGCAAACGAGGTTGCCTTCAGGGCTGCTGATGCTGCCGAAGATGATGCAATCTGGATCGGTAAGTGTGCTTCAGGCATTCAAATCCCAAAGTTGTTTGGGAGTGACGCGAGTAATGCACACTGTCTTTGCCCAGTGTAGCCATTTAGGATTTCAACTGCCCTCTATTCCGTTCTGCAACTTATCTCGCCAGCATCAGTAACAATGTATGACATCATGTGGCCACAGGGGTTGACCCAGCTTTTGTGTCTACCAGTTCAATGTTTAACCCAACTTTGACGCCGGAAGGCTGGTGAGTTTTACGACACCAATAACCTCCGATTAATTTCCAACAATACCGATGAGACTGAGCAATGTCGTGCAATTTATCTCCAATGTTTGCAAATACATTGTATTATAGACGCAAATGAGTCATGGAGTCACTTGCTTTCTTGGAAAAGAAAGTTGCTTCCCCATGTTCATTGTTCCCCATGTTCATTGGGGTTCCCCATGTTCATCGTGTGTAAGTGTCAGAGATGTTGCTTTGGTTCAATCCAATCTCTGCGTGGTCACCATAGCTAAGTCTTAAAAACCTGTCACAAAACTCTGAGAGATACAATTAATACGCTCATCCAAGAATTGACCAATGTAATAAGGCCCCAGTATCATAAGTCACAGTATTCGCATGTTGTTGAATTGGGCATATAAGTTGTTGTTGCCTGTATGTTTTCTTCACCAGAACAAATTCTGCATGGTGTTTAATGTGGTACACAAGGTGCCCTGATATGCAGCTCAATTCTGACACGTTCGGGCAGACTTATTGGCAAATTGTTCTGGGAAACTTCCATGGGTGACTATTTCATAAGCATAGAGCGCACCTTTTCTTGCTGGGGAACACGGATCACTCACTCGACACCTCTCTTCCTCTACATCCCTTATTGCAGGTACAACTCTTCAGACGCCTCCCCTGAATTAAACATAAACAGGGTGAGTGTTCAATCTTGCACAACGCATGCAAAGGCGTCTATCTAATCACAAACTACATGTAATAGGAGGGTATGTACTTTGTTGTCAGGCTGCGATCTCACACGAAGCAGTGGTGTACCGACCATTGTAATTTGGTCGTCAATACTGTCCATCACTTGTGTTGGATGCTCCCTGCTGGAACCAAAACTGACGTACGTGAACAATTGCTGTGCAGGTTCCACACGGATTCAAGAATGCCCCACCAGGATTCAGATCCAAGGCTGGCCTTCCCCTTACTCCAGACCCCGTCTACCCAATCTTGATTGATGTTTCCGCTGGTTCGCGGCAAACGCGTAGAGTGCTGGAGTTCATCAAAGAAGGACAGTACTTGGATCAAATGGCAACGCAGGCTGTTACTGTAAGTTATTCTGACTGAGGGGGAAATATTATTGTTGTTCTTTACTGTAGTACTGTAGTACTGTAGTAAACAGCATGACCTGGAAGCTGCTTCCAGCTCCTTTTGTAAACTTTGTTGACCCATATCGCCTCCACACAAAGACAAAGCAACGCTTGGCAGCATACTAGCACCTGCACACTCCTTTATATTGCATTCGAGCCTTACCTGACCGGTCTGTGAGCAAAGGTCTTCACATAAGGCAAAGCATAGGCTTTGCAGGTCCTTGTATGCATTGCCCTCATTGCAACAACGCAGCAAATTCATCACAAGATCGACTCACCCTCACCATCTACGCAGTTCAAAATTGGTCCTTGTATGCATTGCCCTTATTGCAACTACGCAGCACATTCATCACAAGGTCAACTCACACTCACCATCTACGCAGTTCAAAATTGTCGGCTTTAATGTTGATCTCCAACTGTTTGGATATCTCCTTGTAAAGGCCGCCTGGACAGATTCAGGTATAGAGATCATTGCTGCTACAGAAACATTGTTGGGTTAGGATTATTGAAAAGCAATGGCATTGTCCCCTTATACTTTCATTTTTGCTTAGTAGCTGAGGACATGTGCTGTTGTCAAGCTCAAAGGCTAACCTAACAATTAAATTTGGGCTAATTAGAAAGATGGAAAAGTGGGAGCGTTGAAAGGTATTACTGCCTTTAAGGTGTAGCTGTTTTGCCTTGTATGTACCCGCATCGTGTGTGTAGCTGTTCTGCCTTGTATGTACCTGCATCGTGTGTGTAGCTGTTCTGCCTTGTATGTACCTGCATCGTGTGTGTAGCTGTTTTGCCTTAAATGTACCTGCATCGTGTGTGAAGCTGTTTTGCCTTGTATGTACCTGCACCTTGCGTGTGTTGCTGGGGTTGCGTGTTAGCGTAGCAAACTTGGAGTATGCCCCTGGAGTACACATCTGTAAAATGGAACTTGTTTTTGACTGTTAAAGCTTGCTTTGATTGCCCCTTGATCACAGGCCTTATTGAAGTTTTTTTTGATATTCAGGTAAGGTATCGTGCAAAGAATGATGCAACCAGGCATCAAAAAGCCTTTAACAATCAGCCATAAAATTGGATGTAACGCTTAGATCCATGCCTCCCTGTCCTGTCTATGAATTTCTTCAAGGTATTGTGCATGGCTTGCTGTCCCACGACAGCAACGTGAGTAGGAGATTTGACTCAATTCTGAATTGTTGCGCGGAAGTTTTTAAACCAACTCTCCATTTTGGCTTCTTTGGTGCAGGCGTTAGAAAATAGGGACTACACAAGGACAGGCCTGCTTCTGGATGGAATGAAGTGAGGCTGGTTCAACTTTCCTGTTTTATTAAAGCTTTTAAAGCATTTAAGAGCGAGAGAATCCTAGCAAGCAGGTTCTGCAGGAAAAGCACCTCCCGGCTAGTTTACTGCTCCAACCTCATGCTTTTGTTGCATATCCCCAACTGCACATGCTATCAAGATGGTCACCATGGTCTCTTGATCTAAACTGTTGATGATTTGTCTGATTTTGACGCTGACGCTGTATTTTATTTTGTGCCTCCCAGGAATCGTTTAGCAAACGACCTCGTCCTCCTGGTGTGCGTGCTCTGCTACGTTGGTCTGTCTATGCGGGATGTTGCTAAATCCATAAGGGTACGGCAGGAATGACCTTCATTTTAAACTAGATTGTAGGCAAACTCCCGCATGTAGAAATAACAATGCTCTGATAATGGCACACTCTAGTCGCACAGACCCAAGCTCTGACCTACACAACCCTTGACATGCAACACAAACACACTGCTCCCTCTCTAGGCAACAAAACGGCGCAAAAGGCTTTGGCTAGAGCTGCATGGTAAGGGTGAGGACAAAGAGGGTACTGCAGCCTTGCAGCGTCGAAGCCGCCATGCCTCAACACGCCTGATGGCCGACCGCCTCCCCTCAGAGTCTGTGCAAGTCAAATCACCAGACAGTGAAGGAGAGGAAGGAAGCTCTGGGCTTTATTCAGATGACTCAGACTACGCCATTCACGCCTACGGTAAGGCAACGTATAATTTGACACAATCAGTGATGTGCCAGTACAGTGTACGGTATGTGCTAACATCCCCAACAAGCCTTGCGCTTACCACCCGAAACTCAGCAGTAACCTGTCAACCCTTACCTGCCTTTGAGGCTGGCCCACTTGCAGGCCTGCTGCAGGTGGGAATGCAGGGGCCTCAGGCTTTGGGGGACATGCAAGCTGCTCTCCTCCAGAGCCTCCCTTCGCCTCTTTTTGTGTTTGTGTTATGCCCCTGTTCATACTTATTATGTATACCGTCTGTTCCACGATTATTTCGTGACACCAAGATAAAAAAATTAATTAACCTTCAGTTTTCAGTTCGTATGGGGGTCTGGGGATTAACTTTTGGGTTTGAAGGTACGTTGCGGGGGTCCTGTCGGGAATTAATTTGTGAATTCGAGAGCCCCCCACTGTTGGATGCTGCTGTCTAAGCAGTGCTGCTGCTGCAGCCAGCCTCTCAGCTGGGTACTGGGGCTTCAAGGACAGGGCCAGGGGATCCACGCTGGCAGGCTTTGGGGCCATACCGTCCGTTTACGATCACTTCGGAAATTAATCAACTATTTGGCCAGAAAACGAAATTCTTGGAGGCCTCTCCGACCTGAATTCGAAGTGATAAATTAATTATTTATAGTGGTTTTGAGGGTGAAAATCGAAATGAGCTCCAAGCGCGCCAGTGTGAACCCCCTGGCCTCAGCCACAGCCTCAGCTTCAGCCTCAGCCACAGCTTCAGCCATAACAAACAGCAGTAGCAGTGCACAGGCAGCATTCACAGGGGGGCTCTTGAACTCAAAATGAATTCCCGACAGGGCCCTCCCAAAGTGCCCTCAAACTCAAGATTCAATCCTCAGACCCCCTCACGAACTGAAATCGAAATTTCAGTTAATTATTTGAAAGTGTGGTCCCGAAGTGATCGTGAACATGGTATTTTAAGATAAATATTAATTTTGACTTCCAAGCCAGTTCGGAGAGGGTTCAAAGATTCAAATTTTCGTTTTTTTGCCAAATAATCATTGAATATCTGAAGTGATCGTGGACATGGTATAATATATACCGTGATGTTGAATTGGTTGGAGGTGTATTTTAGTGGCTGGCGGGTACGCACCCCACCACGCAAGCTTCTATGGTCAACCGTATTGGTACGGCTTGGACTGTACTTCCTGTTAATTTGCATATTACGGTTTTGCACACATGTACTGTACCGTTACCGTATGGTACATACAAACTGAAAATGAAAATAAGGCGTACTGGCACATCACTGGAAACAATGTTCCATGCGTTTTTGCTGTGCGCCCTCTCTTTGTACAGAATAAAAGAAACGTACTTAAGTGCACCCTGTCTCGCCCTTTTTAATGAGCTAAATGCTTGGGGCTTATTTGCAAGCCTGCACGGTTTCATCTTAATTTTGCACGCATGTAGATGTACAATGAGTAGTGAATGCTCTCAAGTACATGCACACACACACACTGACACACACACTGACACACACTGACACACACACTGGCACACACACACACACTGGCACACACTGACACACACTGACACACACACTGACACACACACACTTACACTTTTTCCTAAAGATGACACACGTGTGAACGAGCACCCCATTCCCAAGGAAGAGACACGTACCGTCAAGCTGGATAAGAAGGCGTCTCCTCTGCTACAGAACACAATTTGCTCCTCCAGGGACGGAAGCTTAAGCAGAGATTCCGTTGGGTCAAATGGTTCAGGTGGGAATTGCATTTAGACAAGTCACTTTTTTTAGAAATTGCAAAGGACTGGTTGTCCTTAGAGCATCAATGTTATGTGCGCACTGAGTAATATGCGCCCACTAAGGTAGAGCATCAACGTCATGTGCACACTGAATAAGATGCGCCCACAAATGTAAGATGCTATAGCAGATGTTCTCCTGGATTTACTGACCCTAACTGCGTGCTCACCTTTGCAATGTTGCAGCTTTTAAGCACTTTCATGGCATGAAGAAAGCCATCATGCAGCCTGCAAACCGTGTATACCGAGGTACCATGAACCCTTTCTGGTGAGTGCTATATCACGGGTTCAAACCGCACATCCTTTTTTACCTGGGACTCAAGTGTTGCTACTTTAGAAGTCAAAAACTCATCATTTGCTTAAATGTTCACAGGATTTTGTGTGCCTCGTTTAACAATAGCATGATCCCACCCATCTTATTCTCACACTCACAGGGTCGCCTGGGAGATCGTGGTGTGCCTTTTCTTGATGTGTGGAGTGGTGAGCTTAATGAGAGCAGACATGCATTATTGCATTGACCTGTGCGACTGAATGTTGCAGTGAATGCATCCAAACGATCATTTAAGCAGTCAATTCACTTTTTCTCTGAACACTCTTGCTCAATGTTGCATAATTGGATGTATCCACCATGTGTGCAGGCTCATGCTGTATTATGTTTGCACTTTCTTTATCCTCTGTGTAGCACCTGCAAATCGTCATGTTTGTGCATATCATTGTGTTAAACATTACTTACCCGCAAACACATTTAAAGCACCAGTGCGTGTACCCTGACTTTGCTCAAAGTGCTACCCACACCTCGTACACTCAGGCTGTCAGTAATTTGCTTCTGCCGTTCCCTCCCTTTTACTTTTTCCCCTTATCTGCAGGGGCTGCTATTGTACTATGCTTTCAGCCTGCAACCCGAGGAAGCACCCACTGAAAGAAGGTAATAAAAGTTACTGTAGCAACAAACGTGCTTGTTGCAACTTGCTCATTGACCTGGTTGACGACACAAGCTTTTCCAAAAGAACTCGTAGAAACCCTTGCCTACTGGCAATTTCTTGTAGGATCCCAGTCTATGACTCCTTTTACGCACCAGCACGGCCATTCATGCTCACGCTTGCCGTCCCGGAGGCTCTGCAAGAGGGTAGAGGCGTGGGGAACACCACAGACGCCAGCAACAGCACCCTCAGTGCCAGCAACTCAGACGTCCCAGGATTGGTGCAGGGCCCCTCCTTCCTCATTCGCTCCCCTGTGCGTGCATGCTTGTTTGTCTGTGGGTTTGGATGTGGATGTGGGCATAAATGTAGGTGTTGATGTTGATGTGGGTATGGCTGCAGTTGTTAACGTGGGTGTGGGTGTGGGCATGGGCGTATGTAAGTGTTGGGTTGAGAGGTGTGTTATATTGCGCACTTGCCTTTGCCATATTTCTCACAAGTGCTTCCCTATCTTGCTGCAGGGGCAAAGCAGAAGATGGGAAGTTGGTAAAGAAGATTCTGTGAGTGGGCTGTCTTACAATATTTTGCTAGGGGCTGCCTGAGAACATGCACGTGTTTCATATGCTGCTCCTACTGTCCAACCCTTTGCTAATTGTCTGTCGCTCAAACTCTGCTTGTTGTATGTCACTCAAACTTTGATAGCACCTTGAAAAGTGGAAACAAAGTCCAAAGATAAGCATTGCCTGCACTTCAATCTCGGTGTGGCTTTTTCTCAATAATTCCTTTTTTTCCCTTGACAGGCCGGGCTTTTCCGTACAGGGGATATGTTCAAGGTGATGAGCGTCCTCTAGCATCAAACTTAGTCATTATTCATGTCATCTCAGCATTATTGCTGGTCACATCATATACAATTTAACATCCAGTTTGCATCCTGTTGCATCTCTGGAATTTCTATACACCGTACCTTTCCCATAGCACCCCGCATAAATATCGAATTTTGCCCTGCGGGGTGACTGCAGAAAGCATTATATACATATTAATTTATCCTGCGGGATTGGTGGAAGCTTACGTCAGTCATTGTCCCATGCATTTTACAAGATATGATGTTCTGCTGCTTTGGGTTGTTAAGTCTAACATGGATGCGTGTCTTTGCTGTCCATCTCAAACTGTACAAGATGTACCTGCACTAGCTTCTGTTCCACGCTCCACTGTTGCCACCTAAATTACAACTGCAGGTTCTTGACCTCATGGTTGAGGTGAAGACTGCTTACACGCTCATATTTGCAGCAGCCCTAGTTCTCCTCTTGGTGGGTCGAGCAGGTTTTTAAAGCATCAGTTTTACGAGCTGTTACCTTGCTCAGTTCAGCCGACTTTTTGCTTCCCAAAGCACATGCCTTTTAGTTGCGACAATTTTGATCTGCCATATGCTTGCCAGACATTGCAAGCGGCTTAAACTTTGTGTTTCTTATGATTCCAAACCTGCAGATCAGAGTCATCATTCAAGCTTCCTTCCAGCCTCGGCTATCTTTGGTACGTGGCATGTGCATGTCTGTTGTTCCTGCCTATAACAGAATACCTCAAAAATGAGACGCAACGAGTCTTACAATCGCCTGATCATATGAGTCTTATAATGCCCTGATCATATGAGTCTTACAATCGCCTGATCATATGAGTCTTATAATGCCCTGATCATATGAGTCTTATAATGGCCTGGTCATATGAGTCTTACAATCGCCTGATCATATGAGTCTTATAATGCCCTGATCATATGAGTCTTATAATGGCCTGGTCATATGAGTCTTACAATCGCCTGATCATATGAGTCTTATAATGCCCTGATCATATGAGTCTTATAATGGCCTGGTCATATGAGTCTTACAATCGCCTGATCATATGAGTCTTATAATGCCCTGATC
>Ga0307963_1000713_pt1 | contig 23491 bp, 32 predicted proteins | sample OrgLakmetagen594_FD_201829 | JGI IMG/M metagenome (GOLD analysis project Ga0307963, IMG submission 201829) | Saline water microbial communities from Organic Lake, Antarctica - #594 | ecosystem: Environmental > Aquatic > Non-marine Saline and Alkaline > Saline | place: Antarctica: Organic Lake... | reverse complement strand
CACACACACACACACACACACACACACACACACACACACACACACACACACACACACGCACGCACGCACGCACGCACGCACGCACGCACGCACGCACGCACGCTCGCATAAGCTCAATCACAGCACAAGCATGAGCAAGCACACGGCCGCCCACTTGCACACACATTCATCTACTTACACATGCATGTCCGTGCACCTTCGTGCATCGCATGCACCTCTTCAGTCTTACGTATGTGTTTGCTTCGCCTCCAGGCCCTGTCCACTTTATCAAGCAGGCAGCATGGCTCAAACGAGAGCCGCAACAGCAGCACACACAACTTTTGCTGCTTCTATCCAGCGCATTCCTGAGGAGGTGCGCAAACATAACCTGTGAGGAGGGTTGCAGGCTTGGCCTGACATCAGTTTTGATGAGAGTTGATAATAGCAATACCCTAGACTGCTTTTTCTGAGGGTGAGGCAGGTATAGCGGGCACCTCCCCTCCCAAACTACTTTTTCCAGTAAAGTCAGCTCCCCACATAAACTAATAATCATTTTAGATGCTAAGTTGTACAGCTCCTCAACTACATAAGAAAGGAAGCTTATAGAGGCTCAGGAGGGTTGCAGAGATAATAAGGGAGCGTGGAATGCGCTGCAATAAAGGAAGACACGTGTCAATAATACAACATGAGATATTGCTCCTGTGCATGCCTGGCCTGACAGGTTCTGCCAACCTGCTCACACATAATGATCTGCAATCTCCCCTTGACTTGAAATACGGTCCGTTCTTCCTTGCTTGTACTTTTTTTCGGCCGCTTGTGTCACCTTTCTAGGTTGTGTCAGTCGTGCATTTTAAGTGCAGCACAACCTATTTAGACTTTGATGCAAGGGGGTATAGCTCAAGACAAAAGCAAAATGCTTGGTTGCTTGTGATTTGATTGTGACAGGTACTACTTCAGATCCTGTCCAATGTGGGGAGCCCCGGCGACTTGCACTCTTTTTTTTGTGCAAGTCAAGGCAAACTTGGATTGGCGGCAGACCCAATGCTGAAGGCGTGCTGGTTGACAAAGCACCGCCAATTCAGAGCAGTGGACTTGGCAGCAAGGAAGGGTGGTGCTGATGTCATGATCCACCTGCTGCGTATGGGTGGTGTATCTGCCACTAAAAGGGCACTATATACACCATATGGTTCAATTTTATTTTTAACTCCAATTGATATTGCTGTAAGAGAGAACCTTCCTGAAGTAGTGACATACCTTTTGAGCAGAAGTGATGTGCGTGCTGATGTGGCTGGTGCTACTTCTGCACTGCATTCTGCAGCACGGTTTAATCATGTTGGCTGCTTGCAGGTCTTGCTTGCTCCAAACTCGCCTGTGAATGCCAATTGCCTTTATCAAAATGTTTCCCCACTGCATTCAGCTGCTATTGATGCCAACTTGGAGGCAGTTCAGCTTTTGTTGTCACGAGGGGCTGTGTGTACGGTACGTGATAGGGATGGAAGTACACCACTTCACTGCGTGTGTTATGATTCAGATAAATGGGCTGAACGAGCTCAGATACTGGGCATGCTTCTAGAGTGCGGTGGTGATAGCGTGATGAATGATCAAGACATTTCTGGATGTACACCTCTGCACTGTGCAGTGTCTCGTGAATTACCCGAGTGCTGCGAGCTGCTATTACGTGCAGGAGCAGTGGCCTCCTGAGTGATGCATGATAGCTATGACCGTACTCCTTTGGCAATCGCTTTTGATGCGCAGAACCGTTGTCAGGATGTGCTTGCGTGCTATGCAAGCAGCGGGTGATGGTGCTTAGACGTAAGACTGTGAGATGCATGACTGTGAAAGAAGGAGAGAAAAAGAACGCAAATAACGTTATCACTACCGAGATGCACGATTGTGGCATGGCGTCCTCATGATGGCATGGTACAGCATATGGTTACGTGCTCTGCTATGAGACGCTTTGCTCTGGTGAGATGATGCTAGTCACAAACTTTTTACGTTTGTCGGACAATGTGATTTAAAATACATGTCGGAAGATGATGTTGCGCTATCATGTAACGGTTGAGGGCTACGCTAGCTGTACGTGCAATTCTATGACATCTGTTCATGTTTCAAGGGGTGACAAGGGTTACACAAGGGGTAACAAGGATGGCCTACAGCCCGAGACTCTGGCTGATGGCAAATTCATGTTTCTATTTACCATACAAGACGTTATTGCTGTAATCAATTGGAGCTCCTTTTCAATCTAAACGGTGCTTACTTACTAAGCTGGATAGGAGATCGTCAAGAGGTGCTGTTTCAGTATGCAAACATTAGCTGCAAATGTTTCCAGGTGTGCATCACATCACAGTGTCATCACATCAGCATGGTGCTTATGCCAACAGCAGCCAATACTATACCAAATCTGGTTCAAGCTGATTTGAAACTGCAGCCTTGTACAAGTATCTATTAGTATTAGTTACTAGATTGCCTATTATCATTTCATTTGGTTTGGATTACAAAGGCCTCCAGCCTGGCATGGCTGCTCAACCTATTAGTTACTAGGCCTAAAGAAAAGAAAATGAACTTAAATTATGCAAACAACACTACCGGCATGAATTAGGAAAGGATGTTGTTTTGTGTTTTGCACAACAGCGGTGGAAATTGGCAAGCCAGATGCAAGAATAGTTACTCCAAATCAGCAACCACGCCCCAAATGAAACCCTACAAACACGTATCAGACTAGGTCTGCCAATAATGCAGAAGAGCTGCCCGTGATAACAGATGGCACTGCCAATTCTTATTCCCTGGCTATGAAACCAAGAGACATCTAGTAGATACTTCCCCTATCCAACAAGCAGACGAGAACAACATAAGAAGCTGCTCATGCCTTGCTTACTCGGACACTGCAAAGCAAACCCTTTGCACCATATTGCTAGGAGCAACAGGTGCCATCTACAGCAGCCACACAAAAAACCCACTCCACAGTCTCAGAGTTACTGGTCTTCATGCCACAGCACTCGTTCTTGGGCGAGACAACCAGAACAAGGAAACCTGCATATGTGTAGAAAAAGAAATATTAACACCAATACTGCCCAGATAAGTGCATTGGACTCAAGCAACCGCCCATATATTTATATAAACATGTTTTCTAATTGGACCACTGGACCAATACGCACATCATTTAGGCAGGCCATGAGAACATGAGAATAAGAGCAAGCATGGCATGCCCTACAACCAGAGGAATAACCATGCACAGCCGCCTCCCAACCATCAAAACACCCCATCACCTCCACACGCAAATGCCAAAGATATACAACCACCTTCAAACCAAAACGCGCTTCATATATGTAAGACAAGCGTATGATGAAGGAAAGGGAACAGAAATATGTTATGTCTATCATAATCAACATACGGAACGCCACAAAAACGCAATGCCTGGCCCCCCTGACCCCACACTTTGTATGCAGCTGAGCAGGCAAAGATGGGTGATGCTGCCTCGTGCTCAGAAAGGTGCATATTGAGGTGTTCGGGGCCAGGCATTGCGTTTTTGTGGCGTTTTGCCCCTTTGATGCCTTTTGTAGTCTCCTTGATCTGAATTGCGTTTTGCCCCTTTGATGCCTTTTGTAGTCTCCTTGATCTGAAATTGGCTGTGTTCTTTGTGACTGGCTGCTTGTTCTTGTTGTAGCTCTCCATCAGGAAATGAAAAAAGACACAACTACACAGGCAAGCCACTCCCCACATCAACTAAGGAAAAGGAGCCACTTTGGTACCGAGTACCGTAAAGCTCCTCCACCGCAAAAAGGAATGGACAAGTAAACCAGGCTCTTTTTATTGTCTCAGGTTTAACCTTTCATCATTCATTCATCACCTCTTACTTATCACTTTCCTAAGAGAACGAAATGGCACTGGCTGAGACCAGTTCTTACTTTTAACAGCCTTATGTTTACTTCATGCTGGCTGATTCAGCAATACCTATCAGCCCAACATATGTGGCTGCCAGTTATCCCCTTTGTAAACCCTTTGCGACTGGAGGAGAACTTTGTAATGTGAGCTGTGACGAGCCCAAACGGGGCTATGCAAAAAGTAAACGTAAGAACTTCTTGAAGCCATTTGTTGGCAAGAAAAGCCGCAGGCATAATAGGTTAATCCAGTCGCACAATCCTACATGCTTCTTGACCTTCCTCGAGATGTTATCCGCAGTGTGACTCATTTCAGACTTCACGTCCACACCCTTCGCGTTGAAACTTCAACTTGAAATTTTACCCCTCTCCCCACTTGCAACTTATGTGTGGCTGATGATAATGTCCAGGATAAAAAGCTGTTCTCCTTCACTGCACGCACCCTCAGATGGTTTCACTCCGCAGGAAGTACGCACGTTCTTAATTTCACAGACAGGACAGGATGTGTCTGCTTTCTTACACCAGGAAAACAACAGACTCCTTTTTTTATTCATCAACTTATTTACCTTATGAACAGGCGAGCAGTCATATTTCTTGACTGAAAGCCCTTTTTTCTTGTAATCTTATTAACATCATTAAATCGTGTAAAAAAATTAGGGCATACAAGAAAGAGCAGAAACTGTGCTAAGCAGTCAACCAACCTGCTAAACAAATTTACTGTCATAAATAGGGACGTGAGAGCACGCACACAAAAGCACAAAGTGTGAGATGGCAACATTGCCTTCCTGCTCAATTCTCTTTGCACGTAGAAAGTATAATTCATTGGTTGACTAATTTAATTTGCCATTGTTCCAATGGTGTCGACTGTGCCAATTAAGAGTACACCATTTGTCCGTCCTCGCACACCAGCACACTCTGTGGCTGGGTGCGTCAAAAGCTAGATAAAATAGCTTGCCAGGTTGTGGACAATTTCCACAGCGCGGGATACTAACCATGTACCTGACTGCACGACCAGACATGTGTTGTATAAAACGGCCAGTCCTTTGCTTGAGCGTGTGCTGCTGTCAAGTGGTAGCCGCCCTAATTTTGCTTCTGAGCCCAGCTCTTGACGCGAAGTGCAATAGACTACGTTCTATATCAAACAAAAGGTGCAGTTTGGCAGGGCAAAAAAAAGACACGCTCAAGTAAAGTGCAGTTGACTACGTCCTGCATAATACAAAGGCGCACTAGTAGGATACCACCAATTGGCAGCGTGGAAGGGCACCCAAATAAACACGCTCGAACACGAGCTAAGGATCAGAGCTGTGCGGACACTGTACATAGCAAAGCTGGCCGCATGTGTCAGAGAGCAGAAGCGTGCTGGCTCTTGGACCTGCATATGCTCTTTATGCTAGCATGACCCCCTGCCTGTGCCGAATGTAAGCCACCGGCTGTCAACAAGGAACCTGCTCTCATCACAGTCTCAGGAAGTCGGTAAAAGCTACACAGGGGACAGATGCTGGGATGGATAGCACCTTGCTTGCAAGCATGCGTCAAGCGTGTGTGTGTAAGTGTGTGTGTGTGCGTGTGTGTGTGTGTGTGTGTGTGTGTGTGTGTGTGCTTCTGCTCCTGTGAATGGTGGCAGCCCCCTGTCTACAAAAGCAGGCACTTAGAACTGTGAGGGTCCCCTATAAGTGTTCCAGCTGCCGCTGTCCCCCATGCTGTCCCCTCCTCCCATGGATTTGCTGTTAGGGGGCCTTTCGGGCTTCCATGACACGTCCGCCTCGAGCAGTTCTAGCTCCTGTTTTGATTGGTAGGTGTGTGCGTGTGTGTTTGTGTGTGTATGTGTGTCTTTGTGTGTTTTTGTGTGTGTGTGAGTGCGTGTGAGTGTGTGTATGTGTTTGTGTGTGTGTGTGTTTGCGTGTGTGTGTGTGCGCACCCCTGTCCTAGTGTTCTAATGATTGCAAAAGTTGAGAAATGCGAAATGCGTCCGCTAGGCATTTTCACGCACACACTAACGCATCCTGTATCCCATACCGGGGTAACAGGGAATCAATCTGCCGAAACCTTGACCCCTACCCAATAAAAACGACGCGCATCCATGCACCCACCCAAGTACACCCAGAACCACCTTGACCCCTTGCCCAATCAAAAACATTCACCTGCCCCCCCACCCCACCCCTCCACTCCCACCCACCCACACGCACTCACGCACACACACGTGCACCCATGCCCAAAAAACACACACCTGAGCACTCGAGTTCCTAGGAGGGTCCCTCCCCAGCCAATTCTCAAATTGCTGGCGCATTTCTCTACTGCCTCCATTGCCGTTAGCAGCGCTGCTGCCAGCGTTGGATGCGCCCCCTCCTTGCACACCCTCCCTCTCAGATTGGGAGGCAGTGGTAGCATCTGTGTGTGTGTGTGTATGTGTGTGTGTGTGTGCGCGTTTTGATGTGGATGCGCCCCCTCCTTGCACAGCCTCCCAACCTGACTGGGCGGTAGTGGTAGCATCTGTGTGTGTGTGCATGTGTGTGTTTATATGGATGCACCCCTCCTTGCACGCCCTCCCTCTCTGATTGTGAGGCAGTGGCAGCATATTTGTGTTATTGCACGCGTGCGTGTGTGTGAGTATGTGCGTTTTTGAATAATGCGCCCCTGTTTGCACACCCTCCCTCTCAGATGGGGAAGTAGCGACAGCATCTGTGTGTTTGTGCATGCGTGCGTGTGTGTTTGTGCGTGTGTGTGTTTGAGTGTTTTACAGTTCACCATATCTACGACCCACATATTGTCATATGCACCTGTGTTTGTGCACGCGTGCGTGTGTGTGTGTGGTTGTGTGCGTGTGTGTGCGTGTGTGGTTGTGTGTGTATGTGTGAATATGTGTATTGTGCACGGGTTTGTGTGTGTGTGCGCGTTTGAGCATGTTATGTTAATGTTTACTATGTTACACCCAACCACATATCTACGACCCACACACTGTCATACTGTACCTGAGCTGCTAGGCTGCTGCTGTAGCTCAGACATAAGGGACGCACGTGGTGGCAGGACCTGAGTGTGCGTGAGTGTGAGTGTGTGAGTGTGTGTATGTGTGTATGAGTGAGTGTGTGAGTGTGTGAGTGAGTGAGTGTGTATGTGTGAGTGTGTGTGTGTGTGTGTTTACCTGTGTGTATGTGTGCGAAGGTGTACATGCAAAAAAGAGACTGCGAGCTCGCAGACACACCAGCAGGCACTGGATGCCAAAGGACATCCAGCAATGATCGTGGTTTCCAAATTAAACGAAATGCAAACTGTACACCCAAAACACTAGACATTTTCCCTTTCTTTCTCATGGACTTGATTGTAGCCGAGGAGGAAATGTTCTTCCTTTTTGTTTACACCTTTTTTTGAGGACGTCTGCCCAACCCTTTTTGCTGCAACTGGTCAACAACCAACGTTTGTAACCTCCTTTCTCAGCAGACACTTTTTGTTTACACCTTTTTTTGAGGACGTCTGCCCAACCCTTTTTGCTGCAACTGGTCAACAACCAACGTTTGTAACCTCCTTTCTCAGCAGACACTTTTTGTTTACACTTTTTTTTGAGGACGTCTGCCCAAATTCTTGTCGCTGCAACTGGTCAACAACCAACGTTTGTAAACTCCTTTCTCAGCAGACACTATACTTTCCTCTTTCTCAGCGGACACTATACTTTCCCCTTTCTCAGCAGACACTGTACTTTCCCCTTTCTCAGCAGACACTATACTTTCCCCTTTCTCAGCAGACACTACACTTTCCCCTTTCTCAGCAGACACTATACTTTCCCCTTTATTTCTGAACTAATGGATTCACTTGTGGCTGGCCGAAACCAGTCGGCAGTCGATTAGCCAAACAACCTGGCTGAAGGCCAGCACCCGTTGTGGACCTTGTAACCACTGTACACCCAGACACATTTAGGAGTGAGGGAAAACACACACACACGCACACACACACAAGTGAAGGCCTTAACACTCACACAGGCGTTCTCACGTACACACGTACACTCGCACGTTGCGTCCATCATACGTACAACCATACGTGCAATCACACATTGTGTCCTCAAATACACACGTACACTCACACAGGCCTCTACACACACACACACACACACACACACACACACACACAAGTGAAGGCCTAAACACTCATACAGGCGTCCTGAATGTGTGCATCAACAAGCGCGACAGGGACACTCATATCTTGGGTTGACCAGAACTGTATATATGCACCGGATATGACCGTGTATTTGGTGACTCCCCTGCCAAAAATACCAAAAACACTTAAAATACACTGTATATATATGGTTGTGGCCAACCCTACTCATATTCCTGTGAAATAATACACAGCCGGACGTGGTAGCGCTTATTTGATGAGCCGGAATTCAATCACGCCACAACTCTGGTTTAAAAAGTGTCTGGCAAACAGTAGGATAACTGTTTCAAAGAGTGTCTGATAATTGTGCCTGGCAAAACAGTATAATAACTTTTTCAAAAATTGTCTGATAAAATAGAAGGGCTCTGCCCGCCCAAATTCCAACGCGGTAATTTTTGTGCGTTTTGTTTCTGTTTTCAAGCGCTCGCTTTTTCGTGCCCTCCCTGCTTCTGCATTGCAAGTCAACACAGTCTAACTTATATTTTCTACTGAGTTTGGCAACACCTGAGACCCTCTTTGCCTGGATCCCCACTTAATTATTCTATGCAACCCTCCGATTCTAGCCTGCCAGAGTCGCTGCAACAGCTGAACGTGTTTTAATTTGTCCGACAGGTCTGGCACACAGGCTGCTGTAATTCCTTTTTGAGTACTCAACTAGTTTCTTCTTGACTTTTTTGCAAGACATGACTGCGTCCTGCCTTTTTCTCATGTGCCAGGCCGGCATATTTAGAAGTGTCAGATGCACTCTCCAAAATCCACAGAGTATGTAGCAAACAAGTCAGGAAGACAAGCAGTAGACATAAAATAATAGTTTATATCAGCGGCACTTAAATGCTTGAAAAAGTCGCGGACCAAAAATCCCTCCTCGGAGGTCTCCATGCAGCCACAGAAAGCGACGGCGCATGATAACTGCACGATTTCTGAACGGAATCAAGTAAAAATTGAAACAATGAATTCCGCATTTTGAGGCCGTCACAACGCGCCGCCCTGCAGCCCTTCTCGTCACCAAAAGTCTGACCCTCACAGCTCGCTGCGAAACTCAACAGACCTGCAGATCGGCACCTGCCACAATTGTCTACAGAATCTTACGCGGAACGGACTCCCGACCGCGGAGCTATTCAGGCCCAAAGTGCGCCCAACCAAATCGGTTAAAACCCGGACTTCACAAATTTCTTAGAAATTTGGGTACTGTGTCTGGCGACAGCAGGATAACTGTTTCATAAAGTAAGTGTCTGGCAAACAGTATGTGTGTGTGTGTGCTCCTGGTAGGACAATTATAGTTATGGTTATGCATGACCAATCCTGCCACCAAGCATATGACCACCTGTGAAGAGACCCAGCAGCAATCCATTTGATCGACCTACACGCCCACCCCCACCTCAACCCCTGGCCCCACCCACACCCACACCAGTGTTTTTTTTAAGGATTTCGGGAAACCTTGATTTAATGTCTCCTCCAAATCTGGCAATTTGAGAAATTGGGTTCTCATGTCGTTTTTCTTCTCCTGCCCCAGCCCGCCGGAAGGCCTGCGGCCTCCCGGCATTTGGTGTTACGTATGTTGACTTGTGATAAATTATTTGCATTAACATAATTATGTTGGAAATTGCAAGTTGGGCAAACTGTCCATTTTAATTGAGTTGTTCATCATCTATTAATCCCACGGCTTCTTAGCGCTAATCCACCCCAAAATGGCCTCTGGGTATGGGAATGACTCCACGCCGAATGTTGAGCTCTAAAACCCCCGTGCGCAACACGTCAGGTGCTGCGCTTGTAGCCTGTTGCGCTGGGGGTTACAGATTTATTTGAGCGTGCTGAACTAATGCTCATCCTCCACTGACCCTGGCACCATTACCATCACCAACTCTGCTACCTTAACCCACTCCCCAAACCGACACTTAAGCGCGTGGCTTCCCCCCAAAACTCCATGGAGCACACGTCAGTGATGGGGCGCCCCTACACGCAGTTTCTTGAACACGCAAATGAACTGTGTGTGCAGCTTGGGGTCAGCTGCCTGGGCTGCACGCTGAATTGCTGTAATCTGCACCCTTGTTCATCTGCCCCTGCTAGCCTGTCCTCGCTTGCTGCTTCTTTAACCATGCTGCTGCTTTATCCTTGTGACTGTTGCTGTTCTCATGCCCTGTAATGGCCTGCTTCCGGCATTTGAATGTGGCTGGGCAGATGCTGCAGTGGGCTTGGAACCAATTTTTTTCGTCCACCCCCCTATCACTCAGCCAGTCCTTGCGCTGGGGCTGTCCGGTCCGGATCCTCAAGCCACTGAGCTTGAAACTTGATCGTGGGCCCATGGGCCCTTAAGTACTTTCCATCACTTTTCCCCCTGGCAACTTTGGGCTTTTTTGATGGGGGTTTATCGCTCATTTTAACATGATTAAATGTTTGGAAACGTTCGGAAAATTTTTGGAATTTGTGGTGTGTGAGGGCCTTCGAAAGGCCACAGAACCGTTTTACACAGGGGCTTGCCGGCAACCCCAAATCTTAGTTTCATGTCGATTTCAAAAGTCAAAAACCCATGTTTTCATGTCGATTGACATGGTATGTCGCCTTAAGAAAATCACTGACCCACACATGCGTACAAACATGCCCACCCTCACCCCCACCCCCACCCCCACCCACACGCACACACACCTGTTGTTGCTGCTGCTGGGGACGCTGGGGCTGCTGTGCTGCCCCCCCTGGAGGAGGAGCAGGAGCTGCACCACCACCCCTCCCTTGCTGCTGTGGCTGCGATTGCATGTGTGTATGCATGTGTGTGTATGCATGTGTGTGAGTGTATCTATGTGATGTGTGTGATGTGTGTGTTTGTGTATGTGTGTGTGTTTGCGTGTGTGTGTGTGTCAGCGACTGCATGTGTGTGCGTGTGTGGGTGAAAGTGTGTGTGAGTGTGTCTATGTGATGTGTGTGTGTGTGTGTGCATGTGTGAGTGAAAGTGTGTGTGAGTGTGTCTATGTGTGGAGCTGCACCAGATGGACCATCTTCTTCCTTGCTGCTGCGGTTGAGACTGCAACTGCAACTGCGTGTGTGTATGTGTGTATGTGTCTATGTGACGTGTCTGTGTGTGTTTGTGAGTTTGTGTGTTTATTTGTGTGTGTTTATGTGATGTGTGTGTATGTGTTGCTTGCACTTCCCAAAGAACCACAAGGTAACTTGACAAGCTTGGGCATGTTCAGGCCTTACCGAATTACCCCAAAGCTCATTTATTTCACAGCTTGGTTGCATTGGTTTCGGGCAGCTGCTTTTTTTGTTGTGTCCTGGCAGAATAAAACGAATCCTTCACCAGCCCAAGACCCATGTCTCTTAATCACACTTAGGTGGCGTTGAATCCTGGCAGCTGCTTTTTTTGTGTCGTTCCTGGGAGGTTTTTATTGAATGCTTTGTAAGTCTCAATTTAAAAATGCTTTGTAAATGTTGACATAAAATGCGGGACACATGATGTCTGTGCCAGGCAAGCATGTGCGTCACATCAGTTAGGGGGCGGTTACACGTGAAATTTTTCATGAAAAATTTTACGGAAAAAAGTCAGCGGTCACACGTAAAAAAACCCTGAATGACGAAAATATTATCATTCAGGGACCGGAAAAATTTCCCAGCGGTCACACGCAAATGCAACAAAAAATGTTTCGCATTTTTTTTCGCGTTTACCAGGGTTTGGCTTTAGCTCCCCAAATGTCGTATGCCGTGATTCATGCCGTTGCCTGGCTGGCCATGATGCCACAGCTAATGCCTAAACAGAAGACAGACTTCTTTGATTGGGCCATGTTAACACTTCTGCCAGCTGCCACCTTGGTCTTAGAGGGGGGTAACCCAATGGCCTAATTGGGGGCTTGCCTTGCCCTGGTGCATGCCCAAGGGCCAGAGGGGGATGGCAGGAAGCCACTGCCACTGGGAGCAACACTGGCTACCTGCTGCAGGTGCTCCTGCGCGTGTAGCTCCCCTGCTGCGTGCGCAACCGCTTGCAAGGAGCCAGCCTGGCTCTCCCCAGCCTGGCTGCCCTCTACCACAAAATCAGAGAGCCCCAGCCCTCTATAGGACACAGGTGCCTCTGTGCATTGGGACCACCTGCCTGCTCCTGCTTGCCTCCTCTCTGCTTGCGTTTAGACTTGGCAGGAGCCTTGGGAAGGTTGTTTTATGCGGGCTGAAGGACTCGAACCGAGGACCTTGAGCTTTGCTACCAGAATGTAACAACGGCAAGTGTAGTACCAATAGTAATACCTTAGGCTGTGTACATCAAAACACCTACCTACATCAAAACACCTACATCAAAACACCTACCTACAGCAAAACACCTACCTACGCCATTGATGCTACGGCACGATGGCTTATTTACAATTGCTAACAAAAGTCGAAGAAATTGGCAGACACATGCGCATGATACACGCGCGCGCACACACACACACACACACATACACACACAAGGGTGCACAACACACAAACACACACATGCAACACAAGGAGTGCGTATGTGCGCATGCATATGTGTGCACTGTATGTGTTTGATAAGTGTGCGTTAAATACGTTGCATCCTCACACCCCCCAACATGCGTACCTGCTGCACGTACTGCTGCTGCTGCGGCTGCTGTGAAGGACTTTGTTGCAGCTGGGCTGCCCTGTTGTTGTTGCTAGGCCCTGGTCCCCCTGGTCCCCCTGCATGGCAATGAAATAAGGGACACTTCATTGGAGATGATGTGAACTAATATAGTTTCCTGCTGTTGCTGTGTGACTATGCCTTTTTTGATACCCCTGCACAAGAATAAAATGACAAGGAGGGGATACCCCATGCTGCTGTGTAACTATGCCCAGATACCCCAGCACAAGAATATAAATGATAAGGAGGGGATATACCCCATGCTGCTGTGACTATGCCCAGATACCCCCGCACAAGAGTAAAAATGACAAGGAGAAATACCTTATGCTGCTGTGACTATGCCCAGAAACCCCAGCACAAGAATAAAAATGACAAGGAGGGGATACCCCATGCTGCCGTGACTATGCCCACATACCCCTGCACAAGAATAAACGACAAGGAGGGATACCCCATGCTGCTGTGACTATGCCCAGATACCCCTGCACAAGAATAAATGACAAGGAGGGATACCTTATGTTGCTGTGACTATGCCCACATACCCCAGCACAAGAATAAATGACAAGGAGGAATAGGGGATACCACACAGGGAGGGTTGGTCAGAACTATACATATACCAGAGATGTGTCATGCCGCGCATTCGTATAATACGCCATACCACAACGCGTATTGAACATATCAGGCATATTACAAAATTGCAAGTTTTACTGTTTTGGGACGACTTTTGACCTTTTCAGGCGATCTCTGCCCCAAAAACGGCCTTTGAGCGAGCACCAGAGATGCATGGTGCCTCAACACACGCACACAACAAGGCACACACCCTTGTGTGTTGCTGACACCAGAGATGCATAATGCCTCAACACATGCACACAACAAGGCACACACCCTTGTGTGTCGCTTAACACCAGTGATGCCTGGGGCCTCAACACACACACACACAATACAAGGCACGCACCCTTCTGCGGCTGCTGCTGAGGGGATTATTGAGTGTGCAGCATCTTCGAGAAATTGCACCTTGTTTGATTGTAAGAAAGACGTACGCATTTATCACATTGTGTGTATGCACCTGATAAGGCACAATAGGCTGTTTCCGTTGTGTGCCATTGGATCGTATGGGATCATCAGCGTGGCAGTGGGTGGTGTAGCAGGAATCAGGATTGATCTCTACTATACAACCCACTGCCACGCTGGTGATCCCATACAATCCAATGGCACACAACAGAAGCAGCCTATTGTACGGATCACCAGCGTGGCAGTGGGTGGTGTAGCAGGAATCAGCATCGACTACTACTGCACAACCCACTGCCACGCTGGTGATCCCATACAATCCAATGGCACACAACAGAAGCAGCCTATTGTACGGATTACCAGCGTGGCAGTGGATGGTGTAGCAGGAATCAGCATTGACTACTACTACACAACCCACTGCCACGCTGGTGATCCCTTACGATCGCACACAACAGAAGCAGCCTATTGTACCTTGCCAGGTTATTCGATGGCAACCTGCACTAGAACTGTCTACGAACATGATGGATAAGATGCACCCATAAGCACAGGTAAAAGCTAAGCACCTTTTCGCGCTTGCTGTTGAGGGCGTTACTTACAGTGCTGCAACCTTCGAGCATGCAACACCATCACATCAACCTTCGAGCATGCAACACCATCACATCAACCTTCGAGCATGCAACACCATCACATCAACCTTCGAGCATGCAACACCATCACATCAACCTTCGAGCATGCAACACCATCACACAACCTTTGAGCATGCAACACCATCACACAACCTTTGAGCATGCAACACCATCACATCAACCTTCGAGCATGCAACACCATCACATCAACCTTCGAGCATGCAACACCATCACATCAACCTTCGAGCATGCAACACCATCACGCATAATGACCTGCAAGATGTGCACAAGTACTCACACACACACTCTCATACACTCAAACACAAAGGGTTGGCCAGAACCACACACATATATATTTATGGTTTATGTGCGGTATTTTTGGCAGGGAAATCACTAAATATACAGCCACGTACAATGTACATACATGGTTCTGACCAACCCTACTCGTACACACACGCACCCCCGCACACATACACATGCACCCACACGTACAGGAGAAGCACCAAGTCCGCCAGGTTGCTGCTGAGTGTGCTGTACCTTTGCATGCAACCACAACAGCAACCTGCAAGACAAACAAAAACACACCCACTCATGCACTACGCACTACGCACCTTGTCGTGGTTGCTGCTGCTGCTGCTGTGGGGGCGACGTTTGTGCATATTGCTGCTGCCCGTACGGGGGTTGCTGTTGTGGTCTAGCTTGCGGCATGGGTCCAGCTGCAGGGGCATGTGTGCATGCATGTGTGTGTGTGAGTGTGTGAGTGTGAGAAAACTACTGTGACAGTCAGGCTGCTCATATGCACAGACGTGTGTGTATTTGTGTGCTAGGGGGATGCTGTGCAATGTGTGTGTGTTTGCTGCCACACATTAACGCCTATCGCTAGCTGCAGCTGCAGTGTATATGTGCGTGTGCATGCATATGTATTGAAGTGCATATGAATGTGCACGACACGAGTGCCTAGTTCTCTGCACCTGCTGCTGTGTTGTGTGTGTTATGTGTGTGTTTGTGTGTGTGTGTGTGTGAGAGAGAGAGAGAGAGAGAGAGAGAGAGAGAGAGAGAGAGAGAGAGAGAGAGAGAGAGCAAGAGAGAGCGAGAGAGAGCGAGAGAGAGCGAGAGAGAGCGAGAGAGAGCGAGAGAGGGAGAGAGAGAGAGAGGGAGAGAGAGAGAGAGAGAGAGAGAGAGAGAGAGAGAGAGAGAGAGAGAGAGAGCAAGAGAGAGCGAGAGAGAGCGAGAGAGAGCGAGAGAGAGCGAGAGAGAGCGAGAGAGGGAGAGAGAGAGAGAGAGAGAGAGAGAGAGAGAGAGAGAGAGGAAGAGAGAGAGAGAGCACGTGAGTGCAATCAACATGTATGCAAACACACACAGAGGTGTGCATAAGCATTGTCTCAACTTGTACCAAAGGCAAAATACCACATGTGCCTCATCCGCGTCTAGGAGGATTTGTGTATGCATAAGCTATATGCTGTACGCAATATGCTATGCATATATTCAGCTTGCTCGCAGCTTCTCAATCAAAGTGAAGCCTACTACTGCACGTACCTCCCGCTGGCGGCTGCTGCAGTGGCTGTAGCTGCTGCTGGAGTTGGGGCGTGGGGCCACGGCCACTCCCTGTGTGTGTATATGTGTGTAAGTTAGTGTATATATGTGTGTGTGCGTAAGTGTGAGTGTATAAGTGTGCGTGTGTGAGTGAGTGTGTGTGCAAGTGTGTGTGTGTTTGTGTCTGCTTGAGTATGTCTGTTTGAGTATGTATGAATGTGTGTGAGTGTGTGTGTTGCGTGTGCTTGTGTTCGTGGCTGTAGCTGCTGCTGCTCCCGCACCGGTAACACAGGCCCTAGCAGCAGCAGCAGCAGCAGCAGCAGCAGCAGCAGCAGCAGAAGCAGCAGCAAACACTAGATAAAATGTTTTCTTAGACTTGCTATGAATCAATAATACCGCACCCCCACCCACCCACCCTCACCTGCTCACACTCACACTCACTCCCACCCCCACCCTTTCACTTACACCCACATCCCCAACCCCAGCTGTAACAACTGTATCCCCACCCACCCACCCACCCACACCCACACACTCACCCACACCCACACGTATGCACCTACACCCGCACCCACACTCACACCCTCGCCCACACGCACGCCCACAAGCACACCCACACCCACACGCACACACACGCACCTGTTGCAGACGCATACTGTGGTTGCATAGGGGTAGGTGCCGCTGCTCCTGCAGGCGGAGAGCCTCTACGAGCTACAACACCCACCCACACACACGCACACGCACGCACACGCACGCACCTGATGCAGGCGCATACTGTGGTTGCATAGGGGTAGGTGCTGCTGCTCCTGCAGGCGGAGAGCCTCTGCGAGCTACATCTCCAGCATAGCCACCTGCGTGCGTATATGTGTGTGTTCATATGTCTGTGTATGTGTGTGTGCGTTTGTGTGTGCGTGAGTGTGCGTGTGTGTGTGCGTGCGTGTGTGTGTGTGTTTGTGTGTGTGTGTGTGTGTGCGTGTGTGTGTGTGTGTGTGTTTGTGTGTGTGTGTGCATGTGTGTGTGTGTGCGCTAGTGTGTGCGCACACGTTCATTTGCTTGTGTGTAATCCTGGCTACTGTGCATGGATACGTTTAAGAACGAAAAGCACATGCATTTAAATTCTGCATCATTTAATGAAAACCCAAAACTTAATTACGATGGCGTTGAAGCCTGAGGCAAAAACGACAGCCATTGTTTGCTGTCAAATGTTTTGCTGTCCTAATCACAACAGGCTAGCAGTCACACTTTTTTACAAGGCCTTTCATTGTAAACCTTGTAAACCTAAACAACCTGCAGAAGGCTTGATTTGCTGCAGCTCTGTAACGTGCTCCAGACCAATCGGCCGAACAGTTTTTGTGTGTGTGTGTATGTATGTGCGAGTGTATGCGTATGTGTGTGCGTTTGTGTGTGCGTTTGTGTGTGTGTAATAGGGTAGGCCAGAACCAAATTTATACATGTGACCGTATATTTGGTGACTTTCCTGCCAAAAATACCGTATATACACCGTGTATGTATGGTTCTGGCCAAAACCCTAGTTTCTGGCAAAGGAGGTTCATGGATCTCAGTACTAAAGGGACTTTCTTTTCCTAAATCGATGTGGGAAGTGGTTTTCACTGCCTGCGGTATTTTGTCCTTTCTTCTCTGAAGTTCAACGCATAAAAATCTATATCTGTTTAATACTCCCACTGTTGAGGAGGCACAAACAACTTTCTATTTTGTCCTTTCTTCTCTCAAGTTCAACCCATAAAAATTTACATCAGTCAAGTGCTCCCACTGCTGAGGAGGCACAAACGACTTTGCGCCTCCTCCACAGCGGGAGCACTTAACAGATTTAGATTTTTATGCGTTGAATTTCAGAGAAGAAAGGACAAAATACCGCAGGCAGTGAAAACCACTTCCCACATCGATTAAGGAAAAGAAAGTGCTCCCACTGTTGAGGAGGCACAAACAACTTTGCGTCTCCTCCACAGTGGAAGCGCTTTACAGAGCTGCAAAAAGAGGTCGGCTGCATAATTTGTGCTCATAGCACCTAGGCAGGGCCTGTCGTCTTGACATGTGTTTGCAGTATTTATTTCTTCTTTGCAGAATTTGTGCTCATCACACTCAAAAAGGTTCTGTCATTTTGATATGTGTTGTGCAGTTTTTGTCTATTCTCTGCAAAAAGCCGATGCGCTATAAAACCCTGGTATCCACAGTTGAGGCATGCTGCTGTCATAATTTGTGCTCATAGCACTTAGGCAGGGTCTGTCGTCTCCAAAACTGCTGGTGCTCCAGGACCCTATCGCAACTCCCTACCCACTTAGTGACAGCTGGACGCAGCACACTAAAATATTAAAACACTGAATTTGCTGCTGCAGCTGTTGCTCCACACCCACGCTTCCCAGTTTCTTCCTACCCACTATGTAAAGATCAAACACAAATATGATTTCTAGTTTCTTCCTACCCACTGTGATAAGATCAAACACAAATAATATTCCTAGTTTCTTCCTACCCACTATCTAACGATCAAACATAAATATGAATTCCTAGTTTCTTCCTACCCACTATCTAACGATCAAACACAAATATGATTCCTAATTTCTTCCAATCCACTGTGAAAAGATCAAACACAATCTGCTTTTGGGGCTTCAACCACACTGGGAGCAGGACGCGCTCTTTGAAGGCTTTGGCATGGCATCAAAGCGTCCAAAGACGCTTCCCAACCCCCATGGAGTTGAACAAAGCCGCAGATGCATTAAAAAAAGAGAAAAAAACAGGCAGCAAAAAACCACTCCCCACATTAATTATGCCAAGAGATCCGCATCGGGTCCAACGACAGTCGAACGTAGCACAATGGATTTTCTGTAAGATTGCCGACTGTGCCTGCTGCGGCGGTTTCTGCTGCTGCAGGTGCTTCAGGCCTGCGAAGCCTAGCACTTCAGAATCCACCCGTCCAACGACAGTCGAACACTCTTTCTATTACAACACGTTAAGGAACACGTCAGCATTACACTTTTATTATATACAAGGACCTTCACGGACGTGGCACATAAATACTGTGTAAGATTGACAACTGTACCCATAAGTGATAACCAGACACAAAGGGCAACTAATTACATGGACTACGATCAAAAAAACTGCACCTGCTGCTGCTGCGGGTGTGCCGGCGGCTGGTGCACCAGGCCCGCGTACCCTAGGGTCCACCGGCCCCCCTGCTCCTGCCCTTCGAGTACCTGCTGCCTGTGTGTGTATGTGTGTGCATGTGTGTGTCTCTGTGTGTATGTGCGTGTGAGTGCGCATGCATGCGATTGTGCGTATACTTACATGCAACAGAGCAATATGCAGTACACTTGCGCACTCACACGCTTTCACAAGACATAATCTCATAGACGGTCTCACCTGCGCGTATGGCGCTTGCTGGCCATAACTGTATGGGGCTAGCTGCTGCTGCTGCTGCTGCTGCTGCTGACGGGGAGGGGTTGCGTAGCCATACTGCGTGGCACAGTAGCGTGCGTGTGTGTGTATGTTGCGTGTGTGTGGGTGTGTGTGCGTGTGTGGGGGGGTGGTGGTGTGTATATGTGTGTTTGTGATGTGTGTTTGCGCATGTGTATAATTATGGGTGTATGCCACGGGCAAGCGAAAACATGTGATCATGTGTGCATTATAAATTATGAGTAGTTTGAGTAGGGATGTTCAGATGAGTTTGGTCCTGCATGCCAGGGTCACAAGAAGAATGCCATTGCCTTGGCAGATGCTTTTGAAACACAGGTTGAGGGAGAGATAGGCTCCTGAGGCGGTGAAGGCTCGTGCACACATTCGCACACGCGCAAATGAGTGCACACACATAGACACACATATGTATGGTCGTCCCGATGCAAGACCCCCCCCAAACAGGGTCAATAAGCTTCCCACCCTAAGCCCTTCAGATGGTTTGGGGGCTTTGAATTGATATATATATATACACCACGGTATAGCACGCACGCATGAACACACACGCACACACACAACACACATGCCTAACCACACACACACGCACACACGCAGCATACCTGAGGAGAGGGTGTGCTCCCATAGCCTGAAGGTGCAGGAAGGGCAGCTGTGCGGGGGCTGGGCAAGGCCTGCGGCTTTGCTTTTTGTTGCCGAGTGTACTGCGGGGTGTTATTGTACGTATAAATACAGCAAGTGTACATGATTTGGTGTGCATACGTGCATGCACGTGTGTGTGTATGCACGTTAGTGTGTGTGTATGCACGTAAGTGTGTATGTGTGTGTCATACATTTGTGCGTGTATGTGCGGGCGCAGCAAAATGAAACAGTGTTTGACCCCTAGTTGCGTGCTTGTGCCTTTTCCGTGCTGTGGGACACGTGCGTTTTGGGACAACCGCCTAAAGATCTTACAAGCTTCTGAATAAGCACCCTGTTAAGTGAGCCTCCTCGTTCTTAGGCCTAAAGATCTTACAAGCTTCTTAACAAGCACACTGTTTAGTGAGCCTCCTCACTCCTCATTCATAGTATCAGCATAGCTTAAACGTAAAAAGATCTTACAAGCTTCTTAATAAGCACACTGTTAAGTGAGCCTCCTCATTCTTAGTATCAGCATAGCCTAAAACGTACAGCATAGCGCTCGCAACCTGCCCCTGCAGCAAACGGCTGCAAAGCTTGCCACTGCAGGGAATGGCTGCAAAGCTTGCCACTGCAGGACTTATCTGCCAATACTATGGACCTGCCCCTGCAGCAAACGGCTGCAAAGCTTGCCACTGCAGGACTAATCTGCCAATACAATGAACCTGCTTTGCAGCAAACGGCTGCGAAGCTTGCCACTGCAGGGAACGGCTGCAAAGCTTGCCACTGCAGGAATAATCTGCCAATACAATGAACCTGCCCCTGCAGTGAACGGCTGCAAGGCTTGCCACTGCAGGGAACGGCTGCAAAGCTTGCCACTGCAGGAATAATCTGCCAATACAATGAACCTGCCCCTGCAGGGAACGGCTGCAAAACTTGCCACTGCAGGAACAATCTGCCAATACAATGAACCTGCCCCTGCAGTGAACGGCTGCAAAGCTTGCCACTGCAGGGAACGGCTGCAAAGCTTGCCACTGCAGGACTTATCTGCCAATACTATGAACCTGCCCCTGCAGTGAACGGCTGCAAAGCTTGCCACTGCAGGGAATGGCTGAACTAGCGAGCCCCGTGCGGCAATGTGTAAAGCTTCCACAGCAACGAGCGGCAGAACAAGCAAAAGCCTCGTGTGTGTTTTGCGTCGTGCTTAGTTGCGTCCTTTTCTAATCATTGCTTTTTCTTATGCCTCACCTGATCCATGCCTTTCCTGATCTATGCTTTTCGTCGCGCTCCTTTCCTAATCCAAGCTGGTAGCTTTCACTTTCTGCATTCTTTTTCTTCTTCTTTTTCTAATTGTGCGTGCATGTCCTGTGCCAATGCTGAAGTGCGTGCCCTGTGTCTTGGATGTTCTAGTGCCCTGTGTCTTCTTAAATGTTTTTGTGCCCTGTGTCTTCTTGGATGTCCTAGTGCCCAAGCTCCTTTTTTGCAACGGCTTAGGCAGCAAGTTGGCTACGTCCGTTGCATGCACGCCCAAGGGCGCGCGTACAAAAACACACAATACACACACACAAACACACACATACACACAGGCACACACACACACACACACATGCATACACACACACGCACCTGGTCATACGACAGCCCAGTCTCCATCTCCCAGCGTCGCACATCATTCTCCCATTGTGACCATCCGTAGCCCTGTGATGTAAAACAACAATAAAACGTAGGTGAGCACTTTTCTGTCGACGTCATTTTTTTGATGCGCGTGCCGTTCTCCCATCCTGACCATCCATCCGTAGCCCTGTGATGCAAAACCACAACAACATACGTGAGCACTATTCTGTTTGCGTTTACTTTTCGATGCACGTCGTACACCTAATGCACAACTCCTAAGCCCTGTTATGTAAAACAACAACAAAACGTAGGTGAGCACTATTCTGTCCACGTCATTTTTCTGATGCGCGAGCCGTTCTCCCATCGTGACCATCCCTGGCACGTAAGATGACGTAGCATGAATTCTATTCAACCTCTCCTTATTCATAGCACGTGGCACATCCATAAATACCGGAGAAGAATCTCTCCTATCCAATGCAACAATCAATTGAGTGCCTCACAAACGTTGCGGTAATGCAATGCATGTCGTCCTCCCATGGTGACCATTAATGGGACGTCAGATGACAGCAGCGTGTGTGAACAGGCACGGAAGCATACGCAATGGAAGCCTATTTCCCATGGTGACCATTAATGGGACGTCAGATGACAGCAGCGTGTGTGAACAGGCAGGACCTCTGGCAACTCCAGTCATTATCATGATCATGACAAAGTGACAACAGCTCCTGAACGCACGCACTAAGCAATGGGTATGTCTATGTGTGTGTTTGTGCGTGATGTGTGTGAGTGTCTGGTCAGCCCTTTCAAAGCATGCGCCTGTGAGTGTGTTTTGAGCACAGCGTATGTGTTAGTATGTGTATTTGTGCATGCGTGTGCGTGTGTGTGTGTGTACATATATGTGTGTGTTACCTGTGGTAAATAGCCTGCTGGCCCCCCTGCGGCACTGCCGTCAGCACGGTAGCCATCGGTCAGCATGCCCTGGGAGCGCGTGCTGCCATTGAAAGACCTACATGTGTGTTGTGTGTGTGTATGTGTGTGTGTGTCTCTGTGTGTGTGTGTGTGTGTGTGTGTGTGTGTGTGTGTGTGAGCGTGCATTTATGCATGAGCCAGAGCCGCCAATCATGCACTTCCATACATTCAAATTGTAACCAAATGTATGCAATCTGGCCATTCCTCAGCGCATCCCCTTGCAGAATGCACACACAGAATGCACACACCGAATAAAAAGGGATCCAAATGATTATACACACTTGCGCTCTCTATCTCCAGACACGCACACACACACACTTTAATGGCGTTGAAGCGTGAACCGAGCATCACGGTAGGAAATCACGCACACGCACACACACAAACACACACACACACACCACGCATAATACCACAGGAGCACAGGTTCACTCTCGCACCTCAGCAACGATGGGATGGCCGTGAACACACCCGCGCTCTCCCTGCGCTCTTTGTACTTGGCTTCGTCTAGCACAGTCAGACCAGAGGGACCCACACTCATGACATCATCTGTGTGTGTGTCAGTGTGTGCGCAGGTGTGTGTTGTGTGTGTCGGTGGGTGAATACGCATGTGCATGTGCGCACGTTCAATAAGCCGTTGCAAAGTGTGTGCAGCTGTGCGGTATTTGTCGAGTGTCAGCCCCTTGCAAGAGACGAGAAGCTGAGCTGTGCACGTCCAGTCCGAGCACATTTGAAACCTGAGCTGGTGCACGTAAAATGCCTGGTAGTGTTGCACAGCAGAAAAAGTGTCTTGATGACACGTTATCAGGAAAATGCAACAATACAGTGATGAACACGTCCTCCAGATGGGCTCAGTTTTGGATTAGACAATCTCCCTCCAAGGCATACGTGTACAGCACAAATCCCCCACACACTCACCCATGGGTATGGAGTACGTGTCAAAGAAAGCAACAGGCAGAAAGCTGAGGCCGAAATCGTCATAGATGACACGCGAAATTGCGCCGGTGTCGGGGGAGAACGAAAAGTCACGCACCTGCACACAAGGGGGGGGGGGATGGGTGTGGGTGTGTGTTTGTGTGTGTGTGGTTGTGTGTGTGAGAGAGAGGGAGAGTTTG